>ERZ808246.307-NODE-307-length-43795-cov-6.271834_pt1 | contig 43795 bp, 36 predicted proteins | sample MGYA00521083_ERZ808246 | MGnify/ENA primary metagenome ERZ808246 (study PRJEB31516, sample SAMN03275577) | gut metagenome | biome: mammalia-associated habitat; material: feces | host: Papio cynocephalus | place: Kenya | collected 2012-07-07 ... | reverse complement strand
TTCTATTATATCATACTTTTTCAAAAAACGCAATTTCCTATACAGTAAAAAACAGATAAACCTTAGACGGTTTATCTATAATCTAAAAAAATCCGCAAATGCGGATTTTTTATTTTTAAGTAAATGAGCAAACCTGTAAGCCGGGTTCTGTTTTTGACGGTCATCTATCTAACCGCATCGTTACCGATACGTTCAAGCCTTATACGGGAACACGCCGAGCAAGCTTAACGTTCCCAAAGTTGCTCCGGATAGGGTTTACACGGAAATTCAGTTACCATCTTTCCTGTGCGCTCTTACCGCACATTTCCACACTTACTCCCCGTAAGGGAAGCGTTTATTTTCTGTTGCACTGTCCCTGGAGTCGCCTCCGCCGGCCGTTAGCCGGTATCCTGCTCTGCGGGGCCCGGACTTTCCTCATATGCGTAAGCATACGCAACCGCCCGGTTTACTCATTGCTTAATTATATATTATTTTTTGTGAATTGTCAAATTCTATTTTTAATTATTATGAAATTGCAGCAGATTATGCCTGCATTAACCCGAAACACTATCACGTATAATGTGCGTTTTCGGCAGGAGCAAGCCCTGCCCTGCGGCGATTGCGGTAATTGCAAACGCAATCTGTAGGTGTTGATGCCCTTATCGCCACATATATGATTGTACAATTCGGCAGTAATAAGTCCCTGTCCTGCGGGTTTATGGTTTGCGTTGGTTTTGAACGGTGCAGTTTCTAATTTCCGCAAACTTAATCTGTAGGGGTTGATGCCCTCATCAACCCGAAATATTTTTCAATTAATTATGTAATTTTTTATTAGGGACGATGAGGGCATCGTCCCCTACAAAATAAAAATCTGCAAAATATACATTTACAAAAAATGTTGACAAAAAGAGAAACGAGCAGATTGCCGTTTTGAAACACGACAGCGTATGTATATTCTCCGAACAGGGAAAAATGGTGAGATATACATTTACAAAAGTGCTGACGGAAAAGAGAAGCAAGTAGGTTGTCGTTTTGAAACACAACGGTGTATGTATATACTCCGAGCAATGAAAACCTGTTAAATACACATTCACAAAAAGCACTGACGGAAAAGAGAAGCGAGCAGATCGCTTCAAATCAGACCGCAGACGTATGTATATACTTCAAGGTCTGATTTGGAGATGAGATGCGACGCTTATCTTTTTCGTCAGATTATTAAACCGCCGTTTATGCCCATAACCTGTCCCGTTATGAAAGAGGAGGAGTCGGAGGCAAGGAATAAAGCGGCTTTTGCTACTTCTTCGGGAGTTCCGATGCGGTTTAGGGGGGTTTCTTCGCAAAGCGATGTAATGTCCTCTTTTGTAAGTTCGCCGTTCATATCGGTGTCTATCACTCCGGGAGAAATGCAGTTTACGTTTATGCCGGAAAGTCCCATTTCTTTTGCAAGCGCTTTTGTAAAACCGATTACAGCAGCTTTTGACGCACTGTAATGCACCTCACAGCTGCCGCCGCTCTCGCCCCACATAGAAGAAATGTTTATAATTTTTCCGTATTTATTGTGTATCATATCTTTTATAAAGGCTTTTGTGATAAGAAACATACCTTTTACATTTGTATTAAACATATTGTCCCAGTCGGACTCGGATATATCGGTAAACATTTTTATCTGCGATATGCCGGCATTGTTTATAAGCACCGAAACACCGCCGTAATTTTCTTTTATAAATGCGGCGGCTTTTTCTACATCATCTGCTTTTGAAACATCTGCTTTTACGGGAATTGCGCCTGTTTCGGAGCAGATTTTTAAAGCTTCGTCCTCGCTTTTATTATAATTAAAAAACACACGGTACCCGTTTTTTGCAAATTCGTACACACACGCCTTGCCTATACCTCTGCTGCCGCCCGTTATCAATACATTTTTCACCGTTTTTATCCCCTTTGCTCATTAAAAAGACGAGTTTTTTCTATATTATATATATTTTTTTTGAAAATATCAAGTTTTTTTCTTGATTAATTCGTAAAAATTTGATATTATATTAAGATAGGTTAACTATGTTTAAATACGGTAAAAATAAAATGAGGGCATTAAATAATTTCTGTAAGGAGGTAAAAATATTGGATATTAATAAAGTATGGGAAGAAGTTCTTGAAAACGTGAAAAACACGGTAAGCACTCAAGTCGGATACAATGTTCACGTAAAATCCTCCGTCCCCGTATCCGCCACAGAATCGGTATTTACAATAAGAGTTCCAATTACAATAAACCGAAATATGATACAGTTCCGGTACAAGGACTGCATAGAATCGGCACTGGAGAAAGTAACGGGAAAGAAGTATAATCTTAAAGTTCTCGTAATAGGCGAGGACGAGGACGAAGAAGAAAAACTGCCCGTTTCCGATACGGTAAACCCGAAATATACTTTTGAAAACTTTGTCGTAGGTTCGTCAAACGAATATGCGGCGGCTACTGCCATAAGCACTGCTGAAAATCCCGGATATATATACAATCCGCTTTTCATATACGGTAATTCGGGTTTGGGTAAAACCCACCTTATGCACGCAATCGGAAACAAAATAATACATAATAATCCGAGGCTTAAGGTTTTGTATGTAACGAGCGAGCATTTTACAAACGACTTCATTAACGCACTAAAGGACAAGAAAATGTCCGAATTTAAAACAAACTACAGAACGGTTGACGTTTTATTGATAGACGATATACAGTTTCTGCATAACAAAGAGGGTATACAGGAAGAATTTTTCCATACCTTTAACGACCTCTACAGTATGAACAAGCAGATAGTTATTACAAGCGACCGAAAGCCGTCCGAACTGAAAAACCTTGAAGAAAGGCTTGTAACAAGATTTTCGCAGGGACTTCCGATAGACGTAAACGTGCCTAACTTTGAAACGAGAATGGCAATACTTAAAAAGAAAGCGGAAATGCAGGGCATATCTATTAACGAGGACGTACTCTCATACATTGCCGACAGAATTAAATCAAACATACGTGAGCTTGAGGGCGCATTGTTAAAAATTATATCAATGTCGGAAATGTCGCACAGGGAAATGAATGTGGAACTTGCGGAATACGTTATAAAATCCATTCTTCCTGAGGACGGAATAGTTAAAATAACGCCGAACAAGATAATGGACAAGGTTTCAGTATTCTACAACATCACAAAAGACGATCTGATGGGAAAAATTAAGACCAAAAACGTTGCCTTTCCCCGTCAGATAGCAATGTACCTTTGCTACAAGCTAACCGATATGAACTACACAACAATAGGAAAAGCAATAGGAAACAAAGACAGAACAACGGTTATGTACAACGTAGACAAGATAGAAAAAGAAATTTCACACAATGAAAGTTTAAAAGAGGACATCAACTGCATAATAAAGGATTTGCAGTCGATATAGTGTGTATAACTGCGTGGATAAGCTGTATAAAAAATGTTAATAAAATTTTTAAGGAAAAAACAGGAAAAATTTATCAACATCTATTAACCCTGTATCAACGGATAAAAAAGGACAAAAATGCAAGCTTTTACAAGGGCTTGTACGGGTTATCAATCAAATCCACGCTACTACTATTACTACTATATAATATTTTTGTTATATATATAAATATATATAACAAAAACGGATTTTTTAAATAAGAGGATAACTTATTCACGGGAGGAATAAAAATGAAATTAATATGTAACAAGGAAAAGCTTACGGAAATAATAAACACCGTTCAGAAGGCAGTTGCTCCGAAAGCGGTTATGCCTATTTTGGAGTGTATTAAAATAGACGCATCGGCAGACGGAAACGTTGTATTTACGGGAAACAACATTGATCTTTGCATAGAATACAATGCGCAGTGCAATGTCCCCGAGGGCGGAACAATCGCTCTTGCGTCGAGAATGTTCGGTGAAATAGTAAGAAGTATGCCTGACGGTGACGTTACAATATCGACCGACGACACAAATAACGTTACAAAAATAAAGAACGGAGCAAGTGAGTTTAACATACAGGGACTTTCTTCAAACGAATATCCCGCCGCTCCCGTGCTTGATGAAAAATTCAGATTTTCGCTTACTCAGAATATATTGAAAAAGCTTATAAGAAAAACAATTTCGTTTATATCATTAAACGAGGGTAAAAAGCCTGTTTTGACGGGAGCTTTGTTTGATATTAAGAACGGAAAATTAAACATCGCCGCATCGGACGGTCACAGGCTGGCGGTAGTGCGTGAAGAAATAAAGGAAAATATCCCCGATACAAGCTTTGTTGTGCCGAGAATGGCTCTTAATGAGATGTCTAAAATATTAAAGGACGAAGAAGAAAAGGTTGAAATAATAGTTTCAGACCGCCACGCTCTGTTTGATTTCGGATATTACCAGGTTTACACAAGACTTCTTGACGGCGATTTCTTAAATTACGAGGCTATAATTTCGGTTGTAAACACAATAAACGTTGTTGTTGACAAGAGAATAATAACGGACAGCCTTGAAAGAGCATTGCTTCTTATAAATGATGATATTTCGGCAAAATCGGACAACAGAGTTCCTGTAAGATTTAACATAGCGTACAACAAGATAGACGTTTCCTGCATAACGGGAAAAGGTCAGGTAAACGATACGGTGAGCGCACAGATTGACGGCGGAGACCTTACCATAGGCTTTAACTGCAGATTTTTGCTTGACGCATTAAACGGCTGTGAGGACGAAAAAGTAAAGATAGAATTCAGCGCACCGACCAGCGGCTGCTTTGTACGTTCCACCACAGGCGATGACTCATATGTATACATGGTACTCCCTGTTCGTCTTTACAATTAACAGAAAAAATAAACGGCGCATCTCATCTTCAAATCAGACTTTGAAGTATACACATACGTCTGCAGTCTGATTTGAAGCAATCTGCTTGTTTATTTTTTCTGTTGAAAAATGGCGCATTTCACCATTTTTCCTGCTCGGAGTATATACATACGCCGTCGCAGGTCAAAACGGCAATCTGCTTGTTTCTTTTTCTTGTTAAAAAAATAGAAAAATTTGCCGTTTTTATTGATTGGAGCAGATTAAAAAGGTAAAATACTTATTTAAATTATAAAAATCGGAGTGTTATATTATGAAAACAATAAAGCTTCAGAATTATCACACAAGTGAAAACACATATATTGTTTACGATGAAAGCACAATGAACGGGTTTATAATAGACCCTGCTTACGGTGTTGACAAAACAATCGAATATTTAAACGAAAACAAAATAAAGCTTAATTATGTTTTTATAACCCACTGCCATTATGACCACATAGAGGATATGGAGGAATTGAGAGAAAAATTATCTCTTAAGCTTGTATGCGGCGACAAGGCGGATATTAACATAAAAGACCCGTACATTAATTTATCTCTTTCGGCGCTCGGCTACAATATAATCGCAAAAAAAGCAGACATTATATTAAAAGACGGCGAAAGCATTGATATTGATAATATGACGGTTAAATGCATATACACTCCGGGTCACACGAACTGCAGTGTTTGCTATCTTATTGGAAAAGATATGTTTTGCGGTGACACTTTATTTTTAAGAAATTGTGGAAGATGGGATTTGCCGACGGGAAACGAAGAGGATTTGAGAAAATCCGTTAAAGAAAAGATATACACTCTTGACGAGAATATAATTCTTCACCCCGGTCACGGCGAAGACACAAGTATAGGCTATGAGAAAAAGTTTAATTTTTATATAAAATGATTATTATTCAGAACGGTTACGACTGCAAATATGAACTTGCACTTTTTGAGAATATGTTTTTCGGCAAAAATGAAGACGGATACATATTTTCAAATTTTAAATACGAAAACAAAAGAATAAACGTATATACTGAAATAATTTTCGGTTTTGAAACGTATTTTGAAGATTATTATTTCGATTTTGATACAGAAAACAAGTCGGAAAGAATTATAAAAAAGATTTTTACCGCCGCCTGTACAAAATCCTTATGTCACGCCGCAATGAAAGTCAGAAAAATTAATCTGCCCTGGGGCGTTATGTGCGGAATACGTCCGGCAAAAAATGTGCGTATTCTCATTGAAGAGGGGTACACGGAAAACGAAACACGTAAAATTTTTAAGGACGTATACGAGGTAAGTGAGGAAAAAACAGAGCTTGCACACACGGTTGCGAAAAACGAAGAAACTCTTTTAAAAGATATAGACAAAAACAGCGTAAGCATTTATATAGGAATACCGTTTTGCCCGACAAGATGCTTATATTGCTCATTTGTATCGACAGATATAAATGTGAGCGGAAAATATATGAGCGGATTTGTTGAAAAGTTACTTTTGGAAATAGATAAAACATCGGAAATATTGAAAAAGTTAAATCTTTTTGCGGATAACATATACATAGGCGGCGGAACGCCGACCACGCTCAGCGCCGAGCAATTAAGCAGAATATTTGACAGACTTCATAATAATTTTGATTTTTCAAAAATAAAGGAATTTACGCTTGAAGCGGGGCGCCCCGACACGATAACAAAAGAAAAATTAATATGCGCAAAATCGGGCGGAGTAAACAGAATAAGCATAAATCCGCAGACAATGAACGCAGAAACATTAAGAAAAGTACGGCGCAATCACACACCCGAAATGCTTAAAAACTGCTTTTACGATGTGAGAAATGCCGGGTTTGACAACATAAATACAGACCTTATAGCCGGACTTCCGGGCGAGAATTTTGAAATGTTTAAGTACAGTCTTGACGAGGTTATAAAACTTGACCCGGAGGATATAACGGTTCATTCGATGTGTGTTAAGCGTGCGGCTGACCTTAATCTGCGCAGGCTGACCGAGGCTGAGGAGATGAACAAAATGCTTTCATACACGCAGATGCGTATGAAAGAGACGGGACGTGAGCCTTATTATATGTACCGCCAGAAAAACAGCAGCGGAAATCTCGAAAATGTGGGTTACGCAAAAAAAGGCTGTATGAGTACGTATAACGTCAACATTATGGAGGAAAAGCAAACGATTATAGCCCTGGGCGGCGGAGGAAGTACAAAGCTTGTTATGGGCGACAGAATAGAAAGAATTTTTAATTTTAAAGACCCGCTCGAATACATACGGCGGTTTGATGAAATTTTAAAGAAAAAAGACGAAACGGCGGAAATTTTGGGAGGTGCGTTATGATAGAAAAAATTCTCAATGAATATGAAGAATACAGAACTGCATCGGAAACGGAAAGAAAACGGCGCATAGCGGAGGTTTATGAAAAATTTCCGCAGATAGAAAAATTAGATAAAGAAATTTTCAAATTAGGTTCGGAAAACGTTCAGAACATAATAAGAAATCCCGAAAACAGCGACAAAATAAATTCGGATTTCAAGAAAAAGTTAAAAGAGCTTGAAGATAAAAAGTATAAAATATTAAAGGAAAACAATATTCCAAAAGATTATGACAAGAAAAAATACCGCTGTGAACTTTGCAAGGATACTGGATATACAGATGACGGCAAAAAATGCAAGTGTTTAAAACAGCGGCTTATAAACGAGGCGTACTCAAAATCAAACCTCGGAGATATTTTGGCTGTGCAAAATTTTGATACTTTTTCTTTTAAATATTATTCAAAAGAAAAAACGGACGGCATTTCGCCCTACGACAATATGCAGGCAATATACAAGCGTGCGAAAAACTTTTGCGAAAATTTTGACTCCGATGAAAAAAGTCTGATTTTTTACGGAAGTACTGGGCTCGGAAAAACGTTTCTTTCAAGCTGTATCGCAAAAGATTTGATAGACAGCGGAAAAACAGTTATTTACTCACGTGCGGCGAGGTTTTTCGGTATATACGAGGACTACAAATTCGGGCGTGCCGAAAACAAAAATTTGATAGATGAAATATACAGCTGCAATTTGCTTATAATAGACGATCTCGGAACAGAAGCTAAAAACAGCATAAATTTATCATTTTTGTTCGATGTATTAAGCGAAAGAACAGCTAACGGCAAAAAAATGATAATAAATACAAACTTTGATCTCGGCGAGCTTGCAAAAAATTACAGTCAGAGATTTACCTCACGTATATTTGAATTTTTTATACCATGCAAATTTACGGGCAGTGACATAAGACTGCAAAAAATGACGAACGGAGAATAACATATGATTACACCAAGGCTTCAATCGGTGATAAACTGCGCAAGCGGAAAAGTTATTGCCGATATAGGCACAGACCACGCATATATTCCCGTGCGGCTTATAGATGAAAAAAGAGCGGAAAAGGTTATTGCGTCCGACATAAAAAAAGGACCCGTCGACGCCGCAAAGAGGACTGTTTTAAAGTACAATATGCAAAATTGCATTGAGGTTCGGCAAGGCTCGGGACTTGAAGTGCTTGAAAAAGGCGAGGCGGACACAATCATAATTGCCGGTATGGGCGGATTGCTCATAAGCGATATTATTGCGGACGGCAGAGATAAAATAAGCGGTGCAACGCTTATTTTACAGCCGATGAACGGGCAGTATGAGCTTAGAAAATATCTCTTAAACAACGGGTTTGAAATATTAAAAGAGGATATTTCCGTTGAGGGTTTTAAGGTTTACAATATTATTGCCGCAAAAGAGGGAAAAGGCAAGCCGTTTTCGGAGGATATATATTATCATTTGCCGCCGTATCTTAAGGAAAACGCCAATTTTGAGGCTTTATACAGAAAAAAAGAGCGTGAATTTACAAAGGTAATAAAAGGTTTACATAATTCAAAAGATACCGATTTTGAAAAGCTGGAAACTTATAAAAAATGGTATGAGGATTTAAAGAGGATAAAATTATGAAAGCAAAGGAAACAGCGGAAATTATAGAAAAATACGCCCCGAAAAGTCTTGCATTTTCGTGGGATAACGTGGGGATATTGTGCGGCAGCGGTGAAAAAGAGGTTAAAAAAGTTCTGCTTACGCTTGATGTGAACGAATACACCGCAGACGAGGCAATAAATAACGGCTGTGATATGATAATTTCGCATCACCCGATATTTTTCGGCGGAATTAAAAAAATAGATTTTGAAACGTCCGAGGGACGTATGATAAAAAAGCTTATACAAAACGATATTACAGTTTTTGCGGCACACACGAATATGGACGTGGCGGACGGCGGAATAAATGACGCTCTGGCTGATATTTTCGGACTTTCCGACATTAAATATATAGAAGAAAGCGGTCTGGGAAGATACGGAAAACTGCCTTATGAAATGAGTTTATCAGCTCTTTGCGAGTCGGTTAAGGAAAAGCTTAACACGCCTTGTGTGCGTTTTTGCGGAAATAACGAAAAAGCAATAAAAACACTTGCGGCTGCGTCGGGAAGCTGTGCGGAGATTATTCCTTTGGCAAAAGAAAAAGGCTGTGACGCAATAATTACGGCAGACATGAAATATCACGAAATGTGTGACAGTTATTTTTCTGATATTGCGGTAATAGACGCAGGACATTATCCGACGGAAATAATTGTGCTTGATATATTTGAAAAAATTCTGAAAAACACGGGAATTATATGCATTAAGTCGGAAAATACGGACGTGTTTAAATTTATATGAATATTTTTCTGTTATCCGTAAACAATAAGGTTGAAAATACACAAACCTATTGTGGAGGAACAGAAAATGAAAAACATAAAAATATTTATAATTGCGGCGGCGCTTATATCTTTGCTTTCCGCCTGCGGAAACAATAACAAAAATTCCGCAACTCCGACTCCGGAGGCAACATCGACACCCGGTAACAACGTGATGGACGATGCCGGAAATGCCGTAAAGGATACGGGCGACGCAGTCGGCGATACGGTAAAAGACGCCGGAGATGCGGTCGGTGACGCCGCAAAAGGCGTTACGGACACAGCCGGAGATATGATTGAGGGAAGATAAAAATAAAAAAAACCGAACTTTTCGGAGTACATTTGTACGACGGGAGTTCGGTTTTTTACTATATATAGTTAAAAACACGCCCCAAAACCGCTACAAATGGTATATTTATCAAAGTGCATAAAAAAATAAGAAAAAAGAGTTAAAATTTCGTGACAAAAAACAGACAAAAAACTTGACATTTCTCTTGATTTTTAATATAATCTTATAGGTTATCCATATACAAAAAACAAGGTGTCACCTTAATTTTGGGAGTGTGAATAAGATGATAAGCGATGCACAAAGGCAACATTTACAGGTTGGCTTTAAGCAGACGTTGAGAGCGGTTGAGGACGGAAAGGTAAAAAAGGTTTTTCTTGCGCTCGACTGCGATGAAAAAATAAGCACGCCGCTTCGGAAAGCCGCTTCGGAAAAAGCGGTTGAGCTTTCGGAGGTTTCCACAATGAAGGAGCTCGGCTCGATTTGCGGAATAGAGGTAAGCGCAAGCTGCGCAGCCGTTTTGTGCGATTAATTTTGTTTATTTCCCGCTTTGCGGGTAAATAATATATTAGGTGTTTTTCACCGTTAATTTTTAAGAAAGGAAGTGTAACACGATATGCCAACATTTAACCAGCTGGTCAAGACCGGAAGACAGACTTCGAGAAAAAAGTCTACAGCTCCGGCTCTTCAGAAGAGCCTTAATTCTTTGAAAAAGAAGATGACAGACAAGAGCTCTCCCCAGAAAAGAGGCGTGTGTACAGCTGTAAGAACAGCTACACCGAAAAAGCCTAACTCAGCTTTAAGAAAGATTGCCAGAGTAAGACTTACAAACGGTATAGAAGTAACAGCGTACATTCCCGGTATCGGTCACAATCTGCAGGAACACAGCGTTGTTCTTATCAGAGGAGGAAGAGTACGAGATCTTCCTGGTACAAGATACCACATCATCAGAGGTACTCTTGACGCTCAGGGCGTTAACGGACGTCTTCAGTCAAGAAGTAAGTATGGTGCAAAGAGACCAAAGGCAGCTAAGTAATTCTGCCGTGCTGTAAAAAACAGTTATATCACAAAAGTGCATATCGGGTTATATTCAATATATTCGCATACGCACTGACGGGATTTCGGAGATATGCTCCGATTATTCAGAGTACCTGTGATATTCATTATGTAAGCTTTTAAGCTTACCATTCTATGAAGGAGGGAAGTAAAGTGCCAAGAAGAGGTTTTATTGCAAAAAGAGAAATATTACCTGATCCGGTGTATAATGACGTTGTTGTAACAAAGCTTATAAACAATATCATGCTGGACGGTAAAAAAGGTGTTGCTCAGAAAATCGTTTATGATGCATTTGACATCGTAAAGGAAAAGACCGGTAAAGACGCACTCGAAGCTTTCAACGAGGCTATGGACAACATTATGCCCGTACTCGAAGTTAAAGCAAGACGTGTCGGCGGTGCAACATATCAGGTGCCGATGGAGGTTCGTCCGGACAGAAGACAGACCTTAGGCTTGAGATGGCTTACTCGCTATTCAAGAGAAAGAAGCGAGAAAACTATGAAAGAAAGACTTGCAAATGAACTTATCGACGCTATCAACGGAACAGGCGGTTCGGTTAAGAAGCGTGAAGATACCCACAAGATGGCAGAAGCTAACAAGGCTTTCGCTCACTATCGTTGGTAATTTGCAAAATACAGACTATAAAATCCTTATTTGAAAGGAGGAATTTTGAATGGGTAGAGAGTATTCGCTGGAGAATACAAGAAATATCGGTATCATGGCGCACATAGATGCCGGTAAGACAACTACAACAGAGAGAATCCTGTTCTACACAGGTGTTAATCATAAGATTGGTGAAACCCACGACGGTGCCGCTACAATGGACTGGATGGCTCAGGAGCAGGAACGTGGTATTACAATCACATCGGCTGCTACGACTTGTCATTGGTCGGGTTCAAATCACCAGTTTAAAGAGCATCGTATTAACATCATCGATACTCCGGGACACGTTGACTTCACAGTTGAAGTTCAGCGTTCTCTGAAGGTTCTCGACGGTTCGGTAACCGTTCTTTGTGCAAAGGGCGGCGTTGAGCCTCAGTCGGAAACAGTTTGGAGACAGGCTGATGAATATCACGTACCGAGAATGATATACGTTAACAAAATGGATATTATGGGTGCTGATTTCTATCACGTTGTTGATATGGTACACGACAGACTCCGTGCAAACGGCGTACCCGTACAGCTTCCTATCGGAGCTGAAGAAACCTTCAAGGGCATAATCGACCTTATGACAATGAAGGCTGAGGTTTATTACGATGACCTCGGAAAAGATATAAGAATTGAAGAAATTCCGGAGGATATGAAGGAAAAAGCTGAAGAATACAGAGCTGCAATGGTTGAAGCTATCTGCGAAACAGATGAAGGTCTGCTCGAAAAGTTCTTGAGCGATGAGGAAATTTCGGTTGAAGAGCTTAAAAAAGCTTTGAGAAAAGCTACAATAGCAAACGAAATTATTCCTATCCTCTGCGGAACATCATACAGAAACAAGGGCGTTCAGATGCTTCTTGACGCCGTTATCGAGTATATGCCCGCACCGACGGATATTGAACACATTAAGGGTATTAACCCCGACACAAACGAAGAAGAAGAAAGACCCTCGTCTGACGACGCTCCGTTTGCCGCACTGGCATTCAAGATCGCTACAGACCCGTTTGTAGGTAAGCTTTGCTTCTTCAGAGTATATTCGGGTACGGTTACCGCAGGTTCATATGTTCTCAACTCATGCAAGGGACACAAGGAACGTATGGGACGTATCTTACAGATGCACGCTAACCAGAGAAAAGACATCGACTGCTGTTATTCGGGAGATATTGCCGCAGCCGTAGGTCTTAAGAATACGACAACCGGTGAAACGCTTTGTGACGAAGATCACCCGATTATTCTTGAATCGATGAACTTCCCGGAACCGGTTATCCGTGTTGCTATCGAACCGAAAACCAAGGCAGGTCAGGAAAAGATGGGTATCGCTCTCGCAAAGCTTGCTGAAGAAGACCCGACTTTCAAGACTTATACAGACGAAGAAACAGGTCAGACCATTATAGCAGGTATGGGTGAGCTTCATCTGGAAATTATCGTTGACAGACTTCTCCGTGAATTTAAGGTAGAGGCTAATGTCGGCGAGCCGCAGGTTTCGTACAGAGAAGCAATCAGAAAAGCAGTTAACGTTGAGCATAAATATGCACGTCAGTCAGGTGGTAAGGGTCAGTACGGTCATGTACTGTTAAAGCTCGAGCCGCTTGAGGAAGGCAAAGGCTATGAATTTGTCAACGCTATCGTCGGCGGTGCTATTCCGAAGGAATACATTCCGGCTGTTGACGCAGGTATCCAGGGCGCTATGCAGTCAGGTGTACTTGCAGGCTACAACGTTGTTGACGTAAAGGCTACACTTTACGATGGTTCTTACCATGAAGTCGACTCATCTGAAATGGCATTTAAGATTGCCGCTTCAATGGCGTTTAAAGAAGGTATGAAGAAGGCTGACCCTGTTATCAAGGAGCCGATCATGCTTGTAAACGTTATTGTTCCCGATGAGTACCTCGGTTTCGTAATCGGCGACTTGACTTCAAGACGTGGTCTTGTTAAGAGCCAGGAGGTAAGATCGGGCGGCGTTACTCAGGTAACGGCAGACGTTCCGCTTTCAGAAATGTTCGGTTACGCTACAGACCTCAGATCCGGTACACAGGGCCGTGGTCAGTACACAATGGAACCGTCGCATTACAGTGAAGTGCCTAAGTCAATTCAGGAAAGCATTATCAATAATCGTGCTAAATAATTAAGCGATTATTTAAAAATTTGGCAGAAAATCAAAAAAACACTTGATTTTTTACCGAAAAAATTGTACAATAGTCTTATTAGTAAGCTAAATTTAATTTTTATTAATTTTAAGGAGGAAAATTCAAATGGCAAAAGCTAAATTTGAAAGAACAAAACCGCATGTAAACATCGGTACTATCGGTCACGTTGACCACGGTAAGACAACTCTTACCGCAGCTATCACAAAGGTTCTCGCTCTTAAGGGACAGGCTCAGTTCGAAGCATATGATATGATCGACAAGGCTCCGGAAGAAAGAGAAAGAGGTATCACAATTTCAACAGCTCACGTTGAGTATGAGACAGAAAAGCGTCACTATGCTCACGTTGACTGCCCGGGACATGCCGACTACGTTAAGAACATGATCACCGGTGCTGCTCAGATGGACGGCGCTATCCTCGTTGTTTCAGCTGCAGACGGCCCGATGCCCCAGACAAGAGAGCACATCCTTCTCTCACGTCAGGTTGGCGTTCCTTATATCGTAGTATTCATGAACAAGTCAGACCAGGTTGACGATCCCGAATTGCTCGAGCTCGTTGAAATGGAAATCAGAGAGCTTCTCTCAGAGTATGACTTCCCCGGTGACGATATTCCGATAATCACAGGTACAGCTTTAGGCGTACTCGAATGCACATCAACAGATCCGGACGCTCCGGAATACAAGTGCATCTGGGATCTTATGGACGCTGTAGATTCATATATCCCGACACCTGACAGAAAAGCTGACTTACCGTTCCTTATGCCTATCGAGGACATCTTCTCAATCTCAGGCCGTGGTACAGTTGCTACAGGTAGAGTTGAAAGAGGTCAGATTAAGGTTAACGAAGAAGTTGAAATCGTTGGTCTTACAACAGAAAAGAGAAAGGTTGTTGTAACCGGTCTTGAAATGTTCAGAAAGCTTCTTGACTTCGCTGAAGCAGGCGATAACGTTGGTGCGCTCCTCCGTGGTGTTGCACGTGACGAAATCGAAAGAGGTCAGGTTCTTGCAAAGCCGGATTCGGTTCACCCGCACACAAAGTTTGTTGGTCAGGTTTACGTACTGACTAAGGACGAGGGCGGCCGTCATACTCCGTTCTTCAACAACTACAGACCGCAGTTCTATTTCAGAACAACTGACGTTACAGGCGTTATCGAATTACCCGAAGGCACAGAAATGTGTATGCCGGGAGATAACGTAAAGATGACTGTTGAGCTTATCACACCGATCGCTATCGAAGAAGGTCTTCGTTTCGCTATCCGTGAAGGCGGACGTACAGTAGGTTCAGGCGTTGTTTCTTCAATAATTGAATAATTATTGCTGATAATTTACGGTATCAGAAAGCCGATATTCTACTAAAAAAATCTCACTCGCAAGAGTGAGATTTTTTTATGTCCGTTTTTAACGGCAATATATCATTTGCTGAGAGGACAAATATATCAGTAACTTTTTCAAAAAGCACGGACGTAAATATGCTTTGGTCGGTACTGACGGGTATTCCGTATAATTTGCAACCTTGCTTATTTTTTATTATAAATTAATTTCTTTGCAAAAAAAAACCGACTTCCGAATTGTTTCGGAAATCGGTTTTTTACTATATACCGTATATCATTTCGGCTATGTTGTCCACTATACGCCCTTTTTGCTCCGCATATCTCACGGTTGCGCCCGTTCCGCTCTTTTCCATAACATAGTATGCAAGTCCGTAATATGCGTCGTCCACCATTGCACGGTTTCGCTTCTGCATACAGCCGTTATAATAATTTCCCTGTGTTATGTATTTAAAATCGGTCGCCTTTGCCGCAAGAATATGCCATTTGTATTTATCGTCATAGCTCCAGGCGGCACTCTGGTTAAAACAGGGCAGATACAGATGCAGTTTGATATTGGGATATGTGTTCTTCAAATCCACAATGCACTCGGCGGCAAGAGTATCAAAGCCGAGCGCACCGCCGGCAATGAAATCCTCAACTCCTTTTTCTTCTATAAGAAATTTTACTTTGTTTTTTATTAGTCTGCGTATATTTTCAATTCTGTGTTCGGGAAGTTTTCTGTGACCCGTAAAAAAACAGGTATATTGTTTGTCCATAATTCTCTCCTAATGTCTAAAATAATAACCTTTCTTTATATATTATAACACATACGGGTATAAAATTACAATAGTTTTCGGACAATTTCTCGAACAAATATTTGTTTAGTTTACATAAGAACAAGAAGTGCGGCTAATGAGGCGGCACTCATAAAGAAAATCATAATTGAGCCGGGAATATTTTTTTGTTTTAGGGTGTATATTCCGTATCCGACGGTTTTCACAGCACAGCAAACCACAATTACGGCAATGAGAAGTTCAGCCACTATTTGTCACCTCCCCGTCTTTCACTCAATGAAAGTCCCGTTCTGCGGATTTTAAAGTTTGTATTTACCGATATTTCGTATTCCTTGAATTTTTCACGCCAGTTGTACGCTTCAAACTCATCATTTGTGAGAAAAGCTTTTTTAGCTTTCATTCCTATGTCGAGAACGTCGGCGTCTTGCTCATCACGTACACTTTTTATAAAATTCTCACAATTTTTGCTTATTATTTGCGTTACTCTGTTTTCAAAATCGTTTATTTCCTGTTCGAGAGTGTAATTTGCCGACAGCGAGTATAAATCCGACTCAAGAAACAGATTTATGTCAACCTTTTTTTCCTTAACGTTTACATTAATTCTCGGTCTGTTCTTTTGTGATATTTTAGCGGTAAGCGGTGTTTCGTTTTCATTGTAAAATGTAATATAACTGCTTTTGTACTTACCGCTTAAGATATTGTAGAGCAAGCTGTCGGTACTTCCACGCACGCCCGTCATTTTTTTGCCGCTGAAAACGGCCATTCCCATTGTTTCGCTTTTGTTTTTTTCCTCTTTCGCTACCTGACCTGCGACATAGTTCCTTATTTTATACTCAAATTCGCCCTCATTTTGCGGAGCTTCACTGTTTTTCTTGTTTTTTTCAAGCTGATCGCTCTCCTGCTCCGAGCCGCCCTCTTTTTCGGAGTCATTTTCTTCAGACTCCATAACTCCGGCAAGCGGCACGGCAACGTCCGCATAGTCGAGATTTTCAAGCACAAAAAAATCCTGCATTGTACAGCGTGGGAAACCCTGCGAGTCGTTTTTGTCAAAAGTAAGCTGGTAGTATTTTGCGGGATTAAGCTCCACAATCGGCTTTACTTCAGTAAGGTATTCGCTCGCTTCGCCGAGCGATACGGCAACATACACATCGGGGCGGATTTCCTCACTCCTTGAAAGCGTGTCCAATAGGTCGCTGAGTCCCTCACGTGCAACCTCCTCCGAAATTACAAAGATTTTCGTGTGAAATAATGAAAATTTCTTGCTCACAATATGATTTGCGGTATTTATTGCCGAATACATATTGGGCGCCTCCACAACCACGTTTTCGATTATATCGGGTCCGCTTTTTCCGCCCTCCTCGGATGCACCGCCGCTTATTTGAGTAGGATTTGCAAATTGTATTGTTATTTTGTAGTTGTCAGGCGTTTCGGATTTGTCAAATCCGAGCGCAACAACGTGCGCAACATCATTTACCTCGTTGCCGAAACAACCCGAAAGCATAAGCGTAAAGCAGATTATCGGAAAAAGCTTCAGAAATTTCATTTTTGTATTCCTTTCTTTGTCATAAGTCCGAAAATAAACGGCAGTACAAGAACTGCAATCGATACCGCAAGCATAACTATTTTATCCACCGCCATTACGGTTTGGGTGCTTTCAGGTAAAAGCGAGAACGAGCAGAGCGTAATTACAACCGGCAGTATCATCGGTTTGTAATATTTTAAAGAAAATGTCTGCTGAAGAACAAAGCACATCGCATATATATAGAATGATGAGTACAGTAGTATCATAATAGTCCATATAAATTGAAAGAAAGCCTCAAATCTGTTAAAAAATGTACTCAAATGCACCATTCGTGTAAGCTGATACACGGGAAAAACGAAATTTTCCGAGAGCGGATACGGGAAAATAAGGCAGTATGACAGCAAAGTGAAGAATGCCGCCGCACCGCTTATTATAATTGCTTTAAGTCCGCCGTGCTTAATATCGTAAAGCGTATCGGAAAACGGCATTAATATATACAAAAGTATTACGTCCGAGAACAGATACGTTGTTTTAAACCCCGATAAAAACAGATTTTTTGTGCCGTTACCCAAAATCGGCATAAGATTTTCCGTTTTATAGTACGGCGAAAGCATAATGAGAAAAAGTACAAGCACCGTTCCGGCTATCGGCAAAAAGAGATAATGTATGCGTGAAATTGATTCTATACCCATATATGCTCCGAATGCCGCCGCTATTGCAAAAAGCAGAAGAATAAGTGTTGTCGGAGTTTCTTTTAAAAGCACAATATTTATAGTTTCGGGGAAAATTCTTATTACCGAAACAAAATTTGTTGCTAAAATCAGAAACAACAGCGTTCCTACGGGTATTTTAAACCAATTTCCGCCCTTTTCGGCGGCAATTTCGATAATATTTTTCTTTTCTTTATATACGGAAAACGTTATAAAAAACACGATAAGCACAATTACTGCATTTATAAGCATTTGCAGCCATGCAGCGTTTCCGCTGTTTATTATATACGTTCTTGGAAACACCAGAAGAATTTTTGCAAAAATAGTGTTTATCATCAGGCTTGTTATTTCTTTTCTGCGAAGCATATTAATTTCCTTTCAAAATGTTTCACGTGAAACATTTATTTTTAACGGCGTTTTATCTTCCATTTTCGGCTTATTTTCGGCTCTTCATTTGAATTTTTGGTATGAAGATATGCCGGACGTTTTTCTTTTCTCCATATTGGGTTTACAAAAAGCGAATTGCTTACACTTCTGCTCCCTGCTCTTGGAAGCGGCGATAAAAGCGGTATTCCGAAGCTTTTTATTTGTCCGAGATATATCCCGTATGCAAATACTCCGACGGCTATCCCGTAAAATCCCATTATAGCAGCGGCAAAAATAAAGCAAAGCCGCAGTATTCGGTGCGTCCAGCTAAGCGAATAATCGGGAGTTGCGAACGAACCTATACCCGTTATTGCGATTACAATTATCATTATCGGACTTACTATTTTTGCGCTCACCGCCGCCTGACCGAGAATAAGTCCGCCCACAATTCCGAGCGTTGAGCCTATCGCTCCCGGCATACGCAGTCCTGCCTCACGTATCATTTCAAACGCAAAATCCATCAATAAAAGCTCCAAAAGGCTTGGAAACGGCACATTTTCACGTGCCGCACTTATGGAATACAAAAGGTATGTCGGTATTATCTCATAGTGATACAGCGTAACCGCAAGGTACAGCGCAGGAAACAACAGCGCAATAAACATTCCCATAAGCCGCAGTATGCGTGACATATTCGCATAAGGCACTCTTAAATAATCATCGGAAACGGCGTGCGTCATCTCAAAAATTGTTGACGGCATTATAAGAACTCTCGGACTGCCGTTTAAAATAAGCGCCGCACGCCCCTCGGTAAGCGCACGTGCCACTCTGTCGGGGCGCTCCGTACCTATCATTTGCGTTGTTGCCATAAAGGTGTTTTCCTCAAGCATCATTTCAACTTCTTCGATTGAAATGACATAATCCATTGTTATTCCGTTTATGCGCCGCCGTATTTCGTTCACAAGGTTTTGGTTTGCAATGTCGTTTATATACAATAAAACTCCCCTTGTCTGCGATACCGTTCCGATTTTTACACCCTCGGCAATTAATTTTTCGCTTTTTATTATTTTTCGCACAAGAGCGGTGTTGTTTCGGAGCATTTCCGCAAAAGCCTCCTGCGGACCGTAGATAGATTGCTCGTTTTCGGGCTTATCTATACTTCTGTGTCCCCATTCACGCACATCAAAGACAAATCCCTTGGGGATTTTGTCCACAAACACGGCACAACTGCCGAAATTGATTTCCTCGGCAATGCTGTCCATACTTTGTGTGGTCATTGCCTGCGAGTGTGCGGCGAATTTTTCGCTTATTTCATCATCATATTTGTATATTTCCTCATCCGAAAAGTACGGAAGCATAAGCAAAGGCTTTATTACCGCCTCATCGACGTGGTCGGTGTTTACCATTCCGTCTATAAATATTACAAACGCACGCCGTCCCTTTTTAAGGCGCAGTTCACGGATAACAACGTCATTATTCAAAGGATAGGAAAAACGCTGTTTTATATATGAAAGACTTTCATCAATGCTGTCCGTAACATACACATCCTTTTCGGGCGGTTTTTCCTCTCTTACATCGTATGATGTGGCGGAGCCGGGGTCATTTATCGAAAATTCCGTCCTGTATGACGGCTCTTCAAACCAAAAAATAGATTTCAGCCGATTTGCTGTTTTCATTTTATAACAATCCTTTCGCAGTTTCTGTTTATTATATTATTGTAAAAAACTAAAAAATTATACAGAATTTGCGCTTTTTATGTTACACGAATGTTTCAATTTTTAATTTTTATAAAATGTTTCACGTGAAACATTTACAAATTGAAAATATATGTTATAATAGTTATGAAGGAAAGTTTGCTTTGCAAACTTTCAAGAGCTATGCTCTATTCGGGCTATGCCCGACTTCATAACATTGTATTGAATCGTAAAAATGCCCTTGCGAGCAAGTATTTTTACTCACAATATAATAGTCCCGTTCGGCAAAGAGTGCCGAACAGAAGGAAAATTTGCTTTGCAAACTTTCAAGAGTTATGCTCTATTCGGGCTATGCCCGACTTCATAACATTGTATTGAATCGTAAAAATGCCCTTGCGAGCAAGTATTTTTACTCACAATATAATAGTCCCGTTCGGCAAAGAGTGCCGAACAGAAGGAAAATTTGCTTTGCAAACTTTCAAGAGTTATGCTCTATTCGGGCTATGCCCGACTTCATAACATTGTATTGAATCGTAAAAATGCCCTTGCGAGCAAGCATTTTTACTCACAATATAATAGTCTGTTCGGCAAGGAGTGCCGAACTATACCACAATGCCGCAAGGGCGGCGGAACGGAGAAACAATATGGGCAAAATAATTGCCGTTACAAATCAAAAAGGCGGAGTCGGCAAAACAACCACCTCCGTAAATCTTTCCTCCTGTCTTGCCTGCGAGGGCAAAAAAACGCTCCTTATCGACTGTGATCCCCAGTGCAACGCAACAAGCGGAGTCGGCATAACCGAACATTCGCTTACAATCTACGATTGCCTTGACGATCCCGATAAAGCAAAACAGGCGGTAATAAAAACAAAATACAGCAATTTATACGTTATCCCCTCGTCTCCGAATATGTCGGCGGTTGAGATAGAGCTTGCATATGAGGACAAGCGTGAGTATTTCTTAAAAGACGTGACCGAAAAACTCAAGGGTGATTACGATTTTATAATAATCGACTCCCCCCCGGCGCTCGGTATTCTTACAATTAATATACTTACTGCGTCCGATTCGGTGCTTATTCCCGTTCAGTGCGAGTATTATGCGCTTGAGGGCGTCAGTCAGCTTATCGGGACGATACGTATAATTAAGAAGAAATTCAATCCGAATATCGAAATAGAGGGCGTTTTGGGTACAATGTACGACGGCAGAACAAACCTCTCGATACAGGTTCTTGACGAAGTGAAAAAATATTTCCCCGACAAGGTATACAAAACGGTAATTCCGAGAAATGTACGCCTTTCGGAGGCGCCGAGTTTCGGCGAGCCGATAATAAAATACGACCGCACATCAAAGGGTGCGGATGCATATATGGCTCTTGCAAAAGAAATTATAAGAAAAAATTAACATTTATGTAAATTGAAAGGAAGTATGCTTATGGCAAAAAAGGGACTCGGCAAAGGTCTGAACGGACTTTTTGAAGGCACAGCCGCCGAACTTTTGGAGCCGGAAAAAAGCGGAGGAATAACAAAGCTTAAGATAAACAGCGTTGAACCGAATAAAGATCAGCCGAGAAAGGTTTTCGATGCGGAAAAACTGGAAACGCTTGCGGAGTCTATAAAAGAGCATGGGCTTATACAGCCGATAACCGTAACCGCAGGAAAGAACGGAAATTATCTTATAATAGCCGGAGAACGCCGCTGGAGAGCCGCAAAAAAAGCCGGACTTTCGGAAATACCGGCGATTATAGGCGAATTTACTCCGCAAGAGGCGGCGGAGCTGGCGCTGATAGAGAACTTACAGCGTGAGGATTTAAACCCGATAGAAGAAGCGCTCGGTTACAGACAGCTCCTTGAAAAGTTCAGCCTTACCCAGGAGGATATATCAAAAAAGATAGGCAAAAGCCGCAGTGCGGTTGCAAACTCACTGAGGCTGTTGTCGCTTGACGACCGCACACGTGATTTGGTTGCGGACGGCATGATTTCGAGCGGACACGCACGTGCCCTGCTGTCGGTGGAGGACCCCGAAATACGTGAAGCGCTTGTAAAGCGCATTACGGAGGGCAGTCTGAATGTACGCCAGGCTGAAGCGCTTGCAAAGCAATTAAGCAAAAAGCGCCCGAAAAAAGCGCCAAAAGAGCCGACAGCCGGTGACATTGAAATAGAGCACATATCCGAAAAAATGTCCTCTGCCCTTGGCACAAAGGTCAAAATATCACACACCGCACGCAAAGGCAGAATAGAGATCGAATATTACGGCAATGATGATTTAGAGAGGCTTTTAACCCTCTTAAACGTAACGTGAGAAATAAGCGGCGCATCTCGCCGTTTATCAACACTCGGAGTATCTACATACGCCGTCGTGTTTCAAAACGACAATCTGCTTGCTTCTTTCTCACGTTAGGGTAGACGTAGCGGCGCATCTCATCTTCCTGTCCGCTTTGAAGTATCACATACGTCGGCGGCGAACAGAAAGCGACCTGCTTGCTTCTTTCTCACGTTAGGATAAGCGGCAGTGCCCGACACCGCCAAAGGCAAGCGGTACAAACTACATAAAACCGAATAAACTGCATTGCAGAAATGGAGAAAAATATGAATACAACACTTCTATTTATGATTGCTCTTGCCATAATGCTTGTTCTGATTATCATATGTCTTATTCTGATTATGATAAACTCCTCACGCATTAACACTCTGCTCGATTATTCCGATGACGGGGATCTTGTAAGCGTCCTTAAGGAATATTATGAAAAAGTGGACAATCTGGCAAAAACGATAAACTCGTCCTCGGACGCAATAATGTCGTCACGAATTGCGGAATGTGAGCGTAAAAGCGGAAAATCGTTCCACAAAACCGCAACCGTGAATTTTGACGCATTTGATGATGTGACCGGAAAGCTTAGCTTTGCGCTCACACTGTTGAACGGCGATAATGACGGCATTATTCTCACCTCGCTTTACGGACATAATTCGTGCAATATGTATGTACGTGAGATACGCAGAGGCAGTGCGTCGACGGTGCTTTTGGACGAAGAAAAACAGTCGCTTGAGGCGGCAAAGAAATCAGGTGATAATAATGGAACAAAATAACCACGGTAACAAATCCCTTTTTCTGTACACAGCACTCATATTTTTTGTTGCGGTAATACTTATAATACTTGCGTTTTTCGGACAGACAAAGGTGCAGAAAAGTCAGCCCCCGATAAGCAGTGAAGCCCCCGTTCAGACGGCGGCAAGCATACCGGAAAAGGCGGCGGTTGTAAGCGAGGAAAACGCAAAGCTTATGCAGGAGGTTTCCGATCTGAAAACACAGCTTGAGAAAAACACCGAGGAAATCGAAAAGCTTACGGAGGGACAGGCAAACGACGCTCTGCTGTTCAGTGCGTATGACGCAAAGCTCCGAAACGATGCGGAGGCATTAAACACCGTTTTAAGTTCGATAAATTATGAACAGCTTACAGAGGAACAGAAAGCTGTTTATGATAAAATACAAAAGTAAGAAAGGATAAATAAAAATGTTAGACATAAAAATTTTAAGACAAGACCCCGACAGAATAAGAGAGGCACTGAAAAACCGCTGTAACGACCTCGACATATCACCCGCAATCGAGTTGGACAAACAGCGCAGAGATTTGCTGGCTGATGTTGAGCAGAAGAAGGCAAAGCAGAACGAAATAAGCAAAAAAGTTCCTGCAATGAAGAAAGCCGGCGAAAATACGGACGAGCTTTTCAAGGAAATGAAGGAATTGAGCAACGAAATAAAAGCCGATGACGAAAAAGTCCGTGACATAGACGAACAGCTCAGAAACTTTATGCTGAGAATACCCAATATCCCCAATTCAAGCTGTCCTATCGGCAAAGACGATACGGAAAACAAGGAAATGCGTAAATGGGGCATGCCGAGAGAGTTTGATTTTGAATTTAAGGCGCATTGGGACATCGGAACAGACCTTGATATTCTCGATTTTGAGCGTGGTACAAAAATTGCCGGTACGAGATTTACCGTTTATAAAGGACTCGGCGCAAGACTTGAGCGTTCGGTTATTCAGTATTTCTTAAACACGCATACCGATAACGGCTATACGGAAATTTTCCCGCCGTATATGGTAAACAGAGCGTCGATGACGGGTACGGGTCAGCTTCCTAAGTTTGAGGAGGACGCATATAACGTAAAGAACAACGATTTCTTTATGATTCCTACGGCAGAGGTTCCCGTAACCAATCTTCACCGTGACGAAATCCTTGACGGAGCACAGCTTCCGATAAAATACTGCGCATATTCGGCTTGCTTCAGAGCCGAGGCAGGCAGTGCCGGACGTGACACGAGAGGTCTTATAAGACAGCATCAGTTTAATAAGGTAGAGCTTGTTAAATTCGTAAAACCCGAAAACAGCTATTATGAGCTTGAAAAGCTTACAAACGACGCCGAAAAGCTTTTGCAGGGACTCGGAATACCCTACAGAGTAGTATGCCTTTCAACGGGCGACTTAGGCTTCTCATCGGCAAAAACGTACGATATAGAGGTTTGGATGCCGAGCTACGGCAGATATGTTGAAATATCCTCCTGCTCAAACTTTGAGGATTATCAGGCACGCCGTGCAAACATCAAATACAAGGAAACCGCAAAGGATAAGGCGCAGTTCGTGCATACGTTAAACGGTTCGGGACTGGCTGTCGGAAGAACGGTAGCCGCAATTTTGGAAAACTTCCAGAACGAGGACGGAACGGTAACTGTTCCGGAGGCTCTTGTTCAGTATATGGGAACGGATACAATAAAATAATCATGTCGGGCAGAGTAAAATATTTTTACTCTGCCCTTTCTTTTTGCAAAAATATTTTCGGTTTACCTCTCGTTGAGATTTTATGTAAACCGATGAAAAATTATAAACAATGTATAAACATGGAAAAAAATAAGTTATCCACGGTAAAATTCGCATAGACAAGCTGTTTTTTACGAGTTATCCACGCCGTCCACGGAGTTATCCACGGTATGCGCAGTTTATAAACAGTGGACAACCTGACGTGTTTATGCGGTTTTTTGAGGTTTACATATTATTTTTACATAATTCTGTGTTTTTCCACCCATAAAAAGAGTATAATTGTGGATTAAAAAGTGTATGGAGTAAAAAAACGCATATTTATGCGGTTTTTTCGTATATGGCGGTGCAAAAAAGTTATCCACGCCGTGTGAATAAACGGTGGGATAAGTGCAGAAAATAAATTATTGCGCTCCAAAAAAAATCTGCAAAAATTGTCGAATTTGACAAAACGGCAGTTTATGTTGTATACTCAAAACAAGGGTTATTTGCATTTTTAAAAGCTTTGTGCTATAATGTAAAATGGCAAACTATACAAAAGGGTGATTTTAAATGGATTTATTGATTTTTGATAATATATTAAACGACCCCTGCATACAGGGAATAACGGAGAAAAACGATCTGGAGGTTATGAAGCGCATCGTCCGCTTTGCCGAAACGGAGGGCATAACCTCGGACAGCATATGCGAGTATGTGTCCTCAAAGCTGGCGAATGACGAGAATATCGTTTCGCACCTTGCGCAGTCGGGAAAGAAAATCGGAAACGATTTGTACCGTCTTGCAAAGCGTGACATTAATCAGATATACAAATCGCTGTATAAGGCACAGCTTAAATATACCCCCTCGGGAAACGATACCGGCTTTTGCGGAGAATATGTAAACTCGATTTTAAAGCTTACGCAGTCGAAGTCGGCAGAGGAGCTTTTGGACAACCTTATACAGCATTATAAAAAGCTCGGCTGCGGAGTTACCGCAAAGTATTACGCCTTCAAGTATGACGGCGGACTTTTCGGCATACCGTCCGTTGATATGCCCGATTTTGACGAGCTTATCGGCATAGATTATCAGAAACAGACGCTTATCGATAACACAAAAGCGTTTGTAAACGGTAAAAAGGCGAATAACGTACTGCTCTTCGGCGACAGAGGAACGGGAAAATCCTCATCGGTCAAGGCGTTGTTGAAGATGTTTGCAAAGGACGGACTAAGGCTTATCGAGCTGCCGAAACAGAATATAAAGGATATACCGGACCTTGCAAAAACGCTTTCCGAAAAACCGCATAAATACATACTTTTCCTTGACGATTTATCATTTGAGGCGGAGGAGCCGGAATATAAATCCTTAAAGATTGCAATGGAGGGACAGCTGCAGGCGCAGAACGAAAATATGCTTGTATATGCAACATCGAACCGCAGACACCTTGTAAAGGAAACGCTGTCCGACCGCCAGGGTGACGATCTGCACCGAAACGATCAGATGCAGGAAACGCTGTCGCTTTCGGAGCGTTTCGGAATAAGCCTTGTGTTTTCCGCTCCCAATCAGAAGGAGTTTTTGAATATAGTTGCACAGATGCTCAAAAAGCACGGCGTGGAGATAAACGCCGAAATCGAAAAAAAGGCGGTCGTATGGCAGATGAATTACGGCGGCAGAAACGGAAGATGTGCAAAGCAGTTTGTGTCATCGTATATATCGAGCCTTTAAGGAGGAAAAATTATGAAAATTAAAATAACCGCCGCAGTGCTTGCACTGCTGCTCCTGCCCGTAACGGCATTTGCGGCGCAGTACAGCGTTGAGAACGGAAAAAACGTCGTTGTGTCGTGCTATGATAACGGACAGCTTGTGTTTTCCAAGCTGTTCAAAACGGAAAGCGATTTCATAGAGCTTCCCGATAAGTATAAGGATATGAAGAAAACCATTTGGTACGATAAAGCCGAATCGGTGTCGGAGCTTACCGAAAAAGCGGCGCAGTATCCGTCCGAAAAGGACGCACGCAATGCGTTTGCCGTTTGCCTTGACGTTTCCTCCGTTTACGGCGAGGACGAGGATATGTACAGCATTGAGGCGCTGTATCAGGGCAAAAAGACGGAATTTCTCGTAAAAAAGGATGTAAAAATCGAGTCCGCTCCGGAGAATTATCTCGAATTGAGCGGCAGCGACGCCTCCGCTCTGCAAAAGGGCGATGTTTTCCGCATATCGTACAACGTTCCGAGAACGGAATTTTCACGCATAGACTTTATATACCGCCCCGATAATTACAATATTGCGCTTGACAGCGCCGATTACGGGGTAAATTTTGAAAAATTGTTTGCATATAATAATAATGTGGGCGGTTTGAAAACCCAATGGGCGGCGCAGTACGGCGGACGAAATTCCGAAAAATATATGTATGCGTTCGGCATTATTGCGGACAAGACGAAAAACAGCCTTACGCTTATGAACAAAAGCGGCGAAACGGACAAGCTTATAGATATAACGCTTGAACCCGAAACCGTTGTGTATCTTTGCAAAAGCGCACGCCCGTATGACATAACGGCGGCGTCCGTTTCGGATATTCCGGCAACGTTTGTTCCGAAGCTTTACGACAGCGAAAGAATAAACCTTAGCGAATGTGACGGCTTTGCCTATGCGCTTGTGAGAATAATTGACGGAACTGCCGCCGACATAGCGGTATACTACAATTATAAATAAGAAAGGACTTATAAATATGTATCAAATAAAAAAGACTGCGGCGCTTGCTATAGTGGTTATCGCCGTGGTCGGAACGATTAATACATACGCACAGCCCGATATAAAAATAACCCTTAACGCAGTTGCGGACAACTCGTCACAGCAAATCGACTTCGGCGAAAACGGACCGATTTGCCGCAACGATATAACCCTTGTTCCGGTACGGAAATTTGCGGAATCGGCGGGAATGACCGTCAGCTGGAATCAGGAAATCCAGACGGCACAGCTTACGCTTAAAACGGATATAAACTCTCCAAAGCCGATTGAGCGGTACGCCGCACGGCTGATAAACAAAATAAATAATTACGGGCTTGAGCTTACGCCTGTAAGCATAACCGCATCTTTGCGGCTTTATGCCGACAATGCGGTCATACGCTACAACTTCAAAGACCGTGAGGGCGACGCCGTGGCAATAGGAAAATACGTCGCACTGAACGGCGTTGCGACTGCCGAAGATGACGCACGGCTTATGATTCCCCTAAGGAGCGCAATGGAAATATTCGGACTCAGCGTCGGCTGGAATCAGGCAGACACCTCTGTGTCCGTTTCCATACCGCAAGATGAAAATATGATTATCCCCACCGATTTGCGGATTGTGTCCGATGCGGAAAACGCATACGCTATCCCCAATTACGAGCAAATCCTTGCGGAGGAGGAGGCGGCAAAGGAAAAACCGCTCCACGGCGCATACATAGGAAAATTCAAAATAACGCACTACACGCCCGGCTCGGCTGACAACGGCATCTGGGGAAACAGCACCGCCTGGGCGGGCAAAATAATTCCCGGTCAAACCATCGCCGTCGACCCTAATATTATCCCCAAGCTCAGCTGGGTCTACATCGATGGCTACGGTCTCCGCCGTGCCGAGGACTGCGGCGGCATGGTAAAAGGCTACACAATTGACATTGCCGTCAACTCATATTCGGAAGTCCCCCAAGGAGTAGTTTACCGAGACGTCTACTGGGCTTCTCCCTGATTTTCCACTGCTGAAATTCCGTATCTCGCCAATTATCGCTGCTCGAAGTATCAACATACGCCGTCGCATCTCAAATCGGCAATCTACGAAATTTCAGCGGCGGAAAATAAACAAAAGCGAGAAAATTCCGCATCTTACCAATTATCGCTGCTCGGAGTATCTACATACGCCGTTGAATACCAAATCGGTGACCTATGAAATTTCAGTGGCGGAAAGTATGCAAAAGCGAGAAAAATCCGCATCTCGCCAATTATCGCTGCTCGGAGTATCTGCATATGCTGTTGCACTTCAAATTGGTGACTTACGAAATTTCAGCTGCGGAAAGTATGCAAAAGCGAAAAAATCTGCATCTCACCAATTATCGCTGCTCGGAGTATCAACATACGCCGTCGCATCTCAAATCGGCAATCTGCGAAATTTCAGCTGCGGAAAATATGCAGAAGTGAGAAAAAATCCGCATCTCACCAATTTTCCCTGCTCGGAGTATCTGCATACGCCGTCACATACCAAATCGGTGACCTATGAAATTTCAGCGGCGGAAAATGTGCAAAAGCGAAGCACTTCAAATCGGCGGTTTATGAATTTTTTACTGCGGAAAACACATAAAAACAATACCCGACAACAAACAGGAGGATATTCAAATGAAAAAAATCTTATCTGCGGCGGTTATTCTGTCGCTGTTATTTTCATCAATACCGGCATCAGCGTCAAAAACCGGGGACGAACTCCGCAAAACGGCGCAGTACGTTTACGAAAACACGCCCGAACCCGTTTCGGGGAGCGTCGGAGGAGAATGGGCGGTTTTCGGACTGGCACGTTCGGAATATGATGTCGATTCAAGCTATTTCTTAAAATACGCCGAGAATTTGCAGACAGGCTCGGGCAGTACGCCCGAATACCTTGAAAATCCACGCTATATCCTTGCGCTTACGGCAATAGGTATGAACGCCGCCGATTTCAAGGGCAAAAATTTGTATACGCCGCTTTTGGATACGGAAAAAGTAACTTCGTTCGGAGTTAATGCGTCGGCATGGGCGCTTATCGCTCTGGACTGCGAAAATTACAAAACAAACGGCGAAAAGGAAAAATACATTGAATTTATATTAAACTCGGCTCTTGATGACGGCGGATTTTCGTACACGTCCGAGGGATCGGCGGACGCGGACGTAACGGCGGTTGTTTTGCAGTCTCTTTCTCCGTACACCGAGCGTTCGGACGTAAAAGAAGCCGTAAATAAGGCGCTTTCGTGCCTGTCGGACAAGCAGGAGGCGGACGGCGGATTTGTTTCGTGGGGTGTAAAATCAGCGGAAAGCACCGCCCAGGTCATTACCGCACTCAGCTCGCTTAATATACCTTTAAGCGACGAACGCTTTGTAAAGGATAAGAATTTATACGATAATCTTATGCAGTTCTCGTGCGGAAACGGCGGCTTTAAGCACGTCACTTCCGATGAAACCGCAAACGCAATGACCACCGAACAGGCATTGTATTCGCTCTCGGCGCTTGAGCGTGCCGAAAACGGCAAATCAAAGCTTTACGATATGTCCGCCGTTGCAAAAATCCGTGCGCCGAGATTTTCGGATATATTAAACAGCCCCTACCGTTCGGCAATAGAAATACTTGCCGAAAAAGGCGTTATAAACGGAGTGTCCGACACGGAGTTTAATCCGCACGGAAACGTAACCCGTGCCGAATATGCGGCAATGATTGTGCGTGCGCTCGGAATAGAAAAAACGGCAGATAACAGCTTTGCCGATGTGAGCGAAAACGATTGGTTTTACAAAAGCGTATGTGCGGCGTACGGCGCAGGAATAATAAACGGAGTATCCGACACGGAATTTAATCCGCAGGGCAATATAACCCGTGAGCAATCCGCCGCAATGACCGCCCGTGCCGCAGAGTATGCGGGCGCTGACGCAGGCACAACGGCGGACGATATAGCTTTTGCCGCAAAGGAATATTCCGATTTCGGCTCGGTTTCGGAGTGGGCAAAACCGCCCGTAAGCTTTTGCTTAAAAAGCAAAATAACGGCGTTTATCACAGGTGAATTTATTCCACAAAGGGAAACCACACGCGAAGAAACGGCGCAGATGATATACACCTTGCTTTCGCTGTAAACAAAGGATTGTAACGAATGAAAACTTTCTTTAAAAAGCATAAAATAAAAATAATAACTGCGGCAGCGGCGGCGGCTGTTCTTGCGGTATCCTTTTTTGTTCCCTCAAAAAAGGATACCGCTCCGAACCCTGCCCCGACCGTCACGGCAGCAGCCGTGACGTCGGCAAGTCCGAGCCTTGCTCCGGCTCCGACCGTTACGGCGTCCGCCGTACCGTCGGCGGTTCCGTCTTTAACGCCGTCACCTACTCCGACCGCTCCGCCCAAAGAGCAGACATTTACCGCTCCGAAGCAGGAGAAAAAAAGCGTGTGCACTCTTACGGTGCGCTGTGACGAAATACTGAAAAATATAGACAAGCTTAATCCCGAAAAGCGTGAGCTTATCCCCGAAAACGGAATAATCTATTCGGGAAAAGCCGAGATAAACGACGGTGAAAGCGTTTTTGACGTTTTACAGCGTGAAATGCGCAAAAATAAAATCCATATGGAATTTGTAAACACGCCTGCGACAAACAGCGCATATGTCAAGGGCATAAACAATATATACGAATTTGACTGCGGCGGATTTTCCGGCTGGACATATTCCGTAAACGGAAAAACGCCGAATGTCGGCTGTTCGCAGTATTTTGTAAAAGACGGCGATATTGTCGAGTGGAAGTATGTATGCGAGATAACTTTTGATATGGGAGATTAAAATGAACGAGTTTAAGGAATACCACCCCGTTGCGGGCTTTGTATATTTTGCGCTTGTAATAACGTTTTCAATGTTTTTTATGCACCCCGTCTGCCTTGCGCTTTCGTTTTTGGGTGCATTTTTGTATTCTTTAATTCTCGGACGTGCAAAAACAATCCTGTATGCTCTGCCCGTTGCGGTTTTTGCCGCCGTTTTAAATCCGCTGTTCAATCACAGCGGAGCAACCGTCCTTTTCTATTTCGGAAACGGAAACCCGTTCACGGCGGAGTCGGTGTACTACGGACTTGCGGCGGCGGCTATGCTGTGCGCCGTTATCTGTTGGTTTTCGTGCTTCGGCGCCGTTATGACCGGCGACAAAACAATCTATCTTTTCGGCAGAATTATCCCGTCAATGTCGCTTGTTATTTCAATGATTTTACGGCTCATTCCCGAATTTAAACGCAAAATGCGTGAGATAGGCAACGCCCGAAAGGGACTTTTCAAAAACTATCGCTTAAAAGATGCGGTGTCGGTGTTCGGTGCGCTTGTGAGCGCATCGCTCGAGGGCGCAGTCGAAACGGCGGACTCTATGTCCTGCCGTGGGTACGGGCTGAAGCATAGGAGTGCATATTCAAATTACATTTTCACAAAGCGTGATGCGGCGGTGTGCATTGCCTGTGCGGCGACGGGAGCGTATACGGTGATAGGTGCGGCAGAGGGTGCGCTCGGGTGGCGGTATTTCCCGTCCGTTTCGGGAGCGGAAGTAACGCCTTACGGCATAAGCGTGTTTGCGGCGTATTTTATAATGTGTTTAATGCCTGTTATAATTGAGGCGGCGGAGGTATGCAGATGGAAAGCTATAAAATCGAAAATCTGAATTTTTCATACCCGAACGGGAAAAGTGTGCTTAAAAATATAAGTTTTACCGTAAACAGCGGTGAGTTTATAACCGTATGCGGAAAATCGGGCAGCGGAAAAACCACGCTTTTAAGGCACCTAAACCCCATTTTGGCGCCCGAGGGCGAGCGGAGCGGACAAATTCTTTTTTGCGGAAACGATATATTTTCGCTCACAAAGCGTGAAGTGTGCGAAAATATAGGCTTTGCGGTGCAAAACCCCGATAACGGGATTGTGACCGATAAGGTGTGGCACGAGCTTGTGTTCGGAGCGGAAAATCTCGGACTTGATCAAAATACAATCCGTGCAAGAGCCGCCGAAACGGCGTCTTTTCTCGGCTTGGAAAATATTTTTTACAGCGATACGTCAACGCTTTCGGGCGGACAAAAGCAGATTTTAAATCTTGCCTCCGTGCTTGTAATGCGGCCCAAAGCGATAATCCTTGACGAGCCGACAGGTCGGCTCGACCCGATTGCGGCGTCGGAATTTCTGCGATTGCTCAAAAAAATCAATACCGAAACGGGTATAACGGTCATAATGAGCTCGCACCGCCTTGATGAAGCGCTTGAATTGTCGGACAAGCTTGCGGTAATGGACGGCGGCAGGCTTGTTTCGTTCGATACTCCCAAGACGGCGGCGGCAAATTCAGAAATATTTATGTCGCTCCCAAGCTTTGCAAAGGCGTATTTTTGCCTGGACGGCGGAGCGGATTGTCCGCTCACGGTGCGTGAGGGCGGAGCGTGGATTGATGAATTTTCAAAAACTCACGAGTATGACCGCTCCGAAATAATTGATGAAAGCATAAATACCGATACCGTTATCGACGTTTGCGGGGTATGGTTTCGGTACGAAAAAAATTCGGCTGATATAGTAAAAAATCTTTCGCTTTCGGTGAAAAAAGGCGAATTTTACGCAATAAACGGCGGCAACGGCGCAGGAAAAACGACCCTGCTCTCGCTCCTTTCGGGTGTAAACCGCCCGTATAGGGGAAAAATCAAAACAAATGCAAAAACCGCACTTTTGCCGCAAAATCCGCAGTCGCTGTTTGTAAAAAGTACGGTGTATGAGGATTTTCTCGAGGTATGCACGGATAACGGCAGAATAAAAGAGGTGTGCGCCCTGTGCGGAGTGGGCGGACTTTTAAAATCGAGCATTTATGATGTTTCGGGCGGCGAACAGCAGAGGTGCGCACTTGCAAAGCTTATTCTCGCCGAACCCGATGTGTTTCTTTTAGATGAACCGACAAAGGGGCTTGACGGATTTTTCAAGGAAAAAATTGCGGAGATTTTGCTGTCGCTTAAAAACAGCGGAAAAACGATAATAGCGGTGTCGCACGATTTGGATTTCTGTGCGGAATACGCCGACAGGTGCGGTCTGTTTTTTGACGGCAGAATAGTGAGTGAAAATACACCGCACAAATTTTTTGCCGATAAGGATTTTTATACCACCTCGGCGCACCGTATGTCAAAAGCGGCGCTTGAAAACGCCGTCACGGCGGCGGATATTGTGCGTGCGTTCGGGAAAGAACCGCCGAAAATATCGGCGGAAAAGACGGACAGCTTTGACGTTCCCGACATAAAAAAGAAACCGCTCGTTACGGCGTGCGAAAAGCCGAAAAAGCCGTGGGAATTTCTTGTATATTTCCTCGCCGTACCGCTTACGGTGCTTTTGGGGCGGTACGCTTTCGGCGACAGAAAATATTATTTTATAAGTATGCTTATAATTTTTGAAATACTTCTTCCGTTTGCGGTGCGGCTCGAAAAACGCCGTCCGAAAGCGAGGGAGATAACAGTTCTTGCGGTTATGTGTGCGGCGGCGGTGTTCGGGCGCACGGCGTTTTATGCGTTTCCGCAGGTGAAGCCTGCGGCGGCGGTTGTTATCGTGACGGGGCTTTGCCTGGGTGCGGAGTGCGGATTTATCACGGGCGCCGTTACGGCGTTTGTGTCGAATATGTTTTTCGGTCAGGGACCGTGGACGCCGTGGCAGATGCTTGCGCTTGGTGCGGTCGGATTTTTTACCGGAGCGTCGTCACGGTATATCGGCAAAAACAAGCTGTGCGTGAGCCTGTACGGGGCGGCGGCGGTGTTTGTGATTTACGGCGGAATAATGAACGCCGCATCGGTGCTGATGTCGCAGAATACGCTCAATTTGGGAATGTTTCTTGCGTCGGAAACGGCAGGCGCGCCGTTTGACGCCGTTCACGCCGTTTCGACGGCGGTGTTTCTGTGGCTTATCGCACGCCCGTTTTGCGAAAAGCTTTCAAGAATAAAATTAAAACACGGTCTGTACAAATCAGTATAAAAGTGATACAATGTATATATCACAACGGAAGGAAGTTTTTACTTAATGAAGAAACTTATTTCATTCTTAAAGCCATATAAGCTTCAGCTTGCAATAGGCCCGTTTTTCAAGCTGACCGAGGCGGTGTTTGAACTGCTTATCCCGACGCTTATGGCAATGATAATAGATAACGGCGTAAATGCGTCAAATCAAGGGTATGTAATAAAAATGGGCGTCGTAATGCTTGCGATAGCCACGTTCGGCGTGCTTTCGGCGCTCGTGTGCCAGTACAGTGCGTCGATTGCCTCGCAGGGTTTCGGCACGGACGTGCGAAACGCAATGTACAAAAAAATAGAAAGCTTTGCATTCGCCGATCTCGATAAATTCGGAACATCGTCGCTGATAAACCGAATAACCGGCGATGTAAACCAGCTTCAGCAAGCGGTTGCAATGCTGATAAGGCTTGTAATCCGTGCGCCGTTTCTGTGCGTGGGCGGATTGATTATGGCAATGCTTATAGATATAAAGCTGTCGGTAATTTTTATGATAGTCATACCGCTGTTTGTGTTTGTGCTGTTTTTGGTAATGTTCAAGGCTGTACCGCTGTATAAATCGGTGCAGAAAAAGCTTGACGGAATAACGCTCGTATTGCGTGAAAATCTTTCGGGCGTGCGTGTAATACGTGCGTTTGCCGGACGTGAGCGAGAAAAGGAGCGGTTTTCGGAGGCGAACACGGATTTTTCCAATACGGCAATACGTGTCGGAAAAATAGCGGCACTGACCAATCCCGCAACAACGATAATAATGAATTTCGCCGTTATAGCGGTTATAAAAATAGGCGGAATACGTGTAAATACGGGCAATCTTTCGCAGGGTGAAATAATAGCGTTTATAAACTATCTCACCCAGATTTTGAACGCAATGATAGTGGTGGCAAACCTTGTAATACTGTATACCAAGGCGTACACCTCGGCAGGGCGTGTAAGCGAGGTTTTGAACTATACCCCGTCGCTTGAGGGCGGAGAAAAGGAGATTAAGCCGGTAGAGGGTACGCCGTGCATTGAGTTTAAGAATGTGACAATGACGTATCCGTCAAGCTCCGTGCCGTCGCTGGAGGATATAACCTTCAGTATAAATAAGGGCGAAACAATCGGAATTATCGGCGGAACGGGCAGCGGAAAGAGTACGCTTGTGAGCCTTATTCCGAGATTTTATGATGTAAGCGAAGGCGAAGTGCGCATAAACGGCGTGAACGTGAAGGAATATCCGCAAAAGCAGTTAAGGCAGGAGATTGCGATTGTACAGCAGCGTGCGAACCTGTTCACGGGCACGATTGCGCATAATCTGCGAATGGGAAAGGCTGACGCCACGGAGGCGGATATGGACAGAGCGTGTGCGCTTGCGCAGGCGAGCGAGTTTGTGGACAGGCTTCCCGAGCGCTACGAAACGGAAATATCGCAAAGCGGAAACAATCTTTCGGGCGGACAAAAGCAGAGGATAACGATTGCACGTGCGCTTATAAAAGGTGCGCCGCTGCTTATTATGGACGACAGCGCCAGTGCGCTTGATTTTGCAACGGACGCAAAACTGCGCCGTGCGATCAAGGAGGATACTGCGCATCAGACCGTAATTATTGTGTCGCAAAGGGTAAACACCGTAAAAGATACCGACAGAATAATCGTTCTCGACGACGGAAAAATCGTCGGAATCGGTACGCACCGAGAACTGCTGGAAAATTGCGAGGTATACAAAGAGATATGCATCTCCCAAGAGCAATTCTGAATAAAATTCCGCATCTCGCACATTTGCACTCGCTTGCATATTTGCATATGCGGCGCTCGTTTAAATGCACAATCTGCGAAATTTTCTTTCAGAATTGCAGCTGTAATGCACCAAAAACAAAACACACCCTCGGAGTATCGCATACGCCGTCGTGTGCGTTTCGACCTTTCTGTGCAAAAATCCCGTCGCCGCACATCGGCGCTCGCTTAAATGCACGACCTGCGAAATTTTCGGTAGGGGTCGATGCCCTCATCGACCCGAAACGGAGCAATTTTTTCAATATGCTTGCATTTTCCGGTAGGGGTCGATGCCCTCATCGACCCGAACCCATTTTAAATAAACACAAAAAAGCGGAGCTGTAAAGCTCCGCTTTTCGCTGTTTTCCCTCAACTGTTTTCGTTATAACAATCTTTATCCCATCGAATCACGTTTGTATCAATATATTTCCATATTTCGTCATAATCTTTTTTATTGCAGATAATGTGATCATAAAACGAACGTTGCCATATTCCGTGAGCCGTTTCCTTTGTGACCATTATTTTAAACGAACGTATAATATCCGGTATCGTAGGGGTCGATGCCCTCATCGACCTATCAAGAGAAATCAGCATATGAATATGATTTGGCATTATTACGTATTTATCAACCGTAACACCGCTGTATTTTTGGCTTATGCTTCTTATATATTTGTCGCAAACCTTTCCTGTGTCGGTCAGCACGTTTTGCATGTCATCGCTTGGGACGATGTGGGCATCGTCCCCTACAGGAGCGATAGCGGATAAAATTTGCTTATGTCCTCTTGTGCATATCGTAATAAAATATGCTCCGGGTGAAGAATAATCATATTCTTTTAATCTTAAAGGCTTTCGATCCGGTAATGTCATATTCAATCCTGTGTCAGGAACATAAACTCCATATCCTCCGTACCCTGTGCGCAGGCGTGGCCCGTGTCGGGATAGAGAATGTGCGTTTTCTTGCAGTTAAGCTTGTTGTAGACAGCATATTGCGTTGACGGCGGACAAGTTACGTCCATCATACCGGTAAACATCATAACTTCCGCCTTAATTCTTGGTGCAAGATTTTGAATATCTATGTAACCGAGACGTTCAAAAATTTCGTCCTCACGCTCGTGTGTGGGGTCGTAATTTCTGAAATAATTGCGAACTTCCTCAAAAGCCGCCTCGCCGAGATTCATCTCATATGTACGGCGGAAATCCGATAAAAACGGGAACATAACCGCCGCACGCTTTATTCTCGGCTCAAGCGCCGCACAGGCAATTGTCAGACCGCCGCCCTGACTGCCGCCTCTGGCGTAAACACGGCTGCCGTCAATGCCGTCCATGTTCATAACGATGTTGGCAAGCTCTGCCGTGTCAAGGAAAATGCTTCTGTATAAAAGCTTTTCGGGCGAACTGTCGCTCAATCCACGGATTATGTGACCTGCATTGGTCGGGCCTTTAACACCGCCCACGTCCTCGCTCGTTCCGCCCTGACCACGGCAGTCCATGGCAAAAACGGCGTATCCGGCAAGCACAAATCCGAGCTTGTGCATCCATTCGCCGCTCGTGCCGCCGTATCCGTGAAAGAACAGTATGGCAGGCACGTTTTCTTTGTTTGCCGGGCGCATGTGCGAAACGTGGATACGTGCTCCGCCCATGCCCGTGAAATACATATCGTAGCACTCTGCGTTTTTCGCCTTGAATTTTGCCTCTTTAAGCTCAACCTTGGGGTCAATCGCTCTCATTTCCTCAAGCGACTTGTCCCAGAACTCGTCAAAATCGGCGGGTTTGGGCGATGAACCCATGTATTTTTCCAAATCCTCTTTTTTCATATCAACTGATGGCATAGTAAAACTCCTCTGCTTTTTTCTTTGATTATATCGCATTTGTGCGGAAATTTCAAGCAATTCCCAAAATATCTTTTGCAAGGCGGTCAGCCATATCATTGTACTTGTCGCCCGAATGACCCTTCACCTTGTGAAACCGTACGCTTAAAACGTCCGAAATGCTGTCAAAATACGCCTTGTATGCGATTGTACCGCTTTTGTTTGTTTTCCATTCTCCCGTACACCATTTCTCAATTCCGGCGTAATCGTAGTATAAATCGAGCGAGTCCGCACCGTTTTCCACGCAAAACCGCATTGCGCACATAGCGCCGTTTATCTCTCCTGCGACGTTCCGCATTGCGGCGTTTTCCTCATCATTGAATTTTTCGCTGAAACAGTGCGTTTCGCCGTTGTAAAAAATTACTGCGCCGTAGGAATATTCCTTTGTTTTTATGTTGTAACTGCCGTCAACATATGCGCACGTGCCGTCGGGGTCGGGCGCCTTTTCTTTGGTTGCAGTCATATATTCCTCTGCGGCGGCTCGGCTCGGAAAGCTTTTAAACTCCGCACCGCCATACCCCGTCACTTCACGGCGGCAGTCCTCCCAGGAGGTGTATATTCCGGGTTTCCGCCCCTGCCTTACGGCATAAAATTTAGCCATATTTTTAAACTCCTCCGTTAAAAATCGTTCTCTGCGGTAAATAATAACATAAATTCGGAAAAAAATCAAGATTATCGGTAGGGGTCGATGTCCTCATGCCCCGAAAAAGATGAAAATCTTTCCATTCTCATGTAGGGGTCGATGCCCACATCGACCCAAAAAATCAGAAATTTAAAAAAAAATCAATATCACGGCATACAAGATATAGTGTTTTTTTGCCACACACGGCGAAAAAACACAATTCGTCGGAGTTTCTACCTATTATATGTGTCAAATAATCGGCAAAAAAATTTTTGAAACAAAATCGGAACTTTTTAAGAAAACCGCCGTCTAATAAAGTGAAAACTCACCAAAGCGGCGTGCAAGTATGAAAATCAACCAAACGCAGCTTTTGAAAACTGTATTTTTGAGATAAAGTACATAAAAATATTTAGAAAATACAGGAAAAAGCAAAAAAAGTGTTGACATCCGCACTGTGAGATAGTAGAATATTTAGTGGCAGCTTTTTATGATGAGTAGAAACGTTATAAAATTCTGTTACCGTAATATTAATAAGACTGTGGGCTTTGAGGGTAAAGCAGGTTACCCGAACAGGCTGTGACAGTCGGCTTACAGTTTGTTTACAACTGTGAGACTGCATTGACATATCATTACTTGCGTGATATAATCAATGCGTATTCTGAGATAATATATCTTGGATATTTTCGGTTTATCGGGCTGAGAAGGGTGTCCGGTAGGCTGCAGAGAAAACCCTTCACAGAAGAAAATTAAAGGGAGGATTTGAGACTATGAATAAGAATCTCAAGAAAGTAATTTCAGCAATTGCTGCTCTTGCTGTATCAGCAAGCTCAATCGTTGCATTTGCTGCAGGTTATCCTGACGTTCCTGAAACAGCTTCATATAAGCAGGCAGTTACAGAGCTGACAGCTTTAGGAATTGTTGAAGGTACAGACAACGGCACATTTGAGCCGGATCAGAACGTAACAAGAGCACAGATCGCAAAGATGATCGTTGCCGGCGAAGGAAGCTCAAACCTGAGCTCAGCTGAAGCTCAGAAGGGCAAGGACACAAAGTTCGCTGACGTAACAGGCAGCCACTGGGCATCAGGCTTCATTGCAGTTGCTACAGCTGAAGGAACAAAGTTCGTTGACGGTTACAGCGATACAGAGTTCGGTCCTGAAGACAATGTAACATTTGCACAGGCAGTAAAGATGATCGTATCGGCATTAGGTTATTCTACATATGCTGAAAACGAAGGCGGCTGGCCGGGCGGTTACCTCAACTATGGTTACTCACTCGGAATAGCTAACGGCGTAACAGCTTCAAACGACACAGAGTTAACAAGAGCTCAGGTTGCTCAGATGATTGACAACGCAATAAAAGCTCCTATCTGTGTTATCGATGGCTGGAAGCAGGAATGGGACGGTACTAAGCTTGCTCAGGTTCCGAACCGTGTAAAGAAAGATAAGGCAAGCACAACTGTTAAAGATCAGTGGCAGTGTTACTTAAACACAGCACATGACGCTTATGTATTTAACGGTCGTGTAAAGGAAACACATCAGTCAAATCCGTCACTTGACACAGATAAGGTTAAGTTCACGGTTGAAAAGGCTGACAACTTTGAAGGTTATCAGGTTGTTAAGGGTCTGAACGCTATAAGAGATAATGCCGGTGATACAGAAACAGCATATATCGGCGATTCGGAAGCAGATAAGAACCTCTTAACATATGCTGAAATCCTCGTTCAGTTGAACGAAGATGATGAATACACAATCTTAAGCATTACTCCGGTAGGCTCAAACAAGGTTGCTACATTCAACGCTGATGATTACTCAAAGGCTACAGCAGTTGCATCAACAGACGATAAGGGTACACTTTACTCATATGTTGATGACAACTCAACAAAGACAGATTCATTCAAGATCGACGTTGCTAAGATGTATGCAGGAACAGACGGCGGTTTCTATGTAAACGGCAAGCAGGTTGACCTTTCAGCATCAGCAGGCGAAACTCTTGAAGACAAACTTAATGCTTTCGTAAAGGGTAATGCAACAGGTACTGTTACATTAATCGACAGCCCGGCAACAGGTACAACATCAACAGACGGTGTATATGACTACTTGATGGTTACATACTACAAAGACGCTGTTGTTGCATCAGTTGTAGGTGACGCTGAAGAAAGCACAATCCGTTTCAGCGACAGAGCTCCGGAAGTTGGTTTGTCACTTGACGTTGACACAACAGATGATAGCATGTTCTATTCATTCAAGACTGTTGACGGCAAAGACGTTGCTGTTGAAGACTTAAAGGAAAATGACATATTGTCAATCGCTTGGGACGTTACAGCATCAAGCTTTGAAGATTCAAAGTCATATGATGTACTCGTATCAACTGCTACAGCAGAAGGTAAGCTCACAAGCATAAAGAACGGTAATAAGTACACAGTAGGCGGCGAAGTGTATAAGACAGCAGGTACTTGGGTATCAACTCTTAACCAGGGTAACGAATATACACTTTACTTAGACGCTTTCGGCAGAATCGCTTCATTCGAAGAAACAGCTGCTTCAAAGAAGTATGCAGTTCTCGACAGCGTATATGATAACGGCGGCGGTAACTACTACGCTACAATCATTACTCCGGACGGTAAGAAAGAAAAGTATCCTGTAGCTAATGATAAGTATCAGACTTACTTAGACTATACTTATATTGCAGCAGGTGCACACGTTACATCAGACGAAGCAGTTAAGTCGAACAGAAAAGACGTTCAGAACAGAGTTGTTACTTATTCGGTAACATCATCAGGTAACCTTAACGTTAAGGAAAACCCGGCTGCTAATAAGACAGAAGCATCAGGCGTATACAAAGCAAGCTCAAAGAAAGTCGGCGGCATTAAGCTGAGCGATACTCTTACATCAGCTCTTTACTTAGGTCAGGAGTATTTAGATGAAGATAAAGTTGCTGCAATGGCAATGGACGCTTTTGAAGATGAAAACACTTACACAGCATATGCTTACAACAAGCTTTCAGATGGTTCATACCAGTTCGTAATTGTTACAGCAGGTAATGAGTCAATCTCGTACAAGACAGACTTCGTATTGTACTCAAGTAACTACTCAATAACGGTTGATGACGAAGAACGTACAGCTATTTTCGTAGCAGACGGTGACGGCACAGCTCTTAAGGAATTAGTTTTAGACGAGGGCGTATCGGTTTCAGGCTTAAAAGAGGGTACACCGATAATGGTTAAGAAGAACACATCAGGCTATGTAACAGCTATCTATCCGTTGTTCAAGACATCAGGAGAAGGCGTAGTTACACTTGATAATGGTTACCATGCATTTGCTGACGCTGCAAGAACAGCTATAAAGACTCAGGACTTCACAAAGATTCTTGACACAACAAACCTTAATGCATATGTTAAGTCAGTATCGAACGGCGGATCACTTGTTGCTCCGAGTTCAAATCCTGTAGACTGGGTATTCGGTGCTGTATATGAAACATCGAAGAACTCAATCTCAATCGCTAAGAAGTTTACTACTGCTACAAACGCTAAGGTTGCAGGCGAAACAAGCGATTACACAACAAATGTAGAAGATGATGCATTCGTTGAGGAATTTGACCTTGATTCAGACGCTAAGGTAGTTGTATATGACTACAAGAAGAAGGCAGACAGCGACGTAAGAGCTTACAACGGAATTATTTCAGCAGCTCTCACATTGTCACCTGTTAAGACAGACTTCTTCGATGCAGATCAGGATACAATCCTTAACTGGACCGGTGGTTCATTTGAAGTATCAAGAGAAACAGAGACATTTGGTAGAACATCATTTGCTCTCCTTAAGTTAGTTGACGGAAATGTTGCAGAAGCATTCATCATCAATCCTTCAACTTCAAGAAACTAATTAGAAATTAGTAAATCTTAAAAAAGAAACGGTCTTATGACCGTTTCTTTTTGTATGTCTGTAATGTTTTTATGTGTGCTTGCAAATCCGTATATATCCTCACCCTCTGCGGGATTTCTTTCCCTTTTTGCGCCATATTTGTATGGAGCGATGCTCACATCGTTCCATAATAAGGTATAATGCAAACGGGAAATACACAAGGATTGCTTTGTCGTCAGAAGACAAGTCCCTGCTCTACGGCGCGCGGGTGAAGATATGCGGAAATTTGTGATTAACGATTATATGTGAAAATTACGACATACAAGAGAGTGTGAAAAAAAGAATCCTTCTATAATAGAATATAAATATATCATAGGAGGAATTTTTTATGGCAAGACGCAGACGAGAAAGAATGAGTGAAGGGAAAAAGAATATCATAGCGGGACTGATACAGGAGTATAACATCAAGAGCGCAGAAGATATTCAAGAGGCATTGAAAGACCTGCTGGGCGGAACAATTCAAGAGATGATGGAAGCCGAACTTGACGGACATTTAGGCTATGATGAATATGAGCGCAGCGACAATTCTGATTACCGGAACGGCGTAAAACACAAGAAAATTTTGCGAGGAAAGCGCTTTTGGTGCAATCTATATCTAAACGGTTCGCCTTGTCCGGAAGTGGTAAGTACGACATTACTTGTCGATTTTTACTTTTCAAGAATATATACAAATATTTTATAATAGAATATTTATAAGGGTCGATGAGAGCATTGCTCTTAAAATTAAAAGTAATTTAATTCAAAAACAGTTAAAAAATTATATTTTTCTTGAAATTTGTTTTTTAATATGGTATACTATAATTGCGACACAAAGTTTAATATTATTCTGTAACACAGGTATGTAATTTTTATTTTTGGTAAAAATGCATGCTCTATTTTCGCATACTTGTGTTATGAGAGAAAACTTTGTGTCGCAGCAAGAGGAGTTGTGCATTTTTTGTGCGCAGTTCCGGCTGCGCACTTTTTAACTGTATAGGAAATTGCGTTTTTTGAAAAAGTATGATATAATAGAAAACAAGTCA
>ERZ808246.306-NODE-306-length-43914-cov-3.880025_pt1 | contig 43914 bp, 35 predicted proteins | sample MGYA00521083_ERZ808246 | MGnify/ENA primary metagenome ERZ808246 (study PRJEB31516, sample SAMN03275577) | gut metagenome | biome: mammalia-associated habitat; material: feces | host: Papio cynocephalus | place: Kenya | collected 2012-07-07 ... | reverse complement strand
ACTGGAAAATCTGTACCAGTGCAATCAGGAGGATGACCGTCGTGATCAGAATATTGGCCTGCCAGCGGTAATAGCCGTAGCGGATTGCGATATCGCCGAGTCCGCCGCCTCCGACGGTTCCTGCCATTGCGGAATACCCGAGGATTGTTCCGATGGTGATCGTTGCTCCGGAAATCAGGGAAACCCTCGCCTCTCCCAGCAGAACCTTCCAGACGATCTGCAGATTGTTGGCTCCCATCGACTGGGCCGCCTCAATCACGCCCTTGTCTACCTCGTTCAGAGAGGACTCCACCATTCTTGCGATCAGCGGTGCCGCCGAAATCACCAGCGGAACAATCGTTGCCGTGGATCCATAGGTTTTGCCAACGATTACCATGGTCAGCGGAAGGACCAGAATCAGAAGAATCAGGAACGGAATGGAGCGCATGATGTTCGTGATCACATCCAGAATCCGGTAAATGACGTTGTTCGGATGCAGGCCATCCTTCCCGGTAACCGTAAGGACAATTCCCCACGGAAGGCCAACAACATAGCCGAACAAGGTCGAGACAATGGTCATATAGAGGGTATCGCGGACGCCCTCCGCAATCATCTGAATTTCCTGTGCACTCATCTTGCTCTGCCTCCTGTTCTGTCGCCTGTCAGCTCTTCCACCGCCAGACCTCTTTCTTCCAGATATGCGATCTGACGGGCTGCCGTCTCCGGATCATTGGCAAGGCCGAGGATCATCTCACCTCTTGCCACTCCGCCTACATCCTTCGTATCTGCCCTCAGGATGTTCACCGGGGACCCAACCTCCAGAATCATATTGGCGATCACCGGCTCATAGGAGGAATTCTTCGTGAAAACAATACGGACCCTTCTGTTCTCATGCAGCTCGGACACCATGTGCGAATGCTGCTGGGCCTTCTTCTCTTCCTGCTCCTTCTCCCATTCATCGGGATCCTTGCCCTCGATGATGAGCTGTCTGGCTGCCCGTGACTTCGGATGTGTGAAAATATCCTCTACCAGGCCGTTCTCGACGATCTCGCCGTTCTCCACGATTGCAACGTGATGGCAGATCTCACGGACCACCGACATCTGATGGGTAATGATGACAATGGTGATTCCGGTCTCCTCATTGATCTTGCGAAGAAGCTGCAGAATGGACTGCGTTGTCTGCGGATCCAGTGCGCTTGTCGCCTCGTCGCACAGGAGAATCTTCGGATCGCTGGCGAGCGCTCTTGCAATCGCAACGCGCTGCTTCTGTCCGCCGGAGAGCTGTGCCGGGTAAGCGTTTGCCTTCTCGGAAAGTCCGACGGTGGCAAGAAGCTTCTCCGCTTTCTTGCGGATTTCCTGCTTCGAAAGCTTATTGGACTGAATGGTCAGAGGAAAACAGATGTTGTCAATCACGGTCCTCTGCATCAGGAGATTGAACCCCTGGAAAATCATGCTGATGCTGGCGCGCAGCTGGCGGAGCTGCTTCGGAGCAAGCTTTCCGAGCTCCTTTCCCTCTACCGTAACCGTTCCCTTCGTCGGAACCTCCAGATAGTTCAGACACCGGACCAGCGTACTCTTGCCGGCGCCGGACATTCCGATGATTCCGTAAATGTCCCCCTCTTCCACCGAGAAATTGATGTTCTTCAGGGCCTCTACCTTCGCATCCTTCGTAACGAAGGTCTTGGAGAGATCCTTTACTTCAATGATCGACATGTTTATACCTCATTCTCTCTGCATACAGAGTGCCGCCGACTGTTCTGTCCTTTTGAAAAACAGCAGGCCATAAACCCACACAAAAGGCAGATGCACGATGTGCACCTGCCCCATTATACCTGTCCGGACCGATCTGTCAAAGAATATCAGGCGAGAAGATGCACACTAACAAGCCCCATGGGGCATACACATGACCATGGAGCAGCACATCATTCGCATCATTGCTGTGAAGTTTCTGTCCGCTCTGGTTCGCATCCTCTTCGGTCCCTTCCTCAGAATCCCTGTGTCATTTGTCACTATTTCCTACCTGTTTAGTCGGGATAATACTCCTCTCTCCGGATCCTGTCAACCCTTATCTCTCACATTTCCAGAAGGCGGCGCTGTACGCCGGAAGAACGCTTCCTCCTCCGAAATCATGCATCTGTCCGGTAATCAGATCCCGTGCCTGCCCGCACCCCGCGTCGAAATGAGCCGTGAACGGCTCTGCGTCCGCGTTAACAGCAACCAGAACCCGCTCATTTTCACTTTTTCTCTCAAAAATACACTGCCGATTCGTCAGAAGAACGCTCCGGAAATCTCCGCAGCAAAGCGCCTCGGACGCCTTCTTTGCGGCGGAAAGCTTCGCGATCCACTCCGTCAGCTCATTCCACTCCGGCCTTTCCAGGGCAGGGCGAAGACACGGATCGCCGTCTTCCTTTCTTCCCTTCACGCCCCATTCGCTTCCATAATAAATGCAGGGAATTCCCGGCATTCCGAACATCAACGCATAGATGAGCGGCAGATGCGAAGGATTGTTCAGGATGGAGGCAGCTCTCGTGATATCGTGATTGTCCACAAAGCTCAGAAGGTGCATGCCGCGGTACAGGCACCACGGATCGGAACCAAACTGGCGCATCAGCGAGTGGTTGATCTCGAACAGATTCATGCTGTTGAAGCTTGACCACAGACCCTTGCAGCACTCGTAGTTCGTCGCGCTGTTGCACATTTCCGGATTGACGATCTGCTTATAGTCGCCGCCGAGGATCTCGCCGATCAGGTAAAATTCCGTTTTTTTCTGGTCCACGTACCAGCGCAGGGCCTTGAGAAAATTCCGGTTCAGCATATACGCTACGTCCAGGCGCAGTCCATCAATGCCGAACTCATCGATCCACATCCCGACGCTTTCCAGGAGATAATTTTTCACGGCTTCATTGTCGAGGTTGAGCTTCACCAGGTCGTAATTGCCCTCCCAGCCCTCGTACCAGAGCCCGTCATTGTAGCTGTCATTTCCGTCAAAATTCAGATAGAACCAGTCCTTGTACGGGCTCTCCCTCTTCTTCTGAAGGACATCCTGAAACGGTCCAAAGCCTCTTCCCGCGTGATTGAACACACCGTCCAGAAAAATCCGGATTCCTGCCCCGTGAAGGGCGTCACAGACTCTTTTGAAATCCTCATTGGTTCCAAGCCGCACATCCACCTTCCGATAATCTCTTGTGTTGTAGCCGTGTGTGTCCGACTCAAAAAGGGGATTGAACAGGACGGCCGTCACGCCGAGCCTTTTCAGGTGCGGAATCCAGTCCAGCACCCGGAGGATCCGGTGCTCCTGCTTCCCATCGTTTTCAAACGGTGCCCCGCACATTCCAAGCGGATAAATCTGATAGATCACACTCTCTTCAGCCCACATTGTTTTCTCCATTCCCCGCATCCGCCAGCGTCTTCTTCATCTGTTCTGCAGAACCGACAGCTTTCTGCGGTCATTGTTTTCTGTCTATTTATGCCATTCTTCTCCGTTGTTTCATTTCTCATTATGCGAATAATCCACGTTTTCCACATAGTTATCCACAATTTACAAGGATTTTTCCTCCGTTTTCCCGTTTTAAAATATTTCTCTATTTTCTGTATAGTTTGACATTTCACGTCATATTCTCAACCGTCCGGTCTTCTCTTTGCACCGCACACTGCGGCCTTGCCCCCTATCAGCATGCCGGCAGTGTTTGGATGCCGATGGACTGCCGACAGGCCGCTTCACAGCCACTCGTTCCAGAACTTCTCCGCGAGCCTCCCGACCTCCCGGCTGTCCGTGATCTGCGCGTTCGACCATTCCGCGGGGAAGAGCCTTCTGCACGCCGGAGTCAGAAACCGATCATCAATCAGAACGACAATTCCGACATCCTCACTGGTCCGAATCACCCGCCCGGCCGCCTGCTGTACCTTGTTCATTCCGGGAAAGCGGTACGCATAGTCATACCCGTTCTGCCCCTTTTCATCGAAATAGTTCTTCAATAGCTCCCTCTCCGCACACACCTGCGGAATCCCGGTTCCCACAATCATAACACCAATCAGCGAATCGTTTTTCAGGTCAATGCCCTCGCTGAAAATCCCGCCCATCACGCAGAAGCCGAGGAGCGTCCTGTCATCGTAAACCTCATCGAACCGGTGCAGGAAGGCCTCTCTCTCCTCTTCCTGCATGGCACTTTTCTGGCGGAGCACCGTGCAGCTGTGTCCGTAACGAAGCTCGAATCGGTCTGCCACCTGATTCAGAAATGCGTAGGATGGAAAAAAAGCCATGTAGTTGCCGTTTCTCTGTGAAATCACACCGGCGATGCAGTCTGAAAGCCTCTCAAAGGTATCCGGCGTCCGGTACTGGTAGCGGCTGGTCAGGTCCTTCACCAGGTACAGCCCTCTTTTTTCCGGATCGAACACGGACTGGGCGTAAATCTCATAGTCCTCCTCCGTTCCGCCGAGCAGGGCTTTATAATAGGTAATCGGCAGCATCGTTGCGGAGAAAAGGATGGATGCCCTTCCCTTCTCCATGCACTCCCGAAGGCGCCTCCCCGGGTCCACACAGAAAAGCCGCACGCGGACGTTTTCTGCTCCCCTGATTTCGCCGGCGGCCACGCCCGGTGTCTGCGCATAGCACACATAGTGATCATCCATTGCGGAGTAAGTGGAAGCAAAATGATCGATTTTGAAATAGAAATCCAAAAGCTCCGGGCGCAGCTCCTTCTTTTTGTTCCGGTCCGGATCCTTTCTTCCGCTCCCGGACTGATCTGCAATGCGCTCCTCTCCGAGGATTCTGCTCAGCTCCAGATCGGCATCCGTCACGAGGCCTGCCAGGCGGTCCACATTGTCCAGAACCGTACAGCCGGAAGTTTCTCTTCCAATCGCCAGCAGTTCCCGGCTGATTCTCCCGATCTTCGTGTAGAGCTTCGGCCAGAGATCCTTCACCTTACGGCGCATCCTTTTGACCTCTTCCCTGACAAGGTCGGCACTGTACATTTCCCGTCCGCGGTCCACCAGGTTGTGGGCCTCATCAATCAGGAAAAGAAACTGCCCCTTCCCGGAACCACCCGCCGCAAAAAAGCGCCGCAGATACGCGTGCGGGTCGAACAGATAGTTGTAATCCCCGATCACTACATCCGAAAAAAGACTCATATCCAATGCCATTTCAAATGGGCAGACCTGGTATTGTTCCGCGTACTCTGCGATCTTCTCCCGCGAAAAGCTCTCCTCTTTCGTCAGCAGCGCATAAATAGCCTCATTGATCCGGTCAAAATGTCCCTTGGCCCGCTGGCAGCTCTCCGGATTGCAATCAGGCTTTTCCAGAACGCACACCTTCTCCCGGGCCGTCAGAAGAACGCTTTTCATGCGAAGTCCCTTTTTTCGCATCTGCGTCACCGCATTCTCCGCGGCCGCACCGGTCACAGTCTTCGCCGTCAGGTAGAAAATCCGGTCCGCCTTCTCCTCGCCGATCGCCTTAATGGAAGGAAAAAGCGTCGTGACGGTTTTCCCGGTCCCGGTCGGTGCCTCCAGAAAGAGCTTCCTTCCGTGTACAATGGTCCGGTAGACATTCGCCGCAAGCTCTTTCTGGCCCTTCCGGTACGGAAACGGGAACCCCAGTGCCCGAATGGATTCGTTTCTGGTCCTCTTCCAATCTGCCGCAAACCTCGCCCATGGATGATACTGCTCCATCAGCTCCCGGTACCACGTCTCCAGCTCCTCCAGCGTGTCGGTCTCATAAAATCTTCGGATTCCCTCTGTCTCCAGATTGCAGTAGGTCATGCGCACGCAGATCTTCTCCAGATGGTTCTGGCTTGCATAAAACCAGGCATAACACTTTGCCTGGGCCAGGTGAACCATCTCCGGCTTCCGGATGCTCCGGAGCTGCCGGTATGTGGTTTTAATCTCATCAATCGTCCAGAGCTTTTCGGTTTCCCCTGGGTTGGTACCCTGGTAAATTCCATCGGCACGGCCCTGCACATGCACGGAAAGGTCCTCTGCCGGATACTCCCAGATCCCCTCCAGCGGAATCTCAGGATGATAATCCCCTTCCGCCGCATCCTGGAGCTTGCGGTGCATGCGGGAGCCCGCAAGCATCGCATCCTCCGCGCCTCCCCCTGTTCGGTTGTCCAGATCGCCGCAGCGAAGGAGGAATTCCACCAGGCCGCGCACGGAAATTTCAATTGCACTCATGCCTCCTATTTTACCACACGCCGTGCTCTTTCCCGCAGCTTCCCCACACCGTCTCCAGGAAAGCTCTCTTTCCTCTCAGGCCGCGGATACGGAGCATGGATCCCTGCTCTTTCCGTCACGAACAATGGCAGCCCGCCGCCCGGTTCCTTCAAGCACTAACAAGACAATTCCCAACTTCAAGAACGCCAAAGGCGGCAGAAAGAAGATGCCTCATCTTCTTTCTGCCGCCCTCTCACAGACCTTCTGCCGTCTGATTGTCTCAGACAGCCATCTGCTTGCTGTTTAAATACCGCTCAAACTCTTCGTCATAGCCATTGTAGGACACGGCAAGACGGCCTCTTAAATCCAGGCCCATCACACCAAGGAACGATTTCGCATCCACCACATAGCGTCCGTAACGGTCATTGGCAACATCAATATCAAAATCACAGTGTTCCGCAGCATGTACAAAGCTCTGAACATCTTTTGCGTTTAAATAAATGTATCTGGTTGTTCTCATTGGATTCCTCCTTCCTCACAGGGAGTCTGTTCACTTTTTTGTCTGGTTTTCTGCGACGTTTTCCGTGACATATGCAGGCTTTTCCCCTGCTCTCTCTATGCTGGGACCTATTATAACGAGACTTTTTCAAATGTAAATTGGTGGAATCGATGTTTTATAGAAATTTTATTGGCTATTTTTCGACGTATTCACACGTTCTTTCGCAGATCCGCAATTAATTTATCCGAATCTGGCGGAAGAAGGCGGATTTTTATGACGTATTGTCTGCTGAAAACTCCTGCACAGTCTGGGGTCCGCCGCCTGCCGGTTCCCTTTGGGAACTTCCCCGGCCCCGCCATGATCTCCACTTGAAATGACATCTTAAATGCGTTTTAATTGATTACGGCTTTCCGGCATGACTGCGGTTTTTCTGCAGCGCTGCACCGTTTCCTTCTTCTGTCTGTCAGAATTTTCGGGAGCCTTGCAGAGAAAGCAATCACATATTATTAGGTAAGAACACAAGAAAAGAGGCTTCTATGGATCATTTAACCATTCCGAAGGGTTATGAATCTGCCCTGAACCTGCATGAAACGCAGGTTGCCATCAAGGTTGTGAAGGATTTTTTCCAGAACCTTCTCGCCGAGCGCCTGAATCTTCTGCGCGTATCCGCACCGCTGTTTGTGGATCCGACTTCCGGTCTGAACGATAACCTCAACGGTGTGGAACGCCCGGTTTCCTTTGATATTCTGGAGCAGAACGGACGCGAGGCTGAGGTCGTCCAGTCCCTTGCGAAATGGAAGCGCTTTGCTCTGAAGAAATACGGCTTTTCGGTCGGCGAGGGCCTCTATACCGACATGAGTGCGATCCGCCGGGATGAAATCACCGACAACATTCACTCCATTTATGTCGATCAGTGGGATTGGGAGAAAATTATCCGCAAGGAAGACCGCACCATGGAAACACTGAAGGCCGTGGTCCGCTCTGTTTACCATGTTCTGCGCAAGACCGAGAAATACATGTCCATCCGCTATGACTACATCACGGAGATCCTGCCGGATGATATCTTCTTCGTCACGACAAGAGAGCTCGAGGAGATGTTCCCGGACAACACGCCGAAGGAGCGCGAGTACTACATCACGCAGGCAAAGGGTGCGGTCTGCATCCTTCAGATCGGTGATAAGCTCGAGAATGGCAAGCCGCACGATGGCCGTGCACCGGACTACGATGACTGGGCGCTCAACGCCGATATTCTGGTATACTACCCTCTTCTGGACATTGCTCTGGAGCTGTCCTCCATGGGAATCCGCGTAGATGAGAAGTCTCTTGCCGAGCAGCTGAAGAAGGCCGGCTGTGAGGAGCGTGCTTCCCTGCCGTTCCAGAAGGCCGTCCTGAACGGAGAACTTCCTTATACGATCGGCGGCGGCATCGGCCAGTCCCGCATCTGCATGTTCTTCCTGCGCAAGGCTCACATCGGTGAGGTGCAGTGCTCCCTCTGGCCGGAGGAAACTGCAAAGGAATGCGCGGCACACGGCATTCAGCTGCTATAATTTTTCAATCCTTTTTATTTCACTTTTTGCTTCAGATTCCATCCCCGGACGGTTTGCCGCCGCCCGGGGATTTTCTGTAACAGGGAGCTGTCTGTCCTCCTGGCTGCACGATTTTTTCAATACATTCATATTAATTCTGAATTATATTTTCTTTATAATATCTTATTTAAATTATTTCTTCTGCTGCATATCTTTTTCACCAGAAAATACCGAAAAATACTTGTCGCATGGCCATTCAAAACATATAATGCAAGAGGTGCTTTTGTATACAGTTATACATTTTGTATCTGATCAAAGCACGAAATACCGTTCATTTATTCTTTAAACGGATGAAATAGGAGGAAGGAACTATGTCATATGTTGAAGAAGTGTATGCAAAGCTTGAAGAGAAGCACGCATACGAGCCTGAATTTCTTGAGGCAGCAAAGAGAATCCTCGAGACCATTACCCCGATCGTAGAGGCAAATGAGGACCTTTATCGCAAGAATTCTCTGCTGGAGCGTCTTGTTGAGCCCGAGCGCATCATCACATTCCGTGTACCGTGGGTGGATGATCAGGGCAAGCAGCAGGTTAACCTTGGCTACCGCGTACAGTTCAATTCCGCAATCGGACCGTACAAGGGAGGTCTCCGTTTCCATCCTTCTGTAAACCAGTCCATTCTGAAGTTCCTGGGCTTCGAGCAGATCTTCAAGAACTCTCTGACCGGTCTTCCGATCGGCGGCGGCAAGGGCGGTTCCGATTTCGATCCCAAGGGCAAGTCGGACGCAGAGGTAATGCGTTTCTGCCAGAGCTTCATGACTGAGCTCTTCAAGTACATCGGAGCAGACGAGGATGTTCCTGCCGGTGATATCGGTGTCGGCGGACGTGAAATCGGCTATCTGTACGGTCAGTACAAGAGAATCACCAACCTGTATGAGGGCGTTCTGACCGGAAAGGGCCTGAGCTTCGGCGGATCTCTTGCAAGACCGGAAGCTACCGGCTATGGCCTGGTATACATTACCAATGAGGTTGTCAAGGGCACAGGAAAGTCTCTGGAAGGCAAGACTGTTGTCGTCTCCGGTTCCGGAAACGTTGCACAGTACGCAATCCAGAAGGCACAGCAGCTCGGCGCAAAGCCGGTTACCTGCTCTGACTCCAACGGATATGTTTATGATCCCGACGGAATCAAACTCGATGTTGTCTTCGACATCAAGCAGGGTCACCGCGGAAGAATCAAGGAATACGTTGAGAAGGTTCCGACTGCTCAGTACTTCGAAGGCCAGAAGCCTTGGGGCGTAAAGTGTGATATCGCACTTCCTTGCGCAACCCAGAACGAGATCAACGGCGAGGATGCCAAGACTCTGATTGCCAACGGCTGCTGGTGCGTATGCGAGGGCGCGAACATGCCTTCTGATGCAGATGCTATTGATGCTTACGAGAAGGCGCGCGTTGAGAGCGGCTTCCTGTATATGCCCGCAAAGGCTGCAAACGCAGGCGGCGTAGCTGTTTCCGCACTGGAAATGAGCCAGAACTCCGAGCGTCTGTCCTGGACCTTCGATGAGGTCGATGAGAAGCTGAAGGGCATCATGGCAGGTATCTACAGCAAGGTTTCTACCGCTGCCAAGAAGTACGGTCACGAGGGCGACTTCGTTGCAGGCGCGAACATCGCAGGCTTCGAGAAGGTTGCTGACGCTATGCTCGCTCAGGGCAACGTCTGATCCAGCTGACGAAGCGGACGTTTTCCACTGATCGGATGCTGCAGAGCCGGATGCCGGAATGCAGCACAGCAATATTGTTTCATCTGCAGGAGACTTTCCATAATGGATGGTCTCCTGCTTTTTCTTCCTTGTCCTTCTTTTCTTTTGGTTTTCCCTCCTGCCTTTCCTTCGCAGTTTCGATGCCTTCACGCTTTCCGCAATTGTCTTTTATCCGAAGGCTTTTTATAATAGGGAGGATATTAATTATATTTTCAGGAAAATATGATGCAGACTTATGAATTGATTGCTCCCTGCCATTTTGGTCTGGAGAGCGTAGTAAAAAACGAAATTTATGACCTCGGCTATGAGATCACCGAGGTGGATGACGGCCGCGTAACCTTTGAAGGCGACACGGAGGCCCTTGTCCGCGCCAATCTCTCCCTGCGCGTGGCAGAGCGCGTTCTTTTGAAGGTTGGAGCCTTTCATGCGGAGACATTTGAAGAGCTGTTCCAAGGCACCCGTGCGCTCCCCTGGGAAGACTTTCTTCCAAGAGAGGCAAAATTCTGGGTCACCAAGGCCTCCAGCGTGAAATCAAGGCTTTTCTCTCCCTCCGACATTCAGTCCGTAATGAAAAAAGCCATGGTTTCCCGCATGTCCGAGCATTACGGTCTCACCGTCTTCCCGGAAACCGGCGCTTCCTACCCGGTCCGCGTCTTTCTGAAAAAGGACGAGGTCACCGTCGCCATTGATACGACCGGTGAATCCCTGCACAAGCGCGGCTACCGCAAATACAAGGTGCAGGCGCCGATCGCGGAGAACCTCGCGGCCGGGCTCATTGCACTCACACCCTGGCGTCCCGGAAGAATGCTGGTGGATCCCTTCTGCGGCTCCGGCACCTTCCTGATTGAAGCTGCCATGATCAGTGCCCATATCGCTCCCGGCCTTACCCGCAGCTTCACCGCAGAAGCCTGGGACAATCTGATCCCGCCTTCCATGTGGGCCGAAATCCGGGAGGAACTGCGCGGCGAAATTGACCTCTCCGTTCCCTGTGATCTGCAGGGATACGATATTGACCGCGACGCCATCTATGCCGCCCGTGAGAACGCCAGGCTGGCCGGGGTGGACGGTCTCATCCATTTCCAGGTGCGTCCGGTCTCCGAGCTCTCCCACCCACGCTCCTACGGTTTTATCATCACCAATCCTCCGTATGGTGAACGGCTGGAGAAGGGACAGGACCAGGATCTTCTGCTTCTGTACCGAACACTCGGTGAGCGCTTCAAGGCGCTTTCAGCCTGGTCTTTGTATGTCATCACCTCCTACTCCGACGCTGAGAAGGCGCTCGGACTCAAGGCGCAGAAGAACCGGAAGATCTACAATGGAATGATCAAAACCTATTTCTATATGTTCCCCGGTCCCAAGCCGAGGGTGGGTGCTGCCCGCACAGGAAATGCAAAGGTTTGATCTTGGATTTCGTGAGGTTACGTGAAATGAAAATGCAGATTATTTTTGCCACCGGCAATCAGGACAAGGTCCGCGAGATCCGCGAGATTCTGGGAGATCCGGATGTCCTTGTCTACAGCATGAAGGAGCTCGGCATTTCGTCCGACCCGGAAGAGAACGGCACCACCTTCGAAGAGAACGCGCTCATCAAGGCAAGAGCCGTTGCAGAGCTTCTCTGCGCAGACCCTTCCCGTTATCTTTCGGACCTCTCCACTCCCGTCGCCGTACTCTCAGATGACTCCGGCCTTGTCGTGGACGCCCTCGGCGGAGCTCCCGGCATCTATTCCGCCCGCTATCTCGGGCGGGATACCTCCTACGTGGAAAAAATGACTCACATTCTGAATGAGCTGAAGGGCAAAACCGGCTCAGAACGCAGCGCCCGCTTTGTCTGTGCCTGCGCCGCCGTCCTTCCGTCCGGTCTTGGCAACGCAGCATCCGTAACCTCGGAGACTGTCGTGACCGGCACCATGGAGGGAGAAATCGCCACAGACATCCGCGGCGAGCACGGGTTTGGCTATGACCCGTTCTTCTATCTTCCGGAATATGGCAAGACCAGTGCCGAACTGACCGATGAAGAGAAAAACGCAGTTTCGCACCGCGGCAAGGCATTTCGTGCGATGATGACGCGTCTTTGCAGTATGCAGGAAGGGGAAAGTGACTGACTTTTCCGGGAGGATTTTTGATCGAAGGTATGATGAAGGTTTTGATTATCAGTGATACGCACCGCCGCGATGACCGTTTTCTTCGCGTGATGGAGCAGGAAGCCCCCGTTGACATGATCATCCACGCCGGTGACGCAGAGGGGTCAGAGGATTATTTTGAACAGATTGCGGGCATGCCCCTTCTGTATGTTTCCGGCAACAACGACTATTCCTCCCTGGCCCCGAGATCCCTGGTCTTTCCGATCGGGCACCACAGGGTCTTCCTCACGCACGGACACCTGTATCAGGTGAGCCGCTCCACCCAGATGCTGCAGGAGGAAGCTCGAAGCCGTCATTGCCAGATTGCCATTTTCGGGCACACACACCGCCCGGTCATCGAGAGGGAAGCAGACGGTCTTCTGATTCTCAATCCCGGAAGCCTTGCCTATCCCCGCCAGAGCGGCTATCAGCCCTCTTACATCATTCTGACCATCAATGATAAGGATGAACTGACCGTGGAAATCCGCTATCTGAAATAGCTTCCGGTCAGGATTGTCTTCCGAAGGTTCCTACGGTCCCTTCTGCAAAAATCCCTGCTTCCATACTTCTTGAAAAGAAGCATGAAAGCAGGGATTTTTCTGCGGTCAATGGGGGTCGAACCCACACGCCTTGCGGCACAGGAACCTAAATCCTGCATGTCTGCCAATTTCATCATGACCGCTCGTATCAATAAAAACAAAACGCTGTCGAATCAACTCACGTTGACTCACAGCGTCTGATCTCTGCACTGAGCGATGCGGGACTCGAACCCGCGACAACTTGATTAAAAGTCAAGTGCTCTACCACCTGAGCTAATCGCCCGAACTGGGCTAGCCAGATTCGAACTGGCGAATGCAGCAGTCAAAGTGCTGTGCCTTACCCCTTGGCGATAGCCCAATGAGTATCCCGCCCTTCGGGATAAATGATACACGCTAAAAACGCGCTGCTGCCGATAAACGGGTGGGTAGAGGGACTCGAACCCTCGGTCTCCAGAACCACAATCTGGCGCGTTAGCCAACTACGCCATACCCACCATACTGGTGATGATTACGTTTCTGTAATCAATGTGCCCGTGGGGATTCGAACCCCAGACCCTCGGCTTAGAAGGCCGATGCTCTATCCAGCTGAGCTACGGACACATAAAAGCGGGTGATGGGAATCGAACCCACATATCCAGCTTGGAAGGCTGGTGTTCTACCACTGAACTACACCCGCAAATAGCTTAACTGCTTCAGTTGTGTGCCGCGTCATTAAGTTTTCTCATTCCCTGTGACGCAAGTGCTATTATATAGTACCCCCTATGAGCAGTCAAGCACTTTTTAAAATTATTTTCTGCTGTATTTTTTAAAATTATTTTCTACTGCTGCCGAATCTCTCCGACCGTCTCCCCTTCGAACAGGGTGCCCTCGATCATGACTCTCTCCACAAGCGTCGTCTTGGGACGTTCAATCAATGCGATCAGCTTCTCTGCCGCCTGTGCACCAATGGCCTCCGTATCCTGTCGGATGGTCGTAAGCTTCGGCTCCAGATGTCTGCCAAGCCGGATGCCGTCGTAGCCCGCGATGGAAATGTCTCCCGGAATGGAAAGACCTTCCGCGCGAATGGCATTCATTCCACCGAATGCCGCAAAATCATCTGGATACAGAATGCAGGTCGGGGCATCCTTCAGATGCAGCAGATCTCTTGTCTTCTCATAGGCCACATCCGTATTGCGGTAAGGCGCCTCCTGAATATATTCATCCGGAATCGTAAGCCCCAGATCATAAGCCGTCTTATAAAAGCTCGCCAGGCGGGCCTGCGTAACCGCAGAATCCAGGCCGTGGATGTACGCGATCTTGCGGTGGCCTCTCTGATAAATATAGCGGACCAGGTCGCGGATTCCCGCAACGTTGTCCGACTGGATGACCATGCGGTTGTCAAAAACATGGTCAATGGTTACGATCGGAATGTTGCTGCGCACCAGCTCCACCACATCCGGATCATAGAAATCCACGCAGGCGATGCACACGCCGTCAAATCCGCGGTATCTCGCATGTGCCAGGTAGGACATCCGGTTGCTTCGCGTCGTGTTGCAGTTGATAAAGGTCAAATCATACCCCATCGCTTCTGCATGCCGTTTGAAGCTGTCCAGAAGTGCCGCATAATAGTCATGCATCAGACCGCTCTGTGCTTCGTCCACAAAAAGGATCCCGAGATTGTAGGTCCGGTTAGTCTTCAGTGCCTTGGCTGCGGAATTGGGCATGTATCCCAGATCCATTGCGGTCTTGCGAATTCGTTCCTTCGTTTCATCACTGACATCATTGTGATTATTGAGCGCCTTGCTGACGGTTGCAATCGACACGCCGCAGGCCGCCGAAATATCCTTCAACGATACCATTCCTTACCCCCTTCTCCTTTTCCCTTTGCTCCCTCTCCAAAAACGGCACACCTTTTCACGTGGCTTAATCGTTTTCGTTATAAGGATAGTACATTGTGTTCTGTTTTTCAAGAAACAGCTTGTCATAAAATAGTGAAAATGTAGAATTACTCTTGTGTTTTTGCTATGTGTCTTGCATTTTTACCAGCCCGTTGCGTATAATGGAGCCAGAAAATTGTGTTTTGTTACTTAAACGTTTTCTAGTTCAGTTTATTGGGGTTACACAAAAGGAGGTATTATGAAATTCGGTCACTTCGATGATGATGCCATGGAATATGTCATCACAACGCCGAAAACACCGCTTCCCTGGATCAACTATCTGGGAAACAAGGATTTCTTCAGTCTGATTTCCAACACAGACGGCGGTTATTCTTTCTATAAGGATGCCAAGCTTTTACGCCTGACCCGTTATCGCTACAACAACGTTCCCTATGACAGCAACGGCAAATACTTCTACATTAAGGAAGGGGAAGAAATCTGGAACCCTGCCTGGCAGCCGACGAAAACGGAGCTGGATTCCTACGAATGCCGTCATGGCCTTGGTTACTCCCGCTTCACTGCTTCCAAAAACGGAATTGCTTCCGATCTCCTGTGCTTCGTTCCTTTGAACGACACCTGCGAGATTGAGCAGATCAAGCTCACCAATACCACCGAAGAGGCGAAGAACATCCAGCTCTTTTCCTATGTAGAATGGTGCCTCTGGAACGCTTCCGATGACTGCGAGAACTTCCAGCGCAACCTCTCCACCGGTGAAGTGGAGATTGTGGATTCCACAATTTTCCACAAGACCGAATACCGTGAGCGCAGAAATCACTACGCCGTGTATTCCGTCAATGCCAAAGTGGACGGCTTTGATACCATCCGCAGCGAGTTCATGGGCTTCTACAACGGCCCCGACAAGCCGCAGGCGGTTCTCGAGGGAAAATGTCACAATTCCGTTGCAAGCGGATGGTCTCCCATCGCTTCCCATCAGCTGAACCTGACGCTGGCTCCCGGTGAAACCAGATCCTTCGTCTTTGTTCTCGCATACATCGAGAATCCAGAGAACGAGAAGTGGGCAGAAGGAACGACCGCACGGGACGAGATCATCAACAAGACCCGCGCATGGGCACTTCTGAACCGCTACAAAACCGACGCAGATGTAGACCGTGCCTTCAACGAACTGAAGGAATACTGGAAGGACCTGCTGACCCATTATACCGTTCACACGGCAAATGATAAAGTCAATCGCATGGTCAATATCTGGAATCAGTACCAGTGCATGGTCACGTTCAACATGAGCCGTTCCGCTTCCTATTATGAATCCGGCATCGGCCGCGGCATGGGCTTCCGCGATTCCTGCCAGGATCTGTTCGGCTTCGTTCATCTGATTCCGGAACGTGCAAGAGAGAGAATCATCGACATTGCCTCCACGCAGTTCCAGAACGGATCCGCTTACCATCAGTATCAGCCACTCACCAAGAAGGGCAACGCAGGCATTGGCTCCGGCTTCAATGATGATCCGCTGTGGCTGATTGCTGCAGTCAGTGCCTACACCCGTGAGACCGGCGATTATACCATCCTGGATGAAATCGTGCCTTACGACAACGATATGTCCGTTGCCACGACACTGATGGAGCATTTAAAGCGCTCTCTCGACTTCACGATCAGCCACCTCGGCCCGCATGATCTTCCCCTGATCGGCCGTGCCGACTGGAATGACTGCCTGAACCTGAACTGCTTCTCCGAACACCCCGGCGAATCCTTCCAGACCTTTGGACCGTCCGAGGGGCCGGTTGCAGAATCCGTCTTCATCGGCGGCATGTTCGTCAAGTACGGTGAGGAATACGCACAGATTGCAGAGCTTCGCGGCGACAAGGAAGAGGCAGCTCGTGCACGTGCCGCCGTAGATCGTGTCTATAAGGCGGTGACAACGGCAGGCTGGGACGGCGAATGGTTCGTCCGCGCCTACGATGCAAACGGCAACAAGGTCGGCTCCCATGAGTGCGAGGACGGTCAGATCTTCATTGAGCCGCAGGGCTTCTGCGTACTGGCAGGATGCGGTGTCAAGGAGGGACTTGCAGACAAGGCTCTGGAATCTGTAGAGAAGCTGCTGGATACCAAGTACGGCATCTGCATCCTGTATCCTGCCTACAAGCGCTATCACGTTGAACTCGGTGAGATCAGCTCCTACCCGCCGGGATACAAGGAGAACGGCGGTATCTTCTGCCACAACAACCCGTGGGTTTCCATTGCAGAGACCGTCTGCGGACACGGCGACCGCGCTTTTGACATTTATCGCAAGACCTGCCCTGCATATACGGAAGATATCTCCGAGATTCACCGTACCGAGCCTTATGTCTACTGCCAGATGGTAGCCGGCAAGGAGGCGAAGTACTTCGGTGAAGGCAAAAACAGCTGGCTGACAGGAACGGCAGCATGGACCTTCGCGAACATCTCCCAGTACATTCTGGGCGTGATGCCGACGCACAAGGGTCTGTCCATTGATCCCTGCGTTCCGAAGGATTTCGGCGACTACGACCTGACCCGCAAGTTCCGCGGCGTTACCTATCACATCCACGTATCCAACCCGGATCACGTGGAGAAGGGTGTGAAGCAGATGCTCGTAGATGGCAAGCCGGTAGAGGGCAATATCATTCCGTTCTCCAAGGACAAGGCCGAATACGACGTACAGGTTGTAATGGGCTGATTACAACCTTCTTCTGCCTGATGATTGCCGGAGGATCCCGCATTGCGGGATCCTCCTTTTATTGTCCGTTTTTAATGTTATTGTCTGTTTTTAATTTTCTCTTGACAAAAATCCATTGCTCCGGTATAGTGTATTTTGTTGTTGCGGCAGTGATGTCGAGACATAAAATGTATGTGTAGCTCAGCTGGATAGAGCGTCTGGCTACGGACCAGAAGGTCGCGAGTTCGAATCTTGTCACATACAGAGAGAAACCTGCACAGAAATCTGTGCAGGTTTTTTTGTGTTCCTGCATAAAATTGGCAGCTGTTTCACCTCCGTTCCGAACATCCCGAATCTTCTTACGAAGCCTGCCGCTGCTGCAGATTACAAAAAAAACGGGGAGTTTCCTCCCCGCTGCCGTAAAAACAACTGCGATTGGTTATCTCTCCACGATGGCCGCACAGCCCATGCCGCCGCCTACGCACAGAGTAGCAAGTCCCTTATGTGCCTCTCTCTTCTGCATCTCGTACAGAAGGGTGACAAGGATTCTTGCGCCGGAGCATCCTACCGGATGACCGAGTGCGATGCCGCCGCCGTTGACGTTAAGCTTCTCCGGATCGAAGCCAAGGTCATGTGCAACAGCCAGAGACTGTGCTGCAAAGGCCTCATTTGCCTCGTAAAGGTCGAAATCTTCGATCTTGTAGCCGGTCTTCTCCATTACCTTGCGGGTTGCGTAAATCGGTCCTACGCCCATGATAGAGGGGTCTACGCCTGCCAGCTCACCGCCGATCCAGGTTGCCATCGGCGTTACACCAAGCTCCTTCGCCTTCTCCTCGCTCATAACGATCATTGCAGCTGCGCCGTCATTGATTCCTGAAGAATTTCCGGCGGTAACGATGCCGTCCTTCTTGAATGCAGGCTTCAGCTTCGCAAGAGCCTCCATTGTTGTTCCGGGGCGGTTTCCTTCATCGGTATCGAAGACAATGGTTCCCTTCTTCGTCTTGATCTCAACCGGAACGATCTCATCCTTGAATCTGCCGGACTCAATAGCCTTCTCTGCCTTGTTCTGGGAGTTTACGGAGAACTCATCGAGCTGCTCGCGAGTCAGGCCCCACTGCTCTGCAATATTCTCTGCTGTGATTCCCATGTGGTAGCCGCCGAAAGCGTCCGTCAGTGCATCGCGGATCATGGAGTCCACAATCTCGCCGGAATTCATTCTGTAGCCGAATCTTGCTTTGGTCAGAAGATAAGGAGCCGCGTTCATGTTCTCCATACCGCCGGCAACGATGATGTCCTTGTCCCCCATCGCGATCAGCTTCGCAGCCAGGTTCACACAGTGAAGGCCTGAGCCGCACAGTACGTTGATGGTCGTAGCGGGTACCTCTACCGGAATGCCTGCATTGACAGCAGCCTGTCTTGCCGGGTTCTGCCCATTTCCTGCCTGGATGACGTTGCCCATGTAAACCTCATCCACCTGCTCCGGCTTCACACCGGAACGGCGAAGCGCTTCCTTGATCACGACTGTGCCAAGATCCGCTGCCGGAATATCCTTCAGGGTACCGCCAAATTTGCCGATGGCCGTTCTGCATGCACCGGCGATTACTACTTTTCTAAGTGCCATTGTTTTACCCTCCATGCTAATGATGCAGTCTGTCTGCTTTCCCTATTATAAGACTTTCTATAGATAAATTCGAGGCGGTCCGTGCCATCCGGCAGTTCATCCTCATAATCATCTTCACGAGCCTTCGTCAAGTACCCCGTCAGGTACAACATGCTCCAGAGATTATCCTCCGAGGAATGCAGATAATCATAGGTCAGGTTTTCATCCGCACGCTGCACGATGCAGCCGCCAGCCATCAGCGTTTCAAGTATCAAGCTTCCTTTCGTATCCTTCAAGGAAGCATTCCCCCGCACTAACTGTTTAGCAATGTCCTTATCGGTGTTATCTATCTTGTCGCTGTCCAGAAGATACAAATGTCTTTTATATAGTTCCGAAATGACCCATGTGAGCATGTCGTATGCCCCGGTGAAATCCAGACCGTCTTCTTCCATGCCGAAACAAATCAATTTACATGCACAGATCCGCAAATTCTCCGCCGTCCGCTTTCAGAAGATCCTGCGGCGCAAGGCAGATCTGGCAGCCGATCTTCCCGCCGCTGACATACATTTTCTCCAGGCTCTTTGCAGAAGCATCCACCCTTGTCACAAACTGCTTCTTCATACCGATGGAGGTGCAGCCGCCCCGCATGTAACCCGTCAGATGAAAAAGGTCCTTCACATGGATCATTTCCACGGACTTCGCTCCGACAGCTCTTGCACACTTCTTCAGATCCAGCTCCTTTTCAATCGGAATCACGAACACATAATGCTCCCTGTCATTTCCAACCGTCACCAGTGTCTTATACACCAGCTCATGTGGAAGTCCCAGCTTGTCCGCCGTCTGCACTCCGTCCACGAAATCTCCTGCCTCGTAGGACTGATGCGTATAGCTGATCTTCAGCCGGTCCAGAATGCGCATTGCATTTGTCTTTACTTCCTTTTCCTTTTTCGCCATTGTGTCACTCTTTCTTTTCGTCATTCACGCCCTTTTTATACCGGCCGGCGTTTTAAAAGCATCCGCGGTCCGTTTCTTCCGGATCAGGCTTGTCCCTTTTCTTGCTCTGCCTTATTCATCCTCCCGAGCAGCATCGGAAGAGCCTGCTCGAAATTCACACCGTAGAAGCGCCTCTGCGGGTCCTCCATGGTCCTTCGGATGCACTCCAGTGTGAAATCCACCGCAAGCTTCTGAGCCTCCTGCAGCGGCCATCCGCGTGTCAGCGCGCCGGACAGAACACTTGCAAAAATATCTCCTGTCCCGTGAAAACTCTCCGGAAGCCGCTCATTCAGATAGGTTCCGCAGGTCGTCTTCCCGTTCTCCTGATGGAGAGACATCACACCGATTCCATCCGCCTTTCGGAAGCCGGTCACAATCACATCCCGGCAGCCGAGTCCGGCAAGGTCCGCCAGTACTTCTTTCCAGAAATCAGGATCCGCATCTTCCCGGTAAACCCTCCCCGTCAGAAGACACGCCTCCGTCAGATTCGGGACAATGACATCCGCATCCCTACACAGCTCTCGCATCGCTGCCACAAATTCCTGTGAGAAGCCGGTGTACAGCTTGCCGCCGTCCGCCATTGCAGGATCCACGATCTGAAGGCAGCTCGCACTTTTCCTGAACTTTTTTCCGAGCTCACGTACCAGTTCAATCTGACGAATGGAGCCAAGATATCCGCTTTCTATCGTATCAAAGGATATGTTCTCCTTCCCCCACGCGTCCTCGATTTTCGGAATTTCATCCGTGAGATCCCGGAAGGAAAAGTGGGAAAATGCCGTGTGACCGGACAGAAGCGCCGTCGGCAGCGGGCAGGTCTCCACCCCCATCACAGAGACAATCGGCAGCGCCACCGTCAGAGAGCATTTTCCAACGCAGGAAATGTCCTGCACCGTCAGCAGTCGTTTCACATTCCACCCTTTCCTGCCGCTTACTGTCCTGCGGCACTTATCCTTCTACCCCGCTGAGGCGAAATTCGCGAAAGCGATTCCGCCGAATGCGGCAGCCGGTGCGCCAGCACCGATGCTGCTGTTTGGACGCGACATATCGATGTCGCTTCCAAACTTATACCCCGCTGAGGCGAAATTCGCGAAGGCGATTTCACTCTGATGTATTATAAGCCACCTGCCGGCGAGATACAAAAAGCGGGCCGCATGCGCGGCCCGCCTCTTTGTCTGTTCTTCTCTTCCGGTCACTCCGCAGATCACGGACCTGCCGGAACAGCTTTTCTGAAATTATGCGCCTGCCTTTGCAGCAATGGCAGCCTTCAGCTTCTCCGTCAGAATCGGAACAACCTTGTTCAGATCGCCGACAATGCCGTAGTCTGCAACATCGAAGATCGGAGCATTCTCATCCTTGTTGATCGCAATGATGATATCAGACTCTTCCATACCTGCGACGTGCTGAATTGCACCAGAGATGCCGATTGCAAAGTATACATGAGGACGAACAGTCTTACCGGTCTGGCCGACCTGCAGATCCTTCGGCTTCCAGCCAGCATCTACAACTGCACGGGAGCAGGATACCGTTCCGTGAAGAACCTCTGCAAGATCATCGAGCAGCTTGAAATTCTCAGCGCTGCCGACTCCGCGGCCACCGGAAACCAGAATCTTTGCTGCCTGAATATCAGCAACGGAAGAAACTTCCTTCACGATCTTGACAATTTCCGTGTAGCAGCTGTCCGGAACGAATCCAGGGTTGTACTCCACAACCTCTGCCTTACGGCTGGTATCGGGAGTCAGCTTCTGCATAACGCCAGGGCGAACGGTGGCCATCTGCGGACGGTAATCCGGGCACGCAATGGTAGCGATGGTGTTGCCGCCGAATGCAGGACGGGTCATCAGGAGTTGCTTATGCTTCTGCTCCTGTCCGGGAACAGCGATCAGCGGGAAGTCACCGATCTCCAGCTGTGTGCAGTCTGCCGTAAGTCCGGTGTGAACTCTTGCAGATACGCGGGGGCCAAGATCACGGCCGATTGCCGTAGCGCCAACCAGAAGGATTTCCGGCTTGAATTCCTTCACAACCGATGCCAGTGCATGTGCGTAAGGCTCCGTGCGGTAATCCTTCAGCTCCGGATCATCTACAACGATGACGCGGTCTGCGCCGTATGCTGCCAGCTCGTCTGCAAGATCCTTTACTCCGGATCCGATCAGGACAGCGGTAACAGTCTTGTCGTCCAGATCCTTTGCCAGATCATTGGCTTTGCCCAGAAGCTCCAAAGCAATGGGGCTGATCTTGTTATCAACCTGCTGAGCAAAGATAAATACTCCTTTGTAATCCTCTAATGCCATTGTTTCTTCCTCCTGTTAGATCACGTGCTTCTCGTTCAGTACGTTTACGATGTAGTCAGCTGCCTCTTCGGGTGAATCCGGAACAACCTTCACGCCCTTGCCCTTGGCAACCTTGTCAGAAGCCTTGGCGATAACAGTCGGGGAGCCAGCCTTACCGATGTTGGAATCTTCCACATCCTTCAGATCTTTTCTTCCCCATACGGTAACTTCCTTCTGGAATGCGTCAAAGATTCCGCCGGGAGTCATGTAACGAGGCTCGTTCAGCTCAGCGAGGCAGGTAACAAGGCAAGGCATCTTCGCCTTTACGATATGATATCCGTCATCATACTGACGCTTTACGGTTACCGTGCCTTCCTTCTCATCAACAGAAAGCTCCTCTGCATAGGAAATCAGCGGCAGGTGAAGGTGCTCGGAAATCTGAGGGCCAACCTGAGCGGTATCACCATCGATTGCCTGACGGCCGGTGATGATCAGATCATAATCCAGGTTTCTGAGTGCGCCTGCGATGGTCTGGGAAGTAGCCCATGTATCTGCACCGCCAAGAACACGGTCAGTAACCAGAATACCCTTGTCAGCGCCCATTGCAAATGCCTCGCGCAGAACTGCGTCTGCCTTCGGAAGGCCCATGGTCAGAACAGTAACCTCCGCGCCATACTGATCCTTTAAACGAAGCGCTGCCTCCAGACCTGCCTTGTCATCCGGGTTCATGATGGCAAGCATAGCAGCTCTGTCCAGCGTTCCATCGGGTTTGAACTTAACGCCACCCTTTGTATCGGGAACCTGCTTTACGCAAACTACTACTTTCATATGTTTTCTCCTTATAGTCAGAATCGAATTACTTCAGAAGATCTCCGGAAATAACCATGCGCTGAACCTCAGATGTTCCTTCGTAGATCTCAGTGATCTTCGCATCACGCATCATACGCTCTACTTCGTATTCCTTGATGTAGCCGTAGCCGCCGAAGAGCTGCACGCACTCGGTCGTAACCTTCATTGCAGTCTCTGCTGCGAAGAGCTTTGCCTTGGCAGCCTCGACGGAATAGCGGTCTTTCTTCTTCTTGGCATCAGCAGCCTGATATACCAGAAGCTTGGCAGCCTCGACCTGCGTTGCCATGTTGGCAAGCTGGAACTGCGTATTCTGGAACTGTGCGATGGATCTGCCGAACTGCTTTCTCTCCTTGACATAAGCAATGGTGCGGTCAAGAGCACCCTCTGCAAGGCCAAGTGCCTGTGCAGCGATACCGATACGGCCGCCGTCCAGTGTGTGCATGGCGATCGGGAAGCCCTTTCCTCTTGCACCGAGAAGGTTCTCTGCCGGAATATGCATATCCTGGAAAATCAGCTCGTACGTGGAGGAGCCGTGGATACCCATCTTGTTCTCCTTCGTGCCGAAGGTGAATCCGGGAGTGTTCTTCTCGACAATGAAGGCAGAGAACTTCTTCTGCTTTCTGCCTCTCTTGTCCTCAACGATGTCAGTGTAGGCGATGATAATATAGATATCTGCTTCCTTACCGTTGGTGATGAAGCACTTGGAGCCATTCAGGATCCATTCCTTGCCGTCCTCAGACAGAACAGCCTTTGTCTGAACGCCCTGTGCGTCTGTGCCGGCGCCGGGCTCAGTCAGACCGAATGCGCCAAGGAGCTTGCCCTGTGCAAGGGGAACCAGATATTTCTGCTTCTGTGCTTCCGTACCGAAGGTCATGATCGGATCGCAGCACAAAGAGGTGTGTGCAGAAACGATAACGGAAGTCGTGCCGCAGACCTTTGCGAGCTCCTCAACGCACATCACGTAGGTCAGAGGATCGCAGCCCTGTCCGCCGTACTCCTTCGGAATCGGGATGCCCATGAAGCCAAGCTTCTGCATCTTGGAAACGGTCTCGCGAGGGAACTCGTGGGTATCATCTACCTCGATTGCAAGGGGCTTTACTTCCTTCTCAGCAAAATCCTTAAAAAGGGATCTTGCCATTTCATGTTCTTTGCTTAACTGAAAGTCCATGTTGTACTCTCCTTTTACACATTAATATGTTTCAATCCCTGCCTTTCCGCAGCAGACAGAAGAGCGCCCGCTGTGGAAAGGAGGGGAAGAAATAACCTTCCCGGAATTACTTTCTGTCGGTAGGAACCTTCTGGCCATTGCTGTAATCATAGAAGCCGATACCGGTCTTGCAGCCGAGCTTCTTTGCGCGGACCATCTTGCGAAGGAGCGGGCTTGCTGCGTACTTGGAATCGTGGGTCTCGCTGTAGATGACATCCATGATAGCAAGAACGATATCCAGTCCGATGTAGTCGCCGAGTTCAAGCGGTCCCATCGGGTGATTGCAGCCGAGCTTCATTGCAGTATCGATGCCCTCGATATCAGAAACGCCTGCAGCGTAAACACAGATACCCTCGTTGATCATCGGAACCAGGATGCGGTTTACAACAAAGCCTGCTGCCTCGTTGACCTCAACCGGAGTCTTTCCGAGCTTCTCGGAGATCTCCTTTACCTTTGCAACAACATCATCCGGAGTGTTGGCACCCTTGATGACCTCGATCAGCTTCATGACCGGAGCCGGATTGAAGAAGTGCATGCCGACAACAGGCTTGGAAAGGCCTGCGCCGATCTCGGTGATGGAAAGGGAAGAGGTATTGGATGCGAAGATGCAGTCCGGATTCTTCACGATCTCGTCCTGAAGCTTCTTGAAGGTCTCGTGCTTCAGATCCATCTTCTCCAGAACAGCCTCAACAACGAGGTCAGGGTCTACTGCGATGTCGGAAAGTCCGGTAACAATCTTATCCAGAAGAGCATCCTCTGCCGCCTGTTCCATCTTGCCCTTGGCAACTCTCTTGTCCAGAGCCTTCTTGATCTTGCCCTTACCGCCGTCAGCGAACTCCTGCTTGATATCGCAGAGATAAACCTTCTCAACTGCATCGCTCTGAGCAAAAGCCTGCGCAATGCCGGATCCCATGGTACCTGCACCAATGACTGCTACTTTCATTTGATTTTCCTCCTAAAATGAGTTTTATCATGACAAGATGCCCGGCGTAGAATCCGGGCACCTGGTGTCTTCTTTATTTATTCTGGAATGCGACGTGCTTCACCTTCGCAGGATCATCCTTCTTGCGGAGGAAATTCGCCATGCCTTCCTTCTGATCCTCAGACTCAAAGCAGGAGCCGAACAGCTTCTCCTCCGTCACGATAGCATCATCCATTTCCTGCTGAATGCCTGTGTTGATGGCTTCCTTGCAGGCGCGAACTGCGATCGGTGCGTTTCCTGCAATCACAGACGCCAGCTTCTTCGCCGTGGGAAGGAGCTCTTCCTGCGGCACAACCTGATTGACAAGACCGATGCGGAATGCCTCATCCGCCTTAATGTTGCGTGCCGTATAGATCAGCTGCTTAGCCATGCCAGGTCCGATGAGACGGGCCAGTCTCTGGGTGCCGCCGAAGCCCGGCGTGATGCCGAGGCCAACCTCAGGCTGACCGAAAACTGCGTTCTCAGAGCAGATGCGGAAGTCACAGCTCATAGCAATTTCATTGCCGCCGCCGAGCGCGAAACCGTTGATCGCTGCGATGACCGGGATCGGAAGAGTCTCGATTCTGCGGAACAGATCATTTCCCTTCTTGCCGAATGCCTCGCCCTCTTCCTTGGTCAGAGTGGACATCTCTCCGATGTCTGCACCTGCGACGAAGGATTTATCGCCTGCGCCGGTCAGAATCAGGCAGCGGACTGCATTCAGGTCCACACCGTCGATGACAGCTGCAAGATCCTCCAGTACCTGAGAGTTCAATGCGTTCAGCGCCTTGGGACGATTGATGGTAATCAGTCCGACCGCGCCCTCTACTTCATAATCTACAAAACCCATTGGAAGCCTTCCTTTCAGAAATAAATGTTATGCTTCGTACTTCTCTACAACCGTTGCGCAGCCCATGCCGCCGCCGATGCACAGGGTAGCCAGTCCGCGCTTCGCATCGCGGTCCTTCATTGCATACAGAAGGGTGGTCAGGATGCGGGCTCCGGAAGCTCCTACCGGATGTCCGATCGCGATTGCACCGCCGTTTACGTTGAGCTTGCTCATATCAAAGCCAAGGTCCTTTCCAACTGCAACGGACTGTGCAGCGAATGCCTCGTTTGCCTCATACAGATCGAAATCATCGATGGTAAGTCCGGTCTTCTTCAGAACCTTTCTGGTTGCTGCGACAGGGCCGACACCCATGATGGAAGGATCTACGCCGCCAAGTGCGCCTGCAGTCCATACTGCCATCGGAGTGATTCCCAGCTCCTTGGCCTTGGACTCGCTCATAACAACGATTGCCGCTGCACCATCATTGATTCCGGATGCATTGCCTGCGGTGGTTACACCGTCCGGATTGATTGCGCGAAGCTTTGCGATATCTGCGGCGGTCTGTCTGCCGCGAGGGCCTTCATCGGTATCAAAGACGATGGTCTGCTTCTTCTGCTTGATCTCAACCGGAACGATCTCTTCCTTAAACTTGCCGGCTTCCTGTGCCTCAGCAGTCTTGGTCTGAGACCATGCAGCAAATTCATCCAGCTCTTCTCTGGTCAGGCCCCACTGCTTTGCTACGTTATCAGCCGTCTGGATCATGTGGTAGTTATTGAATGCATCCCACAGTGCATCGTTGACCATGCAGTCAACCAGCGTGCCGTTGTTCATGCGATATCCGAAGCGGGCCTTCGGAAGTGCATAAGGAGCCATGGACATATTCTCCGTGCCGCCTGCCACAACGATATCAGCCTCACCGGCCTTGATGATATCCGCTGCAAGATTTACTGCGTACAATCCGGATCCGCATACCACGTTCAGAGTAACTGCCGGAGTCTCCACCGGAAGTCCTGCCTTCAGAGAGCTCTGTCTCGCGACATTCTGTCCCTGTGCTGCCTGGATGACGCAGCCCATGAATACCTGATCCACGTCCTCCGGCTTGATTCCTGCACGCTTCACGGCTTCCTTGATGACGATTGCGCCAAGCTCAGCTGCAGGGGTTGTGGAAAGTGCACCGCCCATCTTGCCTACCGCAGTGCGGCAAGCGCTTGCAATAACAACTCTGTCTGCCATGTTCATCCTTTCCGCCGCAGCTTCTCCTGCGGCATGCGGGAAAAATGCCCTTCGGCACTCTTCCGATACGGCCGCCTGCATCCATACTAATACCCCGCTGAGGCGAAATCCGCGCAGGCGGTTTTGCCGAATGCGGCAGCCAACAATTTCATTTCATTCTCCGGTGTAACGATCATGCTGCAGGCCGCTTTTCCCGGGAATTTTTCGTTTTCTGGACCGGCAGCTGCCGGAGCGGCTTTAACATTGTTAATTTTTTATCACACCGAGGGAAATTATAGCATAGCGTCCCTCTTTTTTCAATTCTGAATAGTTCTGAAATTGGATATGGAAAACTGTATGTTTTGTCTTTCCGATCTTTTACAGATCCGGCTCAATCAGTCCATAGGTACCACCCTTGCGCTTGTAAACCACGTTCAGCTGCTCCGTTTCTGCATTGCAGAACAGATAAAAACTGTGTCCCAGAAGCTCCATCTGCACACATGCATCCTCCGGATACATCGGCTTCATATCAAACTGCTTGCGGCGTGAAATATGAATCTCTTCCTCCGCCATATATTCATGCTCCAGAAACTCGCGCCGGAAGTCGTTGCCGCTGTCCTGATGACGATCCACGATTTTGTTCTTGTACTTTTTAAGCTGACGCTCAATAACCTCCTCCACGAGATCGATGCTGATATACATATCATTGCTGGCCTGTTCCGAACGGATGATGCCGTCGCGGACAGGAATCGTCACCTCGATCTTCTGACGATCCTTCTCAACGCTCAGTGTGACGCGCACCTCGGTGTCCGGCGCAAAGAAACGGTCCAGCTTGTCCAGCTTGCTGCGGATTGCGGTATCCAGTCCCGATGTAACCTCAATGTTCTTTCCAACGATGGTGTACTTCATACGATTCCCTTTCCTTTCCGCCGGACGCCGCAGTTTTGCCTGTCAGAATCTCTGGTCCGGCTGTCCTTATTGTACCATGTCCCGCCCGTCAAAGCTGTTTTTTCTGTGCACAACACACAAATTTCCGTTTATAAAGAATCAGGAGCATCCCGTTTTCCTGCGGAATGCTCCTGATCCAACGTTCTTTGTTTCTTATCCGTATTTCTGTTTCCGCAGTCTTCTAATTGAAAATTCTGCGGATGGCAACGATATTCCGATATGTCGCCGTTCCGGTCGTGATACCGTATCTCGGATTCGATGCATGCACAATCTGATTGTTCCCAAGGTAGATCGCCACGTGGCCCGAATACAGAATCAGGTCGCCCGGCTGTGCCTCCGCAAGCGAGCTCACCGCAGTTCCGCACTGCTGCTGGGACCCGGTATAATGCGGAAGGCTGACGCCGAAGTTCGCATATACCGCCATCGTAAAGCCAGAGCAGTCTGCTCCGTTTGTCAAACTGGTGCCGCCCCATACATACGGATTGCCGACAAACTGCAGTGCATAATTGGCAACTGCCTGCCCTGTCGAGCTTCCGGAGCTGCTGCTCCCCGTATAGGTGTTCAAAGCGCCGGAGCCGGAAGACTTCTTGCTGCCGGACTTCTTTTTCTTCGATGCCGCCGCATCGGATGCCTCCTTCGCAGCTTCCTCCTCTGCCTTCCTGGAAGCCTCTGCCGCGGCTTCCTCCGCTTCTTCCTGCTCTTTGGAAATGGCCTCCGGGTAAATTTCCTCCACATCGGCAAAATCCGAGGAAATGTAGCCTTCGCCGTCCGGTGTATCTACCTTGTACCAGCCGTCCTTCTCTTCGAGAATATCCAGTGTCTCACCCTGTCCGATCAGGGTAATGACATCCGAATCCGCCTGTGCCGCCGCACGCACGCGAAGCGTCTGCGTCGTCACAACCGCCTGCTTCGTCGATACCGAATCCACGAGCTGCTGCGCCGTCTCTCCGGTCGCCACGTATTCCTCCCGAATATATCCGGTGACATCCCCGGACTGGATGCGTGCCCAGCCGTTCCCGGTACGCCCAAGGACCTTTGCCACCGAACCGTTATAAAGCTTTCCAACGATCTCTGACTCCGTATCCGCATCCGCGCGGACATTGATAAAATCATTGACCTGTGCCACAACCAGCTCATTGCCGTCCGAATCTGTCGCTGCCGCGCCGTCTCCATCCTCTGCGTTCTCCGCAGTCTGCCCGGCATCCGATCCATCGCCGCCCTCCGTGATGGAAATGGTGGCATCCGTTCCTTCCTCCGCCTGATCTCCCCGCGCAGAGGCAAGAAGTGCTTCCGCCTCCGAGGCACTGATGACGCCTTGATCCAGCTGCATCTGGGCCTTTTTGCGATCCACCATCTGCGCCAGCTGAACAGCGATATTGGCATCCGAAACGACGGTGACTGCCGTCGCAGACAGAATGGTTGCCGTTGCATTATCGATCCGGATGCCCTGCGTCTCTGAAACCGCGTTTACGACGGACTGCTCTCTTGCCTGCACCGGTGTCAGCTGCGTTCCTGCAATTGCACGGTTATCCTCTTCGCTTCCATCCGAAGAGGCTTCATCGGATTCCTCTGCAGAATTCTCTCCTGCCGCTGCATTTTCCGCCGCAGAAGCATTCAGACTGAGTCCCTTTTTCTCTTCCGTACGGATCGCAGAAATCAATCCGCTGTCATACAAATTGTCCTCCACATCCCGAAGAGACACTTTTCTGGCAGCAAATGCATAAGAAAATCCCGCCCCCGGCAGCAGAACCTGTGTATGCTCCTCTGTCTCTGCCGGTTCCGTCTGTTCCTCTGCGGCACTCTCCGCAGTATCTGCTCCGGCATCCATCTCCTCCGCATTTTCCGCGCTCCCGTCTGACGATGCATTCTCTGCAGCATCTGTATTCTGCGCCGCATAGGCCGTATAGGGATTTTCCATGCAGAGAACCGCTCCGCCAAGAAGCAAAGCGCAGACTCTCACTGCAAATTTTTCTTTCAGCCCTTCCCTCTGCAGATCCTTCTGATCTGAATTTTTCTGATCCCGAATTCTCAAAACGATGTGTATCCTTTTCTATGTAAAAACAAGCTTTCCTGTGCTTTCCGGCTGTCCTGTGTGCAGTCATGTTACGGGTGTTCTTGCACAACATACCTGCCACATTGTACCGCATTTTCCTTCTGTCTGCTCTATAATAAGTTCATGAGCACAAAAACGACTGCCGAATTGAATAACCACTATGGCTTTTCCCGGCTTTCGCCGGATCTTCCCTTAGCCCTGCGCCTCCCTTTTGCAACAACTGCAGAATTCACTTCTCTGGCCCGAAATCACTGCTGCTCTGTCATGGTGGTTAATTTGCTGTTGCAGGAGTTTCCTGCATATTGTGCAGGTCTCTCACGAACCTGCCTTTTTTCTCAGGCTCACTCCTATATCGGCAATGGCCCGGTTCTGACGCTCCGGGGTGCAAACCGGTTTCTTCAAAGTGCCGGGCTTTCCGGCCGCTTCGTGCGGGTTCCGGCATCTTCCCTTTTCTCCTGCAGCTTTTCCTCCAGTGAACATCCCGGGTACTATGCGCTTCTTCTTGCCGCTTCGCCTCTTGATTGGCACTGGGTTCTCGCCATTTCTCTACCCTCCGATATTTACACCGGTCTCCCTGTCCTCACCGGCTGGGATTCCTCCTGTCTCCATCTCTGGAAGCCGGATTGCGGCTCCCGTCTTCTTTCTGTTTGGAAATTTGAGGCTTGATTTGGGTCCGACAACGAAATGCAGATTTATCTGGAGCTCATGATCCCCGGCTGCTATGTGGGATATGACGCAGAGACTCTTTCCCTTGGCGTGACAGTCTTCTTTCTTGTGAAGCGGGGCATAAGTATTGCTATTGACATTGTGCAGCCGTTCTGCAAATGTGCACAAAAGACCCAGGACAAGTATCACGACCGTCGTGATCTGCCCCGGGTCTTTTTATCCCTGATCTTATATGATTTCTGTCCAGCTTCTCATTCCATCACAATCTTCCGGCAGACATCCGGCTTATTCGTGATGATTGCCTCGACACCCATATTGCGGCACAGCTTCATGTAGCCTTCCTCGTTGACGGTCCAGACATGTGTCTCCAGTCCATAGGCATGCGCCGTCTTTACATAATCCGGATCCTGCAGAAAATACAGGGCCGGATGCAGCGCATTGACCTTCACCTTGTCCTTTGCGTAAGGAGCCACATCGAGCCATCCGTCTGAATACAAAAGTCCTGTGTTCACTTCCGGATTCAGCTTTCTGAGATACGTCAGTGTTTCATGATTAAAGGAGGAGTACATAACTTTCTCTTCCATCCCCTTGCGGGCCGTCAGATCCAGGACCTTCTCCTCAATTCCGCTGTAGCGGAACACACCGGTTTTGAATTCCACATTGATGGTAAGCCCGGTCGGTTTGATCAGGTCATAGACCTCCTCCAGCGTCGGCATCTGTGCCTTCTCATATTCCGGATGTGTCCGATTGAAATTCAACGCGCGAAGCTGTGCAAAGGTGTGGTCCTTTACGAACCCGATTCCGTCGCTGACCCGCTCCAATGATTCATCATGCACCACAACCAGCTCACCGTCCGAAGTCAGCTGCACATCCAGTTCAATGCCATCCGCCTGCATCTCAGCAGCCTTTTCAAAAGCCGGAAGCGTATTCTCCGGAGCGTATGCGGAGGCACCGCGATGCGCCCATACCAGTGTTCTCATCCTCATCTTCCTCCCAAATTCTCTTTTCTCCATCAGATATTTCCGAGTGCCATCAGGCATTTTCGAGTGTCTGTTTCGTACTAAAAATAAACAGCACCAGTCCGACCACGAAGAAAATTGCGATCACGCCGACACCATAGTTGACGCTTCCCGTCAGCTGGGATACCAGGCCCATCAGAGTTGTTCCGATAACCGAAGCACCTTTCCCACAGATGTCATAGAAGCCGAAGAATTCTCCGGACCGCTCGGCCGGAATAATCTTGGCAAAATACGACCGGGACAGTGCCTGGATTCCTCCCTGAAACATTCCGACGAAGATCGCCAAAACCCAGAACTGCCAGCTCGCTGTCATGAAGAAAGCAAAAATTGCGATGCCCGTGTAGGCCGCAATGGCAATCATGATCAGCTTCTCTGAGATCCCCTTCTGAGAGAGCTTTCCAAACAAAATTGCAAACGGGAACGCAACAAACTGAGTCACCAGAAGAGCCAGCAGCATGTCCGTAGATCCCAGCCCAAGTGCCGATCCATATGCCGTCGACATATCAATGATGGTATACACGCCGTCAATATAGAAGAAGAATGCCAGCAGGAAGAAGAATACCTTCTTGTTCTTCACGATATCGCGAAGACTGATTCCGAGCTGCTGCAGAATATTCTTGTGCTCTTCCTCGCCGGTGATGAAATATCTCTGCTTGTAGCTGCCCAGGATAGGAACTGATACGCCCATCCACCAAACCGCGGTAATCACAAGAGAAAGAGACAGTGCCGTCATCTGGGACAGCCCGATTTTATCACTGCACAGAACGAGGACAAGGCAGGCGATGAACGGGATGCAGCTGCCAATATATCCCCACGCATATCCCTGCGAAGAGACGTTGTCCATCCGCTCCTCCGTCGTAATATCCGACAGTGTGGAATCATAGACAACAAGACTCAGAGAATAAACGGATTTGACGATACAGAACACAATGAGGAACATCAGCCATTCCTTAACCAGTCCCAGCGCCGCACAGCCAATCGCTCCCAGAATAATCGTTGCGGCAAAAATAGCCTTTTTCTTCCGTCCCTTGTCCGCCGCAGCCCCAAGGATCGGTCCCAGAATCGCAACAATAATCGTTGAAATGGAAATGGTGTAGCCCCAGTAGGCGAGGTAATTTACTTCCGAAAGTCCGGCCTGACTGCCAAGCTGGTTGAAATAAATCGGGATGATCGTTGAAACCATCATCGTGAAGGCCGAATTGGCCACATCATACAGAATCCACTTTTTCTCCAGAGCTGTAAGTTTTTCCTTCATAACTTCCCCCATGTTGATGACCGGCAGCGGTTTGACTATCCCTTCCACGCGTCCCATACCTGATTTCGGAAAGCCCCGCACCTTAGCTGCTTTTCAAAAGGAATGCGAATCCTGCCCGCATTTCTTCTGATTGTGCCCCCTCAAAATTACCGTTTCATGTTCTCCCTGTTAATTCCTGGTAAAAAGATCCGCATAGCTGCACGCTGCCATTCCCGCCACCGCGCCATCCGAAGCCGCGGTCACAAGCTGGCGGATTTTCTTCGTCCGGCAGTCCCCCGCCGCAAAAATTCCGGGTGCCGAGGTCCGGCAGTCTTCTCCTGCAAGAATATAGCCATTCTCATCGGCCGCAACCACGTCGTCAAAATTTCGGCCTGCCGGGACCTGCCCGATTGCAACGAACAGGCCGGAAACCGGAAGCTCCTGATGCTCCCCGGTCAGCCTGTCCGTTACCTGAACACTGCAGAGTTTCCCGTTCTCTCCGGTTCTCCACCCGGAGACTGTGCTGTTGAAGACAAGCTCCACATTGGAAAGCCCCTGGAGCTTTCTTACCTCCGCTTCATCCGCGCGAAACCGATCTCTTCTGTGAATCAGGTAAACCTTCTCGCAAAGCCCCGCGAGAAAAACTGCATCCTCCACTGCCGTATTGCCGCCGCCGTTCACCGCAACCGTCTTCTTCCTGTAAAAAGCTCCGTCGCAGGTCGCGCAGTAGGAAAGTCCCTTTCCGAGAAGCTGATCTTCTCCGGGAAGACCGAGCTTTCTTCTTGTAAGACCCGTCGCAAGAATCACCGCGTGAGTTCGATAGCAGTGCGTCGCCGTGCGGACAATCTTGTCCGCAGGATTCTCCTGCGCAGCATCTGTCTGCTCCTTCGGTGCAGTTCCTTCCTTTCCTTCCACTGATTCAATTCCGAGAACTTCCTCGAAGTCCACCACGGCCCCGAGCGCCTTCGCCTGCTCCAAGAGCCCCGTTGCAAATTCAAAGCCGCCAATCTTCGGAATTCCCGGATAATTCTCCACCTCCGGCGTGTTGATGATCTGCCCGCCGTATCCGGCTCCGTCCAGAACCAGAGCCTTCTTGCCTGCCCGCTGCACATAAATCGCTGCCGTCAGCCCCGCGGTACCGGCTCCGGCGATAATCACGTCATACATCTTCTCTCTCCCTGCCTGTCCGCAGCCTGTCTGCGTATTTGATCCTGCGGCGCTCACTTCATAATCCAACCTTCAGGAAAGAGCCATTCTGTCCGAAAGCTCTCCGCCCGCCTCTTCAAACTTCTGAAGCAGGTCCTGAACCTTCAGCTTCTTCTTCTCTTCTCCTGCTACATCATAAATGATCCGTCCGTTTGACATCATGATCAGGCGGTTTCCATGCGCAATCGCATCGTGCATGTTGTGCGTAACCATCAAGGTCGTCAGCTTGTTCTCTCCGACAATCCGGTCGGTTGCCTCCAGCACCTTCGCTGCCGTCTTGGGATCCAATGCAGCGGTGTGCTCATCCAGAAGAAGGACCTTAGGTTTCTTCATGGTGGCCATCAAAAGCGTCAGGGCCTGTCTCTGTCCGCCGGAGAGGAGACCAACCTTCGAGGTCATCCGGTCCTCCAGACCCAGGTCCAGCCTCTTGACCAGCTCCCGGTATTCCGCCTCTTCCTTACGGCTTACCCCCCAGCGAAGTGTCCTCTTCTGTCCACGCCTTGCCGCCAGCGCCATGTTCTCGTCGATCTGCATATCGCCCGCGGTTCCTGTCATCGGATCCTGGAAAACCCTTCCCAGATATACAGCCCGTTTGAATTCCGGCAGTGCCGATACATCTTCTCCGTCAATCAGGATCTGACCACTGTCTACCGGCCACACGCCGGCTACGGCGTTCATCACCGTTGACTTGCCTGCTCCGTTTCCGCCGATCACCGTACAGAAATCGCCGTCATTCAGCTTCAGACTGACATCAATCAGGGCCTTCTTCTCGTTGATGGTCCCCGCATTAAACGTCTTGGAAATATTCTTAAGCTCCAGCATGATCAGTTCTCCTTTCCTTCTTTGGCAGAACCGTTTGCTCTGCTGTTGCGTCTTGCCAGCGCGTGGAACGAAGTCTTGCGCATTTCCTTCAGATAAGGAACTGCAAGGAAAATTGCCACCACGATGGCCGTCAAAAGCTTCATGTCATCTGCAGGGAACTTCAGCCAGAGAACGAATACGTAAACGAAATAATAAATTACCGCGCCGATCACAACGAACGTGAGCCGCAGGATAAAGCCGAGACGCTTTCCGAGAACCGCCTCTCCGATCACCTCTCCGATGATGACGGCCGCAAGACCGATGACGATAGAGCCCTGCCCCATTTTGACATCCGCAAAGCCCTGATATTCCGCAAGAATTCCTCCGGAGAGTGCGACCATACCGTTGGAAACGGCGAGCGCGATGATCTTCATTCTCCCGGTGTTGATGCCCTGGGCCCGGCTCATGTGCGGATTGATGCCGGTTGCACGAATGGCACTTCCCGTCTCCGTTCCAAGGAACCAGTAAAACACACCAATGATGACAATATCCACAATGAGGGTCAGCGCAATGGTCTGTCCCAGATACCGGATGTTCGACGTAAAATGCACCGTCACCGCTCCCGCAGGAACTGCCTGATTCGCCTTTCCCATGATGTTCAGGTTGATGGAGTACAGAGAAATCTGTGTAAGAATTCCGGCCAGGATATCCGGAATGCCAAGCCATACATGCAGAATCCCCGTGACAAAGCCCGCCGCAACTCCGGAAAGAAATGCAACCGGAAGAACCGCCTCAGGACTCCACCCCTGCAAAATCAGCATGACGGCTACCGCACCGCCCGTCGCGAAGGATCCGTCTACCGAAAGATCCGCAAAATTCAGTACACGATAGGTCAGGTACACACCAAGAGCCATAATTCCCCAAATCAGGCCCTGTGCCAGACCGCCCGGCGCCGCATTCCACAGCGCCGTAGGATTCAATGATGCAAAATATGCTGCCATTTGTAATCTCCCTCCATCTGTTCTGCCTGTCTGGCACGGGCCGGTCTTTCATAACACCGGCGGATTGGAGACGCATTGCCAGACAGATCTCATTTGTTGTCACACGAAGTGTTTTCCAAAGAAAGCACGGTGTGAAGCAGCTGATCAAAAAGGCAGCGCAGGCACTTCATCGCGCCTGCGCTGCCTGTTATTCGATTATAACGCAATCCGTTGATTATTTCATTACATTAAACCGGCAAAGCAATTATTCTCCATCCGGGATTGCTGTGTAGTCCTCCGGCATTGTCATGCCAATTGCCTCTGCGTACGAAGCATTGTACTCCTTCGTGGTGGCTGCTGCATTCTCAATCGGCATCGTGGAGACATCCTCGCCTTCCGAGAGAATACGAATTGCCTGCTGTCCAGTCGTGTAGCCAAGGTCATAATAGCTGATGGACAGAGTAGCAAGTCCGCCGGACTTGCACATGTTCTCCTCACCGCAGATCACCGGAATGCCAGCGGGCTCTGTGACATTGGATACAATGGTCATATTGGAAGCCGCCGTATTGTCCGTCGGGATATAAACCGCATCACAGTCGGAAACTGCGCTGGAAACAACTGACTGCAGATCATTGGAATCTGCAAAAGTAAATTCCTCGTAAGCAATTCCGTCCTCATCCAGGTACTTCTCAATCTCATTCGCCTGGAACTTGGAGTTTGCCTCTGCCGAGCAGTACAGAATGGAAACCTTCTTCACATCCGGAACAAGCTCCAGAATCATCTTCTCCTGCTGATCCAGCGGCGCCAGGTCCGATGTTCCGGATACATTCATTCCCGTCGTGCCGCTGAAATCCGAAAGATTAAGAGCAGCACCGTAATCAGTAATGGACGTGCCCAGAATCGGGATATCCGTCGTTGCAGAAACGGCCGCCTGCAGAGCAGGAGTGGCATTGGCGAGGATCAGATCGTAATTATTGTTCACAAAGCCGGTGACAATGGTTGCACAGGTTGTAGAATCCCCCTGTGCATTCTGATAATCAATCGTGACATTGTCGCCGTACTTCTCCTTCAGGGCATCCTCAAAGCCCTGTGTTGCCGCGTCCAGTGCATTGTGCTGAACCAGCTGGCAGATGCCAACGGTAAACTTCTGATCCGTTTCCGGTGCTGTGGTCTCTGTGGTATCCGCAGCTGCCTCTGTTGTCGCAGCAGCAGTCGTTTCTGTCTCCGCTGCAGTGTCTGCTGTCTTGCTGCCGCAGCCGGCCATTGCCAGCATCGTGCCTGCAAGAACAAATGCAAGAATCTTCTTTTTCATCATTGTTTCCTCCCTTCGCATGCCGGTCCTTTCAGGCCGGTTTATTACATTAAAGCGCAGACGCGTTGGTGTGTCAAATTATTTTTATTTCCTTTCTCCAATCATTCCGATTCTATACGCTCCCAGCAAAAAATCTCCAATGTGATCGTTCGAAGTCCCATGACTTTCAAACGATCACATTGGAGATCTGCCGCATTAAACAGCTGCCATTACACTTCTGCAGCGTCCAGCTGTTTGTGATGTGCCTTCTTCACCTGATACAGGACCTGGTCTGCTGCTTCAATCAGGGCTTTCTGCGTCATGCCCTCCGCCCATTCCGCCACACCGATGGAAATGGACATCTGATAATGCTGCTCCGCCCAGGTATTGTAGTAATCCAGCTTCTTCTGAATCTCTTCACAGAGCATATCAATCTCCGCCGTATCCTCTGCCTCCGCCACGACAATGAACTCGTCTCCGCCATAACGGGCCAGATAGGGTCTTCGCTTCATAGGCTGCACCGCACTCTTCAGTGCGTTGGCCATCCGAATCAATGCCTGATCTCCCTCCTGATGTCCATAGGTGTCATTGATTTTCTTAAAATAATCAATATCCATCATGAGCAGGAACAGGCGGTCCTCATGGCTTCGGATCTTGGAATTGATATAAGACAGAAGATTCTGCCGGTTGTGAATCTGTGTCAGCTTGTCCGTAGAGATTCGTTCACTCGTAGAGCCAACGAAAATGAACAGAAGCCATATCGTGACAAACGCACAGATGATCGGAAACTCCGGACCGAGAAGATCCGAAAGGATCCAGGACAGCACAAAGCTTGCCGGGAAGGATCCCATCTGCCGCATCTGGCTTTTCTTCGTCGGGTCCGTTTCATACTCCGCCTTCGCCAGCATTCGAATTCCCGTGATTCCCGTGTAAAAGACGAGGAGAGCCATCTGGGCCTGATACAGTTCCTCCTTCGTATACTTTCCATAAGAATCAATGCGAAAAATCACCTTGGTGTAGCTGTCCGTACAGACCATAACCAGCATGAACAGCATCGGAAGAAAGGTCACCTTCATCTGTTCCATATCGTTGAATTCACGGTTTCCCATTTCGGTTTCCGAATATCCGGTCCACGCGAATACAGCAATATTCAGGAAAACATAAAAAAGAATTTTTAAAAAATACTGGAGACTGATATGATCGCTCAGCGCCGGAGAGAACGCCCGGAGCAGCCCCCACACGGCATTGAACGTAAAGGACAGAATGAAAGAAACCAATACAATTGTGTACCACCGCGAGGACATCGAGTTGTCCGTTCCACGGCGAAACCAGAAAAGCAGCATTCCAAGAAGTGAAACACTAAATAGATTAACTTCGGCAAATAACATGGAATTAATGTTCATGTTCCACCTCTCAGCCCCGGCAATTTTCGAGCGAATTTCTTTTCATTATTCTTATCGTGCTTTCCGGAACAGCTGCAATCTTATCCATGTGCACGATTCATAAATTATATCACAGTTCTGATTAAGTTTTTGACTGTTTTCCCCAGTATTCCATTTTTATTTTGATTTTTTTTGCTATTTTTACGAAAAAAGAGAGCTGCAAAATCTGCAGCTCTCTTTTTCCGTCATTGATTTTGATCCTTCACTGAGAAATCAAACCGATTTCTGTCTCAAGCGAACGGCTTGGAGAAGGGATTCTCGTCCTCGTACAGAACGCCTTCCGGCTGATTGTAGCCGATCTCGGACGGCTCGACGCCGATGTACTTCAGTGCATCGTACAGGTTCTTGCCGTAGTGGCCGAACATAACTGCGCCATGGTGAGGATAGTTCTTGCCAACCAGTACATAGCGGTAGAAGCGGCCCATTTCCTTGATGCCGAATACGCCAATGCCGCCAAAGGACCGGGTTGCAACCGGAAGAACCTCGCCCTCTGCTGCGTAAGCACGAAGCTTGCTGTCAGCCGTGGACTGCAGTCTGTAGAAGGTAATCTTGCTGGGAGCGATATCGCCCTCGATGGTTCCGTCGCACCAATCCTGCGGGTGAGTTCTTGCCATGATTCTCTGGAATGCCAGATGAGGATTGGTAAGCTTCGTAGAGCAGGTATTGCCGCAGTGGAAGCCCATGAAGGTGTCCGTGAACTTGTAATCGAACTTGCCCTTAATGGACTCCTCATACATGTCGTGAGGAACGGTGTTGTTGATATCCAGAAGGGTAACCTCATCCTGAGAAACACACAGTCCGATGTATTCGGAAAGAGTTCCGTAGATATCTACCTCGCAGGATACCGGAATGCCCTTGCGCATCATGCGGCTATTGACATAGCAGGGTACGAACTTGAACATATCCTGGAATGCCGGCCAGCACTTGGTGGTCATGGCAACATACTTGCGATAGCCCTTGTGAGCCTCTGCCCAGTCAAGAAGGGTCAGCTCATACTGCGCAAGCTTGCGGAGCATCTCGGGCTCCTTGCCTGCCTCGTAGTGCATCTCCTGTGCCATATCCGCAGCAACCTCTGCGATTCTCTCGTCACCTTCGTGCTTCTGATAGGACTCGAACAGATCCAGCTCGGACTCTTCCTCGATCTCAACATCCAGGTTGTACAGCTGCTTGATCGGAGCATTGCATGCCAGGAAGTTGGACGGGCGGGGACCAAAGGAAATGATCTTCAGGTTGGAGAGGCCGTAAGCCACACGTGCAACCGGAAGGAAATCATGGATCATATCCGCACACTCATCTGCATCGCCAACCGGATAATCCGGGATATAGCACTTGGTGTTGCGAAGAGCCAGGTTGTAGGAAGCATTCAGGACACCGCAATATGCATCGCCGCGGCCGTCGATCAGATCATTCTGAGACTCCTCAGCTGCTGCGCAGAGCATCTTCGGTCCATCGAAGTGCTTTGCAAGAAGCGTCTCGGAAATCTCCGGTCCGAAGTTTCCAAGATATACGCACAGAGCATTGCAGTCGTTCTTCTTAATATCCTCGAGTGCATTTACCATGTCGATCTCGCTCTCGATGATCGTGATAGGACACTCGTAGATGTCTGCGGCATTGTACTTCTTTGCGTAAGCTGCAACCAGAGCCTTTCTGCGATTCTCTGCAAGAGAAGCCGGGAAGCAGTCACGGGATACAGCAACAATACCAATCTTGATTACAGGAATATTGTTCATATCATCCTCCATAATGTGACATAAAATATGTAACAAAGTGATAGATTTATTATAGATCGTCTGTGCCATTTCGTCATCCATAAATCCGTGCTTCCTTTTTAACAAATTTTGCGTTTATGGCAAAAGCTTCCGTTCCAACGGTCACTGCTTCCTGCCGTTCTCATCCATATAAGCAGCTGGATCCGTCAGAAACTCGTCCTCCGTAAGCACTTCAATGCCATGCTCCAGGCACAGCTGTGCAAAAACGCCGTTTCCCTCCACCAGGCCGCCATCAAATTTGCCATTATGAATGCAGCCCTTTCCGCAGGATGGACTTTTTGATTTGAGAACCGCCATGCTGCAGCGGTGCATCTGACAGACCTTCAGGCAGCGCTGCGCGCCCTCCTGATATTCCTTTGTGACCTCTTTTCCCGATTTTGAGAAAACCCTGTTTTCCCGGATTTCACTGGGGTCCCTCGGAATCCGCAGGCCTCCCGCCGATTCGGGACAGACCGGAATCATCCTGCCCTCTGCCACCAGCCGGGCGATTTCCGGAATTCCTTTTTCTTTTCCGTCATATCGACAGTGGCGGCCCGCAAGGCACGCGCTCACCAGGATTGTTCTCTCCGTGTCCCTATTGTTCATTCCGTTCTCCTCCCCTCAGGCCAGTCTGCGGATCCTTCGTCCGATCTCCTCGTCCTGCGTGAGGTCAAAGACCATCCGGTAACAATCCAGTGCCTGCTGCCACAGCTCTCGCGTCTGCGCTTCCTCGCCCGCCTTCACAAGAAGCGCCATTGTCACATCACTGGCGTGAAGCGGAATTCCGGCATCCCGGAGCTTGTCCTGAAGCTCCGAAAGAGGATACGAAGGCATCTTTTTCCCAAGAGCCTTCTCCAGATATCGGATTTCCTCCTCCGCCTGCTCCGAAGGTGCAAACAGCGTACTGTACCGGTACACGCACTCTGAAAGCTCCGGCTGATACTTCTCCAGGTACCAGCAGCCGAGCCACCGGTAATACGCGGCCATCTCCTGTCTGGTGCAGACGTACGGATAAAGCTGCAGCGTCTCCTCATGCATTTCTTCCAGCCGTCCCAGATGATAGCAGCACCGGATTCTGGAAAGCCGGATCTGCGTATCCGCCGGATTCAGTGCCTGCGCCTTGTCATAATTCTGCAGGGCCGCCACCCAGCCTCCCCGCTTCATTTCCTCTCCGGCCTTCTCCCTGAGCTCTTCCAGCTTCTGTCTCGGAATCACCGTATACTCCGAAGGATTCTCATAATATTCAAACAGAAAAATTTCCGCGATGTGGTAGATACAGACTTCCATCCGCCCGTTCCTCTTTCGTTTTCCAAGCTTACCTTTCTGTGCCGCGTTTTTTTGCGGCACCCCGAGGAGAAATGCCCGAAGGGGCTTTCTCCAGTGTCTTACGGCTCAAGCCATCCAATTACAGCTTATTCCGGATAAGTCATGTGCTCCTTCGTGATTCCGTACAGGGTATGATCCAGATAGCGGGCTGCCAGCCACTTCGCCATTCCAAGATTCTGGTCCAGATAGTTGCCGCAGTCCTTTGCGGCGGCTCCCGGAATTTCACCCTCAAAGTCCCGAATGAACTCGAACATCTTCGTGATAAGCGGTGCAACCTCCTCTGAAGAAAGATCTCCCTCGAAAAGGACATAACAGCCGGTCCGGCAGCCCATCGGTCCGAAATAGACCACGCGTTCCTTCCATTCCGGGTCATTCCGCAGGAACGTAGCTCCCAGATGCTCAATCGTGTGAAGCTCCGCCGTATTCATCACCGGCTCACGATTCGGCGCGGTCATGCGAAGATCAAACGTTGTGATCGTCACATCTCCGAAATGATCCTTCCGGGAAACATAGATTCCCGGCTCCAGCTTCAGATGGTTGACGGTAAAACTTGCGATTTTTTCCATAAATTCTCCTTCCTGTGTTTTCCAGGCAAAATTGTTGGATAAGGCCGCTTTGCTGTCCTTTCTCCAAGACTGCGGCAATCACTTTCCGGAAGGTGCCGTGAACAGCTCCATCCGTACCTTCCCGTGATCAAACAGATTATAGTAGGCGATCTTCCGATAGTCACACAGAAGCTCCTCGTTCCAGGCATTCTGAAGGTCATGCATATTCCCTTCTGCGTCGCGGTACCCGAGGATATTGATGGCAGGATAAGACTCCCGCACCCGGGAAACGAAGCGGTCGTAGGCGCTTTCCTCGGCACCCGCGTTCTCCAGAAGAAAGCTTCGGAGATACCCCGGCGAAATATACTCCGGTGCCTCCGGCTCCTTTGGAAGATCAAAGTTTGCCCACATAATATAGGGGACCGTGTACTTCTTCTCCCTCTCCTCCAGAGAAGCTCCCTCCTCGTACATTTCCGGCTCCAGTGCCTTCAGCACCTCCTCATTCAGGCTCGGCTGATGATCGCCGAACATCAGAATGATCGTCTTCCGGTCCGACTTCGCGAAGTAGTCAGTCAGCTCCTCAAACGCCCGGTCACTCTGATACGCAAGTGAGAGGTATTCCTCCAGCTGAGCATAATGAAGCTCTGCCTTCTTCGGCTCCACGGTCACGTCCACGGCAGGAACATCAGTGTTATAGCTTCCGTGATTCTGCATCGTCACGTTGAAAAGGAATACCGGTCCCTTGTCCTTCTGCTTCTCATAGAGCTGTTCCAGATCCTTGAAATCCGAGGAATCGCTGATGTAGGTCCGGATCCGTTCCGTGTAGGCCAGTCCGTCCTCCACGGAGATGAAATCGTCAAATCCAAGAAGCGGGTAAACCTTGTAGCGCTTGTACCCGGACTCCAGATACGGATGAAATGCCGTCGCCGAATATCCCTGATTCTTCAGAAGTCTTGCCAGAGATTCCTGATCACTGTTGATATACTGTGTATACGGCACCGCGTCTGCACTCAGGAAGGAAACCGAATTGCCAGTCAGGAATTCGTACTCCGTATCTGCCGTGGTTCCTCCGAACACCGAGGAGAGCATCCAGCCCTTCTTCACATTCGCGCCCTCCAGAGAATGGATGTACGGAAGGCCGTCCTGATTGGTCTCAAAGTTGTAAACCGCAGGAAGGTCCGAAAACGCCTCGTTCATCACAACGATGATGTCTGCCGGTTCCTGTGCATTGTCTCCCGCAGAGCTGCTTTCCTTCGAATCCGCAGCATTCGTCCCGGACACGCCTGCTGCTTTGCTTCCTGCTGCAGCGTCCCCGCTGTTTTCGGCTTCTGCAGAATCCTGTCCCGCATACTCTTCCAGAATGCTCTGTGCCTCCTCCGCCGAATACCCCTCCGGCACCGGCTTTTCCAGATGGCGTTTTGCAAAGGAAAGATAGCTCAGCGCATAACCGTGATGCTTCGTTCCGATGTTGGTATTCCAGAGATTCACGACCGGCAGATTTGTCAGAATGACAATAATAAGCGCCGCCCCCGTCGCAAGAAGCGCAAGGCGTTTCTTCCCCGTTTTCTCCGGAAGCTTCTCCCGATTTTCCGCAAGAAGCCCCAGAACAAGCAGGGCGAAGGTCACAT
>ERZ808246.305-NODE-305-length-43947-cov-7.367630_pt1 | contig 43947 bp, 25 predicted proteins | sample MGYA00521083_ERZ808246 | MGnify/ENA primary metagenome ERZ808246 (study PRJEB31516, sample SAMN03275577) | gut metagenome | biome: mammalia-associated habitat; material: feces | host: Papio cynocephalus | place: Kenya | collected 2012-07-07 ... | reverse complement strand
AATCCGAGTGGTTCGTCGATGACCTCATGAACGGCAACGCCAATCCGGCCGCCGTGGGCGCGGTGCTCGCCGCCCAGCAGCAGCTGGGGCTCACCGCCGACGAAGTGCGTGGCGCGGCCAAGGCCATGGTCTCCCATGCCATCCCGCTGGATATCGAAGGCGAAACCACCGATATCGTCGGTACCGGTGGCGACGGCGCCTCGACCGTGAACCTGTCGTCCATGGGCGCGGTGATCGCGGCCGCGGCCGGCGTCAAGGTCGTCAAGCACGGCAATCGTGCGGCATCAAGCGAGTGCGGCACCGCCGATTGCTTCGAGGAGCTTGGTCTGCCGCTCGACCTGACCCCGGAGCAGGTGGCGCAGGTCGGCAACGAGTGCGGCATCGCCTTCGCCTTCGCGCGCGTCTTCCACCCCGCCATGCGTTTCGTCGGGCCGATTCGCGCGGCGCTGGGCGTGCCCTGCGTGTTCAACGTGCTCGGCCCGCTCACCAACCCCGCGAACCCGAAGCATATGGCCATCGGCTGCGCCAACAGGGCGATGAGCCCCATCATGGCGGCCGTCTATGCCGCCAACGGCCAGACCGGCATGGTGTACACCTCCAATGAGGGCCTGGATGAGATGGCGCCGACCGGCCCGATTTCCGTCTGGGAATTCAAGGACGGCAAGGTCAGCGAGGCCGAATTCGATCCGACCGTGGAACTTGGCCTCGCCAAGGTCACCGTCGAGGATCTGAAGGGCGGCAAGCCCGCGGTCAACGCCCAGGCCATGCGCGATCTTCTCGCCGGCAAAAGCGTCCCCTTCCGTTCCACGGCATTGCTGAACGCCGCATCCGCCATCGTCGCGGACGGACATCAGGTTCCCGCGGACGGTACGCTCACCGAGCGCTTCAAGACCGCATACGCCATTGCGGAGCAGACCGTGGATTCAGGCAAGGCCGAGGCCCTGCTGAACAAGTGGATCGCCACGGCACAGGCCGTCAAGGCCTGATCCGAGCGCCTGCGCGTTGTTCGAGCCGCATACGGCCGCACAGCGTGCGAACGGGATGATATGGAAATAGGCTTGGGGTCTCCTTCCGCTGGGAAGGCGACCCCAAGCCTATTCGTTTGCCGTGCATGCGTCATGACAGGGGACACGTGCAGCGGGTCCGATGCGCTGCGTTGCTACACGCGTGCGCCATCATCGAAATAGTCGGTGCGCGTCTCGCTATGCCCCTTATGCTGGGCGATCAGACCGACGGCACCCAACAGCACGCATACGCCGCATATGGTGCCGATGATGCCGGTCAGCGAGGGCAGAAATACCGAGGCGATGACGCCCGCCACGCCCACCAGCAGCAGAATCCAGAACACCGCCTTCGACTTCTTCACCGGTCCGATCTTCGGATTCGGCGGCACGAAATCATCGCCGTACCGATCCATCACATCATCGGTGTCCAGCCAGCTGGAACCGGTGAAATCACGCGGGCCATGCGTGGCCCCGGTCCTTGCGAAGGAATCCGCGGTCAGATCGTCGACACTGAGCAGAGCCTCCTTCTCCTTGCGCTGGGCATGCTTCTCGAAACGCTTCGCATTGCGGGATTCGGCCACATCGTTCAGATCGTCCTGATGCTCGGCTTCGAACGCCGCCCAGGCGGCATCCAGATCGCCCGAGCCGGTCTCGCCATCCGGCGTGTGCCGTGACCGCTCGTCACCCGCGTTGGTATTGTTAAGGTCAGTCATATGTACCACTGTAAACCACGGTGGGCATTGAGTGGAAAGGAATGCCAGGTGCTGTATTGGTTTTTCGTCAACGGGTTCGGTTTCATCGCCCGTCATCGCCTTGGCCCGGCCGTCACCGGCCTGGAGAACGTTCCGCGTGAAGGCGGTGCGATCATCGCGGCGAATCATCTGGCCGTCATCGACGACGCCCTGATCCCGATCACCTGCCCGCGCATGGTGCACTTCATGGGCAAGGCCGAATACTTCGAGGGCAAAGGCCTCAAGGGCAAGTTCAAGAAGTGGTGGTTCACCTCGGTGGGTGTGTTCCCCGTGGACCGTTCCGGTGGCAGCAAATCCCTCGGCGCTCTCGAGCACGCACGCGAGATCATCGAGGACGGGCACCTGTTCGGCATCCACATCGAAGGCACGCGCAGCCCCGACGGACGTCTGTACAAGGGGCATACCGGCGCCGCGAAGCTCGCATTGGAAACCGGCTGCCCGATCGTCCCCGTAGCGATCATCGGTTCGGACAAGCTCCAGCCCGTAGGCACGGTCATCCCGAAGAAGGGCAAGACCCAGGTGCTGTACGGCAAGCCGATCGAAGTGCATAAGAAGGCCGCGGACGAGATTACGCACGAAGACCTGCGCTCGCTGACCGATGCCGTCAGCAAGGCGATTCAGAAGATGAGCGGTCAGGAATACGTCGACGAGTACGCGCAGAAGGTCAAGGCCCGTATGAAGGAGGAGGCCACCAAGACGGAGTCCGAAGGCGGCGCGGAGAAGGCCGATGAGGAGCAGTAGCGGATCGGAACCGCGGGGATTGCACGGTTCCATGGATTCCGGTCGGATAAAGGCGTGACAAGAGTCGAGGGCTGGCAGACATCACAGTGTCTGCCAGCCCTCGATGCATATGTGATGCCGTCCGGCCGCGCCGGAACGCGACGATCCGTCACACGACGGTCAGCGTTATCACGGTCGGATTGCCGTCCCCGTCGCGTACACGCACCTGATCGCCGGCATCGGGGTTCTGCAGTCGCACCACATGCGTCAGATCACCCAATGGAGCCGACTTCTTCACTTCAAGGCCCAACGCCTTGAGCATCTTGCTCGCCTCGTCGTAGGTCTTGCCCACCACGTTCGGTATGGTCACGGTCTCGGGGCCCTTGGACACCACCACTTCCACGGCATCGCCCCAACGCAGCTGCGTATCCTTGTCCACGGATGTGGAGATCACATCACCGGCGGCGACGGTATCGCTGAATTCCTCGGTGAACGTCGCCTTCAGCCTGAGATCGTCGAGCGTGCGTGCGGCCTCGTCCTTCGAACGTCCGACGATGTCCGGCATGGTCACCGGCATCGGTCCCTTGCTCAGCGAGACCGTCACCTTCGTCCCGTGCCTGAGCGTGGTGCCGGGTTCCGGCGTGATCGACAGCGCCGAGCCTTCGGGGGCGGTCAGCGAGTACTCGTCCTTGTCGGCATCATGCTTGACATTGGTGAATCCGGCCTGCTTCAGGGCTTCCAGGGGGTTCTTGCCGTTGGCGCTGGTCGTGTCGAGAATATCGCTGGGGATGGTCGCCATGCGGATGCCCTTGGAGACGACGACGTTCACCTTCAGGTTCTGGCGCATGCTGACACGGCTATCCACCGCGATGGGCGAGCCGTTGACATTCGCCGAAACCACGTGCCCCTCGTCGACGGTATCGCTGTATTCGCGTGTGACGGCATAGGGAATGCCGGCATCCTTCAGCGAACGCTCGTACTTCTTCCAGGAGGCGCCTTCCAAGGAGCACGCGGAATCCGCCTTGCAGGTCACGTCCGTGGGCTGGGGAATCTTCCAGTAGCTTCCCGGCCCCATGAAATACCACCAGGCGCCGGCGGCGCACGCCAAGGCGGCGATGAGTGCAGCGATGGCGATGATAAGCGCTTTTCTCCCGCGTTTCGCCGATGCGGAGGACTTGCCGTTGCCTGTGGCGGGAACGCCGCTCGCGGGCAACGCCGTGGTGGCGTTCGTCTCGGATGCCGCGGCGCTGCGGTCGGGCGTGCCCATCACCTGCGTGGCACCGGCATTGATGGGAACCGTGGTGTTCGGTGCGTCTGGGCGCATAGGCGCCATCTTGGCCGACGACGCATCGGCAGCGCGCGGCGCGGTATCCGCCGTGACCGGCGGCGCCGGGGGAGCGGGGACGGCCGAAGCGTTGCCGGCAGCCGTGGCGGGTTTGCGATACATCCACGCATCCTGATCCAAAGTGGCGCAGAGCTGCTGCAGTTCGCGCAATGCCGTTCCGGCATTGGCGGGCCGCGCCTCCACGGAACGTTGCGTGAGATGCTCGATGAAACGGGAGACCCCGGCATCGATGCCCGGGCATTGGGACGCCACGGACGGCACATCCTCATGGACATGCTTGAATACCAGCGTCACCGGGTTCTCGGAAATGAACGGCACCGAGCCGGTCAGCATCTCCCATGCCATGATCCCCACGGCATACAGGTCGCCTTGCGGCGTCGCCTCGTTGCGTTCGATGGTTTCGGGAGGCAGATAGGCGGCGGTTCCCAACAGCATGCCGGTGGAGGAAAGCGTGGCGGCCGAGGCGACCTTGGCCAGGCCGAAATCGGTGATCTGCACGCGGCCGCGGTCGTTAAGCATGATGTTCTCGGGTTTGATGTCGCGATGCACCACGTTCGCCTGGTGCGCCGAGGCGAGCCCGTCGAGGATCTCCCCGATGATGCGCAGCGTCTCGCGTACGGTGAACGTGCCCTGCTGGTTCATCTCGTAGCGCAGGTTCACGCCATGCACGTATTCCATCACCAGATAGGCGAGCCCATTGAACTCGCCGGTGTCGTACACCTGAACGATATGGGGGTTGGCGATCTGCGCCGCGGACTGCGCCTCCCTGCGGAAACGCTCGATGAACTGCTCGCGATGCGCGCCTTGCGCCAGCTGCGTGTGCATCACTTTCAGCGCGACGGTGCGATTGAGTCGTTCGTCGCTCGCTTCGTAGACCGTCGCCATGCCGCCCTGCGCGATCTCGCGCACGACACGGTAGCGGCCGTCGATCAGTTGGCCCTGGGATGATGCGTCTTCGCTCATGGCTTATCGTCAAGTCCTTGGTATGAAAAGAGTCCGTACGTCAGTTCTGCCAATAGTCTAGCTTCTGGTGATGTCCGGTACGAAGCGCGCGCACGCCGCAAGGAGATCCGTTTCACGGCTCTTCGTAAGACCGCAGCCGCGAACGGCCTGCGCCGCCTCGCTCCACAATGCCTCGATGCGCCGACGGGATCGTTCCACGGCTCCGGTGGATACGAACAGCGCGATGGCCCGGCTCACATCCGCTTCGCTGCGCGAATCGGCTTCGAACATGTCGATCAGCTCGCGCTGTTCGGCCGGGACGGCGGAGGCGATGGCGTCGGCCAGCAGCACGGTCCGCTTGCCCTCGCGGATATCGCCGCCGACGGGTTTTCCAGTGGCGCGGCTCGAGCCGATCACGTCGATGAGGTCGTCTTCGAGCTGGAATGCGAGGCCAAGAGGCCGGCCGATGGCCATCGCCTGCTCGCGGGCCTGCCGCGGGGGCAGCCCGCAGCCCAGCAATGCCAGCTCGATGGGGGCGATGGTGGTGTAGCTGGCGGTCTTCCAGCGGAACACGTTCAGCGAGGCATCGGCCAACGCCTCGGCGTCCTGCAGCGGCGCCTGTTCCACGGCGAGATCCAGGATCTGGCCGATTTCGACCTCGCGCTGCATGTTCAGGAACGCGGATGTCAGCGCCGTGGCGCGGGGGAGCCGCGCCGAGGCCTCGTCGGCGATGTCGATGCACACCGTGGCCAGCAGATCACCCAGCATGAGACCCAGCCCCCGGCCGATGGCGGCGCTTCCCGTGCCCTGTTCCAATGCGCGGTGCGCGCTTGGCTTGCCGCGGCGCAGATCGGAGTCGTCGATGATGTCGTCATGCACCAGCGCCGCGGTCTGAAAGACCTCCAGGGCGCAGGCCACGTCGAGCATCGCGTCACGGGTGTCGGCGGTGCCGCCGAAGGCGTCGTAGGCGGCGAGCACCAGCAGCGCGCGAAGACGTTTGCCTCCCTCGCTGCTGGATATCGCCTGCCGCGTGACCGCCTCCGTGATGCGGCGGCATGCCTCGGGCATCGTGGCCTCCATGGGCATGGCGGACCACTTGCCTACCAGGGAGACGATGCGGGACTCGATATTCGAACGATCGGCGTCAGTGTTGCACATGCCTTCTACGGTATCCTCAGCGTGCTACGAATGGCGTCCCCGGACGGTTTTCCAATATTTCCAAAGGCTCATAGCGTGTCGACCACAATCCCCCGACGGGCGTGCGTTCCAAGGCCGGCGCAGGCCATACTGTTTGCACGCCGCCACGGAAAAGCAGCGGCGACGGAACACATCAAGGAGGATGACATGACGGCAGATCACATGGATTCGGCATGCTGCAAGGCACATGCGGCTACGGACGGCAGACACGGGTCATGCGACGCGGTCCATGCCGTCGGGAACGCGGCCGAAGGCGAGGGGAACGCGGGCCGGCGGCATGACCACAGCGTGAACAGCGTGGATAAGGGGAGTGTGGCGTCGGACGATTCCGCGGCATGCGAGCAGTTCCTCGACTCGCTGGAACCCGTCTGCGGGCATGTCGCCGACGACCTGCGCGACAGGCTGCATCGCGAAAGGCTTCGGAACGGTCCGGGGCGTGCGGACGGCGATTGGATGGAGGGGCCGCTGCACGTGTGGCTGAACAGACTTGACCAGGGGATGATCGATCTTGACGGGGCGATGCTTCCGTTGGCGGTCGGCATCAACGAGGTGCTTTCGATGCGCGACGCGCTGATTCTTTCGGTGGTGGGCGGCGACGCCATGCGCGATCAGCGGATGCTGATGGATATCGTGCGCACGCCGCATGACAGACATGTGGTGACGGCCGTGCATCAGGCGCTGTCCAACGGATTCGACGATCGGGACGGCCCCGACCGCGCCAGATGCCGGACGGCGGTGCTCATGCTCGCCGCCATGGCCAAGGTGATGCCCGAACGGATGAAGGTCCAGCCGCTGGCGATCATCTCCTATATATTGTGGTGGACGGGTGATGGCAGGGCCGAGGCCTATGCGCTCAGCTGCCTGTCCATCGACGAGGGGTGCTCGCTCGCCGCGATCGTGCTGAAATCGGTGAGGAACGGACTGTACCCGGCATGTTGCGGCGGCTGACGAACGGTGGTGCGCGGGCACGATCCGACCGGAATCGCGGTTTGCTCGGCGTATTCGGGAATAATCGTCCCTATCAGGTGGTTTACTCACATAGTTGACGATTTGCCCTTGCCAGAAGTGTGCCCATATGGTATACGAGGCGGGGTGAGCATTCCGCGAGGAGGGATAGTTTGGCTACCAAGAGCACAGCGGCCGCTGAGAACACCGAACAGGTACAGGACGAGGCCAAGGCCGTTTCCGCCAAAAAAGCCAGTGCCACGCGCAAGACTGCCGCGGCCAAGAAGACCACGACCAGGAAGACCACGGCTAGGAAGACTGCCAAGTCCGGCGAAGAGACCGGTACCGTCAAGAAGAAGTCAGCCGCCACCAAGAGCACGAAGAACGCGAAGGGCTCTAGGTCCAGGAAGAAGGCCGAGGACGAGCTCGAGGATGTCGACGAATTCGGCGACGAGGCGGATCTGGATGAGACGAAGGACGATCTCGACGTCGATGATGTGGACGATCTCGACGGCATCGACGGCGATTCCGACGATGACGACGACGATGACGACGATTACGACGACGATGATGACGATGATGAGGATGATGAGGACGACAAGTCCGACGCTTCGGATATCAGCAAGCAGAAGGGCGCGTTCGTCGTCAGCGATGACGATGACGACGACGAGGAGGTGAAGCCCCGTCGTCGCCGCGGCAAGATCGGCAATCCGAAGCGTCGCGTCGTCACCGCCGGCGCCACCGCCGACCCGGTGAAGGACTACCTCAAGCAGATCGGCCGTGTCAGCCTGCTGAACGCCGAGCAGGAGGTCGACCTGTCCGAACGCATTGAGGCCGGCCTGTACGCCCAGCATCTGCTGGACACCGAAGGCGACACGATGGACTTCAAGCGCAAGCGCGAGCTCAAGTGGGCCGCCAATGACGGCAAGAAGGCCAAGGACCACCTGCTGGAGGCCAACCTTCGACTGGTCGTGTCGCTGGCCAAGCGCTACACGGGCCGTGGCATGCTGTTCCTCGACCTGATCCAGGAAGGCAACCTGGGTCTGATCCGTGCCGTCGAGAAGTTCGACTGGAAGAAGGGCTTCAAGTTCTCCACCTACGCCACGTGGTGGATCCGCCAGGCCATCACCCGCGCCATGGCCGATCAGGCCCGCACCATCCGTGTGCCCGTGCACATGGTCGAGGTCATCAACAAGCTGTCGCGCGTGCAGCGCCAGATGCTGCAGGATCTCGGCCGCGAACCCACGCCCGACGAGCTGGCGCGCGAGCTGGATATGCCGGTCGAGAAGGTGCAGGAGGTGCAGAAGTACGGTCGTGAGCCGATCTCGCTGCACACCCCGCTTGGCGAGGACGGCGATTCCGAGTTCGGCGATCTGATCGAGGACACCGACGCCATCGCACCGTCCGACGCCGTGGCCTTCTCGCTGCTGCAGGACCAGTTCAAGCAGGTGCTTGAGACGCTGTCCCCGCGTGAATCCGGCGTGATCAAGATGCGTTACGGCCTGGAGGACGGCCAGCCGAAGACGCTGGACGACATCGGCCGCGTGTACGGCGTGACGCGTGAGCGTATCCGCCAGATCGAATCGAAGACCATGTCGAAGCTGCGCCACCCGTCTCGTTCGCAGACGCTGCGCGACTTCCTCGATCAGTGACGACATTGCTTCCCCGAGGCCGAGCCTTGGGGAAGCTTTTTGTCGTGGCATGGATACGGAAATCAAGTGGAAGAGGCACATGGCTAAAGAGGATTACGGCGCGAAGGATCTTGCCGTTCTTGAAGGACTTGACGCGGTGCGCAAGCGCCCGGGCATGTATATCGGCACCACCGATTCGCAGGGGCTGATGCACTGCCTGTGGGAGATCATCGACAATTCCGTGGATGAGGCACTGGCGGGGTTCTGCAACGCAATCGTCGTCACCCTGCATACGGACGGGTCGATCACCGTGGCCGACAACGGCCGAGGCATCCCTGTCGACAAGGAGCCCAAGACCAAGCTCTCCGGCGTCGAGGTCGTGCTGACCAAGCTACATGCCGGCGCGAAGTTCGGCAACTCCTCGTACAACGCGGTGGGCGGCCTGCACGGCGTCGGCTCGTCGGTGGTCAACGCCCTGAGCTCGCGTCTCGACGTGGAGGTCGATCGCGACGGCAAGACCTACCACATGGCCTTCCATCAGGGCCACCCCGGCGTCTATACCGACGCCGACCCGGCGAACCCCACGCCGGACGCCCCGTTCAAGCGCACCCGCAAGAACAGGCCCACCGAACTTGACATCATCGGCAAGGTGCCGCCGAAAAGGACCGGCACGCGCATCCGTTACTGGGCCGACCCCGAGATCTTCAACAAGACCGCCGAATTCTCGTACGAGCAGCTGGTGGATCGTGTGCGCCAGACCAGCTTCCTGGTGCCGGGTCTGAAGATCACCGTCATCGACGAGAACATCCCCGAGCATCCGGAACCGGCCGAACCCGGTGCCGATCAGGATGCGCAGGCTCAGGCCGAATCCAACGGCTCCGAAGCGAACGGCACCGCCGAAGCCCCGGCGACGCAGCCTGCCGGTGCCGACCCGGCCGTGCAGTCGACGCCGAGCGGCCAAGGCGACGAGGATCTTGCGCTCAACGAGGCCGAGATCATCTCCGACGGCGCGTTCGGCAGGCAGGTCGGGCACCCGCGCGTGGCCGAATTCCTGCACAACGGCGGCGTCAGGGACTTCGTCGACTACCTGTCCAAGGGCGAGCCGGTCAGCGATATCTGGCGCATCCAGGGCGAGGGCACCTATGAGGAGGAGACCCAGGCGGTCGGCAAGAACGGCGAGCTGCACGCGGAGAAGATCACACGCACCTGCGGTGTGGACATCGCCCTGCGCTGGGTGAACGGCTACGACACGGTGATGCGCAGCTTCGTCAACATCATCGAGACGCCGGGCGGCGGCATGCATGTGGACGGCCTGATGAACTCCATCACCAGGCAGGTGCGCAAGACCGTCGAGGCGAACGCGCGCAAGCTCAAGGTGAATCTCAAGGATTCCAACATGAAGGTGGAACGCGACGACATCATGGCCGGTCTGGTGGCCGTGGTCACGGTGCGTATCGCCGAACCGCAGTTCCAGGGGCAGACGAAGGACGTGCTCGGCACGGCGCAGGTCAAGCCGATTGTCACGCGCATGACCGACAAGCAGTTCGGCGAGATGATCACCGGCTCCAAGCGCGGCTACAAGGAGCAGTCCAACCGCGTGCTGGAGAAGATCGTCGGCGAGATGCACGCCCGCGTGCAGTCGCGCAAGGCCAAAGAGGTGACGCGCCGCAAGAACGCGCTGGAATCCGCGTCCATGCCGGCCAAGCTGTCCGACTGCCAGCCGGGCAACGATGACGTGGCCGAACTGTTCATCGTGGAGGGCGATTCCGCGCTCGGCACCGCCAAGGCCGCGCGCAACGCCGGCTTCCAGGCGTTGCTGCCGATCCGAGGCAAGATCCTGAACGTGCAGAAGGCCTCGATCACGCAGATGCTGTCGAACAAGGAATGCGCCGCCATCATCCAGGTGGTGGGTGCCGGCTCGGGCCAGAGCTTCGACATCGAACAGTCGCGCTATCACAAGATCATCATGATGACCGATGCCGATGTGGACGGCGCGCATATCCGCATCCTGCTGCTCACCTTGTTCTACCGGTATATGCGTCCGCTGATCGAAAACGGATATGTGTACGCCGCCGTGCCACCGCTGCATCGCATCGCGTTGACCGGCTCGCACAAGGGCGAGTTCATCTACACGTATTCCGATGACGAGCTTGCCGGCAAGCTCGCCGAGCTCGACCGCAAGCACATCGGCTACAACGACGATATCCAGCGCTATAAGGGCTTGGGCGAGATGGACGCCGACCAGTTGGCGGACACCACCATGGATCCGCGCACGCGCATGCTGCGCCGTATCCGCATGGAGGACGCCGAGCAGGCCAGCGAGATCTTCAGTCTGCTGATGGGCGACGACGTGCCGCCGCGCAAGGCGTTCATCGTCGAGAACGCCGACGATTTCGACCGTTCCAAGATCGACACCTGATCCGCGTCCCGCCGTATGCCCGCGCATATGGGTGCGGGAGCAACGAAGGGTCGTCCGGGAACCCCGGACGGCCCTTCGCCGTGCTTGCCCTGTCTAGCGGTTCAGCCACAAGTCGAGCTTGTATTGGTTGAGCTCGGTGTTCGGATCATAGCCGTCCTCCAGACGTTTGCGGTACATCGCCACCAGCTCGTCGCCGCGTCCCAGGGCTTCCAGCGCCGCCTCGCGCAAGGTCTCCCATTCGTAGGGCACGACGTCCTCGGAGAACATCACCATGGTCTGGTTCGGGTTATCACGCTCCACCAGGTCGACGAAATCGATGAGCTCGTTCCAGCGTTCGGCGGCGATGAGACGCGCGGCATAGGTGTCGGCGAGCGGCTCGGTGGCGTGATGCTCGCGCAGGAACGCGTCGGCCGCGGCGGCATCCCCGCTGATGCGCATGAGATCGTGCCGCAGGAACTGCACGGCGTGGTCGAACCGGTGGCGTGCGGTGGCGACCAGCTCCCGTTCCGTAAGCAGCGACGGGTCGAGCGAGGCGAGATTGTCGAGATCGGCGACGCTGAGCCGCACGTCGTCGGCTCCGGCTTGTTCGCCCGCCGGTATCGGCCGGTTCGTGAAATCGTCCATCGAGGCGATGGCGTTGGTCAACGCGTCATAGGCGAACATGCGGGTGTCGTCCCATTGCGCGAACGACAGGCCACACGACAGGAGCTCCACCATCTGCATAGCGTTCAGCCGGAAGTCGTCGCTGCAGGCGACCGTGGTGATCATGCGCAGCGCCTGCTCGCCCGTCATCGGGTCGGCATTGCAGGCCACGGCGTCCATATACACGCGCACGTTCTGGATCAGGTCCTTGAGATAGTCGAATCCCTCATTGTCCCTATCGGCCACATTGCCCACGAATTTCGCGGTCATCTCCAGGGCCTTGGCGAGATTGCCCACGGCATCGAGCCAGCGGTTGCTGACCATGGCGTTGCCGACCACGGCATCCACGCCGCTGAGCGCCTGCGAGTCGAGATGAAAGGTGGGCATGTCGGCGCGCGGCATCTCCACGCCGGTCTCGGTGCGTTCCGCGGTGGGGACGATGGCGGCTATGGAATCGAAGTACCACTGCATGGGCATGCTGATGACGTTGTCCGCGTCGGATAGGGGAGCGACGGGCGCGTCGTTGCGGTTCTCGGCGTCCTGCTCCGAGGCTTTGCGGATGAGCTGGTTCCATAGAATCGTCGGACCGTCGAATTCGCCCGACCTCAGCCAGCCGTTGTCGACGTAATCGCCGAGTTCCTCGGCTTCATGCCGGGCATCGACGTGTTCATGAGATGCGTTTCCCATAGTCACCTTTCCTGCACTGGCAAGGCTACAACCTGCGCTGGTCGAATGGCGGGACGCACGGCCGGACGGGTGCGCGGGGCGCATCTCGTTCCGGGGAATGAGGTTCGCTGAGAGCAAATCATTCCCAAAAACGACAAAACAATACAGAATGTCGAATAATATAAGGTCACGTAGTCATGCGGTTCGCAGTGATCGCACGACGGGAAAGAGACCGGCGGAGACCAGGACAATTCAAAGTTCTCTCATCTCCTTTGGCTGAATACCCGGTCGAAGCCGGTCCCTTTCCGCTTCTTTTTCCCTCGATTCCCCGGCAGGTCGCAAGGCTCCGGGGAATCACGCTTTTCAGGCGTCTTCGCTTCCGCCGTTCGCAGGTTTCCGCGGATTGTCCTTGTGGCCAAGCGCCTTCGACAATATGCTCATGGCGCGCATATACTGGGGTGTTGGTTGAGAGAGCGACAGATTGGAACATAGTGTTGCAGGATAGCGACAACGGCGGTAACGACGGCAGGAACGAACAACGATCGGAACGGGTGCCTCGCGCGGGTTCGGCGGATGCGTTGCGCGGGGCCGTGCGGAATGCGGGGCGCGTGATCGGCGGTCTGTGCGCCTCGGCCGCGCGGAAACTGCGTGCTGCCTGTAGCGCGATGGGGAAGCGGTGGCGGATCGTGACGGATGCGCTGGATCCCAAAGCCTCGTCGAATATGGACGCGCAACGGGTGTTCCGCATCCGCCGTGCCGTCGTATTCTCCGGCATGGCGGTCGTCGTGCTGGTCGTGGCCCTCGTCGTGGGGATATGCGTGCATGCGAGCCGCAACGCCCAGTCCGGCAAGCCGGCCACGGTCTCCGCCGCGCAGTCCGGCAGGACGGGGCAAAGCGCGTCGGCGAATGCGGCGAAGAAGAAGAGCGCGGCGAAGAAAGACACGAAGACGACCGCGAAAGCGACCATGAAGGAAACCACGAAGGAAACCGCCAAGGACCAGGCCAAGAACGAAACCCAGAAGAAACTTGATGCGCTCGCCGCATCGATCAGCGATGACGAATCCGCATCCATCAAGGCCAAAGCGGACGAAACCGCGAAGAACAGCGGCAAGGACGTGAAGCAATACACCTACTGCATCGCGGGCAAGGGCAATGTGGGGTCTCTGGACGGATTCGCCAACACCGTGTACCGAGTGCTCAACGACCCGCGCGGGTGGCCGCGCGCCGGAGCCACCTTCGTCAAGGGCGACGGCGACGCATGCAACTTCACGGTGGTGCTTTCCGAAGCGAAATACATGCCGACGTTCGATTCCGGGTGCAGCACGGAATACAGCTGCCGTGTGGACGGCAACGTGATCATCAACCTCGACCGTTGGAACAACGGCATCGGCAACTGGATGAAGGCCGGAGGCGATCTCGCGCGTTACCGCACCATGGTGATCAACCATGAGGTAGGCCACGCCCTTGGCCACAACGACAACGAGAACACCTGCGCCGGAGCGGAGCAGTCGGCTCCGCTCATGCAGGAACAATCCATGCACCTCGACGGATGCAAGGTGAACGAATGGCCGCTCGACATCGAGCTGTGGAAGAACTGAACGCGGATCCGCGTACAGGCGGCCACCCGGATTACGCGATCCGCCCGGTCAGGTACTTGTAGAACTCCGGGTCCAAAGGCCTGGCCAGGTGCAGGGTCGAAAGCACCGCATTGACGGAACTCGCCCCGTCGGCTCCGGGCTTACGCACGGCGCGTATATCGGACACCGCGGCGACGTGCCCGAGATAGTAGTACTTCTTGTCGGCCTCCTCCTGCTTGCGCATCACGAACAACGGGACGAAATGCGTATCGTCCCATTGCGCGGTGCCGGCGTCCTTCTGCAGCCACACGAATTCCGGGGAGGTCGGAAGCCGGTTGTTCTTGCTGTACCAGTCCATCTCCTGCGTGTTGAGGAACCGGTCCTCATACTGACTCGCCTCGTATTTGACGAGAATAGGCATCGTGCCGGTCTCCGTGTGGCATAGATAGCCGCCGACGTTCTGGCCGTTGACCTCGTTCGTCCAACCGCACAGCCGTTCGATGTCGGTCAGCGTATAACGATGCCCGTAAAGGAAGCCATGGTCGAACGTCAGCCGCTGATCCTGCGCATCCCCGAACAGATCGTGGCAATTGAGCTGACCCGTGCGTAGCGTATCGGCGAAGAACATGCGGAACGTTCCGTTGGCGCTCAGTAGATTCGAGAACTGCCCGCTCAGCGAGATACGCCCATTGTCTCGGACGATCAGAGGGATACCGCCGAAACGGCTTGCATTCTGCTTGGTGAAATAGGAATACTCCAGCACTCCCAACGCGGACTCCCATTGCTCGTCCGTATCGTCGGCCATGGCGAACTCGGTCCGGACCGACTGACGAAGTGCCCGCTCGTCCATGGAAGGGGTCGGCTCCCATCGCATGGGACGGTCCAGGCGTTCGTCGCCGAACCGGCACAGGGCGTTCAGCGTCACCAGCTCATGCGGGCGGATACCGGGCAGCAGCAGTTCCGTGGCCATTTTCAGTATCCCGTCCTCGACCGGGGATGTCGGCTCGAGCATGTCGGCAAAGGTTGGCGACCCGCCGCACCGCTTGCCGGTCAGACTGCGCTCGCAGGCGCGGACGAATTCCAGATACGAGGCGGTGAGAATGCCGCCGCCCTTGCTGCGGCGCAACGCAAGCGTGCCGGGCAGCGACGGGTCGTGGGCATAGACGTCCGTGAGCATGGGAATGCGCCCGATCTGGAACCGGATCTGCCGATATTCCTCGGAAAGACGCTTCATATTGGACCAGTCGGCCGTGTCGAGGGCCCTGAGGATCCGCTCGCGCGAAATGGGGTCGAAACTGATGGAACTGAAGCCGATGCTGTTACGGGCCGCGATGTTCTTGTGAGGATTGCCCTTCCTGCCGTACAGTGCGATGGGAATAAGGAAGTTGTTGGCGTAATTGCCGATGAAATCGATGACGGTGACGCTGCTCTTATGTGCGAACTTACGCAGGCCACGGCCGAGCTGCTGGGTGAATACGATACTGGATTCGGTGTTGCGCAGCATGACGATCTGGTTGATCGCGGGAACGTCGAATCCCTCGTTGAACAGGTCGACGGTGAAGATGTAGTCGAGCCGGTTCTCCTCAAGATCCTTGACGGCCTGTCTGCGTTCCTCCTCCGAATTCCTGCCGGTGACGGCACGGGTGCGGTAGTTGCGTTCCTCGCGTTCGTAATACCGTTCATTGAACAGGTCCGAGAGCCGTTCGGCCTCATCCTGCCGGCTGCAGAACACCAAGCCGGTCAGATCCTGATCGTAGGGCGTGTACCTGCGCAGCTGGTCGATGATGTAGTCGACGCGCCTGGCATCGGCGAGCTGACCGATCTCGTAGGTCAGCCGGCCGCGCTGCCCGGACGTGAGGTCGCCGTCCACCAGAATGCTCTCGGACGACCGGTCACCATCCGCCGTTCCCAGATACTCGGCGATGCCGTAATAGTGGAACGGGCAGAGCATGTCCTCGTCCAACGCCTGCTGAAGTCTGATCTCATAGGCGACGTTGTACCCGAACATCTCGAAGATGTTCACCCCGTCGGTACGTTCCGGCGTCGCGGTCATGCCGAGCATGAAATCCGGCGTGAAATAGTCGACGACCCGCCGATAGCTTTCGGCGGACACATGGTGTGCCTCGTCGATGAGGATATAGTCGAAATGCTCCCTGCCGAAGGCGGCCAGCGTTTCGGGATTGGACAGCGTGTTCACCATGGCGAACACGTATTTGCGGTCGCCCTGCTTGCTGTTGCCGGAAAGAATGCCAAGTTCGGACTCGTCGCATCCAAGCACCCTGCGATAGGATTCGCGCGCCTTGATCAGGATCTCCTCGCGGTGCGCGATGTACAGCATGCGTTTCGGCCGGAACTGCTTGACATCGAATGCCGAAAGGTAGGTCTTGCCGGTTCCGGTGGCGGAGATCACGATTGCACGGTGCTCGCCTTTGGCACGAAGCTTGCGAAGATTCGCCAACGCCTCGCGTTGCATACGATTGGGCTCGATGGTTTGTCTGGCGACGGATTCCAGAAGCTCCTTGCGTGGAGGCACGGCCTTTCTGAAATCCTCCTCGTATTTGCTGAAGTCCTCTTCGTACCGCTTGATCCAGTCCTCGGTAAGCGGGATCGATTCGTCGATCTGTGACGAGATCTCATCGCGGAACTGGCCGATAAGCGTGCCGTCCTCGGACGAGGAGACCCGCAGATTCCATTCCCGCTGCGACACCAAGGCCGGGGGAGTCAGATTCGAACTGCCTACATACACGTTGAAATAGGGTTTGCCGTCGCTCATGTGGCGCGCGAAGACATAGCCCTTCGGATGGAAGGCCCTGTTATGGGGATTCTGATCGTGGCCTTCCCAGACGCGCACATCGACATGCGCCTCGTTCTTGATGCGCAGCAGCTCCCAGAACGCCTTGGGTTCGTTCCACATGTTCTTCGTGGAGGTGATCAGCCTGCTGGTGCCGCCATGCCGGCAGTGATCCAGAAACGGCTGGAACAGCGATTTCAATGCCTCGGAGCTCACGAAGGCGACGGACATGTCGAAGGAATCGCTGTATTGCAGTTCGTTGCTCAACGCCGTTCCCATGGTGTCGTGATACTGGTTCGAGATGAGACGAGGGGAGAAGGTGCCGGGGGCGTCGGCATTGCCGAGCACGAGTCCGGATGTCACATCCTCAAGCAGGGAATCGGATGGCGCGAGCTCGCTGTCAGAATGCATGTCGTCGAATCGCAAGACGGTTCACCTCCTCGCAAGATCCATGGCGGAGATGAGCCCGACGGCATCCCGGTCGGCCGGTGCCCAGCATAGCTGCGGCATGTCCGTGGGGGTGAGCCAGCGGATCTCGCTATGCTCCGTCAGGTGCGGCGTGCCGTCGATGAGATGGCATACGAACGTGGTGAGCGTGACCGAGCCGAAATCGTAGTCATAGGTGGATGTGCACACCTCGTCGGCAACCTCGACCTCGCACAGCAGCTCCTCCTCGATCTCGCGGTGCAGCGCCTCGCGCGCGGTCTCATGCGCCTCGATCTTGCCGCCGGGGAACTCCCAATAACCGGCCAGCGACCTGCCATCGCCTCGCCTGGCGCACAGCACCTTCCCCTCGCGGACGATCGCCGCCCCGACGACATTGATGGTCCTTCTTGATTCGCGTGTGGCGTCTGCCATGCCGAGCCCCTTCCCGTAAGCCGAAAACAGGACCAGGATACAACCAGCGGTGACGGAACCGGACGCGTCGCGCGGGGCATGTCAGCCGAACATCCGCTTGAGACTCTTCCTCGCGAATGCGTTGCAGTCGATGGCCTCATCGATATACAGCCGTATGGCAGGTTCAGGCTGCATCTCGAATACGGGAACGGATCCGCCGACCGTCGAACCATATAGCCGTTTCATCACGCCCGGCATGAACGGCATGTACACCACGCCGCGCTGGGCGATAAGCCGTCGGCTCGGCATGCTCCGTTCGCCTTCCGCATGTGCGGAACCCGGCGAAACCTGCGCGGGCATGATGAACGCATTGCCGTGAATGGCCGGGGCTGCGGCGTCGGCGGTGTTCCTGTCGTCGAATCCATTGGCCAGACCGAAGTAGTAGAAATACTGCTTCATCACGTCCTTGGCGCTCGGCGCATGGGTGACGGTTGTCCTGTGCTCCTCCGAATGCGAATAGCGCGGCACATAGTATTTCGCGTCGAGAATGACGATGCCGCCATCGGCGGTCCGCGAGACGACATCGGGCAGCATGTCCTCGGGGTCGGCATCGCTGTCGGTGGCGTATCGCCACGGGGCATGTGCCGCCGTTCCGGTGTTTTGCCCGGAATCGGGCAACCGCTGCGTAATCGGCTTGCAGGACCCGTCCCAATCAACGGGATCATCGAATAGCCATGTGGTCGGAGCGATATGGTGCAGGCCCTCGTCATCGGCGAAGAGTCGTTTGCAGATATCCTCCCAGACCAAATGGAACGAGCATGTGCCCTGTGCCAGAAGCACAGTGCATTGCGAGTTCCCATCACGCTCCACATACCGTATGAGCGACCGGATCAGCAGCCGTTTTCTCGTGGCGAACTGGCTTACGAGCTCACGACGCAACAATCGCAGTAGCGTATCCGTGTCTCCGATGTCGTGTGGGGATTCATCGCACGGTTCGGCCAGAGGAAACCCAAGAATCCGATTCAACCGGCTTTGCTCCAGATACCGTGAAATGCTGGTGATGGTCGCGGCATGGATGCGGCGGATGATCGTCTCATTGGAACGCACGTTGCGCTCGCTGTCGTAATCGATGTAGGCGGCATCGCCGTCGTTCCCCACGGAATAGGGGACATATCGGTCGATGGTGCGTTCCCAGTTGATCTCGCCAGCGCCGTTGAGCTCATGGATATGCGCGCTCGATTGGTAGAGCCCGTTGTCGGCGTAATCGTTCAGCAGGAATGAGAACAGCTCCAGCTGGTTGTCGATGCCGTCGTCTTCGAAGTCGTATTCGTAACCGGTTGCCAGATCATTGTGCTTTGAGTCGCTGTTGTACCTGCCGATGGCCTTCAGGATGCTTTCCATGGTGTCCGCGACGGTTTTGTCGTCGATCGACCCGGCACGGAACGGACGGTAGTACTTCGGGAACACCAGAAACAGACGGTTCGCCACCGACAGCATGCCGACGTAGTTGAATCGGTATTCGGCGGAATCCTGTACGGAGGAACCGTTATTGCCGGCGGGCTCCAGGACAGGCGTTTTTCCTACGCTCATATCGCGCAGCAAGGCGACGACCTGACTGGCGTCGAATGCATCGTTTTCGTCGCTCAGGGGAACTACGGCACGGGCGAGCTCTTCGGCACGGTAGCGATTGCCCTCGATGAAGCAGTGGAGGGAAAGGCCTGTCATCGGTCCGATTCCCGGTCGGCGCTGTCGGTGCCGGATGCCGAGGGGACGAACGGTCCCATGCCGGTGAAGACTCCGAAGTTCTCCCTGTCCCACGCTGCGAACAGCTTGCCAAGCGTATTGAGTTCGGGGCCGAAGATCTCCTTGCGCTTATAGCGTGCGGCGTCCTCGAACAGGTACATCAGCACCTTGTACTTGAAGATGTTGCTGAACCGTTTCGGTATGCGCTGGGCGTTCTGCGGAATGGTCTCACGGATGAAGAACGGACCGATGAGCTTGTCTTCGTTGACCTTCGCCTTGGTCAGCAGCAGTTCGTTGATGTGTCTGCGGTAGGCGTCCCAACGGTCGCCGGTCGCCGAAGCGCCGTTGTCGATGCCGACATACACGAAATCCCACCGGCGTTTGAAAGCGGTGTCGAGCGGGAACACCCCCTGATCGGCGGAATTCATGGTAGCCAGAATGCTCATATTCGGCGGGATGACGATGCGCAGGGGAGCGGCATTTGTCTTCGCCGGGGAGTTCGGGGCTTGCATGTCAGTGACATTGCGTCTGGTGAGTTCGGCAAGACGCCGCAATCCCTGTTCGCTTAGCTGGGCGCGAAGATATGAGGATAAGTCGGCGCTTGCGGTGATGGCGTATTCGCTGACGCCGGCATCGGTGCGGTCAAGCAGCTGGAACAGATCCCCGAACACCGAGGCGGCGTCGGCACGGTTGATCTCCTCGATCACCAGCGCATACTGATGATCCTTGTCGTTCAGCGCCTGAATCAGAACATTGGTGAATGGTCCCGGAACGAAACGATATGCCAGTCGGTCCGGCTCATCCTTCCTGCCGGTCGGTTCCATGACCGGGCGCAACGAGCCGACGAACTGGGTGTGCAGATAGTCGGCATAGAAGGTGACGCGTTCATAGTCCCCGTAGGTGCGCAGACTTTGGTTGAGCATGTGGCTTTTGCCGGTTCCCGGAGCACCGAAGTAGATAATGTTCCCTCCCGCGGTGTATGGGTCGTAATCGAGGAATTCGATGTATTGGCTCAACGCGGCCGATGCGGTTCCGCTACCGTCGAATTCCCTGACTTGTCTCCACCCATCGGCGAGTTTGCGCAGAACGGGCGCGTCCGCGCATTCGATGATGCCATGGCAATCGTCGTGATTCAGGCAGACGTCGTATCCGGGAATGATATCCGCGATGGTCAGCGATGAGACGCTTGCCTGGCTCGCCTTTTCGTCCAGCAGTCGTTCGACGAGGGACTGCGGCTTGATTTTCGTGGCGTCCGCGTCATGTCTGAGCGTCTTTCGAAGCGCGTTCAGATAATTCTTCTGGGTGGTTCTCTTTTTCCTGTATTCGTCCGAGTCGTCGGCCGGCAATTTCCGATCCTCCACCCATTGCGCGTATCGCGTTTCGCGCAGCTCGGGGTCATTCCAATCGCGAGGATCGGTGGCTTGGTTTGCGACTTCGCATTCCATATGGAACAGGTCGCTGTGGTCGTATACGGCGTTTGCCGTCGGTTTGATGTTGCCGGTACGAAGGCGTACGGCGTTCCTGTTCCGCTCGATGAACTCGCCGAGCCGCATATCGTGATCTTGGAAGCATATCGTGCATTCCGCTTCGCCGAAGGGCTGCGCGTCGACGAGCAGATATTCGTTGCCGTCATGGCAGGCCGCGATGCTTGCCCATACGAGGATGATGTCGTCGTCTTCGAGTCCGTTGCGGCGTAGCGGATGCTCCGTGAAGTCGAAGGTCTGGTCGTGCGCCCAATAGTCGAGCGTGGCGTTGCCGTTCGGATCGAAATGCCCGCGCCCATCCGTATATACGAACAGTGAGTAGATGCGCGAGTCCTTCTGCTTGAACAGGTTTTTGAATTGTTCCATGGCGTCCCCCTTGATGGCCGGTGCATACACAGCCATTATGCCATCATGGGGACGCCGTGACTGCGTCGAGTGAATGCTTGGGCTGAATGGACTATGACGTGGATGCCAAGCTGTTATTGCTCGTCGTGCTCGGCCAACATGACGCTCACCGCGACCGGGATGTGTTCGGTCAGGCAGCGCGCCAGCCAGTCGGCGTTGTGTTCGTTGTCCGTATCGTTCACGCATGCGCAGGCATCGGCATGCCATTCGAGTTTCAGTCCATTGTCCATCCTGAACAGGATCAAGGCGTCTACGTTCATAACGGTTTCCTTCATGGTGGTTCCTTCCGTGATTGTCGGTTGGCGGGACGGGAACCATACTGATCCATTGGCAGGTGCTCGGAGTGAGTAAGCGCCCACGATCCACGATCGATCCACGATCCGGCAGGACGGCCCCAATCCGGGACGTATCTCCGTTGTGTGTGGCAGATGAGAGGACTTGACGGGTTCTTTTTCGCTTACGTGTGGCACATAAAACCGAGAAGATCAAGGTCGGGCGTTGCAATTCCACCGATCTGGAATCAGATATCCGACCTGCCGCGCCACACGTAACGGAGATGCGCCCTGGCCGATACGGATGATCTGCCACACGTAGCCCGAATGCACCTCACAACAAACCTCCGCATAGGGCATGAGGCCCGATATAATGGAGCGGTTTTTATTGAGTCCGGAAAGAAAAACAGAGGTACGTATGGCAAGCCTGTTACTTGCGGTCATCTATGTGGCATTCATCAGTCTCGGATTGCCGGATGCGATGCTGGGGGCGGCGTGGCCCTCCATGAGCCAGGATCTGGGTGCGCCGTTGTCCTGGGCGGGCGGCATCTCCATGGTCATCTCCGCGGGCACCATTGTCTCCGCGCTGCTGTCGGATCGCATGACGCTCCGCTTCGGCGCGGGCAAGGTCACCGTGGTCTCCGTGGGCCTTACCGCCGCAGCGCTCGCGGGCTTCTCCATCGCACCGAACTATTGGGTGATGATGGCCTTCGCCATTCCCTACGGTCTTGGCGCGGGCGGTGTGGACGCGGCCCTGAACAACTATGTCGCCATCCATTACGAGAGCAAGCACATGAGCTGGCTGCATGCCATGTGGGGCCTGGGCATGCTGACCGGCCCGTATGTCATGGGTTATGCGCTCGGCCATGGCCAGGGCTGGGGCTGGGGTTACCGCTATATCGCCATCATCCAGATCGTGCTCACCGCCGTGCTCATCGCCAGCCTGCCGCTGTGGAAGCAGCGCAAGTCCGGCGCGGAGCCTGCCGAGTCCTCCGAGTCCGCCGAATCCGGTAATTCCGCGAAAGCCGAGCCTGCCGCGCGCAAGCCGCTCGGCTTCCGCGGGGTACTGCGTATCCGTGGTGCCAAAGAGATCCTGATGATGTTCTTCTGCTACTGCGCCGCCGAACAGACCGCCATGCTCTGGGCCAGCAGCTACATGGTGCTCGGCAACGGCATCGACAAGACCACCGCGGCCATGTGGGCCAGCTTCTTCGGCATCGGCATCACCGTGGGGCGTGTGCTCAGCGGCTTCCTGACCATGCGCTTCGGCGATCCGACCATGATCCGCATCGGCCAGTCCGTCATGTTCATCGGCCTGGTCGTCCTGTTCATCCCGCTTCCCGCGCATGCAGGCACCATCACAGGTCTTATGCTGGTGGGCCTGGGCTGCGCGCCCATCTACCCGTGCGTCATCCATTCCACGCCGGCGTATTTCGGCGAGGACAAGTCGCAGGCCATCGTCGGCATGCAGATGGCGTTCGCCTACACCGGTTCCATGCTGATGCCGCCGCTGTTCGGCCTGCTTGCGCAGACCATCAGCATCTCGCTGTTCCCGTGGTTCCTGCTGGCATGCCTGGTGATCATGGTGATCATGCACGAGTCGCTGCGCCGCAAGTGCGGTGACGCGCTGAGCGCCTGACGGCCGGTCCCGCACCTGCTGTTGCGTCGATGCCCACGGTGATGCCGTGGGCATCGTCATAGGCATGCATGCGGACGGGGAACGCCGACATCTGAACGTGATGCCATAATCGAACGTATGTACGAATGCCTGGATCTGTTTTCGGAACCCACCAAAGCGTGGTTCGTCGGCGCGTTTGGTGCGCCCACCGAAGCGCAACGCCAGGCATGGCCGGCCATCCGGTCGGGAGATAACACGCTCGTCGTCGCGCCGACAGGTTCGGGAAAGACCCTGTGCGCGTTCCTTTCCGCGATCGATCAGCTGATGGCGGCCAAGGCGGAGCGGGCGTCCGAAGAACCCCAAGACGGGAAATCGGGCAGGAACGCTCGCGGCGTTACGGTGCTGTACATCTCGCCGCTGAAGGCCTTGGGCGTGGACGTCGCGAAAAATCTTGAGACGCCGCTGAACGGCATACGGGAGCAATACGCGGGACAGTACGGCAAGGTCCCGGAGATCACCGTCGCCACGCGAAGTGGCGACACCATGCCGCAGGAACGCAGAAGAATCGCCAACCATCCACCGGATATCCTCGTGACCACGCCGGAATCATTGTTCCTGCTGCTCACCTCCAAGGCGAGGCGGATTCTGTCCACCGTCGGAACGGTGATCGTGGACGAGGTGCACGCCGTGGCCGGCACCAAGCGTGGCGCGCATCTCGCCCTGAGTCTGGAACGATTGGACAGGCTGACCGAACGGCCGGCGCAACGTATCGGACTGTCCGCCACGGTCAATCCCGTTGCCGAGGTGGCGCGTTTCCTCGGCGGAGCGCAGCCGGTGCGCGTCGTTGACCCCGGTGCGCGGCCGAGCATGGAGCTCAAGGTGGTCGAGCCGCTGGCGAATATGCTCGACACCAGCGCCACGGGCGGCTCGGTATGGCCGGCCATCGAACGCAGCGTGCTCGACCAGGTGCTTGCCCACGCCACCACGCTGGTATTCGTGAACTCCCGTGGATTGGCGGAAAAACTCACCGCCCGGCTCAACGATCTGTACGCGGAACTGCGGGAATCGCAAGGCTGCGACCAGCCTGCGCGGGGCGATCGTGACGCCGGCTCGCCCGAAGGCCGCGAGGGATTCGCCAATCATTACGATTCCGTCGTCGGCTCGACCACCATGCTCGTGGGTTCCCATGATGAGGGGAACGTCATCGCCATGGCCCATCACGGTTCCGTATCCAAGGATCGGCGTAAGCAGATCGAGGAGGAGCTGAAGCAGGGGCGCCTGCGCTGCGTCGTCGCCACATCCAGCCTGGAGCTCGGCATCGATATGGGAACGGTCGATCTGGTGATCCAGATCGCGCCGCCGCTGTCCGTCTCGTCCGGCCTGCAGCGGGTGGGACGCGCCGACCATAAGGTCGGTGGGGTGTCCCACGCCTTGTTCTATCCGGTCACCCGCCAGCAGATCGTCGGTATGGCCGCCAGTATCGAAAGCATGATGGCCGCGGATCTTGAACCGCTGCATATGCCGAACAATCCGCTGGACGTTTTGGCCCAGCAGACCGTGGCCGCGGCAGCGATGGATGATCTCGACGCCGACGAATGGTATACGGAGGTGCGCCGGGCCGCGCCGTTCCGTGACCTGGACCGATCCGTCTTCGACTCGGTGATGGGTATGATGACGGGCGCATACAATAGCGAGGATTTCTCCGCGTTCCGTCCGCCGCTGCAGTACAACGAGGAGGCCGGAATCATCTCGGCGCGGCCCGGTGCGCAGCGGCTCGCGGTGACCAGCGGCGGCACCATTCCGGACCGGGGCATGTACACGGTGGTGCTGCCCGAGGGCGAAGCCGGCACGGGGCCGCGCAAAGTGGGCGAGTTGGACGAGGAGATGGTGTACGAGTCGCGCGTCGGCGACGTGATTACCCTGGGCACATCGTCCTGGCAGATCCAGGAGATCACCCGCGACCGGGTGATCGTCGTTCCCGCTCCCGGGCGCACCGCGCGCCTGCCGTTCTGGCATGGCGACGGCGAGGGACGCGATTACGGTTTCGGCCTTGCCCAGGGCAGGTTCCTCGCCGATATGGCACGGGGACTGCGCATGCAAGGGCAGTCTGCAAGCGTTTCCGGCGTGGACGGCAACGCCCCGGAATTCACCGAGCCCATTGTCGAACGTCTGCGGCGCGACGGTCTTGACGGCAACGCCATCGGCAATATGGCGGCCATTATCGCCGAACAGCTGGAGGCCACGCAGGCCGTCCCGAGCGACAGGCACGTGGTCGTCGAACGATGCCGGGACGAAGGCGGCGACTGGCGTGTCATCATCCATGCGCCCTATGGCAGACGGGTGCATGCGCCGTGGGCCATGGCCATCACCGTGAGAATCCGGCAGCGGTACGGCTTCGACTGCCAGGCATACGCGGCCGACGACGGCATCGTCATGCGTCTGCCGGACGGATACGACGACCTGCCGATTCGCGGGCTGGTGCTGTTCGATGTGGACGAACTGCAACGCATCATCGAAACGCAGATCGGCGAGACGGTGCTCTACATGGCGCGTTTCCGCGAATGCGCGGCGCGATCGCTGTTCCTGCCGCGAACAAGCCCCGGCAAACGCGTGCCGTTATGGCAACAGCGGCTGAGGGCCGCCCAACTGCTGAACGCGGCCCGGACGCGAAGGAACTTCCCGCTGCTGCTGGAAACCGCACGCGAATGCCTGCAGGACGTCTACGATCTGCCGGCGTTGCGCCAGGTCATGACCGGGCTGGATACCGGCACCATAACCATGGGCGAGGCGACCACCGAAACCCCGTCGCCCTTTGCGGAGAACCTGCTGTTCGGATTCGTCGGTTCCGTCATGTACCAGTACGACGTGCCGCAGGCGGAACGCAGCAGTCAGCTGCTGTCCATGGATCCGGAGGTGCTCGAACGGCTGCTTGGCGGTACGGATATGTCGCGGCTGCTGGACGGCGAGGTGATCGCGCAGGTCGAGCGGGAGCTGGCCGACAGAACCTTCTGGAACGACCTGCCGGCCAGCGATACGGCAGGCAGGGTGGCGCGGTATGCCAAGACACATGGGCCGTTCACCGCGGACTGTATGATCGCCGACCTGGGACTTGACGCGGAGCAGGGCGTGCGGTTGCTGAACGACATGCACGCCAGGGGCGAGCTGATGCGGGGGCATTTCAATGATGCCTCTGCGGATGTGCAAGGAGGCGCCGAACCGGGCGGATCGGACGAACCGGCATGCCAGTGGCTGCACCGCGAGGTCTTCCAGCGCATTCGCTCGCGTTCGTTGGCCAAGGCCCGTAAGGCCGTCAAACCGGTCGGGCAGCGCGACTACCAGGCGTTTCTGCTTGACAGGCAGGGCATCGGGTCGGTCGGCGGTGAACGCCACCGCGGTACGGATGGGCTTATGCGCGTGATCGAGCAGCTCGAAGGCGTGTACCTGAATGCGTCGGTGTGGGAGTCGACGGTGTTCCCCGCGCGGGTGAACGGCTATCAGCCGCAGATGCTCGATGAGCTGCTTGCCGAAGGCGACATCGTATGGGTGGGTGAGAAAACCGGTGCCACCACGGCCAAGGAACCCGGCCGCATCGCGTTCCACCCTGCCGATTCGCTGCTGCTGGATGGGCTAACAAACAATAGCTTCGATGCCGATGCAGGTGCCGGGGTCGGTTCGGAAAATGCCGGGAATTCCGCCGAAAACACGTCCGACGACGACGTGCTCAGCGTGCCGCAGGCGATTCTGCGGGCGCTGGATGGCGGGGGAGCGTTCCCCGCGCGGCAGCTTTCCGACAGCGCCAGGGAACTCTGGCAGAGCCATGCGCAGGTGACCGTGGATGTCATCACCGGTGAACTGGTGTTTCCCTCGTGGGATGAGCGCCAATTCGAGGAGGCGTTGTGGGCTCTGGCCTGGAGCGGCCGGATCACCAACAGCTCCTTCGCGCCCGTCCGTGCCCTGGTACGAGGAGGCGGCTCCAAGCCCCGACGCAATGCATCTCGAAGGCGCGCCTCCATGCGTGCGCACGGGCATGCCGCAATCCCCGCATACATGACGGGCCTATGGTCCCTGGTCGGGGTTCCGCACGACCGGTACGGCGACGAAGGCGCCGACGGATCGGTGGAAGGCCCGGAGCGCCGGGCGGTCGCATTGGTCGAAGCGTTGCTGGACCGATACGGCGTAGTGGCGGCGCCCCTGCTCGAGGGGGAACGCGTCACCGGGGGATTCTCCGCGCTGTACCCCGTGCTCGAACGCATGGAGAAGCATGGAACGGTGGCTCGCGGCATGTTCGTGGAGGGCTTCAGCGCGGCCCAGTTCGCCGATGCCGCCACCGTGGACGCCCTACGCTCCCACGCGTGGGGCGATGGCCCGTGCGTGGCGCTGGATGCGACGGATCCCGCCAGCCTGACGGGGGCGGCGATCGCCTGGCCGCAGCCGAGCGCGGCGGGCGAATCGGGAAAGCCGCAGCCGAGCGGGAATGTCAAGGCCATGCACGGCATCACGCCCGCACGTCGCGCCGGTTGCCTGACCGTATTGGCACAAGGGATTCCAGTGCTGTTCGCCATGCCCCGCAGCCACAGGATTCTGGCGTTCACCGATGACGAGACGGCATTGAGACGTGCCTGCGGAGAGCTGGGCAACGTGCTGCGCAGACAGCCGAGCGGCAGCGTCACCTTCACCGAGATGAACGGCATGCCGTTGACACGCAGGAACGGTTTTGTCCGGTTACTGCATGCAGGCGGCTTCACACCATGCCCGCAGGGGATGCGACTGTACGGCTGAGTCGAAACCGCTGGCATAGGAATTTAGGGAAACGGAATCTGGAAGGAAACGAACGATGCGGGTATTGCATACATCCGACTGGCATATCGGCAGACGATTCAAAGGCATCGATCTGCTCGAGTGGCAACGCAAGGCATTGGAATGGCTTATCGGCGTCATCGGCAGCGAACGGGTGGACGTGCTGTGCGTGGCGGGCGACGTCTACGATTCGCCGCGCCCCTCGACCGAGGCGGTGCGCCTGTTCAACGAGATCTTCGCGACTCTCGGCAACATGGAGGTCAACGGGCACCCGCTGGAAATCATCTTCACGCCCGGAAACCACGATTCCGCGGATCGACTCGGCACCGGCGCCGCACTGATGCGCCCGAACGTGCACATGCGCTGTGATATCGAGGCCATCGGCGGGCCGGTGATCGTCACCGTGGGTGGTGAGCAGCTTGCCGTATACGCGCTGCCGTATCTCGACCCCGATCTGTCGCGTCCGGTGCTGCAGGGCATGCTTGACGGGCAGGATGGCCCGCTGTGCGCATACGATGAGCAGGAACGTGACGAGGAAGGCCATGTCCATATCGCGCGCTCGCACGAGGGCGTGATGAAGGCCGCCATGCAATGCGTGGTCAACGATCTGGCGAAACGCCGCGCCGAAGACCCTGCGCTGGCCGCGATCCTCATGGCACATGCCTTCGTATCCGGCGCACAGCCCAGCGACTCGGAGCGCAACATCAGCGTGGGCGGTGTGGACAGCGTGCCTGCGGCATTGTTTGCGAACAGCGGGCTCGACTATCTCGCACTAGGGCATCTGCACAGGCCGCAGAACCTTACCATCGCGCAGCTGGATTGTAGCGAATCCGTCTTCCGTGAATCCCGCACCCCGCAGGCAAGATACAGCGGTTCGCTCCTGGCATACTCGTTCTCCGAAGCCCGCACGCCGCCGGCGGTCGGCAACGGCAAAAGCGTGGTGCTACTCGATCTGGACGCCGCACGCGCCGATGAAACCGGTGGCAACGCGGTGCGCGCCATCCGCACGCTTGATGTGCAATCCGGGGAGCCGGCGTTCGTGCAGATCGACGGCACGCTGGACGAAGTGCTCGGCTCGTTTGCCGACGAATACGGCGAGGACTGGGTGTCCATCACTATCCGACTGTCGGAATACCCGCACGGGCTGTACCAGCGGATCGACGCGAAATACGCGCACGCCCTGGAGAAGAACCCCGTGTATACGGGCAGGGCCGCGTCGGCCGCCCGCACCATGGCGGATATGCACGCCGCCACCGACGAAATGGACGTGCTGACCGGGTTCGTCAGATATTCGCTCGGCCGCGAAGCACGCGACGATGAGCGAAGCGTATTGGCCAAGGCCGTGGAGGCGGTCCGGTCGCAAGGTACGGAACATGCCGGCGGTACGGGCAAGACGGAACGGATGAGATCAGCCGGGGGCATTGCCGGCACGCAGCAGAAGGAAGGCGGGGAACGATGAGACTGATCGGATTGAAATTCCAAGGCGTAGGACCATACAAAGGCGAATTCTCGATTGACTTCGCCGCGCTCACGCGTTCGCACATGTTCCTGATCGATGGCGAGACGGGTGCCGGCAAGACCACGATTCTCGACTGCATCACGTTCGCGCTGTACGGCAGCATCTCCGGCAACGCCGACGGGCGTACGGGCGCCGGTGACAAGCAGAGGCTGCGTTCCCGATTCCTCGACGGCACGTCGGAGAAAACGTATGTAAGCCTGATCTTCGAGGAAGGCGGCCACTACTACAAGGTGTACCGTTCGCCGGAATATCCGCGTCTGAAGGCCCGTGGCGAGGGCCGCACCTCCGAAAGCCCCAAGGCGAACATGATGAGGGTCGCCGGCGACTACGAGACTGCATTCCGTTCGCTTACGGCCACCGTGCCGCAGGATAGTACCGGCAGGGAGGCGGAGCGCTACTATGAGTTCTTCGACATGCCCGGCCACGCGGAGGCCATCACCTCCAGGGTGAGCGAGGTGTCCGTCGAGGTGATCAAGCTGCTTGGGCTGAACCGCAGCCAGTTCTCCAAGACCATCATGCTCGCGCAGGGCCAGTTCGCGCAGTTCCTGCGGATGAAGCCGGAGCAGCGCACCGAACTGGTCAAGGACCTGTTCGCCGCGCAGGAATACGAGGACATTCAGAATCAGCTCAACGCCATGCGCCAGCAATACGGCAGGCAGGTCGATGACCAGCGCAGCAGCCTGATCTCCGTCATCCGAGGCAATCAGGAGAACGCCTCACGCATCCGCGAGGCGCTGGAAGCCCATCGTCGCGATGACGCCCAGCCGTATGACGGTGCGGAACCGGATGATTCCGCCGAACCGGCCGATGCCGTGGCGCACGATGCGGATGCCGTGCAAGAGCCCGGATCGGACTGCGACGACGCCCGATGGGCCCTGAACGCGTCGGGGGATGTGGACGAACCGGCCCATAGCGTCGATGAGATCGTGGCAAAGCTGCAAGCGGCGGCGGATGCCACGCGACAGGATGCGCGGGCGCTGCTCGACGTGACCCAAACGCGCTATGAGAATGCGGACAAAGCCTGGCAGACGGCGCAGCTCAGGCACACTACCGCCAGCGCGATGCGCAAGGCGCGGCAGGATCTTCAGACGGCCCAAAACCGAGCGGCGCAGCTGAACGATCTTGAACAGGGCATCGAGCGCGACGCCCGGCGTGTGGAACTGGCCGTGCAAGCGAGTCCCATCGTGGAGCTCATACGCAACCGCGCGCATCAGGACGCGCTTATCGCGGACAACGACCGGCGGCTCGAACGGCAACAGGGCGAGCTGGAACGCTATGAAAGCCGGGACGAGCTCGAACGCCGCCATGCGCAGGCATTGCAGGCGGCGGGCGGCGCACAGGCCGCCGAACACGAATTGAGCATCGCTCGCTCCCATGCCGAACTCGTCGCGCAGGCATTGCAGGCAAGACAAGCCGAGCAGCAGGCCGAACGGACCATGCGTCAGCGCCGGGAAAGCATGGAGGAAGCGCAGCGCCGACTCGCGCAGCTTCCCAAGGAGGACCTGCTCGCGCGGCGGTTGGAGGAGATCGCGGCCACACTGGGTGCGCAGGGCCAGCTCTCCGACGCCATCGACCGGGCGCGGGAACGCTTGCTGCATGCGCGGCGTCACGAGGCATTGCTGGGCAACCATGACGCCGCCGAGGCCAGGGTCGCAGCCCTGGAACGTTCCCACGATGACGCCGTTGCGGCATGGGAGGAAGCCGAACACCGGCTGCAGACCGCCGGAGCCGCGCAATACGCGCAGATGCTGCACGACAACGAACCGTGCCCGGTGTGCGGCAGCAGGCAGCATCCCGATCCCGCCAGCAGACCAGCCGACGTGCCGTCCAAGGCGAGCGTCGACGCGCTCAAGGCCCAGGCGCGGCAACGTGCCGAGGAACTGAACGAGGCGCGCATCGCACTGGCCAAACTGGAACGCGACATCGAAGCGGAGACAAAGGCCAGCGGCGGGTGCGGCGTGCAGGACGCCGAAACCATGCTTACCGAAGCGCAGCAGGCCCTGGACGAGCTCAAACCGTTGAACGAGGAACGCAAGACGCTACGAGCGCAGCAGGAACGGCTTCGTGAAGCCACCGGCGCGGCGGAACAGACGAAGCAGTCGTTCGCGGCGGCGCAGGCGGCGCTTGCGCTGGCCGGAAAGGAAGCGCGCAACGCCGCCGAAAGGGCAAAAGACCTCACGGAGCATAGCGTGGCGCAGGAACGCGAACAGGCCGAGCGGCACCTTGCCGAGGCGCAACGCCAACGGCAATACGCGCGGCAGCTCCAGCAGCGCCTCGAACAGCGCGACGCCATCGCATCGCACATCACCGAGCTCACCGCGCGCAGCGCCGCACTTGCCCAGCAGCGCGACGACATCACGCAGGCATTGCGCGCAAAACTTGCGGCAAGTGCATTCGCAGGGCCCGACGACGCACGTAGCGCGGCGTTGAGCGAACAGGACATACAGCTGCTCAGACGCCGTATCGACGAATACCGGCAGAATCGTGCGGCGGCGCACAGCGAGCTGGACCGCGCATGCAAGGAACTCGCCGCCCAGCAGCGTGCCTGGGAAGCCATCGGCAGCGGATACGACCCCGACCACACCGGCGAAACGCTGGACGCGGCCGGCAGACAGCGGGACGAAGCCATGCGCGCCCACAATGCCGCGGCGACGCTCGATGCCGAACGCGAGCGCCGCGCACGCGAGTTGCACGATGCCGCAACCGTCTGGCGGCAGGGCATGGCCTCCTATGCGCCGATCCGCACCATGGCGCTGCTTGCCATGGGTGATAAGAACTCGCCCGCGGCGAACAAGGTGTCGCTCATCACCTACGCCGTCACCGAACGCTTCCGCGACGTGCTCGACCGCGCCAACGAACTGCTCAAGGACATCCGCGGCGGCATCTACGAGCTGCGACTTGGCGAACATGAGGGGCGTGCCGGCGGCAAGACGGGACTGCCCATCGAAGTGTTCGACAGGCGTACCGACCTTGCGGCCGAGCCCAGCACCCTGTCCGGAGGCGAGATGTTCTTCGTCTCCTTGGCCCTCGCATTGGCGCTCGCCGATGTCATCCAGGCCGAAAACGGCGGCATCTCCATGGACACGCTGTTCATCGACGAGGGATTCGGCACCCTGTCCGACGAATTCCTGGACGATGTGATGGACGTGCTGCGTGGCATCGCCCGCACCCGTGATATCGGCATCATCTCCCATGTCGGGCAGCTGAAGGGGCAGATCGCGGAGCGGATCACCGTGGAGCGTGTCAGCGAGAACGCGGAAAGCAGGCTCACGGTGACGGTCTGATGCGTGATACGGGTCGGTACGGAGGTACTGAGCATGGTCGGGTGGCGGGTCGCGGGGGTCGTGCCCGACCGCCTGTTCCTGCAGGATGGTTCACTCATTGGAATAAGCGTCAAGGCGTTGCGGCAATTGGGTTTCCAATCCCATGAAAGCGGCTCGGCAGGGCTTGTTTGTGTGGGGAAAATGGCAATTGGGCGGGTGAGCTACTATGCTGAAGCGCATGCTTGAAGAGAGTGAAGAGCACGAACAGATGCCCGAACCGATTCGGGAACGATTACGCTCATTGAAGGAATCGCAGGCGCCCATCGTCGTCGTTGGCTCGATGAATGCCGATTACACGGTCGCCGCGAAGCATTTGCCGGCACCGGGGGAGACCGTCAGCGGCGGCAATCTGAGAATCCTGCCCGGCGGCAAGGGATCCAACCAGGCGTCGGCGGCCGCACGGCTCGGCGCACAGGTCTGCATGCTGGGTGCCGTGGGCGAGGACGACAACGCGAACTTCCTGCTGCGCAAGCTGGATGAGGCCGGTGTCGACACCGCCGAGATCCTGCATGAGGAGGGCGTGAGCGGAACCACCATCATCACGGTCGACCCCGATGGCAGGAACACCATCGTGTATTCGCCCGGCTCGAACGCGAAGGTCAGCGCCGGCTATGTGCAGTCGCATCAGGACGTGATCGCCGAGGCCAAGGTGCTGGGACTGTGCTTGGAAAGCCCGCTGGCCACGGTCATCGCCGCGGCCGAGACCGGTCATGAGGCTGGGGTCACGGTGCTGCTGAACGATTCGCCGTTCATCGACGAGCTGCCGCACGAGCTCATCGAGGCCGTCGACATTCTGCTGGTCAGCCAGCATGAGGTGGCCCAGCTGTTGGGCATGCCCGACGAGGACGTGTCCACCATCGACTGGTTCGAGGCGGTGTCCAGGTTCGCGGATTACGGTTTCGACCGTGTCGTGGTCACGCTTGGTGCCTCCGGGTCGATCGTGATCGAGGATGGCAACTGGCATCGCGTGTCCGCAGTGCGGGTCAAGTCCGTGGACAACACCGGTTGCGTCGATTCCTTCATGGGGACCGTGCTCGCCGGTCTGGCGGCGGGGTATACGCTGCTGCAGTCCGCGCAGATGGGTTCCTATGTGTCCGCGTACGCGTCCACCAAGCTGGGCGCCCAGTCCGCATACGGCTCCGTTTCCGAAGTGGTCGACTATTTCAGCGACGACGAGTAGCGCAGCGGAGCGCATCGATAACCGATGGCTCTCGCATCACATGCAATCGGGCCCTTCCGCCAATCGGCGGAAGGGCCCGATGTCGTTATACAACTTTCGGCGGGTCGCTGCCCGCGAAGGACTATCCGGCGAAGGAGATGGGGGAGTCCAGTTCGGTTCCCGAGCCGTCGCGGCGCATATCCGGCTCCGGCAGCTCCACGGGGGATCCGGCTTCGGTGGAGGCATGCACCGGGTATGCGCCCACCCATGCGAAGATCAGCGTATCCTGCCCCTTGAGGAAGCGTTGCGAGTGCACGCCGCCGGTGGCGCGTCCCTTGGTCGGGTACATTTCCAGCGGGGTCACCTTGGCCGCGCCGTTTTCGGTTCCGGGCAGCGCGTCGGAATCGCCGGCGACGGTGAGCACCACGGCGCCCGAAGCGGATGTCAGCCCGTTCTCGCCTTCCTCGTAGGTCCAGGCGACCTCGGCGGCCGGCACCACGTTGAATGCGGCCACCTTGCAGCCTTCGGCGAGTTTGATGCCGGCCATGCCGCCGGCCGTACGCCCCTGCGGGCGCACGTTCTTCGCCTCGAAGGTCAGCAGCGAGGAATCCGTGGAGACGAACACCAGGCGGTCCTCGTCCCTGGCAGGTGCGGCGAAGACGATCTCGTCACCGTCCTTCAGATCGATCACCGGCCACGAATCCATGGTGGTCGGGGCTTCGCGGTTCCAACGCTTCACCACGCCGGCCCTGGTGCCGATGGCCAGCGGCGGCAGCGTGGCCTGCGCGTTCCCGCCCGCCGTGGCCTTGCCGTCATCCGCCTTGTCGTTCCCGTCCGGTTCGGGTTCCATGGCGATGGCGGTGACGACATGCTCGCCGCGGATCGGATCGGTGCTTTCCGTCTGCCCGATCAGCTCGTCGGCCTTCACGCCGCTGCTCAGGCTCAGCGTGTTCGTCGCGGGGATGACCGGCAGGTCGGCCACCTGGGCCAGCACCAGGCGCCCGGCCGAGGTGATCAGCGCGTAGGAGGCGCGGGTGGTGGTGCGGAAGACGGAGACGATCTCGTCGTCGGTGGCGCGCGTGCCGGAGACGGAGCGGTTGCGGAACATGCCCATCGCCTCGGGCGTGGTTCGGGCGATCAGGCCGGTGGCGCTCATCATCACCGTGCACGGCTCGTTCTCGATCTTCAGGGCCCCGCTTTCCTCGCCCGCCTTCTTGGCGGCGGCCACGTCCGCTGCCGCCGACGATACGGTGGCGGCGGATTTCGCAGCTTCGAGCGCCGAGGCGGATACGCCGGACATGCCTTCGGCCACGACCGGGACGAGCTTGCCGTCGGCGTCGGTGTCGAGCAGCACGGTGCGGCGCGGGGTGCCGTATTCGGCCACGGCCTTGTCCATCTCGTCGACCACCACCCTGTCGAGCGCCTTGTCGGAGGCCAGGATGCGGTCGAGCTCCTCGATGCGCTTGTGCAGGTCGTCGCGTTCGGACTCCAGCTCGATGCGGCTCATCTTGGTCAGCCTGCGCAGACGCAGATCGAGGATGTACTGGGCCTGGATATCGTCCAGATCGAATACGGCCATCAGCTTGGTCTTCGCGCTGTCCGCGTTCTCGGAGGAGCGGATGACCTGGATCACCTCGTCAATGTCGATGAGGGCCAGCAGGAGACCTTCGACCAGATGCAGGCGTTCCAGTGCCTTCGCGCGGCGGAATTCGCTGCGCCTTTTGATCACCACGCGCCGGTGGTCGATCCATACCTGCAGCATCTCCTTCAATCCCATGGTGTGCGGGCGGCCGTTGACCAGGGCCACGTTGTTCATGGCGAAGTTGTCCTGCAGGGGGGTGTGCTTCAGCAGCTGCGCGAGCACGGCGTGCGGGTCGAATCCGGTCTTGAGCTCGATGACCACGCGCGTGCCGTTATGCCGGTCGCTTAAGTCGATGGCGCCGGAAATGCCTTCGAGTTTGCGGTTCTTCACACCTTCCGAGATGCGTTCGAGCACCTTTTCCGGGCCGACCATGTATGGCAGTTCGGTCACCACGATGGCCTGCTTGCGTGCGGTCACGTGTTCGATATGCGTGGTGGCGCGGGTGGAGAGCGTGCCGCGGCCGGATGCGTATGCCTCGCGTATGCCGTCGCGTCCGATGATCATGCCGCCGGTTGGCCAGTCCGGGCCGGGCACGTAGCGCATGAGCTCCTCGAGCGTGGCATCGGGGTGGGCCATCAGATGCTTGGCGGCGTTCACCACCTCGCCGAGGTTATGCGTGGCGAGGTTCGTGGCCATGCCCACGGCGATGCCCGAGCCGCCGTTGACCAGCAGGTTCGGGATGGCCGCCGGAAGCACGGTGGGCTCCTTGAGCTTGTTGTCGTAGTTCGGGGTGAAGTCGACGGTGTCCTCATCGATGTCGGCGTTCATGCCGAGCGCCGCCGGGGCGAGTCTGGCCTCGGTGTAGCGCGATGCCGCGGGCCCGTCGTCCAGGGAACCGAAGTTGCCGTGCCCGTCGACCAGCGGCAGTCGCATGGCGAATGGCTGCGCCAGGCGGACCATGGCCTCGTAGATGGCGGAATCGCCGTGCGGGTGGAGCTTGCCCATCACCTCGCCCACCACGCGGGCCGATTTCATGTACGGGCGTTCCGGCGTCAGGTTCATCTGCCCCATCTGGTAGACGATGCGCCGCTGCACCGGCTTCATGCCGTCGCGCGCGTCCGGAAGCGCACGCGCGTAGATCACCGAGTAGGCGTATTCGAGGAACGACTTGCTCATCTCCTCGTTCAGCGGTGTCTCGATGATGTTCTCTTTCACCTTGCGCGGATCGTATGCCGGCGCTGCTGCCTTGCGATGTGATGCCATGGAACTCCTTGAATATGCAAACTCGCTCCATTTTAGCGTTCTTCCTGCCGTCACGGGTTTTATGGGGGCGAAGTTCATCCCGACGGACGAGAGAAAACGTTTGCACCCCTTCTATAATCGGTAATCGGCATGGCGGCTCGGGCGATTCCGCGGGAAAGCCGGTGTCCTTCTTGCCGTAAGGGGTCGGCTGGACGCGGGCGGCATGCCAGTCCGGCCATTGATGAAAGGAGAGGGGATCGATGCTGAATCAGTCCTGGCTCAAACCGATTCTGCAATGCTCGCTGGTACGCGGCGCATTGCCGTGGACGTTCTGGATATTGACCATCATCGGCATCGTCGCGGTACTGGCGCTGCTGCTCGCCGGCGGCAAGCGCCGTCAGACGATCATCGCGCTGATCGCCACGGTGGTGGGCGGCGCGTTGGGATATCTGGTGACATGGCTGTGCTCCGACGTGTTCGTGGTGTTCGGCGTCGAGATGGGAATCAAGGTGATCCGCGCGGCCGCCATTGGTTTCGCCGTCCTGACGTTCCTGATCTGCGGCGTGGTGTTCCTGCGTCGCTGGAAGCGTGCGATCGCCGTCGTGGCGACCGTCGTGGCGCTGTTCGGCACGTGCCTGCACGTGGATGCGATCTACGAGGAGTTCCCCACGGTCGGCAGCCTGTTCGGCTACACCGGCTATGCCAGGCTTTCCGCCGGAAGCGTGCGCAAGGGCGCGATGAGCGTCGCCGAATGGGACGAGCTTGCGGCCAAGGGCAGGACGCCGGCCGCGCCGAAGGTGGGCCGCATCTACGAGGTGCACATCCCCAACACGCAATCGGGCTTCGAAGTGCGCAACGCCATGGTGTATCTGCCGCCGGCCGCATTGAGCGCCCGCCCGCCGAAGCTGCCGGTCATGGAACTCATGGCGGGCCAGCCCGGCAGCCCGGGGCGTTTCTTCCAGGCAAGCCATATCAAGGGCATGCTCGATCGGTATGCGGCCAAGCACAACGGCCTGGCGCCGATCGTCATCTCGCCGGACCAGAACGGGTCGAACTCCCATAACAGCCTGTGCGCCGACACGTCGCAGGGCAAGGCGGAGACCTATCTGACCCGCGACGTGGTCGCCTGGGCCAAGAAGACGCTGCCCATATCCAACCAGCCGTGGGCCATCGGAGGATTCTCCCAGGGAGGAACCTGCGCGACCCAGCTCGGTCCGCGCCATGCGAAGCAATACTCGATGATCATGGCGGTGGGCGGCGAGCTGCAGCCGACCGCCGGCAGTGTGGACAGCATGGTCGCCAACTACTTCAACGGCAACAAGGCCGCGTACGAGCAGCAGATCCCGGCCAACGCCATCAAGGAGCATGGAAACAGCGACCAGGTCATGCTTCTGGGCAGCGGTGAGCTCGACCACAAATCCATGAGCAACCTGCAGGTCAACGGCCAGGCCGGCGAGCAGGTCGGCATGGATGTCACCAAAGTCGCCGTCACCGACTCCGCGCACGACTGGCATGCGGTGCAGGCCGTGCTCAGACCGACCATCGACCGGTTCGCCCAGATGAGCGGACTGGGTGACATGACGAAAACCATCAACGAATACAAATCACTGGAGGTGCTGCCGTGAGCAGTGAGAGTACAGAAGAGAAGAAGAAGGAGAAGCCGAGGCCGGTGACTCCCTGGACCATGCTGTGGAACGACTGCAAGCAGTGGAACAAGAACCACAGCTTCGCCACCGTCACGACGGCCGGATTCGCCGTGCTGAACATCGTGCTGTGGATCATCCTGGCATGCTTCGGCCACACCTTGCCGCTGAAGGCCCTGAACACCACCCTTGCCGAGTTCAGCGTCGGCAAGCTGCTGGTCTCGCTGATCCTGACGCGTGGCGTGGTGCAGATGTTCGGCTGCGCGCTGCTGATCGTCTTCGTGCTGGCGATCGCCGAGTCGAGGATGGGTGTGGGCCGTACCGTCGCCATCGGACTGGTCAGCGCGCTGGGCGGCATAATCGTTGGCGTGGGACTGTGCTACGGCATCGGTCTGGCCTACCAGGACGTGAGTTTCATGGCCAGGCAGCAGTTCTCGCTCAGCCCGGTGGTGCTGGTGATCGGCGCATTGATGGCGGCAAGCGCCTTCAGCGATACGCTGATGCGTCGCCGTATCAGGCTCATCGGCTACATCGCCATCCTCGTGGTGCTGCTGTACGGCGGCAACCCCGGTGACTACTGCGTGCTGGCGGCCGCGCTGATCGGCCAGATCATCGGCCGTGTGCAGGCCGGCGCGCCCAAGCGCAGGGCCATCCCGTCCTCGCAAAGCTCCGAGATCACCAATGGCGTGCGCCCGTGGCAGTTCGGCTCCGTGGCCGAGGCCCGTCGCCTGTTCGGCGCCATCGCGGCCATCATGGCATTGGGCCCGCTGACCGCCATCACCTCGCCCAACCATGCCGGTCCGCTGAGCACGCTGGGTCTGCTCATGAGCCCGGATTACGTGGACAACATCTCCCTCGCCGACTGCCTGGCCAACAACACCAAGCAGGGCTGCTTCCTGCAGTTCGACCTGCTGCGCGTCTCCATGCCGGGCGGCGTGCTGCGCTCCCTGCTGCCCACCGCCGTGCTGCTGGTGCTCGCCTGGGGTGTGTACCGCGGCCGTCGATTCGCGGCCATCGGCACCGTGGCGGTCAACATCCTGCAGATCTTCATCACCGTGGTCTACTACCTGATCATCCCGATGACGTTCACCGACGGCAGCTTCAGCGTGCTGGCACGTCACGGCGCGATGTTCGCCTGCATCACCACGGCCCTGCCGTCGCTGCTGTTCACGATTGCGCTGATCATGTCGATGAACCGCTTCAACATCGCCATCGGATGGCGGCGCCTGGCCAACGGCGTGATCGTGATGGTCGTTGCGTTCCTCGCTTGCGCGGGCCTGTTCCTCATCTACGGCCTGTCCAACCCCGCAGCCTTCAAGCCGTCGGTCACCGCCGAGACGCTGCTTGGTGAGCTGCCCGGACGCTTCCTGCCCATCGGCTTCCTGCACTTCTCCGGTCTGAGCTTCGAGCCGAAGACCCTGGTCGCCTCCGTCGTGTTCCAGGGCGTCGGCCTGGTGTTCTGGCTGGTCGTGCTGATCGTCATGCTGCGTTGGATGCAGGACGCCACCAAGGAGAACGAGGCCATCCGCGAGCGCGCCGGCCGTCTGGTCGAGCTCGGCGGCGAATCCATGAGCTTCATGGCCACCTGGGAAGGCAACGAGTACTGGCTTTCCTCCAACAAGCGTTCCGCCGTGGCATACCGCAGGGTCAACGGCATCGCGCTGACCTGCACCGGCCCGTTCGGCGATCCGAGCGAATGGGAAAGCGATCTGCGCGAGTTCAGCACGTACTGCTCCAAGCAGTCGCTTGTCCCCGTGTTCTACAGCGTGCACCGCGAGCAGCGCGACTACCTGCTGAAGTCCGGCTGGCATTCCATCGAGGTGGGTGGCGAGATGGTCGTCGACCCGCGCAGCTGGAAGACCACCGGCAAGAAGTGGCAGGACATCCGCACCGCCATCAACAAGGCGAAGCGCGAGGGCATCACCGACGTGTACTCCACCTTCGCCGACGCCCCGTTCGACGTGCGTGAGCAGATCGAGGACATCTCCGCCGAATGGACGTCCGACAAGGCGCTGCCCGAAATGAAGTTCACGTTGGGCGGCGTGGAGGAGCTGCGCGACCCGCGCGTCAAGCTGCTGTACGCCATCGATGCCGAAGGATGCGTGCTCGGCGTCACCAGTTGGATGCCGACGTGGCGTGACGGACGGCTGGTCGGCTGGACGCTGGACTTCATGCGTCATCGCACCGACAGCCCGAACGGCATCATGGAGTTCCTCATCGCCCGCATGGCCCAGCGTCTGCACGACGAGGGCGAGGCCGACCCGCAAAACGCCGTGGAATTCATGAGCCTGTCCGCGGCACCGCTCGCCGGCATGAACCCGGAGCGCGACAACACCGATGAGAACGGCAACACCAGCGAGGGCATGGTCATTCTGCAGCACGGCCTGCAGCTAGTGGCCAACCTCATGGAACCGGCATACGGCTTCCGCTCGCTGTTCAACTTCAAGCGCAAGTTCCAGCCGGCCGAGGAGCCCGTATACGTGTGCTACCGCGATTCGGCCAAGCTTGCGCAGCTCGGTCTGGCGGTGGTGCGCGCATACGTGCCGTCCGTCACCGTGAAGCAGGCCGTGGGCATGATGAAGACCCTCGGCGGCACCCGCAAGTAGGCAGGGTTCGAGCCGTATCGTCCGATTCGCACGGACCTTACGGCCCCGCGCGCCACTGCCGTGATTCCAACCCCTCGACCGACCCGGAAACGGGATTCGGTTGAGGGGTTCGGTTTAGGATACAAGCATCATGGAAATGCCGGAAAGAAACGAACTGCTGGGGCTTGTGCCCACAGCGACGTATGGTGATCGACCGCCGCAGAACGGCGAACGCGGGGGAGCGCTGCACCTCTCATCCGTGCTGCCCGCCCTATCCAGCGCCATAGGGCACCCCGTACCCACCAAGGTGCATCACGACCCGAAGGCCCTGCAGAACGCGCTGGGATTCCCCGATGCGCGTTCGGCCATCGTGGTGCTCGTGGACGGGCTCGGCTTCTGGAACCTCAACGAGCGCATCGGCCACGCGCCCTATCTGCGCTCGCTGATGAAGGACGGCGCGAACCGGCGCCCGATCTCGACCTGCGCGCCCAGCACGACCACGGCGGCCATGGGCACCTTCGGCACCGGCACATGCCCTGGGCTCACCGGCATGGCCGGCTATACGCAGCTTGCCCCTACGGGGGACAGGCTCATCCAGCTCATCCAGTTCAAGGACCCGCTCGCGCCGAGGACCGGCGGACCGGCGGCTCCGATCGTCAAGCCGGAGGAACTGCAACGCCAGACCACGGTGTTCGAGGCGTTGACGGCCCAGGGCGTGCCGGTCACCAGTTCCGGCCTGGCGAAGTTCAAGGGGTCGCCGTTGACCGAGGCGGCGTTGCGCGGCAGCGAGTACGTCGCCAACGTCACGCCCCGCGATCGCGTGAGGGCGGCCGCCAGGGCCGCGTGCAAGCCGGGCCTGTCGTATCTGTACATCCGCGACGCGGATAAGGTGGGGCACAACAGCGGCTGGGATTGCGACAAGTGGGTCGCGACGTTCGAGCATATCGATGCGCAGCTGGCCCTGTTGGCAAGGGAGGCGCCGAAGGGCACGTTGATCGTGATCACCGCCGACCATGGCATGGTGAACGCCGACCCGGCCGAACGCATCGACATCGCGCAGGAGCCGGCATTGCAGCGCGGCGTGCGATTCGTCGGCGGCGAGCCGCGCGCGGTGATGCTGTATGTGGACGACGATCCCGACGATGTCGCCGCACGATGGCGTGACGTGCTCGGCGATCGTGCGTTGGTGCGCACCAAGGCGCAGGCCATGCATGACGGTCTGTTCGGCATCGTCGATCCGCGGGTGGAGCCCATGCTCGGCGACGTGATCGTGCAGGCCTCCGGCGAGGTCACGGTGGTCGATTCGCGCACCCAGGCGGACAAGGCCACGCGCCTTCCCAGCGTGCACGGTTCGCAGACCATGCAGGAGATGGACATCCCCTGCATCGTCGATATCGCCTGAGACGGTCCGCATCGAACGGGCATACGGGCGGCGGCGCATCGCCGGGTACGGAAAACGTAAGGGGTCTGATGGAGCGTAATCCATCAGACCCCTTACGTTGTCTATGACCTATTCCAGACCCGCCAGTCGCGGTTCAGTCGCCGAACAGGATCTCGTCCCAGCTCGGAACCGCGGAACGGCCCTTTCTTCTCGGTTTCGTCTGCCTGGTCACGCGCGGCGTCTCGTCCGTATCCGTCGAATCCTGGATCGCGATCGACTGTTCGGAGGTGATACTGCGCGTCGCCGGCGCCGCATTGCCGCCATCGTTCTCCTCCAGGGCGCGGTGCAGCTCCTCGATATCGCCGTGGCCTTCCGCAGCCGGGCGCTCGTCCGTGCCGTCGGGCGCGTCCGTATCGTCGCGCGTGTCGGAGGTCTCCTTCTGCGCGTCGCCGGCACCATCGGCGGCGTTGGCATCGGCATCGGCGAGCGATTCGCGGGCCTCGCCGTCATCGTGCGTTTCGGGCTCGTCTTCGGCCGTCTCCTGGCTTTCGTTCGCCATGTCCTCGGCCGTTTTGGCGGTACGGGCCACGGTATCGACGGTTTCGCGTTGCGAGCCGTCGGCACGTTCGGTGATCAGCGGCATCGTGGACACGTCCGGTTCCGTTTCGGATTCGCCGGGCCTGTGCTCCTCGGCGGATGCGTTCTCACCGTCCGCGGGCGAAGTCGTGTCCTCGAAGATGGCGTCGGGGGAGTATGCGCCGAGATTCTGCTCATCCAGAATCCGCTTCGCGGTGTCGTTGAGGCTCACCACGGAGTTGTCGTGCATGTTCCACGTCCATTCGGCGCGCATCTGGCGGCCGGCGAGCGTGAAATCGGCGAAGATGTGCCAGGGCTCGTGCCCATGGCGTGTCGCGCTCCAGGCCAGCGAGTCGCGTTCGATCTGCGAGGAGGCGATGGCCATATCGACCAGATCCTCGATGATATGCGCGCGGCTCTCCTTGGGGGCGGGAACGCGCTTGAACTGTTCGATGGCGTACTGCTTCTCGGTCTGCACCGACGAGGAGAAACGGCGCACCAGCGCCTCGTTGAGATGGTACTGCTCCGCCACCTCGGAGGGGGTTGAACCCGCGCGGATCAGCTGCTGGATCTTCGAGATCGGCAGCGTGTCGTGGGTCTGGGGCATCTGCTGCCCGGACGCCTCCAATCGGATCTGCTTGGCTTCGAGGATGGCTCGCTCCAGTTTGTCGTCCACCGTGACGAGGAACTTTTCGCCGCCTGCGACGAATACCAGATCCCCGGCGTCGGAGACATGGTCCAGCCGGGCGCCCCGAGGCGAATTATCAGCCATGCGCACACCACTTTCCACTAAAACTTTTGCACTTCTTTAAGTATGCCCCACGTGTCGAACTTTACGAGTATTTCTTTTCGTGTATCCTCTACGGGAGTAGACCCGACACCGAGTGCGTGTCGCTTGGACCGAAGAAAGGAATTGCGATGGCTCAGGATTACGATTTCCCCCGCAACAAGGACGAGGATGAGGAGTCGCTGCAGGCATTGGGCAAGAGCTCGCAGAATTCCGCGAGCGATCTTGACGATGACGAGAACGCCATTGCCGAGGACTACGAGCTGCCCGGTGCCGATCTGAGCAACGAGGACTCCTCTGTGACGGTGATTCCGATGCAGGGCGACGAGTTCATCTGCTCCGAATGCTTCCTGGTGAAGCACC
>ERZ808246.303-NODE-303-length-43970-cov-18.010384_pt1 | contig 43970 bp, 32 predicted proteins | sample MGYA00521083_ERZ808246 | MGnify/ENA primary metagenome ERZ808246 (study PRJEB31516, sample SAMN03275577) | gut metagenome | biome: mammalia-associated habitat; material: feces | host: Papio cynocephalus | place: Kenya | collected 2012-07-07 ... | reverse complement strand
GACTTGTCCCAAGTCTGGTTCACCACTTCCGTCTTGCCGTCTTTGGAGGTAATCAAGACGGTGATCCTCTTCAACTGGTTCATCACGCAGTAGGCATCGGTCTCTACGTGCAGATCCCCGGTCTTAAGGCTTCCCGTGTGGTTGTTCACCTCTTCCGCACCGTGTCCGCTGCCCATCTCGAAATTCTCCAGAAAAGGCTTGTCGCTTATCTGGAACTGTCCGGTGACTGTCTTAGACTCGCCGCTTTCCAGAGTTATGACGAGATTCATTTTGTATTTCCCCACTGGCTGGTCCATCGGAATCTGTTCATAGTCATCGGCGGGAATCAACGCTCTCAGTTCCCCCGTCTCCTTGTCATAACCGGAGATCAGTTCAGTCTCATCGAACTTGCCCTGCCCTCCGTCTTCCTGCTGTGCTGTCATTTTTATTGAAGCGACCGCCCCTTCAAGTACTTTGATTTTGGCCTGGATGGAGAGGTGTCCATAGGCGAAGGCTGTGCCGCTGTCGGGAATATCCTTTTCCCCAAGTTTAAGTTCCTCCACGGAGATGTTCTCCTGAGGCTCGTCGGGTGTGTGATTGTTTTTGTCACAGGAAGTGAACCCGAACGAGAATGCTACAAGCAGCATCGTGGCTGCTGAAATAGATTTAATTAGTCTCATAACAAATTGATTTTATTTTTTTTGAATATTACTCTTTTGCTCTTATCTTGATGCTGATCGCCTTCAGCTGTTGCCAACCAGCTTTGTCGGTCAGCCGTACCATAAAATGATAGTCGCCTGTGTCGATGCCTTCGGGGATTGGGATGTCCACCTTTGCGTCATACGACTTATGCCCTTCGGGAATCGCGAAATCCTGATTATAGACCCAAGGATTGACTGGATCCTTCTTTGGGTCGAGAGGGCAGTCGCCTGCGGATGTCGAGTGTGTGTGGTGGTCGAAGTTGTGGTGGATCTCCAAGTTGAAGTTTCCGAGCTCATCGTTGTCCGTGAATTTGTAACGGAACGGAATCTCCTCTCCGATGTGATAAACCTCGCAGTCGATCGGTGACGGGACATCCCCGTCCACGATTTCTGGCTTTCCCAGATCTTTGGCCTTCGTGTCTTCTCCCGTGCAGCTTTCGGCCAATATAAGCACTGTGAACAATGCCACTGCCATTAGATTGTTTTTGTGTCTCATGATTTTAATGTTTTGTAAACCTTCCTGCAGTCAGGAAGCTGTTGTTGTTAGTCGTTTTATTGTATAGACGCCATTAAAAGTTCCACGCAGCCATCACCGAGATGTCACGGCCTGGGGCCGGAACCCCGATCAGGCGGTAGTAGCTGGTGTGGTCGTAGTGCCTGACTCCGAGGAGATTGTCGCAGCGTAAGGTCAGGCGTAGGATGTCCTTTCCAAGAGGAAGTGACTTCACTAATGAGATGTTGACAAGCTGGTAGCCTGATGTCGGCTCTTCCGGAGGCACGACCTCATCTTGGTCGCCCACGGCAACATATTCAATGGCAGCGAAACCTCCTTTGGCTGCATCGGTTGCAGGAAGATTGTAGCGAAGCCTTGCGGAAGCGAACCAAGGAGGGGACATGGTTAATGAATATCCTTTCTTTTCACCGTTGAGTTGTCGTGAGTGAAGATATTCAGCGCTGGCATCCAATTCCAAGTTACGATTTAGTTTTAATTCAAGCGATGCCTCGGCACCCCAGCGGAAGACTCTGCTTTGTGTGTAGTAATATAGTTGCAGACCTTCCTGATAATCTGGAGTCGGGTTGAGGTAGATGTAGTTCGGAAAATAATTCACGAATGGGGTGAATGATGCTTTGACGGAGCTTTGCTCGTAGACTATTCCGGCATCCATCTGATAAGATTCTTCCGGCCTCAGATTGGAGTTGCCCTTTTCATAGCGGAATATGTTGTAGTTGACGCCGTCCATTCCAAGCTCCTTCGTCGCCGGCATGCGGAAACTCTTGCCTATGTTCGCCTTAAGTACGAAGTCGCCAAGCCTCCCGTTGATTCCGGTGGACCAAGTCAGGCTGCGGAACCGTTTCCTCAAGTCTGCTGACCTCTCCATATAGACAGAGTCTCCGTCCGCAGTCGGGGTCTTGAACCAGTCCTTGTAGGAATGAATATTCACACGTCCATAGTCGTAGCGAATGCCGCCGCTCAGTATGAGCCTTTCGTTGATCACCGTCCTGTCAGACACGTAAGCCCCGAACGTACGCCGCTCGAAATCCGGAAGGATGAACCCCCATCCCCCGGTTCGGTTCAGCTGGCATTCCGCATTCACCCCCATATTCAAAGTGTTCGCTCCTAATGTCTGACGAGCATTGATTATGGCAGAGAATGTGTTTTTCCCGAAGCTCCGTTCCAGGTCGTTGGAAGGCGTTGGCATATAGCCGTGTGAGACTGGTTCTGAATATTCCCGCTGCCTGTTGTTCTGCCAGCCCAAGTCCGCCGTCAATGTCCCGCTGCCCCAAGTCCGTTCGGTATGATTTGAGACAAATAGGTGATTGACAGCGTGGTACGGAAGGTCAATGTCTCGTCTGGAAGCATTGTAGTCAATGTCTGACATTCGCACTTCAAGTCCGTGGGCATCAGCGAAAAAGCCGCTTCTTGTGTTCACATTGCTTATCCTTAGGGATGTTCTCCAGCCGTTGCCCTCGTAGCCAAGTGTCAGGCTGCCGTCAGCTTCCCTGCCCGCTGTGTTGCGTAGGCAGCGGTCGTAAAGTTTGATGTAGTACGAATAGTATTGTATGCTGTCGGCCGGAACCTTGTAGTCAGCATAGCCGACGAACGTTCCATTCGCTTTATACCAGAACCTTCCAAGGTTGCCACCAATCTTCCCGGTCGCTCCAACTGATTCGTTATTGCTTCGGACGAACAGGTTGACACTTCCTCCGAACCTTTTGGCCGGAATGATGTCGCTCTTGAGGTTGATCACTCCACCGATGGCGTCCGAGCCGTAAGCCAGAGCTGCCGGCCCTTTGACGATCTCCACATTCTCAACGCTGAATTGATCGGCCTCAAGTCCGTGGTCATCTCCCCATTGCTGCCCCTCGTGCTTGATTCCGTTCTCGGCCACGAGTATTCTGTTTGTTCCCAAGCCTCTTATGGTCGGTTTGGATTCTCCTGAACCGATCACATTTGCCTTCACTCCCGGAATTTTCGACAGACTCTGCATCAAAGAGCCTCCGAAATTCTCTTCTATGTATTTCCGGTCGGTATTGACTGTGTTTAAGGATGTGCGCATTTGGACATCCTTTTCGCTGCTGTGTCCTATCACCACCGCTTCATCCAGCGTCCCGCCTTCCTTTGATTTGATGCTGTCGGTCACGGCCATTCTTTTCAAGGTGTCCGAACGTGTGGCATCACTCAAAGGCGTACGGCTTCCTCTCGCATTCGGTCCTTCAAATGCGAGACAGAGCAGGATGAATAGTGGAAGAACACTGATCTTCCTTCTCATCTTAATCTGGTTTTGGGCATTGAATGACAAGTCGATAATGATTATCAACTTCTTGCCCGATAAATACATAATGTTGTTGGTCGCCAATGCCTTGGACTCACATATATTTTTTGATGCAAAATCCTGGCATAGTACTCCGCGAAGTTCGTAAGCGGTAAAAATAAGTTGCCTAAGGTGAGGCAAGTTATTTTTAAACGGTTACTAATGAGAATGATGGAAAGGGAGGGGCGCGTAGAGAATGCGTCAGAGTTTCAGACTGTGTGACTCCTGATTCCGGCTGAATTGTCAAATCAGGGAAAAGTAATATGCTGAAGACATCCAGCCTTAAAGAAGGCGAGTCAATGAAAGGTGTGGCGATGAAATGACAGATAGGACAAGTGTCCTCGCAATGCCCTCCTTCTGTGTGTCCCGGGATGTCCTGATGAGATTCCGACACCGCTTCAATCTCGTGAAAGTGTGTCGCTTTCACGAGACCCACAGGCATTAGGGTCAACAGAAGGACCAATGCGATTATGGTTTTGTCTTTTCTCATCTTTTCTACTCGGCTGCAAATATAATGATTCTGTCTATTAAATGCAACAATGTTGCAAATTTTAATTATGGTAAATTTTATAAATTGATTTATTTGCTATAAATTTGCGAATATATTATATAGTGAAAATGAATGCCACTGACATACTCAAAAAGGGCGGATTGAAGAAAAGCGCCCAACGTATCGCTGTCATAAACATTCTCCAAAAGCATCTGATTCCGTTGAAAGAGGACGAAATCAAGGAAGAAATGGGGGAGATCTATGACAGGATCACCTTTTACAGAACGATGCAGGCTCTTTGTGAAGCGGGTATCGTTCACCGCATCGTTGTAGACAAGACCATTGTGGAATACGCCTTGAACACTGAAGAGGAACATCACTCCCACGTCCATTTCTATTGCACGGTATGCCATTCGGTCACCTGCCTCAAGGACACTCCGGTGTCCAGTTACAATCTGCCGCTTGGCTACCGGCAGGAAGAGTGTCAGGTTCTGATAAAGGGCGTATGCCCTTCCTGTATCGTCTAATCCTGATTTCCCCTAAGGTCACATCAGGTCTGCTCGGACAGATAAAGGGACTTGGGGAGACAGCTCCGATGGCTGGCGAAACGGCCCCCTGGCTCAAATGCGGTTCCAAGCGTGCTGTGAGCTGTTTCGTTTTGGTACACTAAAAGGCTTTCCGGTGTACCAACAGTACCCTGAACTTCAATTGGTACTCCAGAGGGGCTTGTGAGGTACGGCGACCGGAAGACTCCGAATTCAGGTACTGTTTCACTCACAGTACCAGTCTCCGACATCTTTCCAGACATGTAACCCCGGTTTCACACATGGTCCCGGCCTCCATCCTCATGTATGACAGACTTGTTTTGCGCGTGAGAGATTTGTCCATGGGTTTGGACTATCGCAGATTCTTCAGCTTCATCTTTCTGCCGTTTACCTGACATTCTTTTATGGATGCCTGGCCTTTGACTATCTTGACAAAAGGTTTTCCTTTTTCCAACCCGACAGTGCCGTACCATCCGTCCGCAGAGAAGAATGAACGGAAGTCGTTTCCTATACGGGAGTCAATGAACAGGGTCTTGGTCACAGCGTCGTATCGAACTCCGGTGAGGGCTTGCAGCAAACTGTAGCTTGACAGGGCTCTGGCATACCATGAACCGCATTCATATTCGTTAAATGGGTTGCGCTTTATCCCATCGTATCTGTCAAGGCATGTTCTGACTATGTCAAGTCCTTTTTCCACTTCTCCTTCAAAGATCAGATGTGCGGCGACCTGAAACTCAATTCCTGTCCATACTTCATCACTATAGACAAACGGAAGACTTGGTTTTCCACCTTGGGGCCATGTGCACAGAAGCAGTCCTCCCTCATTGCCGACGGCGTAACCCGGTCTTTGTGGGTTCGCGTGATCCCTGAGGTCTTTCTTCAGATTATAATTATAGACTGAATTGAGGTGACTTGTCACTTTGTCCGTGTTGAACGGTTCCGGAAGACCACATACCAATGACATCCAGCCACCGATTATTCCGTCGGAAAGACATCCGTTGCCATACTGGTATTTCGGACCCTCCTTTTCAAGGATTTTTCTGGCCTCAGGCGAGTACCCGCTATGGAAAGACTGTGCGGATGTCGGATCTGCCGTCTTGAGATCCTTCCATCGTATGTTCTGGATGAAATACTCGCCGTTCCAAAGCTCTCCATTCATGTAATTGATTGACTTCTCAAGCAAACTCTTATAGCCGCTGACATCCTCTCCAAGATATTCTCCTATCTGAATGATGCTGTTCAACGCTCCGGCGTAGAAACTGGTGCACATTCCGTCCGGACCCCAGAATTCAATGTCGTAGGTGTTGTGGTGCGGCTCCTCGACGGCTCCTTCCCTGTGAGGATCCCAAGTCGTGATGCAGTAGTCCATGCTCCTTTTGATCTGAGGATAAAGGTTGCGTATCCACTCATCATCTCCGCTTATCCTCCATTCGCGGTAGACTTTCATGATGCCTCCCAGCTGTCCGTCTGCGGCAGAGTGAAAGTCGTGCTTGACAGGCCTGATGGGTATGTTGGCTCTGAAGACCTGATGTCCGTCTTTGTTCTGATCGACAAAGAATTCAGTCTCGCGCAGTGTCCTTTCCATTCTTGGAAAGAGGTGTGGAATAGCCTGTGCATAATTCCATACATGTGTGCATGAACCGTGGCAGCTTCCCCAATTGTCACCGCTCCCTTCCCATACCCATAGTCTGCCGTCATGCTGGCGCATGACTGTGGATGATTTCAGTATGGTCAGGTTGTCAGCTATAGCCTCTATCACCTCGTCAGGAAGTGTTGAGTCATAAAATGTGTCCGAGAATAATTTCGTGGCGTTCTTGAGTTCGGAGTAGTAATCTTGCCAATAGGACGCGACTTCGGTCACGGAAGAGAATCTTCTGCTGTACCATGGCTCGTAACGTTCAGGGTAATCCTTGTAGTCATCCTCCTTATAGTAGAACCCTCGGTCTGTATCCGTCTCGGCGTCCGGACCTATCCTGTGCACCGACGTTGGAACATACCATGCCATGTACAAATGAATGGTTTTGGATTCTCCGGGCTTGAGAGAGAACGGAACGTACAAAGAAGCTCCGGGGGCGGCCTCGCCAGGCCCGTTCGGTGTCATGTCCCCGGATTCTGCCTTGTTCCAGGCCATTGTCAGCGGGTCGAACCATCCTCCACGGAACCAGCAGTAGTCAACCACAACGTTCTCCTCGTCTGTGAATATGGCGCAATGACCTTCTGCGTCAACCATATTCGGTACCGGGTTCTGATTCAATACAAAGCCCTTCTCCATTTTTGTTATCGGAGACGCCGAGTCGTTGCTTCTCCACATGAAATTCCTCGTATTGAATGAGAAGATGGCACTGATTTTCTCTTCTGATGTGTTTTTGAAAGTATATTCAAGTCCTCCGACAGGAAGACCGGAATTGTCTTCGTCATTAGGAATGAACGGGTTCCATCCAAGAATATTCACATTTAGAGGAAGGTCTTTGTCGCATAACCCGATGCTGGCGAAAGGAAACCGGGCTTCGAAACTTCCTTCGTCGAATCGCGGAAGTCCCCATGTCGTTCCTCCGACGCCCATGCCGCCTTCCCTTCTTCCGAATATCTTGAATTCCGGAACGTTGGCCTCGAGCACCTTTGTCCCGTTCTGTATGCCATCAACATGAATGGCGGCGAAGGTGCATGGTTCATGGAACAACTCCGGATAATGATGGAATGACATATTCGAGATGGCGCCAGTGCCCTCGATGCAGAACATTCCGGATCCAAGCCCTCCGATCGGAAATGCGATATGGCTTAATTCCGCACCGGTGAAACTTTTGTTGTAGTCCCTCGCAAAAACGGGACTCCCGAAAGAATATATAAGCATTGAAATGCATAGAAGCAAGTTGCGTTTCATGTTAATCTGTTTTTAATTTTGGTGTTATTTTCATTACAGCTCCTCCCGAAGATGCGAGGTTTAATGTCAGTTTATCTTTCTTGGTGATATTCCTTTTGGAGATGACAAGATTGTCAGGATTCCTGTCAGTATCATCCGCATCCTGCAGCGACACAAGCTCGAACTCTCCGTCTCCTATGAATTCAAGATCCACGTCGACCGAGCGCTTTTCCGAGTTGTTTATGCTTCCTATATACCACTCATATCCTTTCCTTCTGGCAGTGACGATGTATTCCGCCACTTCGGCGGACAGCACCTTGGTCTCGTCCCATACGGTAGGTATTCCTTTGAGGAAATCAAATCCTGGCTGCCCTTTGTACGCTTCAGGATAATCGCATACCATGTTGAGGTAACTCTCAAGCACGATGTACATTCCGAGCATGTGGCATCTGGTGCTGGTCACCAGAGGCCTTGAGTAATGCACTTTGAAATCTTTTTCGGGAACGGACCGGAAACCTCCCAGATGATAGTCGGCAGGTCCTGCGATCAACCTTGTGAAAGGCATCATGATGTCATGGTCAGCACCCATCTGCCTGTCATTATCCCATTTGTACACTTCATAGTTCAGCGTGCCTTCACGGGTGAATTCGTTCGGGTATGTCCGAGATAGGCCTGATGGTTTGCTGGCACCGTGGAACTGAATGAATAGCTTGTGCTCGGCCGCTTTCCGGAGAATCTCTTCCTGAATCCGGATCATCTCCTGGTCGTCCCTGTTCATGAAATCCACCATCATCCCTTTGACGCCCCACTCGTTGAATTTGGTAAACACTGCATCGATGTCTTTGTACAATGCCGCCCAATTCAGCCATACATGAATATCCACTCCGCGTGATCGGGCATATTCACAAACGGCTTTGAAATCAAGCAGAGGGACCGGCCTTGTGAGGTCCGCGTTCGGTCCGGCAAGTCCGAATCCCGGACCGTCATCGTAGTACCATGGCATGTCGGCGTAGCCGTAGACGGAATGGTATTCAAGGCCGCTTTCCGCCGCGAAGTCGATGTAGTACTTGTTGGTCAGAAAATTGTTGCCTGGCTGGAATGTTGTGTCAGGCACTTCTGTGTCGTTCCACCATGGGAAGGTTGTCTTTCCCGGCTTAATCCATGAGGTATCTTCTATTCTGCATGGCTCGCAAAGGCTTGTCAGCACGGTACTCTCGATCAATGCTCCGATTCTGTCACTGACCATGAAGACTCTCCATGGTGTGACACATATCGAGTCCATCATGACACTGTATTCGGGATTGTCGAGCCTCGGGGAAAGCCGGCTGGTAAACTTTCCATCCTTCCTGACGAGGTACATTCCGGCATAATCCACCAGATTGGCTTCGGTGACAGACATATATGAGCCATTCTCGAATTCCATGGTGATCGGCATGTCAATCAGACGGTTGTTGTCCAGTTCGTCGACCCGTGCCCTTGTGTAAGGGCCTTCATGCGAATTGATGAATCCTGGCACGAACAAAGCGTTCGCCATAGGGTTGCCGTCGGTGTTGATTTCAAGAATCTCGTTCTTTATGTTCAGCCTGTCTTGGTATGACTTTATTTTGTAACGGAAGGCCACGGCGTCATCAAACGCTTTGGCTTGGATGCGTAGTTCAAGACCTTTTTCTGGTACAAAGACAGGGAATGACACCTCGTTGTAGGCGCTGCGGACATGACTGCACTTTCCTACGGGTAAGGAATATTCCTCATACCCTTTTTCCCTGGTCCCTTTGCCCATTTTGACACCCTCGCCAAGTGTGCCATGGTCTGTGATTATTCCTATGCGGGAATTATGGACAAGAGTCTGCTTCTTGTAGGTGATGCTGTACTCGAGGCATCCTCCTTTTGCGCTGAACGTGATGCCGAGGTCTTTTTCTGGTGATTCAAGCTTCAGTTTAGGCTGCGCCGAGGTGATCGCCTGGAAGGATGCTAACAGCAGAAGGGTAAGAAATCTTCTCATTTTGATTCTTTTAAGTCAATAGACATGAGGTATGTGTTGTAGGGAAGCCACATCGACATGATGAAATACAGAGTGGTCCCGTTCCGCGACAGCGGGTGGATGAATGATCCGTACAGCTGCGGCCAGTCTCTTCCGCTCGCAACCTGCATCGGGTCGCTCCATGGACCGACCGGATTCTCGGAGTACCGCAGACTGATCTCGTAACGTGTCTCGTTGAAGTAGAGCAGTACCCACTTCTTGAGTTCCGGCATGTAGCTGAAAGACAGTTCTCCGACTTTATCGTCGAACAGCGGGGCTGCCGCAGCCTCTCTGCCCTCTACCCATCCGAAACCATTCCAGAATTCGTATTTGTCAGTGTTCTCTATGTCTTTTTCGTCGAATCTGGCCAGATGTGGTTTGTCGCTCCGCCCGGTTTTAGTGGCCATCATGTAGACCAATCCGTTGTCATTGTAGTAGCCGCATTGCCCGAAATTACTCTCTCCGGCGAAGTTGACACCACTTAGGCGTTCCCAGTTGTTCCCTTCGTCGGTTGATTTGTAAAGGCTGGAGTAATTTGTCACCCACCCGGTCCACGTCTTGATGTTCATGTAGTGGATGTAGTCAGCGTTATTGGCGTGGATAGCCGCTGTAGGAATTGATGTGAAATCACCTGTTCCTGATGTGTTGTGTGCGCTGAAACAGATTTCTTTGGCTTGGCCACCGTCTGTCGCGGCTCCGTTTATCTGAAGCCCGTTACTTAGGTCTGTGTCATTGGAGAACAAGAGGACATTGCTTCTCCAGGATCCTCCGTTAGGGCCTGGCGCTGAGAAGTTTGGCTTGAAATCTGCTCCATACGTATCCCCGAAAACCAGTCCGAACTTGTTTTGGGACATTTCCCACACTATACCGAGGTCAGTGGCTCCGACATTGTATTTCAAGTCTGTTCTGTTGTTCAAGGTGTATTTGACCGATGGTAGTCCATTGTGGCCGTTGTCTTCGGCTCCAGTGACTCTGGAGACGCACTGAAGATTTGACAATGTCATAAATTTGGCTGCGGCTTGCACCTCGTTTATTATCCTTACTGATTCGGTCTTGCTGGATCTTCCACTTGCGTCGAACGCTGTAAACTCAAGTGTAAGGTGCTCTGGATCGGTTTCCTTGATTTGGTACACATAGGTGAATCTGTCTGATAATACAGCCTTGCCGTGTTTGGCCGGAAGCCTTCCATAGTCGGTCTCTTTGACGACCCTTAGGTAATCCAGATCATTGAAACCGTCAATGTCCATTTGGATTTCCACCACTCTATCCGTCGCGGCAGCCTCGTTTTGGGCAAGTCTTATTTTGATGTCGCTCACGGTGGTGTCCGCTGTTGTGCTTCCTTTGGCACATGAAGCGCTTATTATGCACACTGATAAACTCAGCGTACATAATAAGCCCGTGTAAGTTTTTTGACTCATTGTTGTTCGTTAATAGTTCTCAAGATCCTGCCATGAAGGGAATTCCGGGTATTTCGCATGAGGCTCGCTTTGATACCAAAAAGTCGTGGCCGAGATGTCGGAATGCTGTTGAAGGTACCTTCCGTCAAACCTCCATCCCAGATCTTGGATTGTTGCCTTGAAATCCTTCTTGAATCTGACTGGATCCATAATGTGCCAGCGGTACAAGCCGAAACGTTCCTGTGAACGGTATGTCCCGTCAGGCCTTATCACTTGGCAGAGACCTGCATAAGGTGTGCAGAATTCTGTGAATCTCCCATTCCTGTCAAAATTGTACGATCCGCAGAAGTAGTCTTCTGTTCCGGTGGTGCATATTGTAGGATATTTCTTGTCTCCGTCAATGAAGAATTTCATCTCTCCTTCTCCCCACCAGCCATTGTTGGTGAGTCCCCACGCCATATAGACTCCTACATATTGTCCCTGGCCTTTTATCCCGTCTATGACGGTAAAGTCAGAACTCTCGTTGTACCTTGTCCTCCTAAACTGGCAATGGAAATATCCCTCATCCTCAGGAACTTCGGTGAGAGTGTAGTCAATCTGGTAATACAGCGTCATGGCGTCTTTAGGGTTGATGTTCTCCATTGTGATCTTGCATTTTTTCCTGAAAGGCATCTGCCAGTAGCAGTTGAACGCACTTCCTGGATTCACACATACGGGCATGGAGACAAGTGGGGAATATTCATTCCATCCCATGCAGAAGAAGTCTGAGACAGGACATTCGACGGAGGGGGTCTTCTCGTCATCCCAATATATTCGTATGATGCTCCATCTCCACACTCCGGTAGGTGTCATCCAGATGTGCTGGACAGCGCCGGGGCCATCCATTTCGGCGATTGTGACGGTCTCTCCGGAGTTGATTATTATGTAAGGGTTGACTTTCCACCCTTCTCCAAGATCTCTGGCGGCCCAGGATGCGTTGTTCACGTTTCTGGTGTTTGGAAGCTGAGGCACCGCCGTGCCACCTTTACCTTTCTCGCCGGTGAAGTTTTCGGGGGAGATTGATCTTGTCTCAGCATTTGACAGCCTGGAAAGATTTCCGAGGCTCATGTTGAGCCCGTTGAAGTTCTGCGCTCCGGTGTTTAGCGCCATTAAACTGCAAATCAGTGTTGTGATGATTGTTGTGGTTTTCATTTCTGTGATGTTTTGCTTGTGTGTTGGTGGTGGGTATAATTATGTTAAATCAATTTAGCGACTTAGGCGGAACTGGTTTTCATGCGCCGGCGATGTCATTTACGTTGCTTTGACGAAGAGCGTTCGACCAGAGTGCCTTCCGCTTCGACTTGCTGGGTGAAGCCGCCATCAGCCCCAAGGCGTTCGATGAGTAACTCGACTGCTTTCCTTGCCATCCTTTCCAGAGGCTGGGATATGTAGGTTATCGGTGCGTAGAAAAAGTCGAAGGCACTCTCTCCGTCAAAGCAGACAATTCCAAGATCATCGGGGATGCGTATTCCTTTGTTTTGGATGTAATACAGACACTTGATGGTGATTGTGTTGGTGGCGAACAAAATGGCGTCCACTTTGTTTTCGATAAGGCTGTTCATGGCTTTCTCGCAACTTTTGTCCAAAGAACCCATTTCCACTTGCTTAATAATTATGGAATCTTTTGAACCATGATCAGCCATCGCTTTGGAATAACCTTCTATACGTCCCTTCATGTTTGTGAGGTTGGCCCCGTAACCAATGAATCCTATTCTGTTGTACCCTTGCCTTATCAGATGCACAGTCGCTTCGTAGGATGCCTTATAATTATTCAGACTGACATAATCAGTCTTGACATCCGGGACGTATCTGTCCAGCAGGACCAATGGGATGTTTCTTTCGTCCAACATCCTGATTGTGTCTTCGGAGCCGTCGCAAGGCACGACAATCATCCCGTCAACTTCTTTTCGGAGCATTTTTTGTGTCAGGTCGGCCAGTTTGTCCGCACGCTCATCGGAACTTGCGAACAGTGCCATGTAGCCGTATTCCTCGGCTGCGGTCTCGATGTTCTTGACGATCTCGGCGAAAAACATGTTCGATATGTCAGAGACGATGACGCCTATGGTGTGATTGGTCCCGTCACGCAGGCTCTTGGCGAACCCGTTGGGCTTGTAATCTAATTTCTTCGCTATCTCCCGGATCTTATCAGCCATCGCATCGCTGACTCTGTACTGTTTCTGCTTTCCGTTCAGCACGAAAGACACGAGGGCGGGGGAGGCTCCCGCCGCTTTCGCTATGTCTTTGATGGAAATTCCCTTCTTTTTCTCCCCCATAAAGCTAAATTGTTTTTGCAAATTTATGGAATATTTGTTAAAAACAAAATAGCTGGAGGTCAAATCTGCGAAAAAATATTTATGGATTTCCTTTGAAAATTAATTTCTAATTACTTACTTTGCATTGTGTTTTGAGGGTAAGGGAATAATTATTAACACTAAAAAAGAATATGAATGGTATGATATTCAAGGGGGAGACCCCTATTATTTGTACTAATTTGCTAAATTAATTTAGCACAACTACCGTAAACAATTATTGAGTCATTTTATGGAACATTTACAAAAGACATTGAAGATGGCGATATGCATGAGGAACATTTTGTCAAGGATGCTTCTCGCCTTGTTGCTGTTGACCGCGGCATTGCAGACTTATGCCCAAAAAACGATGTTCAAAGTGTCTGGAACTGTTCTTGACGCCCAGACGAAGGAACCGGTGATAGGAGCCGGTGTCATGATGAAAGCCTCAAATCTGGGAACTGTCACAGATGTGGACGGAAATTACATGCTGTCTGTCACGGACCCGAAAGGGATCCTCGTTGTCTCTGCCATTGGTTACAAGGATGTGGAGGTGAACATCGGGAACAAGGCAGTTGTCAACGTGCTGATGGAAAACGACACAGAGTCTCTTCAGGATGCTGTTGTCATCGGCTATGGGTCCCAGAAGAAAGCGACGATCACAGGGTCGCTTACTCAAGTGGATGTGAAACTTCTGGAGCAATCCGCGGCTCCGTCGCTCTCGAATTCTTTGGGAGGAACGATGCCTGGCGTCATCACTCGCCAAAGCAGCGGAGAGCCTGGATATGATGGAGCCACGATTCTTATTCGGGGAATGGGGTCCTGGGTGAACTCTTCTCCGTTGGTGCTGGTGGATGGCGTGGAGCGTGACATCAACTTGATAAATACCGATGAGATCGCATCATTTTCCATTCTTAAGGACGCATCGGCTACCGCTGTGTATGGAATGAGGGGTGCTAATGGCGTAATACTGATCTCCACTAAGAAGGGTGTTGTCGGAAGACCGAAAGTGTCTCTGCGTATGGAAGCCACCCAACTTCACGGGCTTCGTTTCCCGGATTACATAAAAGGCTTTGAATTCGCTAATCTCATGAACGAGGCATGCGCGGTAGGAGGTACTGCCATTCCATGGTCAGATGAGGAGATCGAAAAATTCCGTGACGGATCGGACCCATATAATTATCCAAGTGTGGACTGGACTGACGAGACATTGAAGAAGAATGCGTTCCAGACAATGAACACCCTTTCGGTGACTGGTGGTAATGAGACTGTCAGGTATTATGTCAGTGTCGGGTTCACATCACAGAGTGGTCTGTTTAAGGAGGATCCCACCTATGACTACAGAACGAACTCTTTGTCACAGAGGTATAATTTTCGCTCGAATGTGGACATAAACCTGACTAAGAACTTCTCATTGTCTTTGGGGCTTGCCGAGATCATTGAGGACCGAACTTACCCCGGGACCCCGGCGGCGACCATCTTCAATGCCCTCAGGGTCTGCTCACCGATTTCTTTTCCGGTGAGGAATCCGGATGGAACATTCGGTGGAGGAAACACCTCCTACGAATGGATCAGTCCTTATGTGTACGCCACGAACAGTGGATATTCCAAGCAGTTCCGCTCCACCACGCAGGGCACTGTGGGGGCCAAATGGGATTTGTCAACCCTTATTACCCCAGGTCTTCAGATAGAGGGTAATTTTTCCTTTGACCATTTTTATCTCAACGAGGCTACCAGAAGCAAGCAACCTCTCATCAAAAAGTATCTTGGCGTGGATCCTGCCACGGGGGAGGATCGTTACACCTTGATAAAGGAGGAAACCTCAATGGGTTACAGAATCGCCTCATCGGGATCCAACAGGGCTTATTATTATGATGTCAGACTGAACTATAACAGGACGTTCAACAGCCATAATGTGGGCGCCATGGCGATGTTTAACCGTCGTGACTACAAGGATCTCACAGCTGGGACTTCGACATTGAACCTCCCTTACCGCCGTCAAGGATGGGCGGGGCGTGTGACCTACAATTATGCTCAGAAATATCTGTTTGAGTGGAACTTCGGTCTCAACGGATCTGAGAACTTCGCAAGAGGTAAGCGCTACGGTTTCTTCCCGGCGTGTTCCGCCGGATGGGTTCCGTCTGAGGAAAACTTCTGGAACGTCAACTGGATTAATCATCTGAAAGTAAGAGGATCCTATGGATTGGTGGGAAATGACGCATCAGGTTCCGCGGGACGCTTCTTCTACATGTCCACCGTCAACAAGACTGCTAACGGCTACTTGTTCGGCGATTCTCAGAACGCATATAACGGTATGGCTGAACTTCAGATGGGCGCCCCTAACGCCACTTGGGAGGTATCCCACAAGACGGACATCGGACTTGATGTCGAGTTCTTTGACAGAAAGATACGTCTTTCGGCGGATTGGTTCTATGAATATAGGGACCAGATCCTTCTCAAGCGCGCTCAGATCCCGGACATCATGGGGGCCGCATGGGGAGACACTCCTTGGGCGAATCTTGGAATAATGGAGAACAGGGGCGTGGACGGACAGATAGAGTTCACGGGCACGACCAAGCGTGGTTTCTTCTATTCCGTCCGCGGCAATTTCACCTATGCCAAAAACAAGGTGATCGAGGATGACACCGCTAAGGCCTTGTTTGATTACCAGAACACAAGGGGTCACTCTACCGGATTGGCATTGGGCTACGTGGCCGAAGGATTGTTCCAGTCTCAGGAGGAGATTGACAACAGCCCTAAGCAGGAACTCGGTTCATACACGGTTGGTGACATAAAGTATAAGGATCTTAATGATGATGGAGTGATAAACGCTTATGACAGGACCTGGATCGGGTATCCGAGAGAGCCGCGGCTCATGTTTGGTTTCGGATTCACGTTCGCCTGGAAAGGCTTTGACCTGTCCATGAATTTCACGGGTGCCGCACAGACCAGCATATTCGTCGATTCCGCGAGCATGTGGCCTTTCGCATTGGACTATCCTGGCTACAATGTGCTCCGAGAGTATTATGACAACCGCTTCATTCCAGGTGCGGACAATTCAAACGCCAAGTATCCGGTCGTGCATAACGGTACGTCCTCAAACAACTATCAGATAAACACTTTGTACCAGCATGACGCGTCGTATCTGAAGTTGAAGACGGCCGAGTTTGGATATTCGTTCAGCAAAGGTTTGGTGTCGCGCCTCGGTCTTGAGTCGCTTCGTCTTTTTGTCAATGGCAACAACCTTCTGTGCTTTGATGGGGTCAAGATTGTTGACCCGGAGTCAAATAATCTGGCCAACAGTACTTACCCGACCCAAAGGGCAATGACGCTTGGCGTTCAAGTTGGTTTCTAACATCGAATGAATCATGAAAAAGATTGGTAATATATTCATTTCCCTGCTTGTCTCAATTGCAGGTCTGACTTCTTGCGAGAGTTTTCTGGACAAGGCTCCAGATGAGAATCTCACTATTGATGATGTGTTTTCCAATAGGATATACACCCGTGATTTTCTGACTCACATATATTCATGGACACCGACAGAGGCAAACATGGCTGATGACGGAGGAGCATGGCGCAATCCTTTTACGGCAGGGTGTGATGAGATGGAATGTGCCTACGGAGGTGCCTATGCCCATCAGATAAACAATGGAGGGTGGAACCCGAATGACATCAGCAGGACTCAGGTCTGGTCGGAGTCTTATATGGCTTTGAGGAAAGCCAACATGTTCCTTGAGAATGTAGACAAATGCCCGGCCGCAGAGGAGGAAATCCGGCATTGGAAGGGTGAGGCTTATTTCTTGAGGGCATGGTACCATTTCCTTGCGTTCCGGGCTTATGGCGCTATACCTTTGGTGGATCATGCCTTTGACCCGAATGAGGACATGATGGCCGTTAGACGGTCTCCTGCGGATGAGGTCGCGAAGTTCATCGCTGATGATTGCGACAAAGCGGCTGAGTACCTTTATGATGTGGACAAGTGGCCGTCAACTGACACGGGTCGGGCTACAAGGCTTTCGGCCAAAGGCTTGAAATCCAGAGTGCTCCTATACATCGCATCTCCTCTTTATAACGGTGATGAGCTTTTTGCTGAGCTTAAGGATCCCGTGGACGGAACACCTCTGATCTCCCAGACTTACGACAAGGAGAAATGGAAGGCGGCCGCCGATGCTGCGATGGATTGCATTCAGATCGCGGAAGGGGACGGAAGAAACCTATACAAGAAGTACCCTGACGATCCGGTCGTGAACTACCAGAACATATTCAATGACAATTGGAATGATGAGATTCTCTGGGCGAAGAACATCGGTACTTACGATCATTGGCTCAATTGTTCCGATCCTGTGTCTTTTGGTTGCTTCTCAATCCTTGATCCCACTCAGGAAATGGTGGACGCCTACGAGATGGAGGACGGTTCAACTCCTATCACAGGCTATACCAACGATGGGCTTGTCCCGGTGATAAACAAAGAGTCAGGATACGTCGAGAGCGGGTTCGCCGAAGATGAGTTCGAAGGACGCTGGCAGAAAGGGGTGTCGAATATGTACACGCATCGCGAGCCTCGTTTCTATGCTTCCATAAACTTCGCTGGCGCCATTTGGAAGACGACCCGTGAGTCCAACTGGACCAAACCTCATGTCAATGAGTTTTGGTTCAAGGGTATAGACGGAAAGAACAACGCTGGTTCAGACTATTGCAAGACAGGCTATCTGATGAAGAAACTCCATTATCCGAACAGGATACCATGGCAATACACTCCGAACATGATGTGGGTATATATCCGTCTTGGCGAGATTTATCTGAATGCGGCGGAAGCGATCAATGAATATTATGGCCCTGCGGACGCCTATAAGTATGTGAATGCTATCAGGAACAGGGCCGGTCTGCCTGATCTTCCGGAAGGCCTGACCGTGGATCAGATGCGTGAGCGTATCAAGCACGAGAGGAGAATCGAACTTGCTTTTGAGGTGCATAGGTTCTTCGATGTGAGAAGATGGCTTGAAGGCCCTCAGACCCAGGGTATCCCGATACACTCAATGAACATTTGGGAGGGTGAGAACATGCAGGATCCCGCATTCTATAAGAGAATCAAGGTGGAGGACAGAGTGTTTGAATCGCCGAAGCACTATTTCTTTCCGATCGATCAGACTGAGATCGACAAACATGAAAAGAGGGAACTCGTGCAGAACCTTGGATGGACAACATTGGACTAATAATATTTAATCAGAATTGAATATGAACACAAATTATCCGAAGATCGGAATCAGACCTATCATTGATGGGCGCAGAGGAGGCATCAGAGAGTCTCTGGAGGATATGACCATGGGCATGGCCCGCCGGGTGGCTGAGCTTTATCAAAAAGAATTGAGATACAGTGACGGGACACCGGTTCAGTGCGTGATCGCCGACACAACCATCGGGGGAGTGGCGGAAGCCGCCGCCGCTACTGAAAAATTCAGGAGCCTCAACGTCGGAGCTGTCATTTCCGTGACACCGTGCTGGTGCTATGGTGCGGAAACCATCGACATGGATCCGCTTATGCCTAAGGCTATCTGGGGATTCAACGGGACCGAGAGGCCGGGAGCTGTATACCTTGCGTGTGCCTTGGCCGCTCATAATCAGAAAGGTCTCCCATCTTTTGGAATATATGGTCACGATGTTCAGGATGTCACTGACAGTGGGATTACTCTGGATGTCGAGGAGAAATTGCTCAGATGGGCGCGTGCCGCTGTGGCTGTCATGCAGATGCGGGGTAAATCCTATCTTGCCATAGGTTCGGTGTCTATGGGTATCGCGGGCTCGACAGTCAACCCTGATTTCTTTCAGGAATATCTTGGGATGAGAAATGAATATGTCGATTGCTCTGAGATCCAAAGGAGAATTGAACTTGGAATCTATGACAATGAAGAATTCTCCAAGGCCAAGAAGTGGGTGGCGGAGCATTGCAAATCTCATGAGGGAAAGGACTTGAACCCTGCTCATCTATGCTATTCGAGGGAGAAACTGGATGAGGTCTGGGATTATGTGACGAAAATGGCCATGATCTTCAGGGATCTTATGTACGGTAACCCTAAACTTGCCGCGATGGGATTCGAAGAGGAAGCGGCCGGGCACAACGCTATCAGCGGTGGATTCCAGGGACAACGTCAGTGGACGGATTTCAAACCGGACGGTGATTTCGCCGAGGCCCTGCTTAACACCTCGTTTGACTGGAACGGAATCCGTGAGCCGATAACTTTCGCGACAGAGGATGACTCCCTTAATGCGGTGACAATGCTGTTCCTGCACCTCCTCACAAACAGGGCTCAGATCTTTGCTGATGTCAGGACCTATTGGTCTCCGGAGGCTTACAAGAAGGTTACCGGCAAGGAACTTACAGGTGATGCCGCTCCTGGCTTCATCTACCTCATCAATTCCGGTTCCTGTGCCCTTGACGCTACAGGCCGGATGACGGGTACGGACGGGAAACCGGAGATGAAACGTTTCTGGGAGATCACTCAGGATGATGTTGACAAGTGTCTTGACAACACGACGTGGTACCCTTCTGGAAGAGAGTACATGCGGGGTGGCGGATTCTCCTCTCAGTTCTTGACCAAGGGAGGCATGCCGGTAACCATGTGCAGGATCAATCTTGTTAAGGAACTTGGTCCAGTCCTTCAGATTGCGGAAGGGTGGACTGTTGACATTGATCCGGAGGCGTTTAAGGTCATCACAAAGCGCACTGATCCTACATGGCCGTCGACATTCTTCACTCCAAGGCTGACTGGAACCGGTGCGTTCAAGGATGTGTGGACCGTCATGAACAAGTGGGGGGCGAACCATGGTGCCATAAGCTATGGCCACGTTGGCGCCGACATGATCACTTTGGCCTCAATGCTGAGAATCCCTGTCTGCATGCACAATGTCGATCCGGACAAGATCTACCGTCCGTCTGCGTGGGATGCTTTCGGAATGGAGGTGGAAACCGCGGATTTTCGGGCTTGTCAGGCTTATGGACCACTTTATAAATAACGTACAATGAACAAAATCGGATTTTGGGCAATAGCTGCCACTATGATCTGCGGCTGTTGCTCTTGCGACAAGGAATTCAAGATGGGAACGTATGGCTATGATCTGGCTTTCTTCGCCGGACACGATATCAACACGGTGGAACTGAAAAGTGAGGACGGTAAGTCGAGGTTGCTCATCGTCCCTGAATATCAAGGCCGGGTTATGACATCCACTGCCGGTGGCTTTGAAGGCAAAAGTTACGGTTGGATCAACTACAAGTTCATCGAAGCCGGCAAGGTGAGCCCTCAATTCAATCCGTTTGGGGGCGAGGAACGGTTCTGGATCGGCCCGGAAGGAGGCCCATTCTCTTACTACTTCAAGAAAGGTGTCAGTCAGGTATATGAAAATTGGAAGGTTCCGGCTCCGATAGATACTGATTCGTATGACATTGAGTCACAGTCTGACGGTAAAATAGTGTTCCGCAAGGATTTCCGTGTTCGGAATGCCTCTGATTACGAGTTTGAAATGGGCGTCCGCAGGACAATAACCATGCTGGACAGGTCGTCGTTGGAGGCATTGCTTGGATTGGAGATGTCGGAGTCATTGAATATCGTGGCATACAAAACAGTCAACGAGATCCGCAACAACGGAGCTTTTGCATGGACCGAAGAGACAGGAATGCCGTCCGTATGGTTGCTTTCGACCTTCAACCCGACGCCGACCACTACCGTGTTCATCCCTTACAACGAGGAATATGCCGGAAAAAAGGTCAATGATGAATATTTCGGAAAAGTCCCGGCTGATCGTCTTATTATTGAGGATGGCGTCGCTTATTTCAAGATTGACGGAAAGTACAGGGCCAAGATTGGCCTGCCTGAAGGAAGTGCCAAAGATGTCTGCGGAAGTTATGATTCGAAGGCGGGTGTATTGAATATTCTCAAATACACGGTTCCGGAAGGTGGCGCACCTTATGTGAACGGTCAGTGGGGAGATCAGGAGGATCCGTTCTCGGGAGATGTCATCAACTCCTATAATGACGGCCCGACAGAGACGGGCTTTGTCCAAGGTCCGTTCTACGAAGTGGAAACATCCTCTCCGGCCGCCGCTCTTGAGCCGGGACAGTCTTTGACCCATGTTCAGAACACAATTCACATTGAGGGAAGTCATGAGTCTCTTTCTTCCATCGCGAAAAAGGTGTTCGGAGTGGACCTTGATGCGGTATCAGGCAAATTTTTAAAGTGAAGTTAGATGATGGATAATAATAACAGGTTGGTTCCTAAGGAAATAGTCTGGCCGTTTATATTGTTGACAACCCTGTTCTTCGCATGGGCGGTTCCAAACAACTTGACGGACACGATGCTGGCTGTCTTCAAGAGAATAATGAGTTTCTCCGATTCGAAGACTGCATGGATTCAGGTTGTCTGCTATCTGCTTGGGTATGGATGCTTCGCTGTCCCCGGAGCGATATTCATCAAGAAATATTCCTACAAGTCGGGTGTCATGCTTGGCCTTGGTCTGTATGCGCTGGGTACTTTTTTGTTCTATCCTTCAGCAAGGGTAGCCGTCGCCAACAACGAAATCGGTTATCTGATGTTTCTTGTGGCCATCCTTGTCCTTTTTGCCGGTCTGTCGATTTTGGAGACCTCCACGAATTCTTATGTCTGCGCCATCGGGCCGGAGGAGACAGCTACGAGAAGGCTCAATTTCGCTCAGTCCTTCAACCCTTTTGGAGCCATAACCGGAGTGGTGATCTCTCAGATCTTCATTTTGTCCCAGCTTAACACGATGACGGCCGCCGAGAGATCCTCCATTCAGGAGTCCGAGCTGGCTGCGATCCAGGCGGCAGAATTGAATTCAGTGACAAGCACGTACATGATTCTTGGCTGTGTCATGTTGGTTCTTCTTTTGACGATAGCCTTGACGAAGATGCCTCACCTTAAGGAAGGCGGAAGTCTTGACTTCAAGGCGTCTGTCAGAAGATTGGTCAGGAACAAGAATTATGTGTGGGGTGTTGTGGCCCAATTCTTTGACATCGGCGCGCAGATCGCCGTCTGGTCTTATGTGATCAGATACGCCATGCACAACCTGCATCTTGACACTGTGATTTCTTCCCTTGGGGCTGACGCGTCCTCGGATCAGATTATCGAGGCGCTACGTAATGTTGAACCTCTGGCTAAAGGCTTCTATTCGGTTTGTGAGACAATCGGCCTTGACGCGCTTCTGCCAAGAACGGCTGAGCAGGCCGGCGCCACATACTACATTATATCTTTGATCTTGTTCGTGATCTCTAGATTTGTGTGCACATGGCTGATGAAGTGGTTTCATCCACGGAAGATGTTGGCTACCGTCGCCGCTCTGGGCGTGATGTGCTGTCTCGGGACTGTTTTCGGGACCGGATTCTTTGGAGTCTATTGCCTTATCGGAATCTCGGGTTGTCTCTCGTTGATGTTCCCGACAATTTACGGGTTCGGAATCCGTGGACTTGGAGATGACACGAAGTTGGGAGGCTCTGGAATGGTCATGGCCATCGCCGGGGCGTCGGTTCTCACTCAGATCGAAGGGATTCTGTCTGACCAGTCCGGGAGCATCGCCACGGCATACATTGTTCCGGCTGTCGCGTTCGCCATTATATTGTATTATGCCGCGGTATTTTGCAAAAAACAAGAAAAACTAATTGCGGATGGACAATAAGAATTATGTGATCGGTGTCGACTACGGGACGGACTCCTGCAGGGCGATACTTGTGGATACGGCTGACGGGAGCCGTCTGGCTGAGTCTGCCTGCGTGTATCCTCGTTGGGCTGCTGGCAAGTATTGCGATCCGGCTGCGGATAAGTATAGGCAGCATCCCTCTGACTATGTGGAGTCTTTCAAGGCCGTGATTTCGGAGATAGCCTTAAAGGTAGGTCGGAATGAGATGAGCAATGTGAAAGGACTGTCATTTGACACGACGGCAAGCACGCCGGTCTTGGTCAACGAAGATGGAATACCTCTTTCATTGCTTCCTGAATTCAACGAGGACCCTGATGCGATGTTTGTTTTGTGGAAAGACCATACTGCCAGGAAGGAGGCGGAAGAGATTAACAAACTTGCCAAGGGATTCCGTGTGGATTACACGTCGTATTCCGGTGGGGCGTATTCGCCGGAGTGGGTGTGGGCGAAAGTCCTTCATATTCTTCGGACAAACAAGAGGGTAGCCTCTGCGGCATACTCTTGGACCGAGCATTGTGACTGGATGCCGGCTTGGGTTGTCGGAGACACCAAACCGAAAAAAATTAAGAGAAGCCGTTGTGCGGCTGGACACAAGGCGATGTGGAGATCTGAATGGGGAGGACTTCCTTCAGAGGAATTCCTTAATGCGATAGACCCGGCTCTCGGAAGCATGCGTGGACACCTGTATGATCAGACCTATACGGCTGATGAGTGTGTCGGTTTCATCAGGCCTGATCTGGCTGAAGAAATCGGTCTGCCGGAGTCGGTGAGGATAGGAGTCGGCTCGATAGATGCGCATGTGGGGGCTGTAGGCGCTTCGATCGCTCCGGGAGTACTTGTCAGGATAATGGGGACTTCCACATGCGACATCATTGTGTCAGATCGCAAAGAGATCGGCGACAGGTGCCTGAAAGGGATCTCCGGTCAGGTTGACGGCTCGGTATTGCCAGGCTTTGTCGGCTTTGAGGCAGGTCAGGCCGCTTTCGGTGATGTCTATGCTTGGTTCAGAAAACTATTGATGTGGCCTGTTCAGAGGATGTTTCCTGAAAAGTCGGACGAGTTAAGTTCAAGAATACTTCCTATGCTTGAGGAAGAGGCGGTACGGATCAAGGATTCGGATTCTTCAACAATCGCATTGGATTGGATGAATGGCAGGAGGACTCCAGATGCCGATCCTGATGTCAAGGGAGCGATAGCTGGAATCACTTTGGGCACTACCGCACCTATGATTTACAAGGCTCTTGTCGAGGCGACGGCGTTCGGATCAAAAGCGATAATCAACAGATTCCTTTCAGAAGGGATCAGGATTGACTCAGTCCGTGCCGTAGGAGGGATTTCCCAGAAATCCGCATTTGTGATGCAGACTCTGTCTGATGTGATCGGGATGCCGATAGCGGTGGCGTCCTGCGATCAGGCCTGCGCCCACGGGGCGGCCATGTTTGCATCAGTGGCTTCGGGGGTATATTCAAATGCGATGGAAGCGCAAGAGGCTATGAAATCCAAGGATGGCGTTGTCTATGAGCCGGACATGAAACGTAATGAATTCTATCAGAATATGTATGATGCACGTTATGCCGCACTTGGCAGGTTTGCCAGCGGTGATGCTAGATCCAATGCTTTGTCAAAAATATCAAATAAATGAAAACAAGTTATTACCATATTATTTCGGCTTTACTGCTATCCCTGCTCGCCGGTTGTTCGGAAAACGACGGGAACAATGATCTCGTGGCTGATTATCAGGAGATGAGATTCAACGCCTTGATAGTTCAGAACGATCTTGATCTTAAATGGGATGCCGGTGAGTCAGTCTCGATCTTTGACGGGAAAGCCAATCATGAATTCAAAACCTCGGATTCAGGAAGTCAGGTGATTTTTGACGGTACCGCAAACGCTAAGGCTAAAGAATATATGGGGTTGAGCCCTTATCATGAGGGTTTGGCCCGGTATGGCGGTAAGGTCAACGTCACAATCCCGTCATCCCAAACCGCTGTGGAGAACGGATTGGAGAAAGATTGTCTTCTTATGGCGGGATATTCTGAACATCCTTTGTCAGGTATGGATTTCCGGCTGATGCCCGCGGTACTCAAACTTGACATATCTGCGGAAGGGTACAACATCGTGTCTGTTCAGATAGAGGCCAAAGGAGGCGAGGGCATTTCTGGTGATTGTCAGATAGGCCTTTATCCTGAGCCTGTGATCATGTCGAAGGCTGAAAGCTCGTCTAAGGTGACTTTGTCGGGAGAGAACATCCAAGGAGTATACTATGTCGCTGTCATCCCGCAAAAGCTTTCGGAAGGGCTTGTTGTCAGTGTTTCTGACGAGAATGACGCGAGGTGTGAGATTGAAGTTCCAGCATTGGAGACATCATCAGGCGTTGTGACCGAACTTGGAAGACTGGATAATCTTGAGTTGAGGGAGGCGGTCAATCCGAATCCTACATCAGTGTCAGGTGCTGTCGTTCTCAAGGCATCATTTACAGAGGCTGACTTCAACATACTTTCTGACGAAAGTTTCGAGGACTATCCGGACATGGCGATTGGCGCCAGGTCAAGTTGGAAAGGCATTAATCCGGCGGTGGCCAGGATAGCCGGACGCACCGGCACCTACGGATGGAGATTGGATAATCCTACCCCCGGAGTGTGGCTTGAAGTGTACACTCAGTGCATAGGCTTCAGGAAAAACACTGATTATGTCTATTCCATGTATGGCATGGCAGGGACCCCGCATGCCTATAATGGAGTCCGCCTGTTCCCGGCTAATGTGGGTGTTGAGCGTGGAGGTGTGGGACCAAACTCATGGTCAGATTATGAAGAAGACACCCAGTGGGTCTATGTAGACAAGGAATTCAACACCGGAACGAACTTTTATGGTGATGTCTTTGCCGGTCTTTGGGGAGATGCTGGTGCCTTCATCTCAGTGGATGATGTCAAGGTCGTTCCTAAGGGATATGACAAGAAGTCGATGGCCACGCTGTCAGTCAAGCAGGTGGCGTCTGTGAACAACGCCACGTTTGACGAAGTCAAGTCTTTTGGAAAGGTTGTGTCATGGAAATGCTCCGACGGAAAGATAGCGCTCTGCTTCTCTAATCCAGTGGTCAACGGAGTGAAACTTGGCAGTGCCGTCGCCTATACTGACAACAATTCCTTTGACAAGGATATTACAATAGCCAGATTCGTGAAGAGTAAAGGTCAGATCAGGCAGATAGCAGCATTGGAGAGCGGAGAGGTGTCGATTGTCCCTGATGCGGTGCTTTGGAATGAAGGGAAGCTGTACATGCACTATTTCGCCACGTCAGAGGAGAATGGACCAGACAGTTGGAGAACCTCACGTTCGGGATTCCTTGTCTCGGAGGACAACGGTAACACATGGACCCTGTCCGGTGGTACGGGTTGGGCTGCCAATGGGAAATTCTCCCAGGCAGGCGTCTTGAGAAAAGATGGCTATACTTACATCGTCGGATCCGAGCCTGGGAGATCCAACGATTGGTACAAGAATTTCTTTGTGGCAAGATCGGCTGACGGTAAGGACTTTACCTCTTCTGTCTCTTATGATTATTGGACTGGAAACGAATATGAATCTGTCGGCGAGTCCGCCGTCGGTGGAGACAGCCTGATTTCCGTCGGAGACATCTCCGAGCCAGCTCTTGTGTACAATGACAAGTTCAGAAGGTTTATGCTGATTTATCGCTCCAATAAACATTGCGGCCTTGTCTACAGGGATTCAGACTCGCCTGAGGGTTTCTGGTCCGGAGAAAAGATCCTTACTGATGATGATCAGACCGGAATGCTTACCGCTCCACAGGTGTTGGGTGTTGATGATGACGGTAATCTGCTGATTCTTGCGACCAGGCAGTAGCCATTAGCGAGAAGAGCCTGACCGGGAGTCCCAGGATCAGGCTCTTTTCTTTTAATATGCTGCCCGGTTTGTGATTCTTGTTTTTATGCTTAATTTTGCTGAGAATTTGAACCATATAATAGGGTATGCATATCAATAAAGTACTTATTGCGGTATTTTTGTTACTTATTGTAATCCTGCCGATGGCGGCGCAGGGCGATAAATTGGTGAACATCGGGCTTCAGGCCAGGGTGGATTACCAGCGGGAATATCTTGACGGAAATTCAGTTAAGGAGCATAGCGGATTCAAGGGTAAGGATGTCAGCATCCTGATCAACGGAAAACTCAACGAACAATTCTCCTACAATTACCGCCAGCGTCTCTATCGTGGCCATGGCAACGAGAGCTTCTTCAACGCCACGGACTTCCTTTATCTCACCTACAGGCCTGATGAGCGCTGGAGTTTCTCCGGCGGCAAGCAGATTTTTGAGATCGGGGGCTATGAATATGATCTCGCGCCGATCGACATATTCTTTCTGTCTGAGTATTGCAGTAACATCGCCTGCTACCAGATGGGCGTGAACGCTGGATATTCGTTTGACAATGGAAAGGACCTGCTGCGGCTCCAGTTCAGCCAGAGTCCGTTCAGTCAGGATGACAGTGACTTGTACGCCTACAACCTGATGTGGAACGGCTCTCACGGATGTTTTGATTCCATCTGGTCGCTGAATATGATTGAATATCTTCCTGGAAAGTTCATCAACTACCTCGCTTTGGGCAACCGTTTCACTTTCGGCAAGGTCACGCTCTTCGCCGACTTCATGAACCGCTCGCTTGTGGATAGGATGTCGTTCCTGAGGGACTTTACCCTCATCGGAAAGGTGGAATATTCGTTCAGTGACAAGCTTAGTGTATTCGGCAAGGCAAGTTTTGACCATAATGATCTTGACGAGGCAGGGGATTGGTGCGTGATGCCGGGAACCTCGATGGGCAGGGTCGGCTGCGGTGTGGAATATTTTCCGCTGTCGGACAGGAACATCCGTCTTCATGCCACATTCTGCCACTCGTTCGGGGACAACGGCAACCATGCCGGCGCTTTGCTTGCGGACCAGCAGATCGCCAGCGTCGGCCTTACTTGGAAGATGAGGCTGCTGGATTGACATGTTTGAATATATGAAATAAGGAGCGTCTCCCGGCCCGCGGCCAAAGAAGACGCTCCTGAATCATTCTTGAATCATCCCGTTACTTCCCGAGGTTGAACGAGATCCCGAAGTTGACGCTTGTGTTCAATCCTTCGTAAGGGTAGAGTATCGCTCCGGTGGCTTTGGCCAACTTGAGGTTCAGGTGGTCGGAGCCGATGAACATGCAGAGTCTGCTTGTGTGGAATCCGATTACGGCGCCCATGGTCGAGCCGAACTTGGACATCGCATAGTTCACGCCGCAGCTGAACCATTTGACCGGCTTTAAGTTGGCGAACAGACGGGCCTCGGTCCATGTGAAACCGCTGTTTATGTAGGTCGAGCTGAGAAGACCTGCGGTCAGATTCCTGTAGAACGGCAACGCGTATTCCACACCGGCGTTGATCGTGGCGTTGATCATTCCACTGTTGCTTCCGTCTTTCTCAGTCCTTCTGAAATCGAACATGTCCGACATGTCATCCGTCAGATCTTCGAACTGGTCTTTGAGCGAGTTGCCTTTATCCCCGTCAAATGAGACGTTGTCGAATCCGTCGAAAGACCACCCTTTGCCGCTGGTCTGCGCGGTGATCGTGTTCTTCCATGACATGAAACCAAGGTCGTTGACGGCCAAAGAGACTTTAAGGCCATCGATGACTTCCATCTCCGCCCCGAGATCGATTGCGGCTCCGAAGCCACTGATGAAAGAGCCTTCAGCACCCTCTATACTGTCGAAGTCCAGCAGGTCCTTGTCTGATGGATCAGAGATCTCAGCCCCGCTTTCGCCTTTGGTCGGGATGTTCAGGAAAGATGAGGATTTCAATGTTCCCAGAGACTGGATTGACCATTTGTCTTCGGTCATCTGGATGTCCATCCGGTCGATGTTTGCCTCGATGTTCGCGATTCCGACGAGGAGTTTGACTCTCGCTCCCACGCTCAGGCGGTCGGAAATCTGTCGGCCGTAACCGAGGGCGAACTCCATCCTGCTGTTGATTTTTGCCGAGAGGTCGTTGATTTCATAGCTCTGGAATTTTCCGGCGTTCTTCATGAAGTCAAACAATCCGTAAGGCAGGTTGAAGTTAGTGGATGTCTTCAGGCTGGAATCGAACGAGAAGAATGATTTCCGGCTGCGGATTCCGAGCGAGAAGAGGGATATCCTGTTGTTCAGGTTGAGGCTGTTTTTGGAGTCCAGTTTCCCGAGGAACTCATCAGCGCTGACGGAAGGATTCATGAATGTGGTCAGCTGGCCGTTTACCGGATAGAGGAATGTGCTGACGCCCAGGTTGCTCTGAGTCTCCAGATTGAAGGAGCTGAAGATCGGGACCGAGAAGTAGCTCGTCTTGGAGGCGAAAGCCGGATTGAACTCATGCCTGTAGTTGTAGCCGTCGAGGAAGTACGCTGACCTTAACGATTGCTGTGCGAACGCGTTACCGGCCATGATGACCGCGGCTGCCGTAAGTATGATGATCTTTTTCATTTGTCTTTCTTGCTTTGATTAGAGTTCTGTGTTGATCGCGCCTTGCAGTTTGATCTTCATGTTTTCCATTCTGATGCCTTGGTTCTTGTTGAGGCAGATTCCAAGATGATCGTTGTCCGCTCCGGTGATCTTCAGGTTCATCCTGATGCCGTCAAGCTTGCGCATCTCCCCGGCGGAGGATTTCAGGTTCAGCGTCATCGGAGTTTTGGACGGCTTCTCTATGGAGCCGGAGGAAACCTTACCGTCCAGTGAGACGGTTATCCCTGGGATGACATTGTCTTCCTTGTCGATGGCGGATGCCGTCAGCTTGATGCCGAGAGGAATCATATTCACGAAATCGAATGTGATTTCCGCGCTGTTTATGTCAAGGTCGACGTCTTCAGGATTGAATGTCTTGTTCCAACCGTCGAAGTCACTGCTGTAGTCGATGCTTAGGTCTTTACCGAACGCAAGAGGGGCGATGACACTGTAGCTGCAATAGAATGTGTAGGACTTGTCTGTCTGCACGGTGATGAACTCGTCGGCGGCCTTGACGTCAATGTCGGCTATGGCGATCTTCTCCGGCACATTCCTCACGATGTCGGACAGATTCGGAACCTTGACATTCTGGTAGCCGGAAGGGGCGTCCTCTCCTGTGCGGGACAGGTAGACCTTGGATGTCATATTTGCTTCCACAGTGACCTTGTCGGTGGCCCCGCCCTTGTCGCCGATGTGGACGCTGTTCTTGGAGGCGCCTTTATAAGACTCAAGGTCCGCGTTGAGATTCATGCTCAAAGGACTGTCGTTGCCGAGAAACAGCATGATCTGAGGATTGTACAGATCGAGTACGGCTCCGTCGCCGTTGACGAAGTCCGGAAGCTTGCCGACATTCACAGCCTGTGGGTTGATGCCGACCTTAGGGTCGACCTTGACGGTGATGTCCTTGATGTCAAGCGATGCTATCCTGATGTCGAGATCAATTTGTACTTTCTCAGGAATGTCGTTGAATGATGAGCCGAGATCGTCGGAGAGAATCTTGACGTCAAAACCGCTGAGGACGATGTTGTCGTCAAGGAGAATCTTGTGCTCCTTGGCGAGAAAGCCTTGCCCGGACGGGATCTTGGAGAAGTCCAGGCCGGCGATATTGACTGAAACTTTGCGCAAGGTCTTGCTGATTTCGACCTGTCCGAATCTCAGGATGTTATTCACTTTGTCAAAAGTGCAGTTAATATTGTTCGCGACGACATCGGAAATCTTCAGATAATCAGGAAATTCGATGGTGAGCCCGCTGACTGTGGCCTTTCCCGTGTTGGTGCTGAACGCGATTCTTGCCGTGGCGTTTCCGTTCACGTCTTTGATGTCCGTGATTTCCTCGGGGATCTCCTGATTGATTTCCAGCGGGGTATTGGACGGTTCGAAAGTTCTGGTGATGATGATTCCTTTAGGGATCGGCATATTATCCAGATGTGGTATTCCCGGAACACGAAGCTCCGACAAGATGTCGTCACGGTTGATGTCTGCCTTGAGGCCGCCTTCGGTCACGAGATCATTGGCGATGGAAAAGGACGGTACCGTGAATTTGGTCTCGGTGCGGTTTCCCATGAAAGTCAGAGTGTAATTGTCATTCCTGTCGAGAGACAGGGTTCCGGAATCGTCGCTGTCAAGATCCAGAAGATCATCGACGAGAATCGTCTCCGAATCACCGATCGGGGCACTGATGTCTCCGTCAATGCGTATTGTCTTGTCAATGTCCTTGGTCAGATCGTAGTCTTCGTTGACGCAGGAATTGAAGGTGGCCGGAAGCATGAGCGTCAGAGCCACGAATAGTGCGGTTTCAGTTTTGAAAGACATAAATAATTTATTTTCAATAAACGATAATTAGATTTTTCACAAAGTTACGGAAAAACGTGTGATATTCAAGGCAAGCTGTGCGAAAAATGACTAATTTTGTGGCTGATGGACTTGATCGGTATAATTGAGATATTCGCCCTGGTGACGGGCGTGCCTTACATCGTTCTGGAGGTTCTCCAGAAGAACAGCATGTGGTATTTCGGGATAGCCACAGGGCTTGCGTGCGCATATTCATTCGCCATCCAGCATGTCTGGTCCAACATGGCGCTGAACCTTTATTATGTGGTGATGTCCGTCTGGGGGCTTTATCAGTGGAGAAAGGACAGCCGGCTGCTTGACACGGCTGACGCCGGAGACGGAGGCGCCTCTGTCCATCTTGGCAGGATGGACGGAAAGACGGCTTTGTGGAGCGCGGGAATATTCCTTGCCGGCACGCCGCTGCTTGTCTGGCTGCTGCATGCCTTGGGCGGCGTCAGCACTTGGTTGGACGCTGCTTCGGCGATGATGTCCGTTGTCGCCACCTATTGGCTGGGAAGATCGATCCCGTACCATTGGCTGATCTGGATAGTGGCGGACAGCATCCTGGTGGTGATGTGTTTCATGGAGGGGCAATACTGGCTGACGCTCTTGTATGTGGCGTATGTCGCGGCTGCCGCCTATGGACTGCTCCATTGGGTTAGAAATGGAAAATACATTAATTAATGACACATGAATATTCTTGATCGCAGAAAGTACTTTTTGAGTGTGGCTTTGGCTGTCCTGACCGGAATCATGTCAGCCGCCCAGGGAATCAAAACCGTCTACACTGACGCGGCCGCCTTCCCTCTTTACGGGAAATGCGTGGAGCGGACCTCCGCGCGCTACGAGCGTCTACCGGCTGAGTTCAAAGGGGTCGTGAGGAAGCCGGTGTGGGATCTTGGACGTAATTCCGCCGGACTCTACATCCGTTTCCGTTCCAATTCCACAAGTGTCAGCGCCAGGTGGAAGTCCACCTCTCCCCGTCAGTACATGCCTCACATGACGGATGTGGGGGACAACGGCTTGGATCTTTATATTCTTACTGAAAAGGACGGATGGCGCTTCGCCGGCAGCGGCTTCGAATGGGGCGGGCGCGACAAGGAAGTGAAAAGCAAGACGATCATAGCGAACATGAAACCTCAGATGAGGGAATATATGCTTTACCTTTCCATGTACAACGGCATCGACTCCCTTGAAATCGGCATTGACGACGGTGCGGTCATCGAGGCACCGGCGGTGGAAAGCCCGAGGTCCGGGAGCCCGGTCGTCATGTACGGCACCAGCATCCTTCAGGGCGGGTGCGCCTCCCGTCCGGGAATGGCTTTCACGGCGATTCTTGGCCGTAAGCTCGACAGGGAAGTCATCAATCTCGGGTTCAGCGGCAACGCTATGCTTGACTATGAGATCGCTGAATATATCACCCGGGTCCAGAACCCGGGCCTCATCGTGCTCGACTATGTCCCGAACTCTTCCGCCGAGCTGATAAACGAAAGGGGCGAGAGGTTTTTCAGGATTGTAAGGGATGCTTTCCCTGATGTGCCTGTGATCTTTGTGGAAGACCCAACTTTCCCTCACTCCCGCTTCGATCAGAAGATGCTTGAGGAGGTGACCTCGAGGAACGCCGCCCAGCTGGCCCTTTATAAAAAACTAAGCAAAGCCGGAGAAAAGAAACTGTACTACGTCTCCACCGACGGCATGATCGGCGACGACGGCGAGGCCACCGTGGATGGCGTCCATTTCACCGACCTCGGAATGATGCGCTACGTGGAGAAGATCCTTCCGGTGATGAAGAAGGCGTTGAGATGACCGGCGTTCCGGTCGCTGAGCCTGTCGAAGTGGCCGCTGACGAAGAAAGTATAGAAAATGGTCTGCGGAAGGCCTGGAATATTCAGCAAATCTTGAAAATTAGCTGCTAATCTTAGAGTATTTAATTGGAAAGAAGTAACTTTGTAAAATTTCAGCCATGGCGGTTGTGACATCGCCGGGGCATAAAAGATTCGAATATGATAATAATAGTGGAAAGTGGCGCGACCAAGACGGATTGGTGCGCCGCCGCTCCGGACAAGGAGCCTATTGATGTGAAGACCGCGGGCATGAACCTGGCCACGATGTCTCAGGATGTGATTGAAAGGATTGTCAAGGAGGCTGTGGCTGCGTTCAAGGACAAAGGTTTGTCCGGGGATGTCACTGAGGTGCATTTCTATGCCGCCGGGCTGATCGTCCCAGAGGGAGAGACAATCCCGGCGCAGGCCAAGGGACTGGACAAAGTCCTGAGGTCGTTCTTCCCGCAGGCCGAGATGGAGTACGCCTCGGATCTTCTTGACGCGGCGCGTGCTGTCTGCGGTCACAGACCAGGCATCGCTGCGATCATGGGCACCGGGTCCAACAGCTGTCTGTTTGACGGCGAGAAGGTCGTCAAGAATGTGCGCTCGGCGGGATTCATCCTTGGGGATGAGGGTGGTGGAGCCAGACTTGGCAGGCTGTTCATGTCAGACTTTCTCAAAGGCCTTGTGCCAGAGCCTGTCTCAAGCGAGTTCGCCAAGGACTTCAAGGTGGACTACATGACCGTGGTCCAGAATGTCTACAGAGGCGATGCCCCTTCAAAGTACCTGGGCTCGTTCGCTCCGTGGATTCTCGGGAAGTACGATTCGTGTGAATATGTCCGCGGGCTTGTGGAGCGGAATTTCAAGGATTTCATTGAGAGAGCCCTTATGCAGTATGACACCGACAAATACCCAGTCGGTGTCGTGGGCGGTTTCGGCTACGCCAACAGGCACATCCTTGAGAAGGTCGCCGGGCCTTACGGAATCCGGTTCTCCACGATCATTCCGGCTCCGATCGAGGGCCTTGTGGAGTATCATCTTGGCAGAAAATAATCAGGTCCGGCCGGGACCCTGGTTCCGGCGGCGATAAAAGTTATGGAAGACAACAGAACAACAGAACAATCATCAAGGTACGATCACCTTGAGAAGATGTCCACCAAGGAGTTGCTGGACGCTATCAACACAGAGGACAGGACGGTGCCGGTCGCGGTGGCCGGGGCCATCCCTCAGATTCAGAAACTGGTTGACGGTATAGTGGAGAGAGTGCCTCGCGGAGGCCGTGTGTTTTATCTCGGAGCCGGAACAAGCGGGCGCCTGGGCATCGTCGATGCGTCCGAGATCCCTCCCACATACGGAGTCCACGATGTTTTCATCGGCTTTATGGCCGGCGGCGACTCGGCGATTCGTGACGCTGTGGAAGGCGCCGAGGATGACGTTGAGGGAGGATGGAGAGATTTGCAGGCATATTCGCCGACAAAAGATGACGTTGTGGTCGGCATCGCCGCTTCGGGAACGACTCCTTATGTGATCGGGGCCTTGAAGACAGCCCGTGAGAACGGTTTGCTGACAGGCTGCATCACCTGTAACGAGAACTCCCCGGTGGCTGCCGGGGCCGAAGTTCCTATCGTGGTTGTTGTGGGACCTGAATTTGTGACCGGCAGCACCAGAATGAAGGCCGGAACGGCCCAGAAGCTGGTCCTTAACATGATTTCGACAGTCTCGATGATCCGGCTGGGCCATGTCAGAGGCAGCAGGATGGTGGACATGCAGCTTACCAACAAGAAGTTGGTGGATCGTGGCACCAGAATGATCATGGGCGAGACCGGAATCGAGGACTACGACTTGGCCCGCAAACTTTTGCTTGAGTACGGGCAGGTCCGCGCCGCGGTGAACGCCTGGCAAAAAGGTGAGGCGAAGTAGATGACTGCCCCGGAAAAGTTCCCGTCAAAACTTCTTGAAGACGCTGTGCAGGCCATAGGCTCCCTCCCGGGAGTGGGTAAGCGCAGCGCCTTGCGTCTTGCCTTGCACCTGCTCCGGCAGCCTTCCGAGAACGTCCGCCATTTCGCCGACTCCATCGTCAGGATGAGGGATGAGTCGAAGTATTGCCGCGAATGCTGGATGATTTCCGACGAGGATGTCTGCGCGATCTGCTCGGACAAATCCCGTGACCACCGGACGATCTGTGTTGTGGAAAGCGTCCGCGATGTGATGAGCATCGAGAACACGGGCCAGTACCACGGTGTGTACCATGTCCTTGGCGGGATAATCTCTCCGATCGCCGGAGTCGGTCCCTCCGACATCACCGTCTCGCAGTTGGTTGAAAGGGTGAGGAATATGGTCTCGTCAGGGGACGTGAGGCCCGAGGAGGTCGAGATCATTCTGGCCTTGAGCGGCGACGTGGAGGGCGAGACGACATCATTCTACATCTACCGTCAGGTCTCTGAATATTCCGTCAGGGTCTCCTCCCTTGCCAGGGGCCTGGGCTTCGGGGATGACCTTGAATATGCCGACGAGCTCACTCTGGGGCGCTCGATTGTCAACCGTCAGACTTTCAAGCCTTGATCATCCGTGAGGAATCCTTGGCAACTTGAATAAAACACTTGAAAGACAATGCTGTTATCAATATTTGAATCCCTGCTTCTGGCCGTCTCGCTCTGCGCCGACTGCTTCGCTGTCTCGACATGCTCAAGCGTTACTCTCAAAGGCATCTCATGGAGGAAAATAGTTCCTATAGCCCTTGCGTTCGGTGTTGTCCAGACCGCTCTCATGGCGCTTGGCTGGCTGTTCGGCGACATATTTGTCGGGCATATTCATAAGATAGCCAGCTTCATAGGATTCCTGTTGCTGCTCTATGTCGGCGGCTCGATGATTCTTGAGGCGATAAAGAATGAGGACGAGGCCCGCGACCTGAACGGCTTGAAAAATGTCATAATAGGCGCCGTGGCGACGAGCATCGACGCTTTCGCTGTCGGCATCAGCCTCTCGATGGGCCTTGTCCCGACCGGCAAGATGATGATGAACCTTGCCGCTGTCTTCATCGTGACCATGCTCTCCGTGATCGGCGGAATGTTCGGCGGCCAGAAGATCGGCCAGAGATTCGGCCGTCCCGCCGAGATCCTCGGCGGCTCCGTCCTGATCCTCATCGGCCTGAACATTCTGCTGGGTTTCATATAATCAATATGAACCCCAGCGGGATATTATTCAACCCCCAGTCACTATGTGACAGCCCCCTGAGGGGCACGGGGAAAGGATCCCCCGAAACCCATTCGGTCGCTTCGCTCCTTATTCTGTGACTTTTTGTTATTATCGATTCATTTTTTTACCTTATTCGCAAAAATATTCCTATTTTTGCGGGCTGACTTCTCCGTAATGTCAGCGCATAGAAGTGGAACCTTTCCCACGCTCGGGCCGGGAATAATACAGAAAGAGTATGATCGCGATTTTCTACAGACAGAACGGCAAACTGTTGGTTTCCCAATCTGAAACGGAGCTTTCCAAGATAAAGAGGGACGATGCCCTTTGGATTGACATCCTTTCCCCGTCCAGCGAGGAGAAACACACTGTGGATGAGTTTCTTGGCGAGGAGATCCAGAGCCGTGCACAGGCTGAGGAGATCGAGAGTTCCTCCCGTTTCTCCGAGACTGAGAACGCGATCTTCGCCAACACCAACTTCCTGATGCCGGGGCCGGAGGACTACTCGATGGAGGCCGTCTCCTTCACATTCGTCGGAAATTGCCTTACGACTCTGAGGGATGTTCCGCTGAGAAGTTTCACGGAACTCCAGCGCAGGATTGTCGCGATGCCTCAGTCCTACCCCAACGGCTACACGGTCTTCGCGAGCATCATGGACCAGCGTGTCGACCTTGACGCCGACATGATCGAGCTGATGAGCAAGGAGATCTCACAGTACAGCAAACGAATCAACCAGCAGGAGGACATAGACGAAGACTTCCTCTTGGACATCAATCAGTTGCAGGAAAACACCATGCTTGTGCGCGAGAACATCGTCGACAAGCAGCGCCTTATCTCCAACATGCTCAGGAGCGACAAGTATCCCAAGGAGCTCCACAGACGCTTCTCTGTACTGCTTCAGGACATCAATTCACTTATCAACCACACTAACTTCGGTTTCGAGAGGCTGGAGTACCTTCAGGACACGGTTGTCGGTCTTATCAATCTGGACCAGAACAAGATCATGAAGATATTCACTCTTGTCTCAGTGCTTCTGATGCCTCCGACACTGGTGGCGAGTTTCTACGGGATGAATGTTCCGATGCCGCTGATGGACAAGAGCTGGATGTGGGTGCTTTTGCTCGGGGTGATGCTGCTGACGGTGGCTTTGGTTGTGTTCCTCTTCAAGAAGAACAAACTGTTGTGAAATTATTCCTTTTTCTTGTTGTAAATCAGATATTTTTGCCTATTTTTGCAAGCCTTTTGACCGGAGGCCATGGTTTGGCGTGTCCGGTAGGGCGTAAAAATATTGTTAAACAACTAGTTATCTTTTATTACCATTATGGCAGAAGAAACACAGAAAGTAGCAGAGGAAGTCAAGGTCGAGGCTGCGCCTAAGGCCGAGGCCCCTGCTGAGAAGAAAACATCTCTCAACGCTTCGATCGCTCCTGACAAGTTTGATTGGGACGCTTTCGAGGGCGGCGCGGAGATTTATGGCGACAAGGACAAGAAGTCCATCGAGGACGCTTACGACCAGACTCTCTCAAAGGTCGTTGAGAATGAGGTTGTCGAGGGTACCGTCACCGCCATCTCCAAGAGAGAGGTCATCGTCAACATAGGTTACAAGAGCGAGGGTGTCATCCAGGCTCCTGAGTTCCGTTACAATCCAGACCTCAAGGTTGGTGACAAGGTTGAGGTTTACGTTGAGTCCGCTGAGGACAAGAAAGGCCAGCTCATCCTTTCCCACAAGAAGGCCCGCGCCCTCAAGTCTTGGGACAGGGTCAACGAGGCGTTCAACAACGACGAGATTGTCAAGGGCTTCGTCAAGACCCGCACGAAGGGCGGCATGATCGTCGATGTCTTCGGAATCGAGGCCTTCCTCCCAGGCTCTCAGATCGACATCAAGCCTATCCGCGACTACGATGCCTACGTCAACCAGACAATGGACTTCAAGATCGTCAAGATCAACCAGGAGTTCCGCAACGTTGTCGTTTCCCACAAGGCTCTTCTCGAGGCAGAGCAGGAGCAGCGTAGGGCCGAGCTCATCAGCAAGCTTGAGAAAGGACAGATCCTTGAGGGTACAGTTAAGAACATCACAAACTACGGAGTCTTCGTTGACCTCGGCGGTGTTGACGGTCTCATCCACATCACAGACCTGTCATGGGGCAGGATCGACAACCCAGAGGAGGTCGTTTCACTCGACCAGAAGATCAAGGTTGTCGTCAAGGAGTTCGATCCTCAGCAGAAGAGAATCGCCCTTGGTTACAAGCAACTTACTCCTCATCCTTGGGACAACCTCGACGCCAACATCAAGGAAGGCGACGTTGTCAAGGGTAAGGTTGTCCTCATCGCTGACTACGGCGCTTTCGTAGAGATCGAGCCGGGTGTAGAGGGTCTTATCCACGTGTCTGAGATGTCTTGGTCTCCAAGGCTCCACAGCGCCCAGGAGTTCCTCAAGGTAGGTGACGAGGTAGAGGCCAAAGTCCTCTCCATCGACCGTGAGAACAGGAAGATGTCACTTGGTCTGAAGCAGCTCACCCCTAACCCTTGGGAGAGCATCCGCGACAAGTACCCTGTAGGTTCTGTTCACAAGGCTGTAGTGCGCAACATCACCAACTTCGGTGTGTTCGCAGAGCCGGAGGACGGAGTTGAGGGACTCATCCACATCAGCGACCTCTCATGGAACAAGATCAAGCATCCTTCAGAGCTCGTGTCCCCTGGTGATGTCATCGACGTTCAGATCCTTGACTTTGACGAGGCCAACCACAAGCTCAGCCTTGGTCACAAGCAGCTCACCCCTAACCCTTGGGATGCCATCGAGAAGAAGTACCCTGTTGGCTCCACCGTTGAGGGAACCATCGCTTCCCTTACAGATAAGGGTGCGAACATCAAGCTTGAGGGTGACGACGAAGGCTTCGCGTTCAGCCGTGACCTCATCAAGGAGGATGGCAAGCAGGCCGTTGTCGGCGAGACCCTTCCGTTCAAGGTCATCGAGCTTAGGAGAAGCACCCGCAGGATCCTTCTCTCTCACGTAAGAACATACTCTGAGGCTAAGGCCGAGAAGGTGGCCGTAGAGGCTGACAACACAAAGAAGGCGGTCAAGAAGATCAACTCCAACCTGGAGAAGACCACCCTCGGTGACATCAGCGAGCTCGCCGCCCTCAAGGACAAGTTCGAGAAAGGTGAATAATCCATGGATTTTACATTGACGGTGTTGGGCACGGCTTCGGCCAAGCCCATCCCCGGAAGAAATCAGAGCGCTCAGGTACTTTCCGTACATGGGCGCTCGTTTTTAATTGATTGCGGAGAGGGTGTGCAGACACGTCTTCAGGAAAGCAATGTCTCTCCGATGAAGATAGACTCCATCTTCCTTTCCCACATCCACGGCGACCATGTCTTCGGACTTTTCGGCCTGCTTTCCACAATGGGTATGCTTTCAAGGATGACACCCCTGAACATCTACGCTCCGGTCAGCTTCGGTCCGATCCTGAAATTCTTCCTTTCCTACTACGGCGAGGGCATTTCGTTCGAGATACGGCATATTCCTATGAATATGAAGGCTCCCGAAATGATCTATCACACCAAATCCCTTGAAGTCTACGCTTTCCCGCTAAACCACAAGATCGAAACCTTCGGCTGGCTCTTCCGGGAAAAGGAGCCTCAGATGAACGTCAAAAAGTGGAAGATTGATGAATATGCCCTCTCACTCACTGAAATAGGCAACGTGAAGCGTGGCGAGGATGTGGTCCGTGAATATCCTGACGGCAGCACCGAAGTGCTCCCGTTCGAGGAACTTGGCTACAGGCCTTACGTACCCCGTTCGTTCGCCTATTGCAGCGACACAGCCCCGTTCCCGGAATTGGCCTCTTGGGTAAAGGGTGTGGATCTGCTCTATCACGAGACGACATACACGGCTGATCTTGAGGAGCAGGCGGCGGCGAGACATCATTCCACGACCCTCCAGGCCGCCAGATGCGCACTCGACGCAGGCGTGAAGAAGCTCGTGATCGGGCATTATTCCTCACGATGCAAGAACATCTCCGTTTACGAATCGGAGTGCAGGAGCATATTTCCTGAGACCTACGCCGCCAACGACGGGGATGTTTTCGACATTCCGCTTGTGAAATTGGGGTAGGAATTGTCTTATTGGTAAAGACCCTTGGCCGGCTGAATCGTCCATCGGCCAAAAATCACTATATTTACAGTCTATTGTAAGTCTACATGATGAGAAAGATTATCATATTCATAAGTTTTGTTCTGTGTCAGGTGGCTGCCCTCGCTCAGGGCACGCCCCAGGAAAGGTATATCCGGAAATGGGCTCCGACGGCGGTCCGTGAGATGTACCGCAGCGGAGTCCCTGCCAGCATCACCTTGGCTCAGGGCATTTTGGAGTCACGTTACGGGTTGTCTTCTTTGGCCACAGAAGGGAACAACCATTTCGGGATCAAGTGTCACAAGGATTGGAAAGGCAAGTCGATGCGTTACGATGACGATGCGAAAGGGGAGTGTTTCAGAGTGTATGACTCTGCTGACGAGTCGTTTCAGGATCATTCGGACTTCCTTCGCTACCGGGATCGCTACAAGTTCCTCTTCGAACTGAAGACCACGGACTACAAAGGATGGGCGTATGGCTTGAGGAAGGCCGGTTACGCGACAGATCCGAACTATCCCGCCAAACTCATCAAATACATTGAGGATTACAGGCTTTATGAATATGACACAATGACTTCCGAAGAGTCTGAGCGCTTGTTGAAGGCGGAGTCTCAGACGACGGAATCATCATCTGTTGGCTCCGAGGCGTCCAAGGGTGGCAAACAGTACGTCGCCAAGAAAGAGAAGACTCGTAAGGAGATCCGTCGGGAGAGGAAGGCACGCAAGGCCAGAAAGAAAATGCGTTCCAGTGAGGAAGCCGTGCCGGATGTGATCCCTGCGTCGCCGCTTTCTCTTGAGGAACCGAAGAGGATAGACAAGAGTGGGTTGGAGGTGTTCAGTTTCTCGTTGACCAGGGAGGCATATTCCCGCAACGGGGTTCCGTTCATCACTTCGGTGGAGGGGGAGACATATTCAAGTATCGCTCGGTCATACCATCTTTATCTGAATGAATTGTTGAGATTCAATGATTTGACTCGCTCTGAGGAACTTCTGCCAGGTACGGTGGTCTATTTGCAGGCAAAGAAGAACCAGTCCGAGAAGGGGCTTGACAAGTACATTGTGGGCGAGGACGGGGAGTCGCTGCGTGACATCTGTCAGCGATTCGCCGTGAAGATGTCCAGTGTGAAGAAGATGAACGGATTTCCGGCCGGTTATGAACTTCGTGAGGGTGACACTGTCATCCTTCGCGGCAAAAAAGTGAGAAAATGAAGACTTGGAAGTTGATTGTACTGTTCGCCGCGTTGGTGGTGATTGTGATCCTTGGCGTTGTCGGTGGCCGCTGGTACGCAGACAACCGCAAGCCGAATTTTTCCGGCAAGGCTGAGTTGTATGTCCGTCCGAAGATGACGGTGGCTGAGGTGCTTGGACAGATTCCTGACAGCATTGTCATAAATCGTCGCAGTTTGGCCAGAGTGGTTAGGAAGAGTTTGATCGACAGCGATTTGAAGCCCGGGCATTATGTCGTTGAGAAAAGCAAACCGAGCGTTTATGTTGTGAGGATGCTGAAAAATGGTTGGCAGTCACCTGTTAATCTGGTTCTTTCTGGCACGATGAGGCTCAATGGACAGATCGCCCGCAAGATAGGCAACCAGATGATGTTGGATTCCGCTGTGGTAGCCGACGCGTTGAATGACTCCATCCTACTTGCCGGCTACGGTTTCTCCCCCTCTGACGTGTTTTCTCTGATAATGCCTGACACCTATCAGGTCTATTGGACCGCTTCGATGAAAGACATCCTGGACAAGCAGAAGGCCGCCTACGATGCCTTTTGGACCGCTGAGAATGTCGCCAAGGCCGAGGCGCAGGGCTTGACTCCCAAGCAGGTATCGATCGTGGCGTCCATCGTCAAGAGCGAGTCGAACCATGCTCCTGAATATTCCTCCATCGCCGGCGTGTACCTCAACCGCCTGCATCTCGGGATGCGCCTTCAGGCTGACCCTACGGTGGCTTTCTGCTACGGTTACACTCTTAACAGGATTTTGTTCAAGCATCTGGAGTTTGACTCTCCGTACAACACTTACCTTCATGAAGGTCTTCCTCCCGGCCCGATCTGTGTGCCCGACAAAGCCAGCCTTGAGGCAGTCCTGAACCCTGACCGCCACGGCTACCTTTATTTCTGCGCCAGCGCCGCCATGGACGGCACCCACAAGTTCGCCTCCACCCTCTCCGAGCACAACCGCAACGCCCGCGAGTTCCAGCGCGCCCTCGATGCCCGTCGCACCTCCGGCCGGTGAACCACTCTCTTTCCGGTCAATGGCCTAAGACTGACGCGGTCAATATAGGCAGCCGAATGCCCAGAGTGGAATTTTCTTGCCGTTTGCCATATCGATGTTGTCAACGGCAAGAGCTGCGTTATTGATGTCAGCGTCGTTTATTTGGGAGTAATCCTTTCCAGCACCTCCAACCTCTATTACAATTTTGTTGTCTATCCTAAAATCTCCTGTTTTAAGTCCTCCGTACTCAAGTTTGTGTCCGGCGGAGGCCAATTGATTACAGAAGAACGTCTCTCGTGCGGTTCCTGTCTCAGGTTCGCCATCTGAGAATGTGTAGAGGAGATTTGTGTTGTCCATCAGCAGCTTGTCGGGCTTCTGAAGATTGGATATCTTGTCCATTTCTGTGTATAGACATCTGATCACTTTCGCTTCATCAAGGTATTTGAAATACTTTAAGAGTGTGACTCTGTCGATGCTCAGACTTCTTGATAATTTGGACACATCCACGAGGTATGGCAGCATTCCGGAGACCACTTGAAGAAGTGCGCTTATCTTTCTCGTGTTGGAGACACTTATTCCTCTGTATCTTGTCAATTCGCTGTCAATGATGTAATTTACCACATTTTCCACAAGATTCTTGTATGTCTTGCTTTTTTCAAATGAGAAAGGGTAATAACCGCTTTTAAGATAATCTGGAAAATATTCCAACGGGCGGCATACCTTTCTTACCGCCAGGCAGAATCCATTGGGATCGGATAGAAGTAGATGTAGGGGCACTGGCTTTATCTCACGCTTGGTGCGGAACCAAAGATATTCCCTGAAAGATAATCCCGGCATATCATACACATCAGCCCTTCTTGACAAATCCGCCTGTCCGTCATTTAATTGAATCAGTGATGATCCGCTGAGGATAACCTTCAACCCTTTATAGAGATCATAGATCTCTTTGATTTCCCTGCTCCAGTTCTCGTACTTGTGAATTTCGTCAATAAGAAGAACCTTGCCACCTTTCTTCACAAATTCTGACGCAGTGTCAATCAGGGAGTGATTGGAAAAATACGCCGTGTCGGCGGAGCAATATAGAATATGGCGATCTGTGGGTCCGAAATTTTTCAGCACATACTGCTGCATCAGTGTGGATTTTCCAACGCCTTTTGGTCCGCGGATCATCACGAGCCTTGAATCCCAATCTATCGCATTCATCAGTCCGCGAGTGAATTCCTTAGGTACGTCAGAGAGGTATTCAATATGACGGTCGAATAAAATATCCATAATGCAATGCTTTTTTGCAAATATATAAATGTTTATCGCAATAAACAAATTCGCATTAAATTTGTTTATTGCGATAAACAAATGCTGTTTGCATTGAACTGACATAAGCCAGACAATGACCTTCCCTGAGAATGGTTGACACTTTTGGGGTGGTTAAACTAAGATTGTTTA
>ERZ808246.302-NODE-302-length-44296-cov-6.718067_pt1 | contig 44296 bp, 64 predicted proteins | sample MGYA00521083_ERZ808246 | MGnify/ENA primary metagenome ERZ808246 (study PRJEB31516, sample SAMN03275577) | gut metagenome | biome: mammalia-associated habitat; material: feces | host: Papio cynocephalus | place: Kenya | collected 2012-07-07 ... | reverse complement strand
CGCTCATGACGCGACCCGTCTCCGGGGCCAATCGACGGTAGAGTACGTCCTTCTGATCGCGATCATCGGCCTAGTGGTCGTGTTCGCCGGACCGCCCGTGGCGGGAGCCATCCGCAACCAGTTCTCCGCCGTGGCGGGCACGGTCGACGCGGGAACCAACGGCGGTACCGAGGCTGGCGGAGGCTCGGGTGGCGGCAGCGCCGATTCCGGCAGCTCCGCAGACCTCGCCTCGGCGGTATCGAAGGACGCGGCGAACTGGACGCTCGACGAGCAGAAGGCGGCGGCCGACGACATCGCCAAGAACGGCACCGCATCGGCCGTCTACGCCAAGGCGAAGGCCGCCATGGACGCGGGGACCACGTGGTCGGTGAAGCTCACCAACGACCAGACACTCCAGTACCGGATCATTGGCATCAACCACGACGACCTGGCCGACGGCTCGGGCAAGGCCGGCCTCACGTTTCTCACGACCTCGACCACCATCTCCTCCCGCATGAACGCCACGGACACCAACGTTGGCGGCTGGGAGAAGTCGGAGATCCGCCAGAAAATGAATTCCGGCGAGATCTGGAACTTGATGCCGACCGACTTCCAGTCCAAGGTCAGGGCCGTGACGAAGCTCACGAACAACGTGGGCGGTACCGACAAGAACGCCGCCGTGACAGCGACCACGGATAAGTTGTTCCTGCTCAGCTACTCCGAGATCGTCCCAGACTCGCACTGGGCATCGAGCGCCTGGACATCTGCCGAAGGCGCCCAGTACGAGGCCTTCAAGGGCAAGGTGACGAACAACTACGGTAGCAACTCCGCTATCAACATTGGCGACCTTTGGTGGGAGCGTTCGGCCCATCCGGGCCACTCGGCCGGCTTCCTCTTTGTCCACAGCAACGGCAATCCGTCGATCAACGACTACGCGACGCACTCGTGTTGCATCTGTCCCGCTTTCTCCTTCTAACCTTCGGCCCTGATACCCCGCAGCATCCGCTGCGGGGTATCTCCCGCCACCAATCGAATCTCAGCGAGAGGAGGAACCGTTGGTCCCCAAGAGCAGACAGACCGATTCGGTATCGACCGAGTACCTCCGCCAGGCTCGCATCGTCTGGCGCGAGCTTATATCGATAGGGTCTTTTCGAAAGTGATAAGAGAGACCCTGGTTATCAGGATCCCTCTAATTAACTAGTTTGTTGTCGGGTTGTGATTAATCGAAGTCAACCATCGGTACCGTCTCAGCTGACTTGTCGGCTTGGTATTGATCGATCTTTTCGAATCCAAAGGACTTTGCGATGAGGTTCATCGGGAAGGATCCAATCTTCTTGTCGTACTCGTTGACATCGTCGATGTAGCGCTTGCGTTCAACGGAGATACGGTTTTCGGAACCCTCGAGTTGGGTCATGAGGGTCTTGACGGAATCAGAACTTGCCAAGTCGGGATAGTTCTCCTTGACGGCGTTTAGAAGAACCGTTGTGGCGTTCCCGAGTTCTTGGTCGGCAGCGAGCTTTTCGTTCGGAGATGAGGCGGAATCGAAGGTCTTGCGGGATTCAGCTATCTCGGAGAAAATCTTCTGCTCGTTTGCCATTTGACCTTTTACCGTTGCAACAAGGTTTGGAATAAGGTCGGCGCGACGCTGCATGACATTTTCGACTTGGGACCACTGGGCTTCGCAATCGTTCTTCGAATCGTTGAGCGAGTTATAGACACCAGAGAACAAGATGACGAGCAGAATCACCGCGATTACTATTGCCGATATCACTGCGAGCCACGGTTTAGGCTGGTCTGAAATCGATTCTGTGTTCTTGATCTTCATTTCGATATATCCTTTCATACTCGTCTATTTGTAATTGGTTTTAAGTTGCATGCGCTCTACCAGCTTCCGGATGCGCCACCGCCACCGAAATGTCCTCCATTTCCACTGGAACCATGGGAAGAACCATGGGAAGAAGAGTGGAACGATCCAAAAGAACCTGATGAATGGTTATTATCACCATCGTTTCCGTACCGAAGACCGTAACGGAACGACTTGTAGGTCTGCCAACCAATAATCGCAATGAAAAGGAAACTCAAGACCCAGTCCGTCATCTGCGCGACATTGACATTCCGGGCGAGACTATCTTGCCTAGCCTCGTCGTTCTCCTTTGCGTCGTTATTCTCTACGCCGTTGTTAGCTGCTTTCATTCCATCAGCAACGAGGACGTTGTTTAGACTGTTGATAACACTTTTGACGCCTGTGCTGTAGTCATTTCTCTTATATGAGGCGTGAGCACTATCTAGGATTCGAGCCGCTTCGGAGTCAGTCACCGTTGATTCCAGACCGTAGCCGACCTCGAGGCGATCTTGGTGGGTACTCTTCACAATCAAGTAGAGAAGACCGTTGTCCTTTTCCTTCTGACCAGGCTTGATCTTCTCGGCGAGAGTCATCGAATAGTCCTCGATGGTCTCGTTGTCGGGGAGCGAATCGATTGTCACGATGAAAAGCTGAGCGCCATCGGCCTTCTGTTCCCAAAGATTGTTCAACCTCGTAACCGCATCGGATACGGAATCATCCAAGACACTCGCATTATCGGACACATAGGGCGAGGAAAAGGTGAAATGGGGTTCTTTATCGCGGAAGTTGAAAGCAGCGATGATGACAACCGCGAGTATTGCGGTGATGAGTAAAAGGCGCCTGCGTCTTTTTTCTCGACCTGCTCGCTTTAGGACTTCATCTCTCGCGAAAGTAATCTTCATGAACTGCTTCACGTTGTCACTCCCTGCTGGCAAGAAGGACCAGGGTGTTAGACGAAGAGACGCGCGTGAGGTTGAGCTGTTTGGCGTACCAAGAAGCGTTTTTCTTTGAAACAAGGTAGAAGTCGAAGCCGTTGCCGGCGAGATACTTGGCTTTCTTTTTGGCGGACTTCATGCTGTCCACGTAGTCGCGATAGGGCGATGTTGTTTTTTTCGACCCCGTGTCTTCCCAAAGTTCCGGACGAAGATCGAAGGGTACTTTCAGCCCTTTCCATTCCATGTAGTTGTAAATCACAGGGTCTTCGGCATAGACAACGGGGTCATAGATATCTGAGTCTGAGACCTTATCGATGAGTTTAGAAGCAGAGGCTTCAGATGACTCCCAACAGGTCATTTGCCCGTTTGTCGCATAGACATAGGCATTGGCGGAAATCGGCCCGATAACGGCTAATAGAACGATCAGAAGGATGGTTTTTGAATGCTTAGAGGGTTCCTTATTTGTTGCTGGTCTTGGGAGCTGCGAGGCAAAGGTAATCGCGGAGACAAGCGAGAAGATCCAGATGTTTCGCCAATGCAAGAGTGCAGCAGCGAGGGTAACAACAAGCATTAGCAACATCGCTGGATCGATGGGTTTGCGACGGATCCAAACGGTAAGGATGATGGGGAGAAGACCGATGGCGAAGAAAACCATGCAAAAGCCCTTGGTCGCTTCAAAGGCCGGCTTCATCTCGGAGATGACGTTGCCATAGGATGCCGCGCCCATAGAATCAATCACGTAGCGGGCACCGTCGATGCCGTAGGGGTTCAACACGGATGCCATAACCATCGCGAACACGGCAATGTATATCGGAGCCGTTTCCTTCAGAGCTTCGATGATGTTTCGCGACTTATCAAAAAGCTTTGCCGGAGTCTCAGGCAGTAGGAAACAAGCCGCCACAAACGCGTCCAAAGGCCACATGGCCGCCTGCACGTTCACATGCAAAACGGTCACGAGCGGAAGACCAACAAGATGGCGCCAGTCGCTCGTACGGCGCCAACGGGCGCAGAGACCTACCGTCAAGCAAAGACAGGTCATCGACCAGGCGGTCGGACGGACGCAGATGTAAATTCCCGCGCCGAACAGCGCTAAACCGATGATGAAAAGCATCTGATGGGTCGGCAAGCGACCAGATTTGAAGCCGGTTACGGCGAAGCACATGGAAAGGCAGAAGACGACCGAAAGTACGATTTGATAGATGACCGCGCCATCATAGCCGGCCAGGCAGTAGGCACCATAGAGCAGGACGTCATGAAGCCACTGTTGGATGACTATCGGTCTATATGACGAGAAGGACCACGGATTGGTGTACGGGATGCCGTGCTCCACGATTCGCTTGCCCGTGGCGAGTAGGAACCAGCCATCGGAGTCGTAGGCACCGTTTCCCTGCATCATGAAGCCTGCCACGGTAAGGAAGGCTGCAAGGATGCCTAGGAGCGCAACATCCCGTTTTTCGGCCCGTATGAAGGGAAGCGTGAAGATACGCAAAACTGGGATTCGGAACGGTAGGGCAAGTTGGGGTTCGGATTCAGTTCTCATCGGGACGGTTCTCCTCTGCAGGCATACGGGCAATCTGAATACCGGATCCTCGCCGGCAGCGGACGGCTGCACCGTCCTCGAGGTGGAGGATCGGCGCACGGCCTGTTGCGGTTGATTCGATTTCAATCGAGTCAACGTAGAGTCTCGCTCCGTCCGGTAAGCGTATGAGCATGTCGGGAATGATTACGATTCCGTCATCGGTCTGTGGAAGCTCTATGAGACCACGGTCCACCGCTTCGAGCATCGATGAGGCTATCTTCGCGTTCGCCTTCGCCTCGGGATCCAGATAGATAAGCTGACTTCTAAGTTCACCGTAGGAGGCAAGGAAGTCATCGACCGCCTCTTTGAGTTCTGTCGTGTCAGCTTTCTTGGCGATCCTAGCGATCGCCTCAGATACCTTTACCAACGACCTCATCGGCACCACCCCGTCTGGGGCTGCATTGAGTTCCGATTTGATTCTGTTTGAATTTCGTACAACGCTGCCATCTCCTGTCTGGATGTAGGAGAGGCGATCCGAGTCATACCTTGAAAAATAGCAATATTGAAGATGCGGCGGCTTGTCGAGCTTTACCCGACCGTGGGTATATTTCGTCTCTCCTGTTTGGCGCATGGGGTTACGCCTGCTTAATCAAAATAGCATGGATGCAACTTTTGTTGCAAATGTCAGACATCGAAGATGTTGTCTTCGTCATCATCGAATCCAGTGTCCTCATCTTCATCTATCGCAAAATGGCTGCCGAACGGTGAGGTGGTCTCGGAGTCCTTTGAGTCGGATTCCTCTTGCATCAAGGACTCCTCTTCGTTTTGCTGTTCGTCCTCCTCGATGAGTTCTGCGCCAGTCGCATCTGTTGCATTTTTCGCCTCATCGAGCTGAATCTCTTGATAGGCATCGAGTGGGTAACCGATGAACTCGCAGATCTCGCTGTCCGTCATCGTGGGATGGGCCTTCTTGAGGTACTTAAAGACGAACACTGCCTGGGAATTCATCGAGGTGACATTCGTGTCCGTATAAGACAGCACGCGCTGCGCCTCGAACTTTGCCCCGTTGATTAACCAGTCACCTGTCCCCTGGCGCCACAGTGCATCGACCGTTCCGTTGGCGCGCTGGACGATGATACGCGAGATCTGCTTGATTCCTTCAATAGAGCAGAGAAGTACGGAGGTGCCCAGGCGGCGGGAGGCCGAGGTGAGACATACAGTGTTACCCACGGCGTCCATAAGACCCGGAACCTCGACCTGTTCGCCTTGAGGTGTCGCATCGTACCAATAAAAGTCGAGCCTGAGTCCAACCGTGTCCACGAGATCGAGACGTAGATCGAGTTCGGTCATGACGTTTCGTGCCGACCTATCGCCTGCGCTCATGGCGTTAGGCGTCGTGAAGTCACTCGTGTCGTACTCTTTGATACGACCGTTCTTGTACTCGATTGCAATGATCATGTTCTCTCCTTAGTGTTGCTTGGTCTGCTGGATTTCCATGCCGCCCTCTTGGGGTTTGCCTTGAGAAGTTTTCGTAGAGGTCGTAGTCTGGTTGTTCGCCGCGAGACCGCCGTAACCCTTCTCGTCTCGAATATCGGCCATGGCATCGAGGATCTGCTCCTCGGTCATCTTCTTGCGACGTCCATCACCGGATGCGGAGGTCTTGGGATAATCGATTCCAAGCGAGTTTGCGAGGGCCGATGGGTACTCGACATTTGGTGTGCGTTTCGCTTCATCGCGAGGCGTTGCATCCGCATTTTCGATAGTTATCTTAAGCCTTCCCATCAAATCCGCTCCCTCGCGGGTACAGGGTGCTGCCGCCTTTGCAATTGCCATTGCTGCCGCGCGCTCATCATCGTTCATCCAGCGCTCGCGGCTTGAGAGGCCCTGAGCGCGTTGCCGGCGGCTCGCGTATTTCTCGGCCATCGCCTGCTCGATGGAAGTCGCGGAGTACCGTTTGCCGAGCGTCGAGCCCTTCACCTTCCGGGCGGCCGGGTCGGAGGGATGATGGTAGACAATCTCGCCGTTGCGGTTGTAGTTGATTTTCACGCCGAGCTCGGCGAGCTTGGCGCTGAAGTCGGCGGGACCTTTCGAGACGCGCAGGGCGACGTCGACGCGGTCGCGGATGTCCTCCTTCCACGACCATCCCTCTCGGTCCTCCACCTGGCGCTCGGCCATGGTGTCGGAGTCACCGAAGCCATGCGGCACGATCAGGCGCATCGTCGTTCCATCGCTGATGTGAACGGTCACGTACTCGAAACCGTCTTTCTTGCCATCTTTCGAAGGTTTTTTAGGAGTGGCCTGATCTTGCGTGTCGGCTTGTGGGTCGTATGTCTCTTCGAACATCTTCTCGACCGGTCGGCGCTCCGAGAGGCGTTCGAATATCGCCTCCTCGTAGTCATCGTATTCGGCCACGCCTTTCGCCTCGTCATCAAGAACGCGGCCGAGCGCCTCCATCGCTCGATCCAGTCGCTTTCCGCGTGAGACCTGGAGGCCGAGCTCGTCCATCTCGGCTTGCGTGTAAGACTGGCCGTTCGTTGCGAAAGCATGCCAGCCGCGCGAAAGAGACATCGTCTGGAGGTCTGCGCGCATTGCCTGAATGACTTTCGTCTTGAGCAGGCCCGAGATGCGCCGGCCCGTCTCGAGGTCGGTGTTGTTGATGACGAGGTGTGCGTGAAGGATGCCTCGTTTACCGGCGGCCTCGCGCGATGTGTTGTCATCGTGATAGGCGATTGCTACCTCGAATCGACCGATGCCCTCTCCTTCCGATCCTCGAGAGTCGAACCACTTCTCGGCCCACTCGTTGACGAAGTCGCGGAAGTCGTCGAGCTCGACCCAGTCGTCCTTCTCGTCGAGCGAGATGATGATGTGCTCGTATGTGCGGACCTTGTCGCCCTCTTTGGTCGGCTTGTCGTTTCCGAAGATCTCGCGGGTTTTGTCCATGACCTTGGCCCAATCATGGCCGTGCCAGTCGCGGTCGGTGAGGTTCAGAAAGTCCCGATCGAGCGCCCGGTCGTTCTTGAAGAGGTAGTAGCGGATCCACTTGGCGGAGCTGTGCCCGGCGATCGGTTTCATGTACGTCATGAGAGGTCACCGTCAACAGAAGCGGACGGGAAGTCCGTCTGGGCGGATGCCGTGTCCGCAGTCGTTGTCTTCGGTCCGTGCCTGCGGCCGCGCACGCGATGACGGCGCTCGGGTTCCGTTTTATCGATAGGGGCCTCGCGGGCCCGCGCGGTCAGGTTCACGGACGGCAGCTCAGCCAGGGCGTCCACGTCCTCGGCGACGGCCTTGAGCCGGTCGTAAATCGTCTTGTTCTGCTTTGAGATTCTCTCGTAAAGCGCGACCAGCTCCTCGCGCTCCTCCTGCGAGATGGCGCGGTGGTTTCCGTACTTACGCAGGATGCGGTTGAGCGCGCGCACCGACTGGTTGTAGTTCACACCTATCGCGCGAATCTCGGCGGCTATGGAGCGCAGCCCCTGGTCGGTTATGGCCTGGACGGGCAAACTTTTTGTTTGGTCGGTCTGAGTCGTGAGGACAAGGTCGGGACCGAGCGGGCTGGAGAGCGTCTCGGTGCCGGGGATGGCGCGGCGGATAGCTGTGAGGTCGATGTCGATGGGCAGGGCGGCGAGCGTGCGCAGCAGGTCGCTTCGGCTGGCTCCGAGGCGCTCGGCCCGTTGCTCGAGGGCATCGATGTCGGCGGCTGGGAAGCGGACGGTGAAGCGGCGGACGGTGGGCTGTGAGGCGGCGCGCGGCTCGTCGAGCGGCCCCGTGGCGGTCTCATCGAGCGCGGCTGGCGGGTCGCTCTGCAGCCAAGCCGGAGGGGCGTAGGGCGCGACGGGTTGCGGGCCAGTGGTCGGGACGGTCGGCGGAGCGGGTTGCTGGACGGCGTTATTAATGTCTGACATTTTGGTGCCTTTCTGTTAGACGGCCTGTGTGAGCTTCGCGAGCGGGCCGGTCCCGTGCGCGACCGTCGGCATTTTCAATGTCTGACGGTGTCTGCCGATGTCCGACTGGCTTGTCGGACATCTGTGCACGGGACCCGCGAGCTGAGCGAGCGGCTATCGGCCACCGGTGGCCCCAGCAGCGGTTTTACCGCTGGTCTGGCGTCTGACATTTTTAATGTCGGACGCTAGACGAAGCTGGCGTACAAAGTGGCCTCATGGATAGTCTGCGGCACCTTTTTCGGGGGCTTCGGGTGTTGCCGCAGCGGCAATCACAATCGGGAGGCCACTTTGGACCTGCCGCCTGACCGCAGGGCAGGCGGCCGCCCCGCGGGGGCGAGCGGGCGCGATCCAACTGAAGGTCCGACAACGTCTGACAATGTCTGATAAGAGCCGACAAAACAGCAAACGAGAAACAATGAAATGTCTGACAACGTCCGACAATGTCCTATAAAGTCCGACAATGCGGCAGGGACCTGTTTAAATGTCCGATGTCGTCCGACAAATAGGACTGGCATGAATCATGGAAGGGCAAAGGTGGACTCGGACGGAAGGATTCTCTGCGATGTGACAGCGATGGCTGAAAAGACTGCCACGAGGCGGGTCATCGGTTCATCCGATCGAGGTTCGGCAGAATTGAATAGCGTTCGCGTTCGCTTCGTGATGAGGTTGTGCGGGCGGTTTGGGACGCTTTTGGAGATTCATCGCGGCGTTGCGGCCGGACTTTTTGAAGCGCTGTGGACTTTATTTTGGATGCAAAAACAAACAGATTGTTAGGTTGCAGAGTATGTTTTGGTACGAAAGATGTTCGTTTCGGCGAACTTATTAAAGCTCTCGCAGACGATTTCGGGACGAAATTCGGACTGAGATTCACCCTTTCGAAGTGTTTTCGATATTCGTGCTCGCTCGATGCGAGACGGTTTCGGAATCGTCCACAGGCTTACGAAACGTAAAATCGAAGGCTCATGATGAGGTCCGCGGGACTTTTTGAGTCCCTTTCGGTCTGTTTGAGAGCCGACGAGATGCTCATATCAAGTTATCTTTTGCGTGCGAGAGACATTTCGGAACGGGCGGATGGATTCGTTTTCAGGTTGGATTTCGTCCGAACTCACTGGAAATCGAACTCTAAAAATAATTTTATTGATACCCCTAGGTGCCTTTTGAGAGGTGCGGCGGAGCGCCGTTCACCCCAACGAGATGATCAGACAGCCGTTAAAAGAACAAAGCGCCAGACCTCGGGGGCCTTTTGAGGGCTCCCCTTTGCTTAGCTTGATGCTCGGCACGGTCGGCGGGACGAGCGCCGACCGATCTGTGGAAACATGCTTGGCAATACGGATTGAAACAAGGTGCTAGCCTACGGGGTGCCTCTTGACGGGCACCCCTTTGCCTTGCTGAGCGTCTGAGGTGGCCGGCGGGATAAACGCCGGCCACAATGAGAATGAGAATAATAACAACGTGTAACACAAAACGCCTAGCTGCGGAGCGCCTTTTTGGGGCGCTCCTTTTGCTTGAACGAGGCGCTCGAACGAGACGCCTGGGGTGGTCGATCTGTCATTCGCAATCTGATTTCCCTTTGCTTTCGAGCTGATTTTCGGCTGCTTGGAACAACGATGAGGACAATGAGATGGACAAATTGGACGTGCTCGGCACGCGTCGGATTCCTCGCGCTGATAAGTCTCAGGGCTTTTTGACGAGTAGATTGGCTTTAAATTTGAACTTAATGAGGGGCTTGAAACGCGAGATTCGGAACGGGTAAAAGGTAGAAAAATGCTTTAGAGCAAACCTCGCGATACAAATAGACGAACCGAAAGGACAATTGCTTGACCGTTTACGTCACCGGGGACATCCACGGCGGACCGGATCTGCAGAAGATTCGAGACTGGGAAGGCGGGGGACGCGGGGATTATCTGATCGTCGCGGGCGACTTCGGATACCCGTGGGACTTCTCTGAAATCGAAGAAGAGGACATCGGATGGCTTGAGTCGAGGCCGTATCGGTCGCTGTTCGTCGACGGCAACCACGAGCGCTACGACTGGTGGAGGGATCGTCCGACCGAGGAATGGAACGGCGGTTCGGTCCAGAGACTCCGTCCGCACTCCCCCATCATGCGCCTCATGCGCGGCGAGATCTATGAGATCGAGGGCATAAAGATCTTCACCATGGGCGGCGCGGCAAGTGCCGACAGGCAATGGAGGCATGTCGGCGAAGACTGGTGGCCGTGCGAGCTGCCGAGCGAGGAGAACTTCAAGCAGGCCCGTGCGAAGCTCGATGAGGTCGGCTGGAAGGTCGATTACGTGGTCACGCACACGTGCGCCACGGGCCTTTTGGAACCGACGATGGGACGTCCGGAAGAGGCCGATAGGCTCACGGATTTCTTCGATGAGGTCGAGGAGCGACTCGATTTCAGGCGATGGTACTACGGGCACTTCCACATCGACCGCGACGTCGACACGCGGCACACCGTACTCTACTATGAGGTCGTGCCCATCGGTTTGGGTGTCAACGAGGCGATGAGGAGCATCGGATGATCTGGTTCACAAGCGATTTGCACCTCGGACACGCCCGCGTTCTCGACTTCACGGGACGCCCGTGGGATACGATAGATGAGATGAACGAGGCGCTGATCGGGGGCATCAACGCCCGAGTCGCACCGACCGACACGCTCTATGTGCTCGGTGACTACTCGTTTAAGATCAACCTGGAGACTGCGTACGCACTGCGGCAGAAGATCAACTGCCAGGACGTGCATCTCGTGCCGGGCAACCACGACAAGGACTGGACGTGGCCGAAGGTCGCAGACGCGTTAACTGTCGAGCCTATGATTACAACGATCAAGGTCCATGATGGCCGCCAGAAGGTCGTGCTGTCGCATTTCCCGCTGGCGGACTGGCCGTCCATGAGTCATGGGTCATGGCATCTTCACGGTCATATCCATAGCTCTGGCAGCGCCTACAACGAGTTCAATCGGCGCCAGGGAATCTTGAGATACGACGTTGGCGTGGACGCAAACGGGTCCGCACCGGTAAGTCTCGATGAGATCTCGGAGTGGTTCGGCTCGGTCAATGAGCCGTCCGGTCGCATCAAATGGCCTTTGTGGGTGAACGCCACAGGCGATAAAAAAATCGACGAGGAGCTTCAGGCGTGGCACGTGACAGACACAAATTAACCGTCTCACGTGCTCAGTCTTCTCCCCTTTGGACGCGGTTGGTCATTTGTTTAATTATCCAACTTTGAAAATATTACGTCACCGCTATTTCGACAAGTAGCTGGGTAGATTCGTATTTAGTTTGCTCTCTTTAGTACTCGCTTTTTGGAGGACGAATGTATCCACGTTGGGAGCACCTGCGTAACGTGAAGGGGACATGCCCTATTTGCGGAAAACCAGCGCACGTAGGCGTAAGTATGAGAACAAGTAAACCTTTTTGGCTTCATGATAGATATGATGTTCATAGTTATTATCGCGAACATGTCGGCCAAGGTCTCGCTCCGATTGAACTGGATGAATTCGATAGGCTTCTCGATGAAGCTGAGGCACAAGGAATCGATACGAGTGCAAGCGCAGGAGGGGGATATGCCTCCAGCAAACGCGTTCGTTGCGTTGAGACGGGCAGGGAGTTTAGCAGCATTCAATCAGCCGCCGATACAGTCAAGCGGAGCCGTGTTTCTCTTTCGACTGCAATCAAACGAAATGGAACCTGTGCCGGCTTCCATTGGGAAATTATTTGATTTTTAGAATTAACTAATTGCAGCGCAATAGATAAATTGCTGACTGCGCCGTTCTTATTCTTGCCTCGTCCTTCTCCCCTCTATCGCTAAATATCTTTCGTTGGTTTACTCTAGCCCGAGATACTGCAACCGACTTTCGCGACCGCTCATGGATCTTTGCTGCGAAATCCAGTTCGGCTCATTCGTCTATAGTCAAGCCAGCGGTCTTACTTTCGGCTAAGCCGAAAATTTGTCCCACAGCGAATGCTGTGGGACATCAGGGTCAAAGATTAAAAGGAAAAAGCGGGAAAACGTTGAGCTGGAACAATGCGAATATGCGTTTGGTTCATTTCCAAGCTTTAGGCAGTGTCACGCTGCGGGTGTTATAGCTAAACCAATCATGCTGCGTTGAAACGCTCACGTTCCAATCTGAACAATCAAGAAAGAGAGACTTGCAGTTATAGAACATCTCGGAAAGATTTGCTGAATCATGGAAAATAATATTCTTCGGCATCGTAAGCGACTCCAGCTGGTGACATTCGTTGAACATGCTCTGAGCTAGTTCTATTTCTCCTATTTTCCAAGACGAAAGATCTAGCCTTCTCAATGAGCTTCCATAGAACATAAACCAAAGATTCTTCAGTTGTGGGGCGTAAAGACCGTCCATGTTCACGTCTTCTAAGTACCAGCACCTTTCAAATAAGCCCCCTGTCGTTGTCAAAACAGGACAATTCAGAGATGAAAGATCAATAGATCTAAGAGATTCGCAACCAAACATTGCATATTTCAAGCTCTGACATCTTTTCAGGTCGAACATATTGAATTTAGAAACCGATGAGAGCTTTTTAAAGGAAAAAAACCACCCATCCATGAATCTCGGAGCAATCCCAGAATCGACGACATTCATCGCCATAACTTCACTCTCAAGACCTGAAAAGGGGCTAATTGGGTAATTATTCTCGTCATATAAAGCTTCAGAATCCTCGAACCCCGTATATACCTCGGTGACGGTGCGGTAGTTGAACATGTCCCCGACCTGGGGCACGCCGCGCCGCTTGTAGAACATGAGCGAGTGGTCGTCCTCGCTATACACCGCGAACGCGGTGCCGTTCTCAGGGTCCGGCAGGTCAACCGCGTCGTAGAAGTTCTCGCCGACCGTCCCCGAGCCTATGGCATCGGACACTTGGTTGAACTGGTTCCTGATCGCCGAGGCCACGCCCGGTCCCGCGACGATCACCACCAGGGCGACGATCGCGATTAGAAGGACGTACTCGATGGTGGACTGGCCCCTCAGGCGGCGGGCATCACGGTGAGATACCCCCCCCCGAGAGGTAAAGCCGCTGCATGCATGTGCGACTCCCTTCGGTAGAGGATTTACTGACAGGAGTCAGCGTATCGAGTGAGGGAGAGCCGCGAGCCCTGTTGCCGCAGCGGCATACCAGGCAGGTATTTGGCGCAGTCTTCAGGCAATGCAGCATAGTGAGATTGTCATTAGCAGATTTCTTTTTCGCTAGCTATATGAAGGGTCAATATGAAGCCCTGTGGAGTGACTCGAACATTTCGACACATCCACAGGGCTTGTTCGGTGATTATGAACGGACATGAATGATAAGGTCCAATTAGCTGAAGAACCTTTCTTCCTCGTCTTCGTTCTCGTCTGCCTCTTGATCCGTTTCATCATCTTTCCAACTACCGCTGATTGCTCGGATAGCTACCAGCATGACGGTAAGTGAAACAATGACAAAGACGTAAATACTTTCGAACATGAACAGCTTCTGGAACAAGTAGAGCGCGGCCAAGGCCTCGGCCTTTGCTACCGTCTCCAGCCACTTGTACTTGATCACCTCGAAGGCGATGATTGAGACAAGGGAAAACAGGACTGACCCAATCGACACGCCGGCAAGAAGCTTGCACAGAATGCTTGTGCGCACTGCCCCGCTTAATGCCTCGCCCACCTTTGCAAGCTTCATGCGGAGCTTGTCGATGACAGCTTTCCGCTTAGCGATGCGGATTTCCTTGCGCTTGCGAGCTTCCTCCTGCTTAAGTTGTTTCGCAACAAGACGTTCGGTCTTCTTTGCTTCATCAGCGATGCGTTTTTCTTCGGCGGCTTTTTTCTTACGTTCGACTTCGAGACATTTCTGTTCAGCCTTCTCCTCTTCTTTCAGGTGCTTCTGCTCGAGTACAATCTGTTTCTCGATTTTCTCGGCCGTCGCACTTGAAACAATCGATGCAGTTTGGGCCTTGGGATTCTGCTTTCCGCCTTGGCAATCCTTGCCAGGCGATCCGCAAGAAAAAAGATCCGATAACGGACATCCGTTTTCGCATCGTCCACATGGGGAATACAAGCCATCGAATTTAGAAGCTTTCAGCTCCCGCTCGACCATCGCCCTCAAGTCGATATTTTCGCTATTTTTCATGGCAACCTACTTAGCTTTACCGTAGTCGATGCAATACGGGGAAACTCGATAGCCATTTGGAGCTGCCTTGCTGCCAACGTTTTCCTTCGTTTTGAAAATGACAACGCGATGCCCGACAAGATCTCTGCCCCAAATCTTTTTCACAACCTCGCCGCGCTTTGAGTCAACCCTCTCGGATCGGACTTTTTCCTGCCCATCTCCGTTATCAGCATGAAATTTGATGAGATAACGATGGGAGGTCTCTTCGAACTCAATTGAATCGATGACCGCAAAAATACGTTTGGATGTTCCAACGATATAGGGTAGAGACCGTTCCGATGACAGACGATCGAGTTTGAGCATCTCCTGGGTCACCGCAAGCTCAAGGTTTTCATACTTGCGCCCACTCAGAAGGAGCGCGAAATAGGCCATACGAATAGTAGCGGGATCAAAAAACGGGTCGGTATCCATCATGCCTCCTAATAACATCAATCGTTAGTTCATCTTGAATTAGGAGTCAAAAATGTGCGAAGATGTGCCGCAGCGGCAACCGTATCTGAACATATCTTGTTTGACGTTGATCGGTCGGCGTTTGTCTGAATATACTAAACTTAATGTTTAGTACAAAGGAGTGTTGAAGTGCTAGAGAAAATCGGCTCCTCAGACGCCATTCGTTACATGGCGCAAGATAGCGGTCTTACCCTTCAGGATATTTCCGTCCTGACGGGTAAGAAAAAAGGCAATCTTTCCTGCCGTCTGTTCCAGAACTCTCGGTTCACTATCGATGAGTTCGTCAAAATCAGTGATGTTTGCGGGTGGAAACTTGTCTTGCGCCGCGGAAACAATGAATTTGAGCTGCGAGGCATCGACGCCAACAAACCAAAGAACAACGACAAATAACTTTTCTTCATTAAGCTTGAAGCCAAAAGTTGCAGCGGTTTGAATGAGCCGTCTCATATGGGTGATTTTTACGCCGATGGCAGATGTACTCGACCGTAGAGTCCTCTGGACGATGCAAGACGTCTTTCACCTTTTGGTTAATAGAGCAATAGGCACAGTTAGAACAGTGTCTCGAATTCTTCTCAATCTGTTCCTTTGAACGTTCTTCAGCTCGAATCAAACCATCGCTTATCGTCATGAGTCACACTACCTTATACATCGGAATCAGTGGAGCGTGCCGTTGCTGGCAAGTTAGCGGCGCCGGCCCGCACCTTTCGGCGCGTCCGGGCGAGGGCACTGCCGTAGTTGGAACCGTCTCAAGAGGCAGGGAGAAGAGGGGTTCTCTATATCGATTGTAAAGCCGACGCGATTCACGCAAATCAACGCTGTTTGCAAACTTTAAATGCTCGCACGAATGCTCGAACGTCATTTTTTATGACACTTACTGGGTTATCTAGATATATGCGAAGTCAACGATAGTGTTTTCTTCATCCATGATTTTCTTCGAGGCGAGAAGCGCCGCCTTGTTGTCAATGCGGTCTTGTTGAGTGAGCTTGCCTAGGCGCATCAACGGATGATAAGGCATGGGGTTCGGACGCTGCTCGAGAAGCTGCTCGGTACGTCCATCAAGTGCGACCGCATACTCATCGAGAAAATCCCAGGCATCATCGATTGGCATTACTTTAGTGTGACTCGGTTTCTTCCAATCCTTGACCGACCGCGGCGTGATGCCGAGAGCAAGCGCAATCTCAAACGGCGGCACCCCAAGCGATTCCATCTTTGATGCGAAAGCAGCTTTCGGATCTATCTCAGGAATGCAATCGAGATTCTGCTCGATCCACTCGTCATCTCGGCATGCGAAGACTATAGAGCATTCAATTCCCTTGTCTTTGAGCTGATCGACCACGAGTTTCGTTGCCAAGTTTTGAAGACCGACCGGTTCGTCCTCGTTCATGTCTTCCAGTCGGTACCAACGAAGGATGTACTGACCGAATTTGGTGTGCGCTTCGTAAACTTGATTCAGACGTTCCATCGTTAAATCGCCCAGCATCTCAGACTGGTCGTAAAGCCAATCGAAAGCCTCTTTCGGAGGCATATTCTCGGCGTCGGGGTCAAGCCAGTTGCGAACACTCGAGACACGGACATCAAGCCCTCGTGCCATATCCTCGGGCTTCAGCCACAGGTTGTCGAGTTGGACCTGCACCGCGCATTTGAAATCAAACATTTATTTCTTTCCTTCCTGAAACGGGCTTGCATGGCTCATTAGCCATGCCTTGATTTGAAATAGACCTTAGCAGATTTGATAGCTTGGAAAATCCTTATCGGGTCGGCAAAGACCAGAACTCCTCACGCGGTGGGACCTCGAAATAGAAATGCCCGCTCGGGCACCGCTCACCCTCCTTGGCGTTGTCGTTATAGAAATCTTCTAGGTCGTACTTGCGCGCGACCTCATCCTCATCAACGGCTACCGCATGGGTCACACCATCGACATCGTTAAACACATGAAGCCAGTAGTCACGATCACTCTCACTCTCGAAACGGATGAGCCTGTCATCGCAGGAAGGGTTCGCGGCATCTTCCTGGAACCACTCGAGATAGGTATAGGTAATCTTCTTCATGTTCATCAACTTTCGCTTTTGTAGTTGTTAAGAGTAAGGATAGGAGAAAGTCTACGCACTCCCCTATCCTTTTAAGAATTACTATCTAGGCGCTAAGGCAGCAACCACGCCCGAAACCGTAGCCGTCCGATTTGCCGCTATCCCAGATGGATTGGTCGTTCGATACCCTGACGCTTGCGCTTTTTGACTTGTGAAGATTCAACTTCTCGTTCATGTAGCGCTCCACGCTTTCGGGAACGACAACTGCCAAAGCCATGGTCTGGTCCATTTCGAGCTGCTCATCGTAAGACTGCTCGAGACCCTCGATGAAACCGAGGCAATAGCTGTTCTTGACGCCTGCCTTGCGGCCTACGCGCTTTCCGTCGAGCTGCATGCGCGTGTCGCAAAACTTCTTGAAGCACGTCTCGATGGCATGTTTGGTAGCACGGAAACAACCCGCCGCAACGGCTGCGTCCTCGTCCTCGCCGACGAACACGAAGTTCGTTCCGTCGATGGCGTGCCGCCCGGTCCAGAAATCATAGGAGCCATAGTTGGTGCTGATGTAGTAGCGGCAACGGTAGTTCCTGGCAATGACGCCGGCGAGGATCTTCACCCAGCTCGGCACGCGCTTGCCGACGTTTTCAGTATGAGAGTTGATTGTGGCCGGTTCAGCGTTGAGGTTAATGTCCTTCATCGTCATATGGTTTGCCGCCAAGAGACGCTGAAGCGCCAAGGAAGCCGCACGAGCCTCGCCCTCTGAAGTCGCGCCGTCAATCATTGCGATAATCTTCTTGATTTTCATTTCGACCTGAGTCATTCCTACCGCTCCTTATGCGTGTGGGAGATGCCTTTCATCTCTCTCTAATTTAATATAGTATAGTATATGTATTTGAGAATAGCAAGGTTAAGAATTTAACTTAAAAAAGGAAAAGAGCGATCCGAATATATGGACCGCCCGTTTCCCAAGTAGAATCTTGAATCAAAGAAACTAGATTGGAAGTAACTAATTAAATTTAAAGTTATTGATACAAGACCCAATCCCGATGTTCCTCTTTCATTCTGAATCCAAATCAGTTCGTAACTGACTGGGAGCCCAGTAGCTGAAGTCGCCACCGAGCTCCCGTAAACCAGACTAGTCTGTGACGCGAAGGAAGTAGTCCATCGCGTCTCCTTTGAGAGTTTCCATTGCGTAAGCGTCTGCTTCTTTCCAAAGCTTATCGTAGAGAACGGCAAGAGATTTATCGCTCTCAAAATGCTGGTAAATCTTGTGATTCAGAACGGTCACGAGATCGGTGAGATAACGATAGTCCGACTTCCATTCATTGAACGCGCTGTTGAACGTCATGATGACGGAGCCGCGGCCGAAACGGTCGGCAATGGAGAAATCCTGCCAAAAGGTCGTGCTGAAATCGTCCTCATACGGAACCGCATAGGGATCGGACGAGAAGATGGGAAGATCGAGGTACGTGGAAGACATGATGCGAACTCCTTTTCGCTCGGTGTGCGGGACGGCTTTCATCCCACTTGTTGCCATATAGTATAGTAGATGTAGTTAGGCTATGCAAGATCGCCGAGGTATTTTTACGGAAAAGCGCAGGTAAATGCCTAATTGACAGGCTCTTCTAATCCCTGATTTATATGAGCGCAATCTAGACAAGCTGCTTAGTCGATATAGGTAACGTCATTCATGTCAAAATGAGATTTCCAAGCCTCAACCAATTCGTCATAGTTGAGCGTTATGAATCGCTCCACCGATTTCAACTCTCGGGCTGAAAGAAAACTGGCATTATTTGCCAAACGGCAACCGCCGTTCCGAAGAAGCCAGAATTTGGCTGAATTTTTCGAAGGCGTCTTCACCGATACGTGAACGTGAACAGGTTCTCCGTTTTCTGAAGACCAGAAGAAGAGAATAAAGCGCCCGAATACGAATACCTTAGGCATTTTCAGAGGCCCTTTCATCAGCCATTTCATATATCAAAGGCGCATTGTTCTTAATGAACGTACGAAAATGAGCCAGCTCATCGTCTGTAAATCCTGAAGATTCTTTCCAGTTGCAAAGCGGAAGTAGGCATTCGGCGTAATCAAAGCCGAATTCTCTCGGCCGCTCTACGGTTATCCGCACTGTTCCGTCTTCTCTCGTTGCCGAATAACCGAATGAAGTTCCATCGACCAGTTCTGCGTAATCCCAAAGCATAATCTACCTCCGCTCCTTCTATCGATAGGATACATCGACTTTCTAGCGAGAACGAGAGCGCCAAAAAAGCGGGTAGCGACCGTGTCGGCCGCTACCCTGGGGAAGGGACTACTCGCTGCGCGGGGCAGTCATGAACTCAATCTCATCGACGACCACCTCGAGTTTGGAGCGGCGCTGACCGTCGCGCTCCCAGGTGCTATAGCGGAGCTTGCCCTCGATGGCGACCTTCATGCCCTTGCGCATGACACGGCTCGCACCCTCGGCGCGGGAACCGAACATGGTGCAGTCGATGAAGTTGGGGTAGTCCTCCCACTCATCGGTCTCGGGGTTCCGGCGGCGGTCGTTAACGGCGATTCCGAAAGACAGGACCTGAGTCCCGCCTGCGGTGGCGCGCAGCTCGGGCTCGCGAGTAAGATTACCGGAGATGATAACACGATTGATGGACATAGGATCTTCCTTTCCCTAGGTTTGCGGAATGCCTCTCATCCCGCTTGACAACATATAGTATAGTACATGCGGGCAGACTTTACAAGATCGAACCGGGAGATATTTTCGGAGAAAGTGCAGGCAAACGCGGAAAACGAGATAAAACGCAGGGCGCCCGCACGGACACCCTGCTAATAATTGTCTTAGTGGGCAACAACCGCCATTACTTTCCAGTTCATGATTTGTTTGTTGCCAAGATAGAAGGTTATCGTCTGGCCCCTATCTTCAAGATATACCGCTGAGTCATGGCTATCGATGTCACATTTGCCAAGCACATCCTGGGCGTCCTTCTGCATGAAGTTACAAGCATCCTCGTAACGATTGAAAACATCGATGCTAAGAACCTCACTGCTCCTGAGATTAACGCAGGTAACCGCCCAAGTTGCATTGCTCATGATATTTCTCCTTTCGGAATGCGAGACGACTTACATCTCGCTTCTTGCATATAGCATGCTAAATTCTATTAAAGATTACAACTATTTCATTGTAGAGGAATGACAGCAAACACCAGTGCTAATACTCCTGAAGTTGCCAAAGGTCGATCAGAGTGTCGAGAATAGCTGTTTCAACCGATAAGTTTTGAGAGCAGGATTCTAAGTTTAAAATCGTTTTCTCAAGCTCTTCTTCCATTGAGGCGACTGTGATGAGCTGCAGGATACGCAAGGTCAGCTGCCTAATCTCTCGTTGGTATCTTCTTATCATGCTGAAATGAAATTCTATGCGATCGAAGATTAAAAGTTCGTCTGGTTTGTCGTTATAAAACTGTCGGTCATCTGGTTTGTCGAAGTTGAACAACTTGCTAAGGACCCGCCCGGCTTCCATCATCGTATCCTTCGAACCCACGATCACCGAAGCATGTCTTCTATTAAGTTTCATCTCTCGCTCCGTCTCTCAGTCTTTTGATAGTGAATATCAGAGAGAAAGAGAGAGACGGCAGTTCACCCATCTCTCCCCTACTGAAAGGTCATTTACTCTTTGAGTAGCTTGACGACCTTGAAGATCACATCAGAGACGTGGTTGTTGGGGCCTGTCCACTGGCATCCACGGTAGACACTGATGGGCAGGGATTCCATTTCTTCAGCGAGCCGCTCAAGCTCGTTAATCGCGTCGAGCGTCGCATCGTTCATCTTCGCCTCAGCAATATCATTCGCTTCGGTCTGCTTATCGGCGATGACCTCGTCAAGCGTGTAGTAAAAATCGTTATCCATGGTATCTCCTTTCGATGATGCTTCCAGATTTACTTTTTAAAGAGTGGAACGATAGGTCTTGATGACCTGTTGGGCGCATTCGATGCCAAGACCAGCAAGGGTACCGCAGACCAGGATTACGATGACGTTCAGATAGATGTAGTCGAACTGGATGAACCAGGTTCCGAAAAGCATTGCGGCTAAGCCTAGTGCAGACAATGCGATCCTCGGTGCGTAAAACGTGAAGTCATCAATTTTACGGTTCATATTGCATTCTCCTTAAAGGTGTGCGGGACGCTCTTCGTTCCGCTTGACGACATATATTATAGTAAAGGCTATAAAAGAATGCAAGATTGCCGAGTGAAAACTTTCCGGGAATCGTGAAGGCAAATGTTTGAATTACCGACCATTTTTATCCTGATTTATTTGGTTTTCTGCCTTTGAGAACACAAAGGACATCCACGTCCTATATTTCTGGCAGTTATCGAAGCTTTCCACTCGTGTCCGCATACACCTTTCCACCAGACTATTTTTTTTGATTTTGGTGACACCTGAGTGGGAAGAAGATTGAGATTCTTTTCGAGATCCCATTCGGCGGCCAAACGGGGGTTAGTTGCCATAAGGTCGTTGTATCCCGGTAAAATTTTCATTCCACTGCAATAAGGACAACCCCGTCCAACCGTTCTTGAAGCAATCGTGGCTTGCCACTCGTGTCCACATTTGCCAAGCCACCAAACCTTTTCGTTCGATTTATACGCAAATTGATCAGGCTTTCGACCTCCATTTTTGATGGGATGCCATTCCGCAGCTAAGATTGGCATAACAGTTGCGAAATCATTGACGCCTCTTTTTACATGCCTATTTGCGCAATATGGGCACCCACAACCCCTGCTCCTGTTCATGATCTCCGCTTTCCATTCATGACCGCATGGACCTTTCCACCACACCTTTTTATTTGAGCCTGCCGTCACTTGGCTTGGCAGAAGGTCGTTTTTCATCGGATGCCATTCGGCAGCCAAGGCTGGATTAACCGTCGCAAGGTCATTCTGGCCAACAATCAGTTTTGCCATTTGGTCTATTCCTTTTTTGAGCTGGACTAATGCGATAAAAGAGTTCTTGCTTGAGTATCAGTGCCCCTTATCCTTAAGAATCCAACATCGGACTGTATGACTTTAAAAATTGAGTCGCCGGTGCCGTGGCTTGGGATTCGGGACCATACATCGCGCAGCCAGATATGATGACATGATTGATAGACACAACTCTTCCTCTCATTGGAGTGCGAAACGCCCCCCGTTTCGCTTTTCGCGCATTAAGTATACTAGATGGCGATATAGGCCGCAAGTAAGGGCTGTTTTTTGGAAGGATCAATGCTTTGCTAGATGCCTTGTGCGGTCGGCGGGACAAACGCCGACCGATTTACGGAGGCATGCCTGGCGTTATGGGTTGGAACAACGTGCTTGCCGGCGGGGCGCCTCGTGGTGGGCACCCCTATGCCTGACTTGGTGCTTTAGATAGCCGGCGGGACAAACGCCGGCCACAATGAGGACGAGAAAATAACGGCGTGTCGAACCGCGGGTTGCCTATTCAGGGTGCTCCTTTGAATAGACATCTACTAAAACGATGGTGTTCTTTCTAAAAGGACGAAATTAAGTTCTAGCTGTTGGCACTAAAAACCTATCGTGGTACGTTTTGTTTAGCTGTTAAAATAAAGCCATCGAGCGCAGCCGTTCGGTGGGCGCCCTAGCGGGGTGCATATCATTTAGCTGTTAGAATATTGAGGCGCAGCGGCAATATCTCGACAAGGCCCTAGCGGGGTGCATATCTTTTAGCTGTTAGAATACTAAAGGGCACCATTTCAAGCTAAGAGGAGCCCTAGCAGGGTGCATATCATCTAGCTGTTAGAATCAAGTGGAAAAACTTCGCATTGAGGACCCTGCCCTAGTGGGGTGCATATCATTTAGCTGTTAGAATACCCTACCCGAAAAAAGCCCCAATAGCTGGGGCTTTGCTGTTTTGGAATTCTGAAAAACGCGAATTTCGGTCCATTTTTCGGCCTGATTTCAACGGAATTCTGAAAAATACGGTGGGTTTAGAAGAAAAAAAGGGGATCACCTGCGCTCCATCAAAAGATGGAGCGCAGGGTGTACCCCACGAGTGGTCCGCCACAAAGGCGAACCCTCTTACCCAAACGCGGTGCATATCATTTAGCTGTTATTGAATAAAACACTGATGCGTTGACTATAACATAATATAGTTCTAATTGCTTAACGTTTCAACACCACCGCGACCCCTCACATAGAATTCAAAAGGAGCCGGACATGATGTTAACCGTTACCATCAGCACCATTACATCAAATTCAAAAGGCTCCTTGAGGACGATGGGTACAGCAGGAGTACGTTAATCGGGAGATTATCATAGACACGCGGCCATCTGACGATGGCACCGACGAATTTGGCGGGATTCAACTCTGCCTAAACTTCTGAGAGCAAGGGGGCGCAGCTGAACTGCGCCCCTTTTGGATTACAGCTATTGGATTGATTCCAGGGCGCATCTATCAGTACGATCGGTAAGGAACTTCAGCCAGCACAGGCCTAGTGAGTCCTCATGCATTATCTTGAGGTCCCTCGCCCATTTCATAGGAGTCGGGAACGATTCACAGGATAGAGGACCGGTTTTCTGAAGCGATTTATGCGGCGCCCCGGTCACATAGGAGCAAATTCCTCCGGTCGCAACGTTGAAATTGTAGAAGCGCATGGCCCTGCCGTCTTGGAGCAGAACGTCTCCCATTTTGATTATCAGCTGGGGACTCTCCGAATCGATTTCCGTGGTCTCCCAATAATCGATGGCCTTGTCCTTGGAAAAAACGCGCATCCGGTCCTTGGAAAGATGCGGGATGTCAACGTAGTAGATAGGATCGAAAAGCCAGCGACCTGATTTGCCGCTGTCCTTGTCGAAAACCGCATGCAGACCGTAGACGCCGTCATAGGTTTTAGCCGTTCCGTTTCCGTCTTTCCAGACGGTAGTCTTCGGCTTCACCGTACCATTCTGCTTCAGCAGGTCCTTGCCGCGGGCATCGGTACCGCGATATGAATAGAAGGAGTCGTTGAAGAGGCTCCCCGTGGCGTTGCGAGGAAGGTAGAGCGTGGGGACGATGCAGGGAATCCAAGCCTCTACCTTCTGCTTGAAATCAGGGAAGGGCATGCTGCCAAGGAAAAGCGATTCACGTTCGGCATCGCTCTGCCACATCTCGTTCGCTTTCGCGACCTTCATCACGATCGAGGGGGTGCAGGCTGCGATCAGCGCGGCATCGATAGCGTGATGACGGTCATCGTCTCGATCTTTCTTTCCCTCTTCGTCGAGAATGGCGATATCCCAAGCGCGGCGGAGCATCGCTGTAGCGCCGCCCGAGACGGCAAAGACGTGACGGTGACCGTCATCAGGAAACGGCAGGCAACCGTCAAGCCATTTGGCGACAGCCCTAGACATATAGCGCGTGTCGTTTAGCTGACGCGCGATGAAATCCTGAGTCTTGTCGGTAAAGTCCTTATTGAGGAGCTTCTTCAGCTTCGAGGATGCAAGACGCTTGAGTTCGCAGTTTTCTGCCCAGAGTTGCATTCGCGCAGAGAACTCGGCAAAGTCCGGCGCCGTGGACTCTCCTGACGTCATCCACTCGTAGGGCGTGCGGTTCGATTTGTCGCGGTTGGATTTCGTGAGGACGAGCACCTTGTTGGACTGCGAATCGTCGCAGGAGCGCGAAATCGGGAGGATGTGGTCAATCTCGGTATAGTCGCTCTGGGCGAGCATTCGGGCGAAGTCGATGCCCTCGCCGGTGTAGGCATCCTTGCCGCCCTGCTCGTTGTAGAGCTTCACCTTGCGGAAGTCACCCGTCTTGATGTGGGCGTCGGAAGGCAGGTGATAGTAGTCGATGAGGTCCTGGCGGGCCTTGGCGTTGATCTTCTCGTTCTTGTTCTTCGAGGCGTTGATGAGACGCTTCTCGTGAGCGGAATGTTTCAGCTCACGGGCCAACTCGACCCGTATCGCATCGGGCATGCCATAGTGTTTGATGATGGAGTTGACCATGCGGCGGAGACGTGCCGTGGCGCGGAGGACGACGGGGTTCGTGCAGGTCGGGTCGAACTCCACATAGGGAGACAGCAGGCCGTCGGCGCTTGCATTTCGGTTAGCGGCGAGTGCGGCCCGAGCCTCATAGAGACCCGTCGCTTTCTCGGCTTTGTATAGCGTTGCCACGTCCTCGCTCTCGAAGGCGCCACGGAGCATGTGGAGAGCTTTCAAGCTGGACGTTCCGTAGCCTGAGAAGACTTTCGATGTGTAGGGCAAGTCGAGAAGGGCTGCGAGCTCAACGGGCGAGAAGTCCGCAGAGATTTGACTGAGCGCGCCGCGAAGGGAGCTCTCACTTGATGCGAACGTCAAGCAGGAGCAGACCTTGTCGGCGAAGTCGGGCTCCTCGTGCATATCCTCGAGCAGCTTCGGCGCCTTATCGTAAAGGCCGACGCAGAGAGCTGTCCATGCGGGAAGCGTAATGCAATCGGTCGCCTCGTCCGACTTCAGGCGGCCAGCGAACGTATCGGTCTCCGCCATGTGAAGGCGCTTGCGGAGCTGTGACCACTTGAGAGGTTTTGGCTTTCCGGTCACCTTGAAGAGGTCGGCCACAATCTCGTTTCGCGTTTTCGGGGAGATGTGGGTCGCGTCGGCGCCGCGATGCTCGATCTTCACGTTGGCGAGCGTCTGGTAGGCACGGACAAGCTCATAAGAGAGCGCTGAGGAGGCACCGCGTTTCTCGGGCTTGCCGAGGTAGGTGCAATATCCGACCTTATCGTAGGTCTTCTTGTCCTTTTTCGTCGTGTCTGTGAGCCAGCAGAGGGCGGCCAGGTAGCTCTGCTCGAGCGAGACGGTGACCTTCGTGTTGCCCATTTCGCGCTGATGCGCGAAGATCCGGGACACCTCATGGGCGACCGTGGCGATATCGATCGAGAACGTGTAGTCGTCCTTCTTGTTGCGCGACCGCGGCTGCGTGGCGAGGTACTGGGCGTAGGTCTCGTAGCCGCCCTCATCGAGAATCTTGCGGTTCGCACTAAGGGCCTTCTTGACCTTGCCGCCCTCGATATCGTCCTTGTCACCCTTGCCATGGTCGATGTAGCCGCGATGGCTCGCGAACGAGTAGAGGATACGGGCGAGTTCGCGATCGGTGAGCTTGCGGGTAAGAGCATCGACTCGGAGGGCCAGAACCTCGGGTTCGCCCTTTCGGCGGGCGAACCAGTCGGCCGACGCGCCGGCGGGCGCGATACCCGACTTGACGGCGAGCTTGCGGATAGCCTTCTTGCGGTTCTTCTCCCGCGTGATGTTACGGCGCGAGCTGCGATAGCCGCGGCGTGAGACCGCGAGACTCACCTTCGTCTTATCGACGATGGGCTGCTTGAAGATGTGGCTCGCCATGAGGACGATCTCGCCGTTTTCGACATCAATGAGGGCGAGGCCGATGCTCGCGACCCCCATGTCGATGCCGAGGATGAGTCGACGAGGTTTCGAGCTGAACTGCTCATAGGGCATGAGTGCGGATGCCACGGTTTCAGGGTCGAAACCGAAGTCGCGCGGGTCGGCTATCGGGGCAAGTTTTGCCATAGGTCATCATCTCCTGTTTCTCTTGACGGCTTGGGGCACCGCCATGGTTTGATTTAGAGGCCTTTCAGGCCATGGACGATAGAATCGAGTTCACAATCCTGGAGAATGCGTTTCTTCGTGTCGTTGTACGGCTCTCGGTTCATGTTGCCTCCTTTCGGATGCAAGGCTTGGAGCTGGACAAGTGTGCTTTCCAGAAATTGCAGTGGGCGCCGCTTCGCGTCTCGAAAATATGGTCTGGGGCGCGGCGGGTGCATAGGTATGCAACGGTCGTATCTTCGGGACGGTGCTTCGGGTCTGGCACGCCCTCATCTGGCACCGTGCAAAACGCGCAGTTCGCGCAGACCGTCTTTCCTGACGCTACGGCGGCCTCGGTCTCCTCGATATAGGTCAGTTCGGTTTCAGTGAGCATCAGCGGCCTCCTTTCAAGGATTCGGCATCGGTAAGATAATTTCGCTTTTGAATTATCTTGATACGATCGATTTCCGTTTCATATTTTTGGATATCAGTTTCGTCGGTTCCCGACCTGCGTTTATGCAATATGAACCACCAATAAATCGGGCCAACGACGAAAGTGGAAATCAGAAGCTCAGCCAAGATTACAGGCTTGAAAGAAGAACTGGGAATAGCTGGAATTAAAACGTAAATTACCTTTGTCATTCCTCCGATGGCTATTCCAACAGCGAGAAAAGAAGATTGCATAGAGAAAAGCAAAAGTACTCTAGATAGTAAGTCTGTAATTACCCTACTAATAAAGCTGACAAATCGATTGATTTTTTCACTATAGGACTCATCGTCATGATTGGCTTGCTTTTGCAGGCCAGCCCAAGCTATTAAATAACCAATCAAAAAATTTCCAATCCTGCAAAAGCCGTATGTATCATTACCTTTACTCAGAAAATAGAAGAAAAGCCAAAGCGCGGCGAAGCACAAGAAAAGGGTGGCTATATGCGACTCTTTGGTCTCCAGAGCATTCCAATAATCAAGAACATCACATGGTAATATATCTAAATCCTTGAGCCTTCTTTTCAGTTTGAAACGCATATCAGACAGTCTCCTACAGGTCGACATCGACGTAGCAGAAAGAACGGGGAGGAACCTTAGGTAAACCGCGCTCCCCCAAATTCAGAGGTCTCGGAAAGCGATAAACGGAGAATAGTTCGATTGCGCTCGCCGTATCGCATCCCCTGAAATAGTCTTTGAACTCATTGGCCGAGATACCGGCTCCAAACTTTGTATGCTCCCAAAGTTCTTGAGGATCATCTTTCAAGTAATGTGCACCCGCCACAATCCCTGTTACGCACTTAACGGGCCTAGATTCGTAAATGAGAATCGGCAAATCACGGCGAGTCGGTAGGCGTGTGCGGTATTCGAAACGCTTGTAACCATCGTAAATCAGCTTTGAATATTGCGGGTTAATCGACAAAAGCATGAATTTGGACATGGAATCAGGCTCCTTTGTTACCGAAATCACCGAAATGAGCAATGAGACGATGAGAACAACTTGTTTAGGCGCAGCCTCCGTTAAGAAATTCTTTCTGCATAGCTGGAAGCTTTGAACAAAGCGCAGTCCACGGGGAGCCTTTTGTGGGCTCCCCTATTGCTGTCCTGATTGCCTTGTGCGGTCGGCGGGACAAGCGCCGACCGCTGCGTTGGGCTAAGTGGGTTGGAACAACGTGCTTGCCGGCGGGGTGCCTCTTGGCGGGCACCCCTTTGCTTGGCTGAGTGCTTGGGGTGGCCGGCGGGACAAGCGCCGGCCACAATGAGGACGAGAATAATAACAAGGTGCATGACTGCGGAGCGCCTCTTTAGGGCGCTCCTTATGGCTGAGCGAGACGTTTAGCAATCAGTTCGAAAGGACAGCCATTCTGTTGAACGGGAAATACCTTGCAATACAGATGCCGATAATGTCATCGCGTTTCACGGCACCGAAATAGCGGCTATCGGCAGAGTTTTCGCGGTTGTCGCCCATCACCCAGATATATCCCTTGGGAACCTTGTAGGGGTAGCTGATGGGCTTGGCACCCTTCAGATGGTTAAGAGGGTAGGAAATCCCCTTTACGTAAGACTCTTTCAACTTGTGTCCATCGACATAGACGTTGCCGCCGCGAAAATCTACCGTTTGTCCAGCAACGGCGATGACGCGCTTACAAAGGATTGGACTATCGGTGCTTTGGTCGTTATCAGGGTTATTGAAAACGATGATGTCACCTTGGTTCGGAACTCCGCCAAGCTCTAAGGTAACTTTTTCCGCAAGGACGCTGTCCCCCACCATCAACGTGTCGCACATCGACTCTGACGGTATGGAAAATGGCTCGATCACAAACGTTCTCACCGTCATCACGCATACCAGGGCCGCTGCGATCACGACAAGGTAGATTATCGCACCCCATGGAATGGATGATTTTGGCGATGAGTGCTCAGGTTCTTCGTTGTTATTCATGTCATCCATAAGGTCCCATCAATCCCTTGTCGCCGATCCCGTAAGATAGTCAATCGTGTAACCCGGTTGGACGTTGTAACAGTAAACATCGAAATCAATACCGGCACCCTTGTCTGCCAATGAGTAAGCCTGTATGCGGACACCGCGTGCCACCAGCTCGTTATCCTTAAAATCGGGTGTCACCTTGTAGAGAACCCTGCCGCCGCCCGCACGTATGAAGTCGAGAACTTTAGTTTCGTAAGGAAGCATTCCCTCGACGTTCATATAGCGGGTTCCCGTGATGAGGTTGCGCTTCTCGGCGTTCATACCTGAGAGGCACCAGGCAACGAGATGGCAGCGGTTGTAAAGATATTTGCCGTCAAGGTCATCATCTCGGACGGTGTGCCAACCACTTGGCTTCACCATGCCAATCGAGCCGCGCCGCTCGCCGTATTCCGGAGCGGTATCGAGGCCAACGACCATTGTCACGGCACCGCAACGGCCATAGGAGTCGAGGTCTGGAAGAATCGTACTATCTGGTATGTCATCGGCCGTAAGACCGGAAGTATCTTCGAGAGCAACCGATGGAGTTCCAGAAAAATCAGGCAGCGATGCCGTCGAGGTTGTCTTGGACTGCGATGAGGACGTGCCATCTGATGTCTGAATGGTGGATTTTGGTTCCTGATTCCCCATGCCAACCGCGAGGGATAGAACGCTGGAGATAGCAAGGATGACAACTGCATAGGTAATTGCCTTGAGGCGTGGTAGCCTATCAGGATTGGCGGCCATCTCCTTGATTTTGCCACCGCCCGGTTTCCGTCTGCTCATCAACAACCCGCCTTAAAGTTGATCCAATCGAACATAAGCCGATTCCTAATCGAAGTTGACGGTCGATGCCTTGAGGGTTGAGCTGTCCGCCTTGAACTGGTCAATCTTCTCGAAGCCGAAGGGACCGGCGATGAGGTTCATAGGGAACGAGGTGACCTTCTTGTCGTATTCGTTGACATCGTCGATGTAGCGCTTCCGTTCCACCGAGATGCGGTTCTCGGAACCTTCGAGTTGAGTCATGAGGGTCTTCACCGACTCAGAGCTCGCGAGTTCGGGGTAGTTCTCCTTGACGGCGTTCAGGAGCACGGTCGTCTCATTGCCGAGTTTCTGGTCGGCAGCCAGCTTCTCGTTCGGGGTCGAGGCATCGGAATAGGCCTTGCGGGCATCCGCGATGGAGGCGAAAATTTTCTGCTCGTTCGCCATCTGGCCTTTGACCGTGGCGACGAGGTTGGGGATCAAATCGGCACGCCGCTGCATCACGTTTTCAACTTGGGACCATTGGGCATCGCAATCGTTGCGCGATCCGTTGAGGGAGTTGTACGCAGCGGAAAGCAATGTGACGCAGAAGATGACGGTAACGAACAACGCTGCAAGAACGATAACCCACGGCTTCGACTTATTGATTGTATCTTTAATCTGTTCGCTCATCTGGACTTCCTTCGCGTTGTATACAACGCGGTAACCCGAAAAGCTACGTCAACAGACTCGAAATAGGGTTAATAAAGCGCTGTATCCACCTGTCTTCATGCGGTTTTGGGGAAACCGCTAATGCACCGTTATTTTATCACAAGGCTTTCGGTACTTCGAAATCTGGCAAGTCAACATAGCAAAAGGACTGAGGTGGGCGGTTTGGCAGACCATGTTCGCCCAAGTTCAAGGGTTCGTCTAACCGCATTACAGAAAACAGCATTATTGCGTTTGCTGATCGAGTTCCTTTGAAGTATTCAGCGAAATCCTCACGACTGATGCCGGCATAGCGATATGAAAAACTCCAGAGCTCTTCTGGTGAGGCGGTAAGGTATTTGACGAACGAAACGACTCCCGTAACCTTCTTTACAGGCGAGGACTCGTAGATGAGAACGGGGTAATCCTCGTGGGTCGGCAGGATACGACGATACTCAAAGCGTTTCGTACCGCTGTAAATCTGTTTCGCATATTGCGGTTTAATCGACAAAAGTGTGAATTTTGGCATATATGTCGACTCCTTAATTACCAAAATCGTAGAAAAACGTAATTAGAGACGCTAGGAAAGATCTAGATATATACAGGGCACGTTATTATCGCCATCATAGGCATCCTTTATCCGAATGAAGCCATGGCTCCATTCGTTAATCTGGGTATGTGCTATATCGGCTGGGAGACGAAATAAATCCTCGTTGTCAATCCATGCCGTCGCGGTGATCCAACCGCCTTTGCGAATCACAACAAGCTGATGGGGCTCGGTTTTCGTCTCGCAAAACTCACGTACGGTTATATCTTGGCGAGATTTCATATTGTGAAGTCCTTTCGTGTTAACAGAGCTAATTAACGGAAACAGATTTGCAGAAAACCTGCTAGAAGAAGAATGAAAACTGGGACGGCAATTTGAACGGCTATTTCTATTCGGCTTCGTAGGGCAATCTCGGAGCGATGTTTGTCTCGCCAGCGATCGTCCTTCTCCGTCTGGTGATATTGCTTTCGCTCGGCTTTATCCAACGGCCACCATGCGTAGGTCCTCGTCTTTATCGTTGAGAGGTTGACCATGTCTCCGACCTGAGGTCTAGTCGAGACGTTGGCACCGAAGACATAGGAGGTCATGACCCCGTGCGCATCCTTACCGACCACACCCCAGGTTCCATCCATCATGTCGCGAACCGTTACTACCTCGACCTGCGCCGTGCTTTTCGTCCCCTCCCCGAGCGTCAGGGCGGACAGGACGGAGGGCAGGTCTATCACCTTAGTCTCAACAGCGGTAGCTAGAGCCAATGCAAGCAACGGAAAGGCCAGAAGCAGTATGCGACCGACTTTAAAACGGCCCTTTGAGGTACCCATTTTTTTGCCTCTCGAATGTTAGGTTAGACAATTTCGGGTTTCTCGACCGTCAACCATTCGCGATTGAGAGGCTGGGGCTTCTTCCCTTCGGAATCGACTTCAACGCCCCAGAGCCAATTAGGGGATTTGACTCCGGTAATCTTCCACTTTCGGCCATCGGCACCGTAATACTCACCGCCCAGCTCCAAGGGCGTGCCATCGGCGATCAAAATCTTTTTATCGGCAAGCTTTCTCATCGAAAAGTAGAGGATATTGCGTTTGGAAAGATACTTCTTGTGGTATTTCTCCTTGTTTTCTTTTAAATTCGCATTCAATCGGCGGTTCAAATCGTTGCACTTTTTGAGATCTGCGTCATATTTTTTAACCTCAGCTGTAAGCGAGTCGACACTTGCGGCCTTCGCTTCGAGATCGGCGATATAGCTATTAACCGACTGCTTTATTGCGACCGCTGATGCGGCATCGAATGCTTTATCGATTGCTCCATCGATGAGACGATGAATCTGTGCAGATTGATTCTGCGGTTTCGTTTTCATATTCAGCTCTCCTGTCCGACTCGGCGTTGGGGTGCGCCTCGTAAACTATAGTTATCCTACCACTATTGCATGCCTATATCGAAGAAATAGCCCATATTCAGGTATTCCCTTTAGAATCGGAGTAAATAAACATTGACTATACTTGATGTACTAATTTCGGTTTTACTCAGTATGTGCCTTTGTGTTAAAAAGGGCGCGATAGATAGACAATCTTACGAAGGCGCTGCGAGATGTAGTTTCCCCTCCCACAGTAAACTTTGCCATTCATCACAACCGAGTTCGGAACCGCTTCAAGATCATCTGCAAGTTCGATCAGCTCAGTCGGATCAATGATGACCTCAGGGTTGGATTTCAAGGGTTCGGTTCTGTTGTATTTAGGTGTGAACATATATTCTCCTATTCGACCATAGCGTTTGCTCTATCGGAAAAATCAAATCTGACTGCTCTAAGCGGATTGTCAAACTCCCTCGCGAGACGAAAAGACTGGGCGGTCCCGCGGCTCTTGCCGTCCCAGAAGGCAATCACTCCGCGCTCGGGGAACTTCGAGATGTATTCATGCATCTCGCGATTCCGGACGTACCCGGCCCGTTTTCCGTAACGGGACCAATCGGGTGAAAACACTTGAAGCGGGAAACCGCGGTCGTTCGCGTAGCGCTCGGCCAAGAAGTCGGCGCCGGCGGCTCCGCCGCTCACCATCTCGACGTCGGTACGGCCACCGAGGAAATGATCGACCTTATTCTGAAAGAGATCGTAGTCCTCGAAGGTGCGCGAACCGACTATCAGGCAATGGAACGTCATTCCCATCCTCACTTCACTAGGGAGAAGGAGGTTTTCGAGTCTTCGATCTTTCGTCCGCAATATGGACAATATCGAAACATGTCGACCCTCATTCCGTATAGACCTGTGTCCGCTGAGACGATCATTTCATTCGTCTGAACCGTGGCCTCGCATTTCGAGCAATGGAAAGCCCTGCTGTCCTTCCCCAATGTGTTCCCGCAGACATCGGGATCGATGAGGTCCGCCAAGAGAAGGGGCGTCTCGTCCTCATTCCCGGGAAGGACCGCCTCCGTAACCTCATCGATTAGCGACATTAGAGCGACCGGTGAAGGTTTGTAGCCGCGCTTCCCCTGGTTTTCGTAGCCAAGCCGGAGCCGGTCGGCATATTGAAGACGAATATCGGCATCAAAAAGATGGTGAGGCTCAGTCAACAAGCCCATTGCCGATCACCTCCGCCGAGCAGTGAGGGCAGTAGGAGGCGTCGAGCGGAATCGGTTCGCCGCAGTTGGAGCAGATCGGTTCGGATGGTGAACCATCGAGCGAATATCCTTGCGCAATAACACAAGTCGGGCGATTGATTAGGGCGATAAGCTCGTTGACGATAGGACCGTTGCTGTTGACCCTGACATTTGGCCCGAAGAGGATATGAACGAGAGGGTTGAACAGGTCGATATTCCTACCGCACTCCTCTACTTTCTGGTTCTCGCCATAGAATTCAATCAGGGCTTCGGCGACCGCTCGGCGAGTGCGATCGCTTCGGAGCGTCGAGATCACCGGGTTGTCATCTCGGACGGTGCGGTCTGCATGAGACCTTTTGTTCCACCGTTCGATAACGCGATGCGAGGCTTCGACCTCGGCATCGGCAACCGTATCGGCAACGGCATCGGGGCCGACGAGGGAGGCGCCGCAGGTCGGGCAATTCATCACCATGCGGATGTCATAGGATGGCTCACCGGTCTCCGGGTCATCGAGCACATCGAGGTCCCATCGTTGCGGCTCTATATCTTGCGTGCCGCAGAACGGGCAGGGCAACGTTTCTGTCATCATCTTCTCCTGTCTTTCGGCGCTTGGGGGACGCCGTAGCGAACGCTAGTTAGAAAGCTATCAATAGCGATCTATCGCTTTTTGTAAAAGGACCATGAGCAAGCATAAGAACACGCAAATGGGTACGGCAGCAAAAGTAAATGCTAAACAGAATGCCCACCCATCATTTAATTTCCGGTCGATCGCATCGGATCTGGCCTTGAGTTCAGCCTTTGAAACGTCGCGCCAACTGACAATCTTGCCGTTTTCAAAATGAGCTTCGATGGTCTCGCCAATTTTTGGAAAACTGGCATCTCGCTTATCGACGGTCCAGGACATGCCGTCAGCGTCTATAATCACAACAACAGTCGATCCGCTATCGGTCCTGCTTTCACAGATACTTGCGACTTCTATCTGGCGTGTATCGGAAGAAAATATGTCTGCACTGGCTACAGATGGCACGGCCAGGAGAATGAGGGAAAGAAGAACTAGCGTTAAGACTTTTCCGCAAATGCGTCTATCGATTACCGACCCTGTCATATGTCTAACCCTTCCTTATTAGGATCTTTGAACCACATTTCGGGCAGTAGCGATAGAAGGTCGCACCGTACTCCCCTTCTTCGTGGCCGCAGGCCGAGCAGGCCCAGACGGGTCCAGCGAACTCGTGGGATGAATCGTCCGGCCTGCGAACATAGGTGCAAACGGGCGTATCTATCCGGTCGGCGAGTCGGCGAACTGCGGTCTGGGTGACATACGGGCTGCCGGCGGGATTCATCGGTGGGCAACCTAGGATGATCGCAAGTTGCCTCAGATCGACTCCCGCGGCCTTCGGGTCGTCGAGGCCGCAATCTATACCGCATTCGAGACGACTGGTCGCCTCATCGCGCAGCCGGTTCGCTAGATTTACCCTCTGAGCATCCGTATCGGTGGAAAGCGTCACGGGACGGTCGATGAAATCTGCCAGAAGGAGCACGTCGCGACCCTCGAGAAGCGTCTCGCCTCCGTTCTTCCAGCTGGTCACGCCGAGGATTCTGAGAATCAGGCTTAGAGGGACCCCGTCTATCACCGCCTCGTAGGAATCCCGAACCGCTTGACGCAGGCTCTCCGCCCTGGTGCGGGCAAGCTCATTAAAGGTCATGATGAATGATTCCTATCTGTTCCGAACGATTGGAGAGCGTTTGTGCAGATCTTTGGTCAACGCCGCGCCGCAATGTGAGCAATAGTTCGACTCAGACATGCGGTGTCTCGTCACGTCGTTGACGAACAGCTCCTGCTCGCAGCCGCACGCAGAGCATTTTCCACCGTTAAACCAGGCACCATCGGAATCAAGCTCGACCTCGACCATATCGGCCTTGACGGGGGCCAAGAGGTCAACGAGCTTGGCGATGATCTCACGGTTCGGGACCGCATCATCAGCTAACAGGATGCGCGACAGGACCGCCTTGAGGTAGGCGTCGGTGTCGACGACGGCACCATCGGACAGTTCGGCATTCAGGGCCGCGACGATCCGTTCGCGCTGAAGGTCCTTTTTATTCAGCATGGAAAGTCCCCACCTCCGACCCGCAATAAGGACAATAGGATATGCGCAGACGGTCATTCGGCTGCTCCCAGTGGACGGCGCCGCAGCACGCGCATTGCATGCGGCGAAACTTGTGGTGCGGGGCGTATTCGCCGAGATCGCACATCGTGGTCTCCGGCCGGTCGATGAGGTCGGCCAGGCAGCAAGCGAGGTCAACGTCCAGGGCATCGCGTATGTCGATGTTCAGGACGTCGAGCAGTTTGTCCATCAGCTCGTCGGTGAAGCCCTCGTTGCGAAGCATCTCGGCGATTTCGCGACGGTCTTTCGGGCTAATCTTCATCATCGTTCTCCAAAAGCTCGGGATGGCACTCGTGTAGGAACTCGTCCCAGTCGGTGAGGAAATTCCCGCACTCGGGGCCCATGTAGTCCCAAAACTCGTTGAGGTAGGGAGCGCATTTAGCACAGGCATAACGCGAGAACGACTTGCCGTCGTAAACGCCGTGCTCGCACTCGACGTTCGGCGTGCCGGCGGGAATGGCGGCGCCGCAGTACACGCAGTCGTGTGGCTTTCGGGTCGTGATGGTCTTCTTCTGATAGGCTTCAAAAGACATGGGTTAACTCCTAACCAAAACTTCAAAGCTGTCTTCGTTTAGGTTTAATTCCGGCATTGGATTCTGGACGTTCCTGCCGTTATCAATTTCAAACAACGAGCATGCTCTAGCGAGGTTCTGAGCTTTCCTATAAGAACGGCGACAGTAGAGACTCTTGCTAACATGTTCAGAGAAGGGCCAACGCATCCATTCACCTGCGAAAAGTCTACCTTCTTCTGTGTTGACATCGATACCCGGAAAACGTCGGCGCCGCTCTTCAATAAGATCGTCGGGCAAAGGTTTCGACCATCTATATATAGCCCTGTCAATCCACTTATTTGCCGTCGAAGTAGAAGTATCAAGAATATCCGGACCGACCCAAACAGAGGCACCCTTTGGAATCTTCTCATCCTCCGGTGAATACCCGATTGTACATTCGCCATTCCGCTTCAAAACCCGCCATACGATAAAGCGATCTGAACTTGAGGTTTTCTTCCCATGTTTCTCATATTCATGTATGTGACTACTAATCCAAAAACTGATTTGAGTAAGGGTCACCCCGCTAGACATGAAAAACGGCAGGCCTTCTTCAGAGTTTTCTTCAGGAAAAAGAATTCCCGCCTCAGACCATGGATTAGAAATTCCAAGCCGCTGTGAAATATTCTCAACCAAATCGAACTGCTTTTGAGTCGGAAGGTCTCTAAAAGTTTCCCTAGAACCAGTTGCAACCTCCCAGAAACCATCCACATGCGTTTTGTCGGAACAAAATGTCAAAGCAAAGTGATGACCTTGAAGGCAACGGAAGAATATTGCCTTCTGTTCATTAGAAAAATCTTCAATATGTACCGAGGAAGTCGCGCACACCGGACAACAAATCGCCGACGGACTTGGAAGCCTGTTCAAGTTCGACATGCGATAACCGAAAATTCCGTTGAAGCGATCGAACCGTTTTCCATCGAGGGACATAATGTTCCCTCCTACAGCTTCTCGCCGCAGAACGGGCAGTAGGCGATCGGCCTGGTGCGGATCTCCGTACCGTCCGTCATGTAGGTCACGATGACGTGACGGTGGATCTCCTTCTCATCCGGGGAGGCGGGAAGGACGCAAACGCCCTCGATGACGGTCTCCTCGGCGGTAACGCCGGTGAGGGACGAGGCGGAAGCGAGCATGTTTCGCTGATCTTCGCAGTAGTCGCAGGACATCTGAGATTTCCTTTCTCTAACGTTGGGTAAATCAATCTTCTGTAAGCAAGCAGACAAATATGATGCCGAATGGCAGCGCTATAAGTGTGAGTAGAACCAAGACCGTTTTGCGGTCTGTAATCTTTTCGTGAAAGCTTTCGGCCTTGCGCTTTTCCTCTTTCGTCAACAATCGCCAGGTCTTTATCTCTGCTGTCTGGGGACAGTACGTTATGCGAATCACGGTTCCGGTTTTGGGCACCGATAAATCTGGACCCAAGTCAAACGTGCGGCCATTGACCGTCTTGATTACCGCGGTCCTATCATTCCGACCGCCCTTTACCAGTTCAACGGAAGCGACTTTGATCTGGGCCGCTTGCAGCGTTTCGGTACACGGTTTCGAGAAAGCGAACGCGGAAGTCGGCAGCAATAGAGCGGACAGCAGAGACAAGAAAAAGCAAACGCGACTGAATCTTTGTAGCTTCAACCTGAACCTCCCTATCTAAATCCGAAAAGAACCGCAATAGAGACGATGAGTTTCGTTACAGCCAGTATCGATGCACCGACCCCTGCGATGGAGGTGCAAACCATGGCAAACGTCCATGCGGACGACAGATCTGACTCGTTGAGGGTATCCCAGATGCGTCGCAGGTCATCATGAATGAGTTTTCTAGCGTCCATCTGCCACCGTTCCCTTCAGAGGCCGACCGCAGACCGGACAGTAACTAATCGGGATATAGGCCTCGTCGATACCGTTGTCCGCGCTGAGTTTGAGCGCCGGCTGCTTTGTGCTCAAGTCGACGGTTGCAACGAGGTCTTCAAGCAGTGAGAGGTCACCTGATGCGCCGTCCACGTCGCTCAGGGGCTTTTGACCGTAGGGGCTGCACCATGGGCAGTAGCCATCCTTATCGAAGAGCTCTCGACTCGTTCTCCAGACCTGGACGCTGTGGTTAACCATTCGCCATAACAATTCCGCCGCCGACGCGTTGCGACTGTTGCCGTAGGCGGATGCATGGATTCTCTCGACAAGGGCGCCCTTTGCGTTCGGGCAGAGAATCGCGGTTCGGTACGGAAGTTTTTGCTGTTCACGCAACAGCTCGCATAGATCCTGCGGACAAACGAGCCAGTTGACGTCGCCCGCAAACGTGCGGCCGTGGCCGCTCTCGAAATCGGCCATGCAGGATTTCACCTCGACAAAGGTGAAAGTACCTCGCTCAATCGCAGCGGGAAGAGCGGTCGAGACAGCAGGCTTAAAGCCGACGAAGTCCACGCGGTGGTCATCGTCGACCCAGACCTCCTGGGCGACGAGCGTGCATTCGCGACGAAGCCTGGTTAAAGCCCGCTCGCTGAGGAAACGGGTGGTCGTTTTGCGATCAGGCATCAGCGATCACCGAATCCGTTGGCGCTGGATTGTATGCGGGACGTTACGTCCGTGATTCGCTCCAATGCGTGGGCTTTCCGCTCCTTAATCGCATTATGGCAATCGATCGCGATCGCGATCCTGTTAAACGAGCGTTGCAATTCAATCCTGTCAAAACTATCAAATGCCATCTCTAATTTTCTTTCGTTCCAAGCGGCGGACAGCTCTTCCAAATCCCTGTAGCCACCCATTTCCAGCGGGCATTTCGCGGCGACAGCCGCCTCGTAATCGATATGCTCGATCTTCCAGCACGACTCGCCGTCTATCCATGGAGACCAGCGCGAGCGTACCTTGCCTCCGCAGAACGGACAGACGAGAAGCTGCAAATCCATCGTGGCCCGGCTGTCCTCTTCGCTCCCTTCGAGCGGTGCAGGTCGAATTACTTCATGCTCAAACCTTTCGCGTATTCCAGACTTTCAGTGCAGCCATACAAGCGCTGTACTCGTCCTCCCCCTCGATAATCGATCCTCGCTTCGGTCCGTGAACCTCTACCGTGCAGTTTCGACATACGCATGTTGCATCCGAGTAGTAAATAGTTCGGACGTTCTCCTCGTAAGGGGAAACGCCATGATTGTGGGGGTAAAGCGTCACTCCAATGCTGCCACAGAAAGGGCAGGGTTCCGCGTCATCTACATCCATATAGGAGATGTTACGGCAACCGATGTAATCGGTGTGCTCCATCTTGTACTTGCGTGGCGTCATTACTTTCCTTCAATCTACGTTCACGTCGCCGTCTTTCATGTCTACGGTTTGACCCGATGTCGCGATAACGCGCCTGACGAGAATATCCGCGCCGTTCAACGGCGCCGGATTCTTGAATACGACGATATTGCCGGGCTTAGGTTCGTTTTCAGTTTCGAGAGAGCTTCAGCGCGAGAATGCAGCCGAGTATGCGGTCGATATTGCCGGCTTATGAATGCAATGAATCAATGCCTTGGGGACCTATCGTCTGAATACAGAAATAGATTTGCATAGTCAGCCAAGCGTTCGAGGGCGCGGGTTTTGCGCTCCTCAATCGTATTTGACTTCCTGATAGCTTCGGCAACCCCATCGATAGAGTTGATAATCAGTTTTCGGTCAATTACTTCGAAGGACATGGGTAATGTTCCTCTCTTGTTTTGAGATTGAGTTCCATTTGGGCAAATTCAAGTGAATCGTTAGCTATAGAAAAGGGGCAGCAATAAGCACGCTTATTTCAAAAACCGATCACTAAAGAATCGTCATTGAGTTCAAAAGTTAGTGACAAATCACGGAATAGACTCCTGTTTATCATTTGTCACAATGACGAAGTCACGAAGCCACTCCATGAAAGCGGACAAAATGGGCTGACTGTTGGCCGTACTAGCCCAGCCACAGAAGCCTATGTAGCCGTCTGGGTTAAAACTTATCGCCTCACGGCCTGCCCACTGACCCTGGCAGTCGATCTTAATGTAAGCCTTTATGAGAGCATTTCGTCCAAACTTTGCGCATAACGAGTCGTCTTTTCGGCGGGGTACCGTGTAGAGCGGTGCCGTGCAATCGGTTTTCACGCGCTTGGCGCAGTGAATCGCAATGTAGCCTTGGAGAGCAGTAAGATCAGCTGCGGTGATATCGGCGTAGGTGAGTCCCGCATCACGGAATGCATCGCGGCACATCTCGGAGGTTAGTTGTGCTTTCATCGTGTCAGCTCTTTCAAGGCAAGGCGGATCTGTTCGGAGATGTAGCTGTCAGGACCCACCAACTCGACCATGATGCCCGAGTTGTCTGGGATGGCGATGCGCTGCGGAGCGCTCTCGAGGTCGGTAGCAAGTCGGTCCAGGGACTCGAGCGCCTCAACCTTTTTGCGATTCATCTTCTGAACCTTCCCGCTGTTCTCTGTGCACATGGGGTTCACGAGCATCTTTTAAGTCCTCTTTTCATACTTGGAATTACCTAGAAAACGAGCTACGCCCGACCGGAAACCGATACATAGAGGCTTGAGGTCGGGGCGAAATAGATACGGTCAACGTTGGGGAGCATTACCGCCACGGGCATTCGACTCCCCTCTCGGTAAAAGACGAAGTCACGCCAATCATCGGGCCGTGCTGTCTGAAGGTACTTAATCATCGATGTGATACAGCTCCATTCGGTTGACCGCGACATTTTCAGGCGAGCAGGTTGCTGGCTGTCCAACGGGTTCATTCGTTCTGACATCATCCTGTCTCACCTAGAAAACGAACGTTGCCCCGCAACAAGGGCAATAACATGGATAACGGAAGTAATACGGTACCGGCTCGCCGCAATTCGAGCAGACTTGCGCATGCGCCCCGGTCTTAAGAGTCGCTGTTGGACGAGCAATATAGGCCGCTAGGAGCGAGTAACAACTTCGCTGGGATAGAGGATCAAAATCCTCGTCCGTGTCCATGAGGATGTCCTCGAGCGTGCGCGGTGCACTCTGCCCCTCGGACTCCTCCTTCAGAACGTCAGCAAGTTCGAAGCGCTCGGAATCGGTGATATCGCTTGCTGTTTTTGCGATCATGTTAACCGCCAATCTTTACATTTGTTCGAACCCTAGATGCACCTGGCGCGGTGGACTCCATGGCGTCACGAAACCAATTAGTAGTTTGTCGTATGGGAAAGGAAGGTTTCGAAGAGTCCATCGCGCCAGATGCAACATAGGCTTGGCGCGAGGGAGCTGGGGTGCCGTCTCAAGAGTGGGCGGTGTTAGCCGGAGCCACTGGGCAATCGTAAAAGGAAGATCAAAGGAAGGGTAAACCTGACCGACGATAGGAGTCTCATTATCGGCAAATAGGGAGACGGCACCCCAGCTCCCTCGACAACCATGGGCAAAGAATGAATGTCATCGTGAACCCGTAAATGCAGGTTGAAATCACTATGAGAAAAAAGGCGATCAGGGCATCCATAATGTTTCCCTAGCCCTTTTTAGCGTTGAGATATGAGATGAGATGCTCTTTCTGGCGGCAACCAAGTCCTTTTACGCGACGGTTCTCGGCAATGCCGGCATCTTGCATCATGCGTGTAGCCTTCGCTTTTCCGATACCGGAAATCGCTACCAAAAGATTGCGAACATGGATGCGGTCGTAACCTGGGTCGTTGATAGCGGCCTCAAAGCTAACTGTGCCGTTCCTAACCTTGTCCAGAAGCTCCTTGTTGCGCTGGCGGGTCTCCATGGCCTTAACCAGAGCCGCTTGCCGATCCTTCTCGCTCAGTACGGGAACCGCCGTTTTCGGTTTAGCGTATGCCATCTTTACTCGTTCTCCTTTTGCAAAATTTCGTTAGCCTGCTCTGGGGTCATCTCGTAAAGAATGTCTTGAATCTCATTTCGGTTCTTTTTCGACACCATCACGAATGCACGTAGCGGGGCGGCTTGTTCTTCATCGCCGGTCGCCTCGGCAATCGCAAGCAGAAAACCCGCCTTGCGCAGAATCTTCGCCGACGTCCTCATGCCCTTCGGAATCAAGGGGTCCTTCGGCTCGAGAATGCGGTCGACCTGCCATTTACGAGGCGCTCTGCTACTCGCTTGGGATGTCTCTTCCATCGTCTAACCCTCTTTATCGATTTCGTCTAATGCCTGCAGGATGATGTCGACCGCAAGCGTCCAGAGGTCGCGCATCCGAATATGGTTCGTCACCGCAGCAATCTTCATTCGGTCGACCGCCTTGGAATCAATCTTGAAAGAGACTTGGGTCTGACGCGGAAAATCCGCCGCCTGGAACTCCTTGCTGTAAGCGGCCTTAATAGCGTTCGCCATACCCTTCACGCACTCGTCACCAAAGGGATAAGGGCCGGTCGGCTTCTTAGCCGGCTCTGTCCGCTGTGTAGTGTGCCCAGTGCGGCGGTTCAGCATGGCCCTCTTCACGTCATCTGTGAGCGCCATGCGGTTCTTCGAGGTGCCGGCCATCTCACTCGCCGTCCAAGTACTCGTTCACAAACTTGCGAAACTCCGCCACGGCCGAATCGTTCGGGCGGAACTTAAAAAGGGGCTGTTTGTTGTTTGCCGCGTCCTCGATTGCTTTGTGCTTAGCGGGACGCGCAGCATATAGTTTGGTGTTGCCCAGCGCAGCAATCGCGGGAAGCTGCTCGTCCGCGGAACGAGATGCGACCTCGTCTTTGCTGTACTTGTTGAGGAGAATGCCGTCAATCTTAAGATCGGGGTTGAATGCGTAGTCCGTCTTAATCGATTCGACAAGGTCGTAGACATTGCCAAAGCCGTTGATGGAAAACATAGAAGGCTCGGTAACGATGATGACGTCATCAGCCGCAACCAGAGCGTTCAGGGTCGACAGACCCAACGAAGGCGGGCAATCGATGACGATATAGTCGTAGACCGCCAAAGCCGGTTCCAAAGCTCGCTTCAGACGAAACTCACGACCGATACCCTGTGAGAGCACTGAGTCAAGGTCTTTCATCGCGATATCGCCTGGAATGATGTCGCAGCCATGCATGAACTGGATACAATCGCCAAGGTCACGCTTTGGCTTCTCGAGAAGGTCGAAAATCGTCAGCACGTTCGGCGCGGTCTTCGCCTGCATCCAAGTCGTGATGTTCGCCTGAGCATCCATGTCGATCAGAAGAACGGAATGTCCAGCTTCCGCCATGCCTTCACACAAGGCCTTGCTGGCGGTGGTCTTACCTACCCCGCCCTTGTTATTGATCACTGCAACAGTCCTTGCGACCTGCACCACGCCATCGGCACTCATCTTCGGACTCCCTTCGGTTCCATGCGGCCCCGATGCGGATCTCAGATGGGTATAGCAAGGCTGTATCGGCGGTGTTTATCGCCGATGTATCCGTGAATCTTTCGGTTACCGCTTCGCTATCTTCCTGTCCATCAACCAGCGCTTGGGGCACGCTTTTGACTTAACTAAATGATAACAGCATTTCGGTGGATTGCAAGAACAATCTAGTCTATTTCGGTGTGCCGTAATTTAGCAATGCGGCAGGATGATTAGCAGGAAGTTTGTAACGATTCGTTGAGCAGCGAGATGCTTGGCGACACGGATTGGAACAATGCGCTTGCCGATGGGGAGCCTTTTGAGGCTCCCCTTTTTGCTCCGCTGTTCGCCCGTTGCGGTCGGCGGGACAAACGCCGACCGATCTGCGGAGGCATGCCTGACTGTGTGGGTTGGAACAACGTGCTTGCCGGCGGGGTGCCTCGTGGTGGGCACCCCTTTGTCTGGCTTTGTGCCTAGGGTGGCCGGCGGGACAAACGCTGGCCATTATGAGTACGAGAATAATAACAAGATGCCCGCCGGCGGAGCGCCTGTTCAGGGCGCTCCTGCGTAAGACAAGAAGCCGTACGAGATGCCTGTATGAGGGTTGATATCCATCGGGAATCGGAGTTGCTATCTATTGATTATCAGGGCAGGGAAAGAACTGATATCGGCAAGCGTATCAGGGGCTTTGTACATGAGAATGCTCCGTAGTGAACTTTGGATATAGCTATGTAGCTCGGTAGTGAGCTATCTGCGTTTATATATCTGGTCATCTGAGTTGGTATCCATTGGGAATCTTTGGCAAGGAGGCAGGCACCCTTGCCGCTGCGGCAACGGGAGTCGTGAGGTTTTCCGACTCGGTAAGCTGATTCCTGTCAGCAAATCCTCTACCGAAGGGAGCCGCATATGCATGCAGCGGTTTTG
>ERZ808246.300-NODE-300-length-44561-cov-24.840022_pt1 | contig 44561 bp, 36 predicted proteins | sample MGYA00521083_ERZ808246 | MGnify/ENA primary metagenome ERZ808246 (study PRJEB31516, sample SAMN03275577) | gut metagenome | biome: mammalia-associated habitat; material: feces | host: Papio cynocephalus | place: Kenya | collected 2012-07-07 ... | reverse complement strand
CGAGAGAAATGTGCTGCGTTTCCTTGAAATAGAACCGATACCGATAGCCGATCTTCATCCTCGACTGCTTACCGAGCAGCATAGTAGACTCGTTGCCATCGCCGTCCATAATTTTGATCTTACGGTATTTGCGCAGCGGCTTGGGGACAATCGAAACGCAGACACCCTCGACGGTCTCGTAGCTTTTATCGGTGATGATGCGGTAATAGCCGAGCGCTCTGCCGGCGCTGGCCACAAATACCGCAAGGCTCAGAAACAGCATGATCCGGTCCTTCAGTATGAAGCACATTGCAGCGCCGATCAGCAGGCATCCGGCTCCGATGATCCCGGTAAGGAACAGTTTTCGTCTTAGCGGCGCCGGTGCGTCTTTTATCTTACCCATGACTTACATCCTTTCAAAAATGATTTGCTTTCGCAGGTACAGGTTGGCTACGGAAGTGATGACCGGACGGCACTGGGGCAGGAAGCGAACGCTGTGGGCGATGTTTTCGCTTGTCGTGTATCCACTTGTAAGCCTGCCACTTTGTCATAAGCCCGGACTTCCACATCCAGTCGAATGCCTTGTGTGCTTGAATCCGTTTGTTGCGCAGATCACCGTTGGCGAGCGTTCCCATCGGCTCCTTTGTGCGCTTATGAGCACCTACATAGGAATCGCATCGGGGATAGCGGTCGCATACATACAGGTAGCTGTCCGGCACCTTTGTTGCCGTGCCGTAAACTACGGAAGCGGGGCGAAGCGATGCTTTGGCGCCGCAATAGGGACAGTGGATTTGTTTCTTTTTCATTCGGTTCAACCTCCAATACTTTCTTTTTGCGGACATAACACGCATTAGGTGCGCTGATCCTCCGGAATGACCTGCAAAATGCTGCAGGTGTTCGGGTCGGTCACATTCCAGACCATCCAGCTATGAAACAACTTTTCAAATGCCTCCTTTGCGATGATGGCCGCGCACTCAAACTTGTCCACCTTGTCGCCGGTCATCTTTTCAAAGAGTAAGACCGGCAAAAGAAGCGGAGCTCCTTCGGTATCGGCAGTCAGCAGATGACCGCCGCAATCGGTGCGGCCATAGGGGCATTCGATACAATCTACATAAAAGGCATTTCGCCACGAGCCCTGCGTTGATTGCAGGAACTGATATAGTGTTTTTGGATTCTGCATATTCGTGTCCTCGCTTTCAATATACTACTTTCCAATAAAGATCTCCCTGAAGGATAGATAAAGCAAAAAGCGGCAGACACCGCTTATGATGTCTGCCGCCGTTTAAGTCAAAGCGCTTTTTGCTTTTTTCTGCTTACAATGCCCACGGTAATGAGCACGGTCAAAGACCCGCTCGCCAGCAGGATCCAAAGCCAAAGCTTTGAATCGTCGCCGGTTTGGGGAGAGTCGGGGTATTCGGGTGTCGGGGTCGGAATCGGTTCATTGGTAAATCCCACGTCGATCTCGTTTTCCACGCTAACCGTTTCACCGTCTTTTTGGATCTGGAAATAGAAGTAGCGATCATCCTTTGTAAAGCCGTCGGGTGCTTTCGTTTCAAGCAGCAGATAGCCGCCGTGCTTCAAGCCACCAAGCTCATATACGCCGGTATCGGCTTCGGAAAGCTCGCCGTACAGTGTGTCAATGTCCGGATCATAGGTTTTGTTGCCGTTCACATCCAGATAGAGCACAAATTCTGCGCCGCTGAGCAGCTTATCGTGATCCTTGCTGCTGACCTTCCTGACCTGCACCTTACCGGTCAGGAATTTGTTAACAACAGTGATCTCGATGATTTGATCCTTCTCGGATACCGTGACCTTGTAAGATTCCTCCGAAAGCACCAGATGCGCCGGGCAGGACAGCTCACGGACGATCCAATCGCCATAGGGGATATTTTCAAAGGCGAACACTCCGTCTTCACCGGATGTTGCCGTTGCGAGCGCATTTTCCTCTGTGAACTCGGTCTCATTCGCCTTGAAGAGTCCGAACACAGCTCCGGCCACGGGTGTATTATCCTCATCCACCTTTAAGCCGTGGATACTGCCGCGGATAATGGTGTTTTCGATCACCTCACCGTTGTTGATAACCAACTGAACGACCGCAACGGAAGCGTCTTCGTAATCAAATGCAACGGGATAGACCGCATCCGACAGAAGATAGTGTGCGTCGGTAGCCACTTCCTTGACATAGAGCTTGGCACCGGCCGGAACATCCGCCGTAAATACGGCAAGTCCGTTTTCGTCGATGCCCACGATCTCAAGCAATCCGTCCTGCGGGATCTCCTTGCCGTCCGCAGCGGTCAGGGGCTCGGCGGCATACAGTCCGAAGCGGATGTTTTTGTATTCCTCACCGAGTCCGACACCGTAGGTATTGTCGGATTCCAGCTTTTTGAGCAGGCTAATCATGACCTTTTGCCGTTCATTGACGGCGGTTTCGGAAACAGTTGTGATCTTTACCTGTTCACCGGCATAGGTAAGCTCCGTCTGTACCGGCTCCTTTAAGAGCACCATACCGTAAGGAGCTTTTTCCTCACGCAGCTCAAACTTTCCAAGGAACAGCGGCTCACTCGTTGCCGTGCCGTCTGCCGCAGTGGTGAGAGTCGCCACCTTTTCTCCGGCAGAATACCGCTTTGTGCCGTCTAAGGTATAGGTATCCTCCACTGCATATACGCCGAACACAGCGCCGGCCAAGCCTTGCATTTCATAGTGCGGAGTGTAAATGCCGTCCTGCTCTGTGACTGTGGAAAACACTTCGCCGCGCTTCAGGATCGTGATCGTTCCCATCTGCGGCTGATTGTATTTTTCCACAACGACCACTTTGGCAGAGCCGTCAACCTTGAATTTCACGGGCGTACTGTCCAGCACATAGCCTTCCGCACCGCCGACGGTCTGCTCGATCAGCTCATATTCGCCGTAGCCAAGCGGCTCTGGCAGGCGCAGGCGTCCCGTGTTATCCGTATAGAAGACATCAATATCCACCGGAGTGGGGTAGTTGATTCGCTGAGTAATGAACTCGCCGCTTTGCAGGTCACGGATCTTAAAGCCGATACCGGCAGCGGGGATCACCTTGCCGGTCGTGGCGTCCTTTTTCACCACATCGATTAGGGCGGTGATGGGCGCATTGTTGATGATATAGCTGTAAATATCCGCATGAGTCTTGATATAGACCTCAAAGGCGGGCAGCAGCTCCGCACCTTCCTTGCCGGAGATCTGTTCTACGATGTAGGTGCCGTAGGGCAGGTCCTTGGATACGCCGAAACCGTGCTCGTCAATGGTAATGAGATCACGCTCAGTTTCATCGGCGGCATCATAGGAGCCGGACGATTTGAGCCAGATCTTAAACTGTGCGCCTGCTTCCGGCGTTTCGATCTGTGTGTCTCCATTGTCCGAATGCTTTACCAGCACGATATTGCTTTTAATGGGTGTTTCGTACACATCCATCGTCAGCGTGTTATATTCGACGGAATACTTTTCAGGATAGGCGCCTACCGAGTAGATCGTATCATCCAGCAAATAGCCTTCGCTCGGTGTGATCTCACGGATCGTCCAACCATCTCCGCAGGGGAAATAGTCGGTTAGGATATATCCGTCTTTATCGGTCGTGTAGGTCTTCACCAGCTCGCCGTTCAGATACACACCGTAAACAGCACCTTCAAGCGTAGCGTCTCCGCGGGTGTAACCGTAAGGATAGCCGAGCTCCGCCGCACTTTTGTATTCGTAATCATCGGCTGCCATCAGCTGCGGCATTGCTGATTGGTCGTTGCGATCAGCGTGTTCGGCATAGTTTCCACCAGCAGCTTCAAATAATCTTGTTTCGTCATACCGTCAACGACCTTTCAGAACCGGTGTGAGCCTTTTATATGTCAGCATAGTAAAGCCGCCAATCACAAGCCCTTTCAGAATGTTGAAGGGCAAGGCATTGAACAGCACGATGTCCACCTTCGTGTGGATAAAGGGCAGGAATGCACCGAAGGAGGCGATGAGCTGATCCAGCGGCATGAAAGTCTCAAACAGTGGCAGCAGGATGAAGTAGTTCGCCAGTGCTGCGGCAATGCCCATCACAAAGCTGGCAGTAACACAGGCAATCCATGCTGTTTTCTTGGTTTTGTGGCGCTTATAAATAACCCCAGCAGCGACTACATAGGAAGCGCCCATCAGAAAGTTGGCAATCTCTCCAATGCCTCCGGTGGAGGTGGTCAGAAGCTGCAAGACGTTTTTGACAAGTTCAATGAGCAGACCAGAGATCGGTCCGAAAGCAAAGGCTCCGATCAGTGCCGGAAAGTCCGACAAGTCCATCTTTGCAAAAGACGGGGACAGCGGCACAGGAAATTCCACAAAGGCAAGCACATAAGCCATTGCGGAGAGCAGTGCGGTCATGGTGATGGTGCGGATATTGAGGGCGGCAGCTTTTCTCGGCTGTTGCATGGAAACGGTGCGGTTCATAATACTCCTATCTTGAGGATATGCTTGGATTTGAAGCAGCCCCACAGGACGGGCTTCCTGCGGGGCTGCTTCTTCATATCTTCTTTCATCCGGACTATACCGTCGGTAGCGGAATCTCACCGCATCGGGCGCTTTTTGCGCTTCGCAGACTTTACTGCCGGTCAGGAATTTCACCTTGCCCCGAAGATGTTGCGTTGAGAGAGTTTTTAGAACTCGTAGGGAGGATTGCCGGAGAAGTCAGCGATGATGCCGTGAGCATTGTCCAGATAGAACACCTCAAAGATGGGGTTGGTAGCCTCGCCGTACTGACCCTTCACGATGGGGTTCTGGATGCACATTTCCTTGGCAGCCATGTTGTTCTCGAACACAGCCTTGCCGTGCAGACGGATCCATGCGTATTCCGGGCTGGAAACGGAAATCTCGATCTCAGGATTTTCCTGCATATCCTTGTAGACATCCTTCTGGTTGTTGGTGCAGAACCACAGCTTGCCGTCCAGCTCGCCAGCGAACATGAAGGGGCGGCACTTTGCCTTGCCGTCACAACCGACAGTAGCCAGATACTGCACAGGGTTGGCATTCAGAAATTCTACGACTTTGTTCATGATCAATACCTCCAAGATTGTTTTTGATGGATTTTGATTCCGAAAGGTTGCTTTTTTCTTTCGTTGGTATTATAATATCGCCGTACAGTCCGTTTGTGAAGTAGGCACTATATTGTGCCGCAGTTACCTGTGAGAAACTAATGGGCGGTTACCGCAAGGAAACGATTGCGCCACTGCTGGGTTTTCCAGCGTTTCGGCGCTTCAAAAATTTTTTCGAGGTTGCAGATATGGAAGAAGTAAAAGCCAAAAAAGAGCTTCCCGCCTGCCCGGTGGAAACCACGCTGACCCTCATCGGGGATAAATGGAAAGTTCTGATTCTCCGGGACTTGATGCCGGGAACAAAGCGTTTTGGAGAACTGAAAAAGTCGGTTGGTAATGTTTCGCAGAAGGTATTGACCGTTCAGCTCCGTGCAATGGAGGAAAGCGGACTTGTTCACCGCGAGGTCTACGCCGAGGTACCGCCGAGAGTGGAGTATTCGCTGACCGAACTCGGTAAAAGTCTGAAACCCATTCTTGATGCCATGTGGACATGGGGCGAAGATTATAAGAGCAGTATCACGACCCAATAAACCTCTTTCTGACAACACAATGACAACAGGAATTATGATACACCGTAATTCTTGGATAATCTAAGCAATCCTGATAATCTGAGCTAAGCCACATATACAAAATCGTTTAGGTCGCAATCTCAGGGAGCGAAATAGATTAAGTATGCTTGTAGTACATATCGATAAAATAAATTTGAGCAATGACTATCTTGTTGAGAAAACAAGCGCAAAACATATACCAAAGCTTGATGTTTTAACTGCAGATTTTTCATGTCAAGCGCTTTCATCTATTGGATCGTCGAAGGGTTTAATGACCCTATAGGCAATTTGTTTCTTGAACAGCAAGAGTAATAAATAGAATTAAACCTCAAATTGTTTTTTAATGTAACCTAATTTAGTAAGGCGTGATAATGGAAATACTTAGGAGAAAAGTAATATGAAGCGATATAATATAATGGACTTATTTGCCGGTGTGGGTGGATTGAGTTATGGTTTTTCAATACTTCCCCACTTTAATATTATTGCGGCAAACGAAATTGAAAAGGACATTTCTGTTGCTTATGCATTAAATTATCCTAATGTTGAAATGCTGAATTTCGATATAAACAATTTAACCGCAGATGCTTTAGAAAAAGCATTAAAAGGCCAAAAAGTTGACATTGTGGTAGGCGGGCCACCTTGTCAACCATATTCCACCCTCGGGAAAAGGCAAAATGATGAAAGAGCAAATCTATTTATGCAGTACAAAAGAATTCTTAAAATTCTGCAACCAAAAGCATTTGTGTTTGAAAATGTCACAGGAATGCTTAGCATGAATAACGGAAATCTTTTTAGGCAAATTCAAGCAGAATTTGAGGAGCTTGGTTATGATTTAAAACACAAAGTTTTAGATGCAGTTGATTATGGCGTTCCACAGCATAGAGAAAGAGTTATTCTTGTAGGTGTTAAAGGAAAAAACAATTTTGTCTATCCGTCTCCGACGCATGGCGAAAGATTAAAACCATATGTGACATTGAGAGAGGCAATAGGAGACTTACCGGTGCTAAGAAGTGGCGAAGAAAGCAACATTTATGCCACGGACGCTACAAATGAATTTTTGAAATTTGTCAGAAAAAATTCCAGCGTCTATGTTGAAGAACACAAAGCGCCTAAGAATGGTAAACATCTTATCAAAATAATGCAAACACTAAAAGAGGGTCAATCAAAAAATGATTTGCCTGATGATATACGCCCTAAAAGCGGATATGGTAATACTTATGCGAAGCTATGGTGGAACAAGCCCTCAACAACAATAACAAGAAATTTTGCATGCCCATCATCTTCAAGATGTATTCACCCAAGAGACTCAAGGGCAATGTCAATTCGAGAAGGTGCAAGATTGCAGAGCTTTCCGGATGATTACAAATTTTATGGCTCAGATGGGATGAAAAGATTGGAAATAGGCAATGCTGTTCCACCACTTCTTTCAGTTGCTATTGCTAAACAAATGTTAGAAGCATTACAAAAGAATGAGGCTACAGAATAGCACTGTAGCCTCAAAATCAGCAAATTATATTTTTATAATTTGGGGGTTCATCTGTAATTGCCCATTTAAAAGATTCAGATGGTATAGAAAATACAATTTGATCTTCAAATTCCTGTCGATGTACCCAATGGATATTATCATCCGATAAAGATGATATATCAACGATAGCCGCAGTTCCATTGAACAAATCGAAGTGAACGATATATGAATATATCCCATCGGACAAAAGCACTCTTTTTGCTTCATTGACTTTATGGCGTTTTATGTCGTTTTTTCCTTTAAACCCCGATTGGACCTCAAGTCTAATAGTTTTATTTTCTAATTTAATTTCCAAATCAGCAGTAGGCGACTTAGAAAAAGTTTTTATATCAGTTAATTTATCGTTACCTACGGTTTTTATTGAGTCTTGTGGAACATCAAATACAATAGACAAGGCTTTCGAAAAGAATTCACATACAGCGTATCCCCTTATCCAGTTATAATATACATCTTCAGGATTTCTTCCGTTATTATTTAATCGTGGGATTATAGTATTTTCTCTAAGGATTTTATAGGCATTATCAATTTTCAAATTGAACGCCGTGAGATTTTCGTATCCTATGCTCTCGTGCACAACAGAATTTAATTCTTGAAAAATATCCTTAATGCGAGAATTATACAATTCAATTTTATTCCAATTAATGTTCACGATATCTTTTCCTGTAAAATGATCCTTTAATTTTTGGGCATTTGTATACCCCAGTTTAACTCTAAACTCTCTGTCAAAGGCCATAAACTTCCTCCTATTTAACCATTGAGCATAACTTATCATAACTATGATGAAATTGCAGTTGCCCCTGATGCCACTGAACAAAACCAAAAGGTAACTGAATAGTCGTTCCTCCGTATGAAGAACCATAATAAGTTTCTTCATTGGCAACTTCTTGCACAGCGTTGCACACATCCTCTATAAAGAAAATATCATCCGTATCATTTTCTCCAAGCAGATTTATGTACCAAACAAAGTCGGACCACTCGTCACAGTCCAAGACGGCTCCCATAGAGAAAGATAGTTTCGCAAGTTTGTACGCATTATCGGTGAACCACTCTAATAGCACTTCATACAGCTGCTGATCATAAGCCTTGAGCGTGGTAGCATTCAAGCTTTTATGTCGAATTTGCAGGTCATAGTTTTTGGCATTACTGTGATCTCCACAGCGTTCAATGATTCCAACAGCATCGTCGGCAGCAGCCCAAAATAAATTAATTGCGCGCTGAACATCGGATGGGATTTTTGTGCCAAATTGTTTTTCAAATGTATCGATAAACAGACCCGCTCTTACAAAGTAAACCTGTCCGCCAAGACTTTTCTTGATAGAAACATTAATCGTTTCGTTGGTATCAAGGTATACTTTCAGGTCTGTCTTTGATTTGGTTTTTCTGCCATTCACGCTTGGTACATTTGTTTCGTGCAATCCGCCAATCGATGTTCGCACAATATGGGCAAAAGGCCTATCAATCCTTCTTAATAAGGAAGTGGCAAACTCTTCGTCAGTATCTAAGCGTATTTTTACTAAGTCTTCATTTTTATGTCCCGACAATTTAGCATGTTGCCAACCTGTGGCTCTATCTCTGTGTTCCAAAGTTATTCCTCCAAAAACAATTTATAAGTTTCAATTCCAAGTGTGTCTGCTATACGCTTATACGCACAGTGCATTCTACATTTATTGGCAAAGGCTTCTTGCGGCAATCCCATAGTTGTTCAGTGCTTTTTTATTGGTGTCAAAGCCCTTAACGATATCCATAGTTACAACCCTTCATTATATATAGTATAACACAAACGAATACAATAAGTCTACACACAATATGTGCCTGATTGGAGTCGAAATGTTTGTTAAGTATAAAAGCAATCGGGGAACACACCGGCAGTAAGCAGGCTGTTTCTACCGCTGTTTTCCATATAGTAGCTTCCGACATTGACAAAGGGTATATCACTCGTTATACTTGACTTTGGAGCAATTTGACGAAAGTCTACCCGGTGATGATTGGAGAAAAAATATGATCGCGCCCCAAGGAAGATCACACATATTGATTTTTGAAAAAAGCGCTTTCGTGATGCTTCTTCACAAAGAATTGCCTTTGTCACATTCAAAGCCAATTTGACCATGCCAAAATTGTGGAAAAAAGAACACTGAAATGAAGAATACTTTTCGATGCAGACGGCTTTTTTAAGGAATGATTCAAATGGTGGCTGTTTATTTTTTTCTGTTTCTACTCTTATTGATCGTTGCTGCGGCATATGTTTGCTATCGCCTTGCTTTTTCCGTACCAAAGCAGAGCCGTGAAGCACTACTTCTAATGCCGAACACTGAACAATATACGCCTTATGCAGCACAGGCGGGGCAGATGATCCGCCATGCGCTGACTATTCCCTATGAAGCGGTCAGCATCACCTCCTACGATGGACTGGCGCTCTGTGGAAAGTACTATTCTGCAGCTCCTGAAGCCCCATGGCTTATCATGTTTCATGGTTATCGCAGTGGTGCGGAGCGTGATTTCAGCGGCGGATTGCCATTCGGTATCGAATCCGGCTTCAACATTCTTCTTGTTGACCAGCGCGCCCACGGAAAAAGCGGCGGCCGATGTCTGACTTTCGGTATCAAAGAGCGACGCGACTGCCTTTCGTGGGTCGAATATGTCCGTTCGCAAACAAATAATTCTGTCAAAATTGCGCTGTATGGAATGTCCATGGGCGCGGCGACAGTGCTGATGGCTACGGCATTGGATTTGCCTGAGAATGTAGTTGGCATCGTGGCTGACTGTGGGTACAATTCCCCGTCTGCCATTATCAAGAAAGTACTGCGAGATAGGCACTTTCCCCTATTCCCAACCTATACGCTGCTACGGTTGGGCGGTATGCTTTTTGGCGGATTTGATCTCGAAGCGGCCACAGCCGCGTCTGCTATGGAGCGATGCGATATTCCGGTCCTGTTCATTCATGGTGAGGATGACCGCTTTGTTCCTTGTGATATGGGATATCAGAATTATTCTTGTTGCCGTTCGCCAGAAAAAGAGCTACTGACAGTGCCCAGCGCAGGACATGGAATGAGTTACATGGTGGATAAGTCAACATATCTGCAAGCAGTCTCAACTTTCCTCAGAAAAGTCTTTGCGTAGGATGGAGCCTAAAAGGATCAACATACCAGGTATCACAGATTCTAAACAAACACCGTTCGGTTACAGGATCCAGTAAAGCGTGGAAATGATCGTCACATACCCGCAAACCCAGTATTATCAATGGCTTGTGGACACCCTTCTTCAGCGCAAAATCCGGCTGTTGACTTTTCTCAATGAACAGAGTATACTATCCGAAACTGCCGGATACGACCCACGAAAAACCGGAACGGAGCGCTATCGGCGGCGATACGCATATTTCTGCGGCAATAAAGAGTCCTGATTTTTCAGAAAGCCGGGGTCATTCGATGAAAACATCTACTGAGATCGGTTCGATTGCACAGCATATCGGCGAAGAAAGAGCCGTAGAGGCCACCGCCAAGGCGGGCTTTGACGCGTGGGATTTTTCCATGTTCACTATGGGCAGCGACGGCTGGGCTGCTCCCGGCATGATCGCCGCAGGGAGGCATTTGGTCACGGCGCGGCATTTGCGCCAGATCGGCCTGGATAATGGCATCCTCTGTAACCAGTCACACGCCCCGTTTCCCAGCCCGAAAATGCTGGATTATCTCAAGCCCGCCATCGAATGTACCGCTGAAGCCGGCGGAAAAATCTGCATCATACACCCCGATAACGATGGCACGCCGGAGCAGAATGCCGAGATGTATGCGCGCCTGTTGCCCTTTGCCAAAAGCTGCGGGGTGAAGATCGCCACGGAAAACATGTTTAACTGGGACAGCGAAACAGACGAGGCGCTCTTTGCGGCCTGCGCCACGCCGGAAAGCTTCTCCGCCCACCTGGATGCCGTGAAAGACGCGGATCTTGTCGCCTGCCTGGATATCGGCCATGCGGAAATGCGCGGAGTGGGAACCTCAGCCGTCGCTATGATCCATACGCTGGGGGAGCGGTTACAGGCACTGCATATTCACGATAACGACCGGCGCTACGACCTGCACCAGATCCCGTTTTCGCAAAGCATCGACTTTGCTCCGATCGTCAAGGCGCTGCAGGAAATACACTATGCCGGTTATTTCACCCTGGAGGCCAATTCCTTTTTGCGGCAATACACCGAAGACACGCTGATGACAGGGCTTCGGCAGATGTCGGAGGCCGCCAGCAAATTAGCGGCCATGTTCGCAGGTGCGTTGGATTAGGTACAACCATCTCCCCCCAAAACCGGATCAGTCGGTTTTGGGGGGATTTTTCATGCTCACGCTCCGCAGTTCCCGTGAATACCGGCAAAACGGCGCGCGGTTTCGGTGCGATTGCCGGCTTTTTTGTCAAAAATCCGCTTTTTGTGCGGTAATTCCGCACTTTATACTTGAATATCCGTTCAGTATATGCGATAATCTTATATGTAACTGTGCAATCATTCAGTTTTTCCGGCGTCCCTGGCGCCGGAAAGCCGGCAAGGGAGGCAACCGTATGCGCCGGACAAAGCGAAACGGCAGCTTTCTGCTCTGCCTGCTCATCAATATGCTGTTAAACCTTGACGGCCTGCTGCCTGCTGCCGTGCTGCTTGTTTTGCACTTTGTGCTGGACTGCTCACTTTGGTGGGCCGTCATAGCCGCGGGGCTGTGGCTTGCCGGGCTGATTCTGTGGATGAGCGTAATCGGCTGGGCCGGCCGGTGCGGCAGCACCCCCGACCGGCCGAAGGCAAATAAAAATCCCTATTCGGCAGGGCAGCCAAAACCACCGTCACTATCCGGGTCTGTACCGGAAAAACATACATCCGTATAAAACACGAAAGGGGTCAGTAGCATGGGACTTATTAAAGCGGGAATTGGCGCGCTGGGCGGCACGCTGGCGGATCAGTGGAAGGAATTTTTCTACTGCGAGGCTATGCCCAAGGAGGTGCTGGTCACCAAGGGGCAAAAGCGCATCACCGGGCGTTCCTCCAACACCAAGGGGAACGACAACATTATCTCCAACGGCTCCGGCATTGCCGTGGCTGACGGCCAGTGCATGATCATTGTGGAGCAGGGCAAGGTGGTGGAGGTCTGCGCCGAACCCGGCGAATTTACATATGACACCTCCACCGAGCCGTCCATCTTCGCCGGCAGCCTCGGCGAGGGCATCAAAGGAACCTTCAAGACCATCGGCAAGCGCTTCACCTACGGCGGCGACACCGGCAAGGATCAGCGGGTGTACTACTTCAATCTGAAAGAGCTGATTGACAACAAATTCGGCACGCCGAACCCCATCCCGTTCCGGGTGGTGGACAGCAAGATCGGACTGGACATTGATGTGTCGGTGCGCTGCTCCGGCGTGTATTCCTATAAGATTGCCGATCCGCTGCTGTTCTACACCAATGTGTGCGGCAATGTGGAGCGGGAATATACCCGCGACGAGCTGGACGGCCAGCTGAAAACCGAGTTTATCAGCGCCCTGCAGCCGGCATTCGGCAAGCTGTCCGACCTTGAGCTGCGGCCGAACCAGATCGTCAGCCACAACACCGAGCTGGAGGACGCCATGAATGCGGCGCTCTCCGCCAAGTGGGGTGAGCTGCGCGGCCTGAAGGTGGTCAGCATTGCGCTCGGATCGGTGACCCTGCCGGACGAGGATGCCGAGATGATCAAGCAGGCGCAGCGCACGGCCATCATGCGGGATCCCACCATGGCGGCGGCCACGCTGGTGGGCGCACAGGCCGATGCCATGAAGGCGGCGGCGGCCAACGAGAACGGCGCCATGACCGGCTTTATGGGCATGGGCATGGCCATGAACGCCGGCGGCGGCATGAACGCCCAAAACCTGTATGCCATGGGGCAGCAGAACCAGCAGCCGGCAGCTGCACCGGCAGCCGGCGCATGGAAGTGCAAGTGCGGCGCCACAGCCACCGGCAATTTCTGCCCGGAATGCGGCAGCCCGAAGCCGGCGGATACGAACGGCTGGACCTGCTCCTGCGGCGCGGTGAACAAGGGCAAATTCTGCCAGAACTGCGGGGCAAAAAAGCCGGCCGGCGTACCGCAGTACCGCTGCGACAAATGCGGCTGGGAGCCGGAAGACCCGCAGCATCCCCCGAAATTCTGCCCGGAATGCGGCGACCCGTTTGACGACGGCGATATCATCGGATAAAAGGGACTGCGCGGTGCCCCATGGCAACCGATATCCGTTTTTCGCCGGCGAGCAACCGGCCGGCATGAGGAGGAGGCAACACTATGCAAACCTTGCAGGAATACAAATGTCCCTGCTGCGGCGGTGCCATCGCCTTTGACAGCACCCTGCAGAAGATGAAGTGTCCCTACTGCGACACCGAATTTGATGTGCAGACGCTGGCAGACTATGACGCCGGGCTGCAGGATGCGCAGGACGACATGGAATGGGAAACCGCTGCCGGCAGCGAATGGCAAGAGGGCGAGGCCAGCGGCCTGCGCTCCTATGTGTGCAAATCCTGCGGCGGCGAGATCGTCGGGGATGAAAACACAGCGGCGACTGCCTGCCCGTTCTGCGGCAACCCTGTGGTGATGATGGGGCAGCTCAGCGGCGATCTCAGGCCCGACCTGATCATCCCGTTCAAGCTGGACAAGGAAGCGGCCAAGGCGGGGCTGAGAAAGCACCTGACCGGGAAGCGGCTGCTGCCGAAGGTTTTCAAGGATGAGAACCACATCGACGAGATCAAGGGCATCTATGTCCCGTTCTGGCTGTTCGATACCGATGCCGATGCCCAGGTGCGCTACCGTGCCACCACGGTGCGGACCTGGAGCGACGACGACTATGACTACACCGAAACCAGCTACTACCTTGTGCGCCGCAGCGGCAGCATCGGGTTTGAGCATGTACCGGTGGACGGCTCCTCCAAAATGGCGGATGACCTGATGGAATCCATCGAGCCGTATAATTTCTCCGAGGCAGTGGATTTCCAGACGGCCTACCTGGCCGGCTATCTGGCCGACAAATACGATGTCACCGCCGAGCAGAGCGTCGACCGTGCCAATGACCGGGTGAAAAAGTCCACCGAGGACGCTTTCGCCTCCACCGTGCAGGGGTACGCCTCTGTAACGACGGAAAGCAGCAATATCCAGCTGCACGGCGGCAAGGCCCAATACGCGCTGTATCCGGTATGGCTGCTCAATACCTCCTGGAACGGCAACCGCTACACCTTTGCCATGAACGGCCAGACCGGCAAGTTTGTGGGCGATCTGCCGGTGGACAAGGCGGCGGCACGCAAATGGACACTGGGGCTGACGGCCATACTTGGTGCGGCCACCTACGCCATCGTGTTTCTGATCCGGCTTTTCGGGCTGATGTGAGGAGGGACAACAGATGAAAAAGCGTTTATCAACGGTTTTCTTTGCCCTTATCCTTTGCCTGAGCATGGCTGCCCCGGCACTGGCCGGAACAGAGCCGGGCTTCGACAGCCAATTCCCCCGGGTGAACGACTGGGCAGACCTGCTGACCGACAGCGAAGAAGCCGCCCTGCAGGAAAAGCTGGATGAGCTGAGCGTGCGGCAGCAGATGGATGTCATCGTCGTTACCGCGCAGGACACGGACGGACGCAAATCGGTGCAGGACTATGCCGACGACATCTATGACGACAGCGGCTACGGCTACGGCGAAAACAAGGACGGCATACTGCTGCTGATCTGTATGGAGGAGCGCGACTGGTACATATCCACCTGCGGCTATGGCATCTCCGTATTTACGGACAAAAACATTGCGTATATCGGGCAGCAGATCCGGCCGGATCTGTCCGATGGCGACTACGCGGCCGCCTTCAACACCTACGCGGAGGAGTGCGACCGGCTGATCACACGGGCCGCCGGGGGCGCTGATGATGACGATTACGACGACGGCGACTATGAGGATGTCGGCGGCTGGTATGTGCTCTTTCTGGTGCCGCTGTACTGGATCCCGCTCGCCCTCGGCATCGGCCTTGTGCTGGCGCTGATCGTGGTCGGCATCATGAAGGGGAAGCTGAAGACCGTGCGCTTCCAGCCGGGAGCAGGCAGCTACCTGAAAAAGGACAGCCTGCAGATCACCGAAAGCAGCGACCTGTTTTTGTACAGCAGCGTTTCGCGCACTGCCAGGCCAAAGGACAACGACAACAGCGGTAGCAGCACCCATGAGTCCTCCGGCGGCGTGACCCACGGCGGTGGCGGCGGAAAATTCTGACCGCGGGGATGCCCCGTGTGCAGCAACCGGCTGAACCGACACCCTATCAGAAAAGCGAACAGCGCCGGGGCGGGAATATATCCCGCCCCGGCGCTGTTTCGGTTCATGCGCGCTATATCCGCCGCTCAAGTCACCGCCTGTTCCAGTATCCTCTGCTCCAGCTCCCTGGCAGCCACACTCAGTGGCTGCTCTTTTCTTTTGATCAGCACAATGCTGCGCTCCGGGATCGGCTCCCGCAGGCGGATCCGGCAAACATCCTCCCCCTCCCGCAAAAACGCCTCCAGTCATCACATAAAGCGCCATAAATTCAGCCCGATGGAAGCATCCCGCTCCCGGTCAATGCGCCCCGGTATCTCCCGCAGCAGCAGCTCACAGGTGGCGCTGACCCGCGCCGTATTCAGATGGCCGCCGAAGACTGCCCCCTCGGCATTGCCGGCGCTCATATGCAGGTGGCAGTAAAACGCCCCCTGCATGGTGTCCACCGTGCCGGTCAGCGAAACGATCTCATAGCTTCCCTCAAAGTGGTTGGCACGGTATGCCTTTTTCTGCGTATCGTACACCCCCACAGTGAAGCTGTCCACCGCCCCCAGCGCCTGCACGCTGGCCAGCTGCAGCTTTTCCTGCCGGGCGATCCGTTCCACCTGCTCCAGGATCTCCTCCCCCCGATCCAAGCGGGCAACGATCGTATCCCCAAAGCGTCTATACTCCATTACCGGTCATCCTTTCAGTCAAACTGCGTTTTCCAATTGTGATCCCGGCAGGCGCAAAAGCACATATGCACCTGCTCCTCATTGCACTTTTCCTGTGCCAGGGGCGGCAGGGCATCCTCCGGAAAGTACGCAGCATCGGTCGTTTCCAGATTTCGGCAGAAGCTGCCGCCCAGCTCCTCGCACAGATAGAAAATCTTTACCACACCATAGGCGTACGGGGGCGGGTTGTGCGCATCCCGGTTCTGCACCGCGATGACCGACCGGACAGCAATGTCCCGTCCGGCCTCCTCCCTGGCCTCCTTGATGGTATTCTCCACCGGCGACAGCGTGACCTCGCACCAGCCTCCGGGCAGCGCCCAGCGGCCGTCCGCCTCCTGCACCAGCAGCAGCTTTCCCTCCCGGAAAATGGCGGCACGGGTATCGACCTTCGGCGTCTGGTATCCGTAATCGCCGCAGAACAGTCCCTTCACCGTATCCAGCGGCAGGGCGGTCTTCATGGCCAGCAGCTCTGCTGCCAGCTCCCGGATGCGCTCATACCGCTCCCGGTCATAGGGATCCTTGCCGTAGAACAGCCCGGCCTGCGCCAGACTCTGCAGCTCAATGGCCATGCAGGTCAGCGGATCCCGCTGTTGCCCAGTCGTATTCTCCTGCATCACCGTACCCCCTGCTTATACTGCCACACCGCCGGCACTGCTGCCGCTGACACCACCAAGCAGTGCCGCACCCACGCCGGTCACCAGCAGCACCAGCAGCACAATGGCCACCAGCACATACACACACCAGTAGGAACGGGCGAAATTGCGCCGGTTAATATTGGTCGAAGAAACGCTGTGCACAATCAGGAAGATGAAACCGATCAGCGGCAGCGAATACAGAATTTGCAATCCGAAATACTCCCAGGGACTTAACGGACGGTTATCCATGCTTTTTTCCTCCTTTGGTTCTGCCTTTTCATTTTCGATCGCTCCTGCGATCCCGCTTTCATTATAGCCGCTGCATCCGCAAAATGCAAGTCCCACAACCCCATCGCCGCCCTGCGCCCAAAATCACCGCCGCCCTGCATGACTGCCGGTCAACCCGCCCATACTGTTAGGGAAAGGATGGGATGGGGCATGTTTAATAAGGTGGAGATCTGCGGTGTCAATACGGCGACCCTGAAGGTGCTCAGCGAAAGCGAAAAAATGCGTCTGCTGCGCGAAATGCGCGCCGGGAACCGGCAGGCGCGCGACGAATTGGTCAATGGCAACCTGCGGCTGGTGCTCAGTGTGATCCAGCGTTTCACCGGCCGGGGCGAAAATCTGGACGACCTTTTTCAGGTCGGCTGCATCGGGCTGATCAAAGCCATCGACAATTTTGACCTATCGCTGGATGTGCGCTTTTCCACCTATGCCGTGCCTATGATCATCGGCGAGATCCGGCGGTATCTGCGGGATAACAATGCCATCCGCATCAGCCGCTCCATGCGCGATACCGCCTACCGGGCCATGCAGATGAAGGAGCAGCTGATCAATGAGACCCACCGCGAACCAACGGTGGAGGAGATCGCCCGGCGGCTGGAGCTGCCACGGGAGGATGTCGTCGTTGCCCTGGAGGCGATCGTGGATCCCGTTTCGCTGTATGAGCCGATCTACAATGACGGCGGCGACACCATCTATGTGATGGATCAGATCGGCGACCGCAACGACGACAGCAACTGGCTGGACGAAATTGCCCTGAAGGAGGCCATTGCCGGATTGAGCCAACGGGAGAAAAAGATCCTCAAGCTACGGTTTCTCAAGGGAATGACCCAGGTGGAGGTATCAGGCGAGATCGGCATTTCACAGGCGCAGGTCAGCCGCCTGGAAAAAGGCGCACTGGAGAAGATCAAAAAAGAGCTGTAAACAGCAAAAGCGCCCGCCGTTCCATTAAAGGAGCGGCGGGCGCCGCCGCAAGCCACAGCTGCCTGTCTATCCGACCGATACTTACTTCCCGGTTTCTCCGCGCAGTGCATTCCTGTGCTGAACATGAATACCGATATGTCCGATCCCAAGAATCACCGATGCGCCGACGATGATGGCATTCCCCGCATAGATGCCCAAAAGCAGACACGCCGTAACCGGAAGGGTCGCGCCCGCCACCGGAAGCCCCGCAAAGGATGCATAAAAATCCGGCAGCGTTTTCGGGCTTCTGAAATATTTAATCCAATAGCATTCATACAAGATCATCAGCACAAATGCCGTGATCCAAAGGAGCATTTTCCACGCAAAGTAGACGCCATCCAGTATCATGACTTTCGGATCAAGCGCGGTAAAAACCACAAGCGATGCACTCATCAAAACCTCCCCGATGCGCTCAAGAGCCACCAACAGTTTATTCTCTTTTTGGGCGCTTTCCTCGTATCCCGCAGGCTTTGCTTTGCGCGCCCAAAGGATATTCGGCACAAGCAGCATCAGAAGAAATACAACCCCGGTGATGCAAAAGCCCAAATCATACGGCTTGCCGAGCCGGGAAAAAGCAAGGGCGCTGACCCTGACACTGCGGATGATATCCCCGTATTGCGCTTTCAGCCGTCCCGCCATCAGCTCCGGGTTTTCGGGATCGGTGTGATAGCTCCCGTAGATGCCCATAATCTTCCCGCCGCCGCACCGGGTATATGCGTCAATAAAATTCGACACCATATAGGTTTCTCGCCGTGCCGATACCCCATTCTGTCCGGTATCCTCGCTGTAAAACTCCTGCCCCTGCCGGATACACTCTTTTGCCAGCCGATCGTTTTCCGAACCCTCAAGGCCGTTGTCCTCTAAGTATTTCAGATACCTTGCGCCCGTTGTATCGTACTGATGTCCGACATCGGTGCCATAGAACACCGTATCCGGACAGGTGTTTTTTATTTCGTGGAAAAACGCCTCATAATATTCGTTACCAGACAGGGTACCGTTGATTTCTTCAAGCCACTGATCCAGCAGCTCATCGGAATCTGCCCTCATCCAGATATTCAGAAATTCGGCGCTGTAATACGGCAGCTCCACAAAAAGATCGCGGCACCCTGCATCATAGAATTCGCGCCATTCTTCCAGCTCGGTATCATAGCACTTTTTATACCCGTGCGCTTCCCCGTAAAGGTTTATCATCGCGGTTTCATTCGGAACCACAGCGGTCGTTCGATCCAATTTATCCAAAACCACGCCTGTGAGCGCCAGTATCCCCACGATGCCAAAGGCGCATAGGGCTTTTATTTCAGCTATTTTGTTTTTCATCTCCACCCTCCCTTTCGGGCTTTCACTTTCAGCCGCTGCATTCTTTCAAAAACTGTGCAACGGCACGGTTGAATTCGGCGGGCCGTTTATTGGCGATGAAATGATCGCCTTGAATAATTGTCAATCGGGCATTGGGTATGCTCGCCACAATTTGCCTTGTATGCGCCTCTTTTATCATATCTCTTGTCCCGCAGATCACCAGCGTTGGTACAGTGATCCGCGACAATTCATGCGGATCGATGTGCGGGTCGTTTACCATCAGGCCAAGCATTTCGGCATTGGCCTTCGCCTCCGGCGATCTTGCGGCAAAGCATTTGGCTATCCTGTATCCGATCTCGATCGGGATCTGCGTTGTCGGTTTTACCCCTTTGGGATCAAGATTGCCGCCATTCAGGATCAGCGCCCTGACCATATCCGGGTGCTTCATGGCAAATGTCATCGCAATATTGGCTCCGTCCGAAAACCCCAGGAGCACAGCGCGGGAGATCTGCTGTGCCCACATAAACGCGTACAGGTCACAGGAAAACTGTTCAATGGTAAACGGTGCCGTACCTCTCGGCGATTTCCCGTGTCCTCTTGTATCCAGAGCGATCACACAATACCGGCTTTGGAAATACCCGATTTGGTTTTTGAAATAGGCGCCGTCTTCCCCGTTTCCGTGCAGGAATATAAACGGTTCGCCGGTTCCTTTTTTCTGATAAAACAACTCTATATCCATGTTTTTTTATCCTCACAGATTTCGATTGGCCGCCCAACCCCCAAAAAAGATTATGGGAAAGGGCAACCATCAACCCTTCATCATTTTCCGCACATCAAGCGTACCATACTTTAATCAAAAAGGCAATCGGGATCCGCGCTTTTTATCCATTTGCGCCCCCCAAAAAAGCACCCGCCATTCCAAACGGAATGGCGGGGGCTTTTTTTTGCAATTTTTTATTTCGGCAGAAACCCCATCAACCGGTGATACCCACACGGTCAATGCTCTTCACGAACCGGCGCTGGATGATCATGTAGAACACCAGCGGCACAACCAGGTAGAGCAGCACGCCGGCCGACACAGCCGCCGGGTACAGCGGCTCACCGGAGTTGAGGCTGGCATACATGTTCAAGCGGGTGCCCAGCTGGCTGAGAACCACCGCCATCGGGCGGCTGTCATCCAGGAAGCACAGCTCCGCCAGATAGCTCTCGTTCCAGTGCCAGATGATCGACAGCACAGAAACGGTCACGATCACCACGCTGGAGGACGGAAGCGCAATGCTGAAATAGGTGCGCAGCGGGCCGGCACCATCCACATAGGCGGCATCCTCCAACTCACGGGGCAAGCCAATGAAGAACTGCTGGTAAATATAGATCAGCATGCCGGAGCGGATACCCACACCAAACAGCGCCGGCAGCCAATAGGCAAAGGGCGTGTTGAAAATGTGCAGGAAACGGTAATTGACGGACAGCGACATACTGTACATCTGCACCGGCACCAGCAGGGACAGGATCAGCAGGAAGCTCGCCACCGGCTTGCCGGGGAAATTGAACCGGGCAAACCCGTACGCCACAAAGGCGCACACGATGATCTCCAGAAAAGCACTGACCATCTGCAGGATCATTGTCTGCTTAAGACCCGTGATCAGGCCGATGTCGGACAACTCGAAGTACATCTTGAAATTGTCCAGCGTCAGCTGCAGCGGAACCCACATATGGCTGACATCCAGGAAATCGGACTCAGTCTTGAGGGAATTGGTGATCATATACAGCAGCGGGTACAGCACGATGTAGCCCACAATGATCAGGAACACGATGCGGAAAAGGCTGAAAAGGGTGCTCAGCGACTTCTTGCGCAGCTTATCGCCGGCACTGCCGGACAGCTTGTTCGTTACACTCATCATAGCTTTATCCCCACCTCTTCAAGAACAGTTTGCTATAAAGCAGCAGGATCAGAGCCACGATGCTGCCGGCGATCAGGAAATAGAACCACAGCATTGCCGAACCCATACCGTAATCCATCACATTGAATTTATCATAGGCCTGCAGAATGATTGGATTGGTCTGGGCGGTGATATTTTCCACCATGGTGAAAATGATCACCAACAGCATTGGTCGCAATAGCATGGGCAGCGTAACAAACCAAAATTCCTCCCATTTGGTTGCGCCCTCCACCTCGGCCACCTCGTACAGCAGCTCCGGAATGGACTGCAGACCGGCAATAAACAGCACGATCTGGATGCCGCTCTGCCATACCATCATAAACAGATTGTCCAATGCCATTGTCAGGTATTGCTCTACCTGCTCCGGCAGGCCAAGGCCCTTCAGTATCTCGGTAAAATCCATCATGCTGAAGGACACGGCATCCGCCACAGCCACATCCGTGGCATTGCTGGAGGCGGCCGCCAGGAACTGCTTGAGCGCCGGGCCGCTGGACAGGATCACCGGCACAAAGAACAGGGCACGGAAGAACAGACGGCCACGGAAATTTTCGTTCAGGAACAGTGCCAGGATCAGGCTGACCACCAGAATGAACGGCAGCGTGACAAAAAAGCTCTGTACGGCACTGATCAGGTTGGGGGAATATGTCGGATTTTCATGCAGCAGCGTCTGGTACTGCTCAATGCCCAGAAAAGTGGTCACCACGCCAAACTGGTTGAGCTCCAGCCGGCAGAAGGAATAATAGACGGACTGGATGATGGGATACAGGAAAAACAGGAGCATACCCACGATCCAGGGTGCCAGGAAGATCAGTCCGTAGCGGGACCGCTTTCTTTCCAGGCTCATTGGTTTACGATTTTTCACTGTGCAACCCTCCCTGTGATCCAGCCGCCAGCCGGCACGCTGCCATAGGCGGTCGAGGCCTCGGCATCGCCGTAGTTCACGGCCACATACACGCCATTATCAAACCGGGTGATCCGAACATCCTCGCTGAGCGCTGTATAATCGGCGATCTTGGCTCCCTTGATGCTGGAGAGATACTCCTTAACGGAGCCGATCTGCTCAAGGATGCGCGTCTTATTCCCGGAATAGCTGCTGCCAAAGATAAAGGACTGATAGGAAGTTACCAGCTCATTATCGTAATTGTAGGTCAGCGTATACGAAGGCGAAATACCGGCCTCTACGCAGCGCAGCAGCGCATCCTGCTCATTCGCACACAGGTTGATGGACACCGAACTCATCGGCACATAGCCACGCAGCACCAACTGATAGAACGGTACATCCTGGCTGGTGATATCGTACTGCGACGAGTAGATCGGCGCGTCGATCACCGCATCCGCCGCCAGCGCAGCATACAGATTGGCGCTGTCTGCCAGCGTGCTGTAGCCGGCCTGCTTGACCTGGTCAAAGGCCTGCACGACCGCCTCGGTCATGCCCTTGCACACCTTGGTCTCCTCGGTCTTGTAGTCCGAGTAGATGACATGTGACAGGGAATCCAGCGAGATGCCGGTCAGATCCATGGAAGAGGCCTTATCCGTCAGCTTGGTGACAGACTCAGCCAGGCGGCTGCGGGCGATCATATGCGTACGGATGGAATAATTCATACGGCTGACCGTATTAAACTGATAGAAATACGCGCTCTGCTGATTGGGCCACACGGCGCCCTTGGCCGAGGAGCCGGACTTAAAGGAGATCATATCAAAGTCCATGTACCAGGGCAGATCCAGCTCGGCCATCTTCGCGGCCAGGGAACGCATCCCCTTCTTGCCGCCCAGATTGCTGGCGGTGGTATAGTTGCCGGCATACTTGCCGGTATTGATACCGGAGGCTCCGAAGCCCACCAGATCCACCAGGAAGTCGTTGCCGAGCGTCTCTGCCAGCTCACCGGTCATGGTGGCTGCCTGCTCGGTGGTGGTCAGCGGGTACAGCTTGCTGGTCGGGATACCCAGGAAGAAATCGGGCTGCACCGTTCCGCCGACATACTTGAAGCTGGCGCTCTTTTCCTCCGTCTGGCTCTGCTTCAGCTCGCCCTTGGCCGTCAGGTACGCCTGATAGGTCTCCGCCATCCCCATTACACTGGCCTTTTCGCCGGAAAGCGGATAATAGGCCACGCTCAGGGGGGTGGTGCAGATACTGTCATCGAACACCTTGATAAAGGCGGCCGGTGTCGAGAAGCCGCGGGGCGGCGTCACGCTGTTGTAGCCACGGATGCTGAACTGCGCATACACGCTGCTGTAGGCAATATTGGACGAGCCAACATTCCAGCCGATCGAGGCTTCCTCTGCACCGGACTCGATGATGGCAAACAGGCCGTTATCGCCCTTTTTCACGCCATAGACCGGCATATAGGTCTGCTGCAGCACCGAGGTAAACTCGTGCTTCTGGATGGTCAGATCGTCACCGTAAACACGGGACAGACCGCTTTCGCCGACCGTTGCCCTATCGTACGGCCGCACGATGGCACCGGAACCGTCCGGCATGAACAGCCAGCTATCCTCGCTGCCGTTTTTCAGGCCGCACAGGAAGGGCGCCAGCGAAACCGCCGTCACATATTCCTCGCCGTTATCGGCGATCTGGGTGGGATCCACTGTCACCAGGAAGCGATCGTCCTCGATGATGTAATCCACCGGCACTATAATCTCGTAATTGATAAAATCGTAGATCACCCGCAGACCGTTGTCGATCTTCTGGGCATACACCTCTCCGTCGCTCACTGCGTCATTATAGGAGAGGATGATCTCTTCCGCCACATTGGTGGGGTTGTGGTAATACACATGGAGGGCTGATTCCACCTGTGCGTGGTTCTTCTTGATATCGCCCTCTTCGTCCACCTGCGGGGTGCAGGCCTCCTGCGGAGTTGTGCCCCACACGGCGCCGGTGGCCTTTTCCACAAAGCTGACGCGCTTATTGTCGTCATCCCAGTTCAGCTGCCACCGGCTGTTTTCGCATACCGTACCGGATTCTTCGATATCGGAGGAATACGAAACCTCATCATACCGTTTCGTATCCACCTTTTCCTCGGTATCCGAGCCGGAGGCGCAGCCAGCAGAGCTGAGACCCATGAGCAGCGCCAGCGCTGCCGCGGCAAGCCGCTTTTGTAATTTCATTTGCGATCCTCCCTTTCCTTTACCGATACCGGATCTCGATATACAGCGTCATCAGCCAGCTGACAACCTGCTGCGCCAGCAGGATGATCAGGAACATCAGGAACACGATGATGAGCATGGACAGCAGGGTCAGCACCGTGGTGCCGAGGAAGCGGCCAAACCCGAAATCGTGCACTTTCATGGTGCCGACGATCAGCATCAGGAAAGTATACAGCAGGCAGACACCCTGGAAGATCGATACAAAGACAAATTCGTCCGGCACGACCATATGCGTCAGGATCAGCGTAACGATATGAGAGAAGATGACCGGCATCAGGCTGTAGCAGGTGATGATGAAGATCTCTTTCAGCTTGCCGATACCGCCCAGCAGCACGCACACCAGCCAGTTGGCCAGTGTCCACAGCACCACCAGACCGACCGTGCTGAGCAGCACATAGAAGGAATTGTAGGTGGAGGCATTAAAATTGTTGAAGGCGAAGCCGCTGGCCACATCGGAGACGGCCGACATGATGTAGTACAGCGCCAGCAGCAGTAGCGCCAGCGGGACAGAGCCCATGCCCTTTTCCTTCACCAGCCGGAAGGATTCGAACGGATGGGCGATCGCGCTGAGCATGACATGCAGCTTTTCATTGCGGATCAGGCGGAGATTCTTCTTACGCTTGATCACCGCAAAAACGATCAGGCCGCCGACCACCAGAACCACGCCGATGAACACCAGCGCAAACCACTTCTCCAGGAAGGCTGTCCGCAGCTTTTCAAAGGCATTGCTGTATGTATCGCGATCCACGCCCAGCTTGGCGTATTCCGCTGCCTTTTCGTTATCGCCCAGGGCGTAATAGCCCTTGGCCAGGCCGCGGTAGGCCAGCTGGCTGTTCTGATCCTGATCCAGCACCTTATGCCACTGGTCAATGGCGCCCTCGTAATCATCCTCCAGCGTCTTCATCTGCGCATCGCGCAGCAGCTTGCCGTATTCGGTGATGCGGAAAATGTTGACGGAATTCTTGGTTCCGTCGCACACCAGCACATCCGTCCCGTTGACCACGATGGCGCTGGCCAGATAGGTCGTGCCTCTCTGCGCACCGGTGCCAAGGGCACCGCCGAACACACCCAGTAGGTTGCATTCTTCATCATACCAGAAAACACGGCCATAGGTCGCGTCCACAATGTAGAAGAAACCATCGGCATCCACATCCACGCCCAGAGCGTTTTCCACCTGCGTTTTGGTATTGTAGGAACCGACCTCTGTATCCAGGAAGTTCCATGAGGTGGAATCGGTGAGGATGTTCTTACCGCCGGGGTTCATCACACTGACCTGTCCGGTGGCGATCACAGTGAGGCTCTGCCGACCGGTCACGGTATAGATGAAATCATTCGGACCGACGACCATATCCACAAACTGATACGGCAGGCGGAGCGTACTGGCATCACGCTTGGCATCGTTGGAAAACAGATTGTTGAAGAAGTTGCTCAGCACATCAATAACGGAAGCCGGCACCGTATTGGCGCCGTAGAAGCCGAGAAACTCCAGGGTGGGCGAATACACCAGTGCACCGTAATAGGAGCCGTCACAGGAAACATAGGTATAATTCTTGGAGTCCACCGTAATCTTCTTCGGCCGGTAGATGAAATCCTCCGGGATCAGGCTGGATTCCGGCACGGTCAGGGTGCTCTGCACCACGCCCTGCTCATCCATCACCAGCACACGCTCGTTATTGGTATCCGCCACATAGATCTTACCATCCTTGACGAAAATACCGGAAGCGCTGTCAATGACCTGCGGCTCCCCATCAAACAGGATCGTATTGATGCTGTACAGATAATGATAGGTATTGTCCGTAACATGGATCTTGGAGGCCGAAGCATCCAGCAGGTAAATATTGCCCTGCTCATCGGCACAGATATCGGTAATGGTATCCATCAGCGGAATGCCGAGGGAATTGGCCGTTATCGTGTCGGCGATTGCATAGACCGGCTTGCTGTAGCTCGGCGTTTTGACCTGTCCGCCAAGATCGTTCCAATAGGTATAGCTCTCATAGGGCACCTCGTTGGTGCCAACGGAGGAGGTTACCGGCGATGCGGCCGAGGCCGGCGCCGCCAGCATAACCAGCAGCAGGCTCAGCAGCAGACCGCACACAAGCAGCCTGTTCCGTTTGCGGGAAATCGTATGCATGCTTTCATCCCCCTCCTTAGCCCTTGATACCGGCACTGCTCATCGACTCTTTGATACTGCTCTGAGAGATGAGGTACACCACGATCGGCGGAATCATCATCAGCACGCTGGCCGCCATGGAGGCGCCGGAACGCGCGATACCGCCGGAACCAATCGTCGACATAACGGTCGGCAGCGTTTTCAGCGATTCACTGAAGATCGTACCGCCGGGGATGGTCGCCCAGATATCCCGGAAGGAGAACAGCACCAGCGTCAGTACGCAGGGACGCACCACCGGGAAAACGATCGTCCAGAAGGTGTGCGACCAGCCGGCGCCGTCGATGCGCGCGGCCTCGATGATGGCATCCGGCACATAGCCGTCCATATACTGCTTCATCAGGAACACGCCCATAGCCGACGGGATGAACGGCAGAATGTACACAAGGTAGGTATCAATGATGTGCATGCCATTATAGACCAGATACCGCGGCACACCCAGCGTATAGCCGTTGAACAGCAGCGAATACTGGATGATCATGAAGATGATGTTTTTGAATTTCAGATCTGTTTTGGAAAGCACGAAAGCCGCCATACCGGAGGCAATCACATGCAGCACCGTACCCACAATACTCACAAAAAGGCTGTTGAATATGTAGCGGGAAAGCGGCAGGCTCAGGCTGGAGATCAGATCCGGCAGCACCAGATAGTTGGCAATGGTGGGGCGGCTGACCTTGAAGATCTTCGGCGGGAAGATCATCAGCTCATCCAGCGGCTTGAACGAGGTGGTGATACTGTAAACCAGCGGCAGCACCGAAAAAGCGCCGAATGCAAACAGGAACACAAAAAACATCACATTGCCAAACTTGGAACGCGTAAACTTGCGTGCCTGCGTTTTGGCGATATCCGCACGCGGCGGAATCAGCTTACTTAAGAATTCTTTCATACTCATGTCCCCGTCTTCCTCAACAGTTTTGCGATGATGCTGCGGGTGCCGATCATCAGCAGGAACAGCACAACCGACAGCGCCGACGCATAGCCCATCTCGTATTTCACGGTACCCACATCATTCAGGTAGGACACGATTGTATCCGCCGCATAGTTGACGGTGGGATAGCCAGCCAGAGAGGTGATGGTGCCGCTGATGGAGAAAGCACCGGCAATCTGCATAACCGCGCTGAACAGCAGCATGTGCTGCATGCCCGGCAGGGTGATGTACCACAGCTCCTGCCAGCGGTTGCGGATGCCGTCCACGGCGCCCGCCTCAAACAGCTCCTGATTGATGTTCTGCAGACCGGAGATATTGGCCAGGAACGAAACACCCATGCTCTGCCACAGCTGCACGGCCACCACAATGGGCACGATATAGCTTTCGGTGGACAGCCAGGTGATCGGCGCGGTGATCAGGCCGGCCGACAGCAGCAGGCTGTTGGCATAGCCGAAGGAGTCGGAGCTGAAAATGATCTGCCAGATAAACAGGCCGTTACCGATCAGGGCTGGCACATAGAACATGAAGGACAGCAGCGTGCGCACGCCGGGGCGGAACTCATTGATCAGCCAGGCCAGCACAAACGAGAGCAGGAAGCCCACGGGGCCGGTCAGCACCGCCAGCACCAGCGTGTTTTTCAGCACGATCGGGAACAGATCGTCCTGGATGAACGCACGCAGGTAGTTATCCACGCCGGACCAGCTGGGCAGGGACACCATATCGAAATCGAAAAAGCTCAGCACGATGGAGGAAACAACCGGCACGACCGTCAGCAGGATGAACAGAATCAGGAAGGGGGCAAGCAGCAACCAAAGCTCCCAACGCGCCTTGACCGTTTCCATGAAGGTATGTTGTTTTAATGTATTGTTTTTCATGGCTCACTCTCCATCCGGATCTTTGTCGGCATACTCGGCGATCTTGCGGGCAACTTCCTTATCGCAGATCTCCGACCAGTCAACGATCGCTTCCTTACAGGACTTGGTGCCGTTCTTGGTCGCCCAGAAGGCCTGGTCGATGGAACGGGAAACGAAATAGCTGCCGGGCACCTCGGCAATCTCCTGCACATTCTTCCACTGGGCGTTGATCACCTTCAGCGAGGCACTATCCCAGGAAAGACGAGAGATCGCATCCACGGTGGCACTGGCGGTACGGCCGGACTCGCCGAGGATCGCCTCGCATTCGGCCGAATAGCGATACTGGGTATCCGAGGAAACCCACCACTTGATAAACTTCCACGCCGCCTCTTTCTCGGTGCTGGATTTCATGATCGAGCAGCCGGTACCGGAGCCGCTGCACACATTATTGATGGTGCCGTCGGCATTCACCTCGCCGGGGATCTCCGCGATGGCCCACTTGCCATCAATTTCCGGAGCCGCCACCTTGAAGGTGAGGTACTGCGTGTAGGTGGTGATGCCCAGCGGCATGGTGCCCACACGGAATTTCTGGAAGAAGTTGGCCTCCTGGTCAAGGCTGTATTTCGTGTAGAAATCCGTCCAGAAGGTGAACGCCTTAATCGACTCCGTGGAGGTCAGCGCCGTGGCAGTCAGGTCATCATTGTACATCTGGCCGCCCTTCTGCATCAGCATGGTCGGGAAGATGGACAGACCGCCCGCACCGGTGTTCACCGTCGTGGCGGCGGTGATCTTGGTATACGGCAGGTAAGTATTCATGTTGTTACGCTGCAGGATACCGGTGGCCTGGGTGAAATCATCCCAGGTCTTGGGCACCTCGATGTTCAGCTCATCCAGGATATCCTTGCGGTAGAACATCACATAGAATGCCTGCGTATCCGGCAGGGCGTAGCAGCCATTACGATAGAGGTACGGCGTCTCTGCGCCGGGCTGGAAATTCTTCAGCACATCCTCGTAATCGGAGAAATTCTTGAGATTGTACAGCACGCCGCGCATGGCCAGGTTGACCGGCTCGGTACGCGCCATGTGCAGGTACAGGTCGGGCGAGTTGCCGGAGATAACGCCCTGCACCAGGCTGGCGTTCACCTGCTCCACCTTCACATTGACATTGTTCTGCGGCGTAAAGGTATCCTGGATCAGGGTGTTCAGCACTTTCACCTGGTCACGGCCCCAGTTCACCCAGATCTTGATGGTGGGCATGCTCTCATCGCCGCTGGAGACCGCCGTGGTGGTCTTCTTGAAGGAATTGATGAACCGCCGGATGCTGAACAGCATCCGCTCACCGGCGCCGGAACGGGGCGTATCAAAATCCTGATCCGGAGCCGCCAGCACGATCTGGTCGAGGCTCAGCGCCATATTCTTGATATCGTACAGCCAGGCACTGAGAGTCTGGTGTGCGCTGTAATAGGTCGTCACATACAGCTGTGCATCGTACAGGCTATCCAGCATGTCGCCGAGGATACGGGACATGTTACGCACTGCACCGCTCAGCTCACCGTTGGTCTGCAGGGTCACGCCCAGCTCACTGTCCAGCTGATCCAGCGCCTCTTTATTGGTGCGCAGGCGCTCCTCAAAGTTGGGGATCTGCTTGTGCAGCGTATAGTCACGGTTGCGGTCGGGGCTGTCGGAGGTGATCATGACGATATCGAGGTACAGATCGCCCAGCGAGGCCACGATGTCCTCCAGGCGGTCAAACACCTCGGCCACATCCGAAAGCGTGACCTCCATGGACAGGGTGTGCGGGCCGGCCGTCAGATACACCAGGTAATCCTCCGGGCTCTTGCCGTCCGCACCGTCGCCGCCAAAGGAAAGGAACTGCCAACCCACATCATAGGAGAAGCCGATCTCGCTGGCCTCCGCGAAGGGGGTCACGCCGTCGATGCGCAGCCAGCGGTACACCGTACCGTTGGTCACCGTGCTCTGCTTAAAGGCAAAGCCCAGCTTGTACAGACCGTCCTCCGGCGCATTAAACTGCCAGCTGATCTCCTGCCCCGGCTCCTTCCAGGTATCGCCGCCGATGTAGTTGATCAGCGAACGCTCCGGGTCGTGGGGCGAAACATTGGCACTGCCGGGGTCGGACTTGGAGGACAGGGCGTAGTCCGTCTTGCGGTAGGGCGCCTCGCCCTCCAGCACGATCTGCTCACCCTCGTATTTCTTATAGTTGCCGTAATCGGCCGAAACCTCGGCATAGCTGCGCACCCGCTCCGGGATGCCCAGGTCGAGGCCTGCCAGCAGGAAGCCACGCTCGTTCGCGGTCACCGCGATCTCGTGCGTGCCGGCGGTCAGCCGGAATTCGTACGGATCACGCACAATGCCTTCCATATCCTTCAGGATGGCGGCATTGATGCCCTCCACCTGCTTCTGCGCCGGGGTCACCTGGTCGCCGTTGGAAAGCTCACGCACACTGCCGTCGTCCTGCCACAGAACATTGAAGGTGATCTTCTCGCACCCATCAAAGGGATAGGCGCCGTCCACCTTCAGCCCGATCTCATAGTTTTCTGCCGTGGAGACCAGGTTGCCGAACAGCACGGACAGGGTATACACCGCATCCGTCGGCACCGTCACGCGGAAGGTCGCGGTGCTGTTCTGCTCCAGCTGGTACACGGTGCCATACTGCGCGTCCGCCTGCGGCGTAACGCCGGCGGAGCGATCGGCCACATAGCTGTCCGCCCGCACCGAAACAGCCTGCACCGCAGGTGCCGGGGCGTCCTTATGATAGCTTGTGTAGCCGCTGTCGGCCGCCACGGTGTCAGAGGTGACCAGCGGCGTGCTGGTGTCTGCCGTGCCGGTCTCCTCGGCCGATACCGCCAACGGCACCGTGCTGATGAGGCACATCAGCGCAGCGGCCAGGGCGATGCCTTTCGTGACAATTTTCATAACTTCTACCACCTTAAACATGATCCAATGGTTGATCGGCGGGCACAACTCCGCCGTGAAAAGCACACCGGACGCCCCCACGCCCGGGAAAGCAAAGGGAAAAAGGGAAGTGCGCATGGGCGCCGCGCGCCCGGCGGGTGCATCCGCCGGCCACAGCCGCGCCGCAGAAAACGGAAAAACCCGCGCCGGACAGGGCGGTTTGTCCCCACCGCAGTCGGCCACAGGTGCCGTATGCCCGCCCGGCGCCGGCCGAAAACGGACAAGCGCCTTACTATTATGTATGGGCAACGGTTCCACTTTATGCTGAAAAGCCGCACACAGGCCGCACTTTCAGCACCGCGCACCGGCTGTTTGGACAAAAAATCCGTCATCTGCCCAGGCAAATGAGGCTGTTTTAGCCAAAGCCGCCGGCACTCGCTTTGTCAGCCCGTATATTATACACCATAATTGTCGAGAATGGAAGAGTTTTTTCGATTTATTTGGCGAAAATCCCAAAAAAATTGGCAAATCGGCCAACCCACCCGCAACAAAGCTGGTGGATCGGCCGATTTTCTGTCAAAAAGTCACATACTCCCAGTTGTCCCGATTTTCCAGATCCCCATTTGAGCTGCTGAGCGGCTCTGCCGGTGCCAGTGTGTGTATCGCCAGCTGCGGCGGGCACCAGCGGCGGCGTTCCGGGGCGTCGTTGCGATCATTCATCGTTTTTCCTCCCTGCGCGAAAGATCAGAAGGTCACATACTCCCAGTTGCCCCGGTTCTCCAGATCCGGGCTGGTGTTCGGGCGGGTGGTGGTGCCGGGGTTCTGCGGCTTGGTGGTCACCGTGCTGCCATTGGGCGTGGTGGTCGTGGTGCCCGCATCCCCGGCCGGCTTCTGCCCGGAGGGGGTCTTGTTATCCCCCGCCGTGCCGTTCGAGCCGCCGGAGGTATTGCCGGAGCCCTTTTCGTCCTCCAGGTCAAACTCGCCGTCCGTGTGGCCGGCGTTGGCGCCGCCCGGCTGGGAATCCGGCGTCCCCTGGGAACTCTCCGCATCCTGCGCATCCTTGGACTCCTGCGGGGTGGACTCGCCGGAGGTGGTGGTGCTGTCGGAGCTGGTCTTTTCGTAGTCGGTGCCGCGCTTGGGGCAGCCGGTCAGCAGCAGGGCTGCCAGCAGACCGCACAGCAGGCACAGGGAAAAGCGGCGTATCGTCATAGGTTTGTCCTCCTTGGTGCTTATCACAGCAGATTTTTTATCAAAGCCCGGCGGTGTGCCGGGGGCCTTGCCCGGAAGAAAGCTATTGCTCCGGGAGCAAGCGAAAACGCGCAGGCCGCAGGGGGCTGTGGGCTTTCGCCTGATACCGGGGCGCCGGCAGAAACGGTGCCGGCGGGCGGAAAAATGGCGGTTTCCCCTGCCGCCGGCCGCGGAAAAACGGACGCCGTAGCCGGCGGCAGGGGAACACTGCGGGCGGGGGAGCCTTCCGGCCCCCCGCCCGGGGATCACAAAACTACGCGCGGCGCTGCCGGACCTGCGGCGCCGAAAGAGTGGCTGCCGTCCGGGCGGAATTTCCGCCCGGACGGCCCGTTCCCTCCGTCCGGGGGGAACGATCCCCATACAATCCTTTAAGCGATTGGTGTTGCGCCGTCATCAACATCTTCACCGGAACCGCTCATGTTCCAGTTATTACCAATCAGGTCGATCTGCTCGAAACGACGCACCTGCAGCTCGGGATCACTGTACATTTTCTTGTTCATACTTGCAAGCCTCCTATCGTTCCGCATTATTTCGTCGTCCAGCTGGTATCCACACCAAGGTCGGACGCAGCTTTCTGCCAGCACAAATTGAGCACGGTCTCGCCGTACAGGGTGTACTCAGCAGTGCCGTCGGTGACGATGATATACGGACGGTAGTGTACATTAGTCGTAATCTGATCGGCGCTGATCTTGCTCACCAGCAGGCTGTACTTCAGCACATTGCCTTCCTTCTGCCAGTAGCCGTCCAGATTGGTGGTCTTCTCGGACTTGTAGTAGCACTCGCCATCCACCGTGAGGGTGGTCTGCTCGTCCTTGCCCAGCAGGATACCGCGGGCCTTCACCGTGTAGGTGTTGCCGCCGATCACGGCCTTGGTGGCGTCGCCATCGGCGATGGTGTAGCCGCCCAGCAGGCGCAGCGCGCCGTACTTCGTGCCATTCTCCGTATAGCAGGTGTCGTCGCCGTTTTTGTACACGCCGACATTGCCACTGACCTTGCCGAGAGCATTGTCGGTGCACACCACGCTGGTGTCGTCCACATAGACCACTTCGGTCTTATATTCTTTCGAATTGGTAACGCCCAAAGCCATATACTTGCAAGACCCGTCCTTGACTTCAGGAACAGTGCCCTGCAGACGCACCTGCGTCCATGTATGTGCCTTCAAGGAAACCGTCGTAGGCGTTTTCGTCATCAGGTCACTCAGTCCACCGCTAATCCAGTTGTTCACATCGGATGCCGCCCGCAGATATACATCAACATCCGCATCTGTCGCCGAATAGAGCCACGCCGATACAAGATAGCTGCTGCCGGTCGTCACCTGATAAAGATTGCCATCCGCTTTATACAATGCGGTATAGTTGTTACTGGGGTTGCCTACATCTTTGGTTGCTAATTCCAATTTGGCCGTTTTGCCCACGCCGCCGTAACCAAAGGTGTGGTTCATAACCTCATCACACACCCTGCGGCCATTGCCGGTACCGGCCATCCCGGTCGCTGATGTAGTACTCCCATCCGATTTGCCTACCGTCTTGCCCTCATAGTTATGCGATACACTCGCGTCCAGTGTGTCGGTCTCGACAATCTGGATATCGTCGAGGTAAATATTACGGGAAGTATAGTTGGTACCGCCAACTGCGTTGGTATCCGTAATGCCCAGGGCCAAATAACTCTTGGTTGCTTCGCTATTCTGCACCTTGTGGGCAACAAATGCCGGGATTCTTACCACAAACTTCGTCCACCCGGTTCCGAGAGCAGCCTCTTGAACCGTTGCTTTTTCAAATTGACTTGATATCACACCGCCGGCAGACCAATCCTTGTTAACTACATCCACAATGCTGCCCGACGGGAGGCTCACTTTCTCCAGTGTCTGCACTGTGTGGGGAATAGCATTATATGCACCGCTGCCACCCGCCTTGATCATTGCATCAATCTGGTCAATATCGTATGCAGCAAGGTAGAAATTCAAAGACTTTGAAATCGCCACATCCGTCTTTGCCCAGAAAGAAACGGTGTAGTCCTTGCCCTCTTCTGCAACAAAGTCCGTGCCATCGGCATTCTTCAGCACAAAACGCGGACGGGTCAGCTGCCCATTCATGCCGCTGGTGATAGTCGCCTTAAGAGATTTTTCTCCGGCAAAGGTATGGTTTTCCTTTTCTTCGGTCAGTTCCATAGCGTAGTTGGAATTGTACTTGAAGGAATCTAAGCTCAGGCTGGCATCCTCAAAGGTCTGCAGACCGTCAACCTGCGCAACCGTGCCGGTTTTCGCCCAATGGGCGTAGGCATCCACATCGCCCGTAACCGCTGCGATCTTCTCGCCGGCATTGCCAGCCGCCGTGTACCAGCCGGTAAATTCCCAGCCGGGACGCACCGGAGCGGACATGGTAATCGGCGTGTCCTCTTTATACCTTGCGGTTGCGGCACCGGTCAGTTTACCGGGATTTGCATGGAAGGTCACGGTATACCAAGGAGTCTCCGGCTCCTTCCAACCGGCATACACGGTCGTAGTCGTGTTATCCGGGAAAACTGTCACCTTATCCGCCTCGACCAAATTGTCTGCCGATTCCTTGCTGCTGTACCAGCCAGCAAAGACATACCCATCACTATGGGTAGCCGTAACCGTTATCGGTGTGTTTTCACCCTTTATGGCATAGGCGTATTTATCCCTGACCGTTCCGCCGTTGGCATCCAGCGTCAGATAAACCGCATCGCTGTGGTCAACCTGATAATACTCAAAATCATCCAGCCAAACCTCTGTACCGATACGCTGGGTATCATCGGTGGATTTCAGGAAAATATGCAATCCATTATTCCCGTCGCCATAGAAGACAGTATCCACCTGGTTCCATACGCCAGTCGCATCCGTTGTTTTCAAGGCAACAGCATCGTAGTAGTGGTCAACACTATTATAACTTTGGCCTTTCCAAGGACGGCTGGCGATAACAAAACGCAGCTCCGCATCGACCGGAAGATTAACGATCTTATACCAGAACTTCACGCGATAATAGCGGCCCTTAACTAGTCTAGCATTGTCCTCACCAATCATCAAGCGGCAGGCTGCCACACTCTGTTCCGTGTCGTTCGCTTTGCTCCAATTGTCCGTGAATTTGGCTACTGCAACACCGGTGCCGCTGTGGGCAGCATCTTCGGTAACCGTCTCCAAAGTCATCGAAGCACCATCGCGCACCACATTGTTGTTACCGCCAGTGTTACTCCAATCACTGCTTTCCGGAGCTTCACAATCCCAGGTGCCTTTGGCGTTTATTGCCGCCGAGGCAGGGGCGAAGACCATGCAGCTGACCAGCATAACAACCGCGCATGCAGCTGCCATGAGCTTTTTGCCATAGGAATGGATCTTCATTTGTCATTTTTCCTCCTTAAATTAAAATGGGGGCATTGCGTGGGTTTGCGCTCTTTCCGGAGGCGGCGGGGGCCGCGCGGCCGGGTGTCCATACCGGCCGACGCTCCGGGGTGTGGAGAGCCTCCGGCCGCCGGGTGTCCATGCCGGTGGCGCTGTGGCGGCTCCCCGCTGTTTCTGCTGCCGGGTGTCCGGGCCGGCCGCAGAGGGGGGTATGACCAGGCAAAGGGGCAAAACGCCCCGCTGCCGATTGCTCAATTATCCGCGCAATGGGGGAGCCGGAAAGCGCCCGTGCAAGGGGGATCGGCGGCGCACCCCTGCCAAAACGAGCCGCCGAGAAAACGCCAAAAGGCTGCCCATTTGCCCAGATAATTTCACCTTCATTATAGCATAAGAAGAAAAAGTGTCAAGTCATTCAAAAACTTTTGGCCACAATGCCAAACAAGAAAATTTTTGAAAAAATTGCAGCCATTTTTTGGTGGCTGCCGTTTTCGACAGCATTCGACACGCCCCGCCGGCGGAGAAAGCCGCTGCGCCTGCGCCCTCCGCGCAGGGGGCGGGCGGAGCTGATGGAGTGTGAGCAGACGCGGGCAGCGGGAGTGGGCGGCGCGGAACCGGCGGGTGAACAGGCAGTGCGCGCGGGGGGGTGGAGCAGGCGGAGGAGCGGGCGCAGGAAGTGCGCACGGGTGGAGTGGGGCGGAGATTGATATACGAACGGTGGCCAAGCTGCTGCCCCGCGCGTTGCGCGCGGGGGGTGGAGCCGACATGCAGACACAGGGGGTGTGGCGGCAGGCAACATGGGCGGCGCGGGTAAAAACCAGCGCTACGGGCGGTGCAGGCTCTCCCCCACGGGCGGCGTGGGGTGCAGGGGGTGCGGGCCCTCCCCCGCCCGCACGGCGGGCGGGGTCTTCCTCTGCCGGCTCGGCACATGCCTGCACGGAGCAAAGGAAAACCCCCGGCGGAAAAACCGCCGGGGGCTTTTTCTGGAAATACGGGTCTGCCGGGGGCAGGATGTTACCGCACACCCCAGCCATTGCGCACCAGGAACAGGCTCTGGTTGCGCGTTTTCACATTTTCATTGGAGGTTTGGTAGATACGGCAGTAATCCACCAGCTGCACCTCATAGAACTGCTCAACCGTCGTCATGAAGCCCGTGCCGCCATTGTTGATGCCGTTCTTGGCATCCACCAGGTAATCGAACGGATCGAAACCAATAGAATACTTCTGCGTGCCAACACCATTCGCGTACTTCACCGTGGTTGCGGTGCGCATAGCATCGAAGATGCTGCCGGAGATGTCGACATAGCAATACGATTTACCATCCAGGATGAAATCAAAGGTATCCGCCGTCCAGCGAATGGCGAAATTGTGGAAGGTATCGTAGAAGTGCTCACCGGTAGCGGGTTCAACTGTTACGCGTTCCATATCGCCGCTGCCATTGTGGTCTCTGTGGCCACCGTTCTCCGCGCTCTCCCAGGTGTGCAGGTTCGGTTTGGCATAGTCGCCGCCGAAGTTCTCGTACACATCGATCTCGTTGGTGGACTTATAGCCCGGAGCACCACCGGCCGCCCAGATAGCGGAGCAGGCACCAAAGCGGGTACCGGCCACAATGCGGCTCTCCCAGATGCCGTAGCGGAAGCCCCAGGTGTTCTGGCCGATCACACGGCCGGCATCGTAGCCATAGGGCTCCTTCTTGGTGATCTCAAAGAGGTAACCATTGCCGGCTGCATCCTCCTGCACCCACCAGTTATCGCCGTACACACCGGGACGGCGCTGCAGATCCCACTTACTGCCGTTATCGCCATTCATGGGGTTGACCGCGGTCACACCGTCGCGCTCGGTCAGCTTCTGATCGGCGCTGGTGATCTGGGTCGGGCCACAGGTGGTATCATTGGTGGAAATGTTCCACTTTTTGCGGATAGCCGCCTCGGTTTCGGCATGGTTATCATCCACAAGGTCAAATTCCTCGTTGAAGATCAGGCCATAGCCGTCGCTGAGGGTGTACTTCACATTGTCCGTGGTCACTTCGTTCTTGTAGTCATCCACCAGCTTGATCTGGCTCTGGTAATCGCCGCTCAGGAAGTACCCGTCGTTAATGCTCTTGCGGTTTGCATAGTCCGCAATGAAGGCCTGGGCGCCGGCGTTGATCGCCGTAGCCGTGCCGCCATTGAGCACCAGGTGCCCGCCGGTAGCCTTAACCTCGTAGTAGCCATCGCCCTTGCCATGGATCAGGCCGTCGGTATCAATGCGGTCGCTCACGATCCCATTTGTATAGGAATCCACGATATCCTGGCGGTAGGTCGCATAGGCCGTCGGGTTGTCGCTGACATCCATCTTGACACTGCCGTTCAGCGGGCCAACCTCAATGATGGCCTTGTCATTGTAGTAGCCGCTGCTTACCTGAGCGTCCGTGATGTTCACGATGTCCAGGTTGTAGCCGGCCTTTTCGCGGGCGAAGGTCTGCAGATCCTCGGCCGCCAGCGTTGCGATGTACGAAGGATACTTCTCCATCACGATGGTGTATTCGCCAATGTTTCTGCCATTGAGCAAATAGGTATCGTGCGCCGGACGGTTGAGATACTCAAAGTTTGCCGGGATCTTCGCATCCGCTGCATTCAGCACATTCGCCATCAGATAGTTCACGGCGTTCTGCAGGGCAATATCGTTGGCACCGATGACATACAGCTTCGTGCCCTCGCGCTTGATGATGTAATCATCGCCGCTATCCTTGCGGTAGCTGCGCAGCTCATCATACAGCTCCTCCGAACGCGGGCGCGCCTTGCACGGGCCGATGATCATCTCGTACTTAACCTCATCATCCGTCGGCTTGGCAATGTCCGCGTCGCCGGTGATATCGGTGTTGAGCAGCTGCTCGTACATTACACGGCGCATCTTCACAACGGTCTCATTGGTTGAATCGCAGACCAGTGTGTAGACCAGCTTGAATTTAACATTGATATTGATCGAGCCATCGGCATTGACAATATCGCTCTCGGCAACCCCCTCCGAGGTGTTGCCATCCACCGGCACCTTGGTGATCTTCTTCACCGTGGACCAGAATTTGCTCTCGTCCAGCTCGGGCTTGGAGACATCCTCGTCCTTATTGGCCTGCGCCTCCAGCTTGAGGGTGAAGAACAGCTTATCGCCGGCCGTCACCTCCAGGCTGTCCAGCTGCGGATACTCCAGAGAGGTCACCGCCTGGCCATCCTCGGCCGCGGTGGCGTTCTGCAGGGTGCCGCTCCAGATCTGCTTATTGTTCAGGCGGATGGTCAGGGCCGCGCTGCGCGCGGTGCCATCCTCCGCGAGGAAGCCGGTCTTGACGCCGGCAACCTCTTTGATGGCGGTGATGGTGCCACTCGGCAGGCCAAGCAGGCCATCCTGTGTCACAGTGTAGCACAGAGCCTCTTCCTCGGACCCGGTGGCGGAGAGCAGCAGGCCCACATCCGGCACAGACTCCCCATTGTAGGTGGTCAGCGCCAGGCTGCTGCTGGTATAGCGGCTCAGCGAGATGTCGCCATCCTCATTAAAGGAGTAGGCTGCGGTCTTTTTCACCGTGGAGCCGGTGCCGCTCTGCCATTTACCCATATCGTAGATGGCACGCTGCTTCCAGCCGGTCTGGGTCGCATAGACCCAGGACCAGGCTGTGTCATTGCCAAGGGCGGTGAGAGAATCCTTCTCATTGTCCGCCTTCATGGCGCCGTTAACATCGTTAAAAGCCACAACGGAGGTATTGTCGTCGTAGATCAGGATGGGGTTCATCGCCACAACAAGCTGAGGCTTGTTGGTGGTGTTGGTGGGATCCTTTGTATCGCCGCCGGGGGTAACATTCTTACAGCCGGCAAAGCAGGTCACCAGCATCGCCAGCACAGCGGCGATCGCTAAAATGCGTTTTTTCATGCTCACTTACCTCCTTACACCTTTTTCTTCTTCAGGAGGACGAGCGCCAGGCCGGCGCCGCCGCCTACAACGGCCACAGCCGCTACCACGATGACGATGATCAGCCAGGTGGCCATGCCGTCTGTCTGCTCGTCGTTCTTGTCCTTATCCGTCTTCGGCTTGGTGCTGACGGGGTCGGCATCCTCCACTTCGGGACGGTCGCCAGCCTCCAGGGTGGGATCTTCCACATCGTCGCCGATCCAGTTCTTCACCCACTCGATCACATCGCGGTACTTGATCTCTTCCTCATGGTCGGTATCCTCGCTCGGCTTGTTCTCTTCCCACTTCTTCCAGCCGGTGTAAAGGTCGATCACATCCCCTTCTTTACCCTTGATCACATCCGTCGTCAGGTCGAATAGGGTGCTTTCTTCACAGGAGGGGCTGGTGTACCAACCGGTCATCTGGTAGCCCTCACGGTAGGGATCGGTCGTCAGCTGCTTGAGAGTGGACAGCTGGGTGTCCGCCATGGCGTCCACCTCAATGATCGTCTCATTGGCCAGGTCGGTGCGGGTCATGCCGGACTGCAGCGCATCCTGCTCCAGGGTGGCGCCGCCGGTGATATGGTAACGCACCTTCAGCTGCTGCGGCTTGGAGAATTCAATATCATCCACATAGAACACCGTGCCGGCATTACCAGTGCTGTTATCCGAGATACCCATCACCATATACTTGCCATTCTTGGCGGTGAAGGTCGTCGTCACACGCGTCCAGGTGCCGCATTCCACTGTGATGTTGTTTTCGTTGCCGCCGACATCAAATTCTGCGCCGCTCTTGTTTTCCAGCGCCTTCGTCGGGTCATCTGTACCACAAATCCAGTAGTTCAGCTTCATAGTACCACTCTGGTTGTAGGAATCGCCGCCGTCCATGTACACCCAGAAGGAGACCAGGTAGTCGCCGCCCTTGATAAACTCCAGAAGCTGGCCGTTGGTCGGGTCGACCATCAGGAACTGGTTACGGTTTGTGCCGCCCCAGCTGATGGTTTCCAGACGCAGCGACTGGCTGCTGAGTGGCGAGTGGCTGAAGTTGCCACTTACGGCGCCATTGCCCTTGAGGATGAACTTCAGATCGCCATGGTTACCGTTGCCATCGCCCACATTGAAGTTTTCGAAATCCTGCACGGTGGCATTGGGATCATAGCCCTTTTCGCGTTCTGCACGCACCATCAGGTCGTCCAGATAGAGAACCTTCTGTGCATCGTCGGCACGGATGCCGAGACGCAGCAGGCCGCCATAGACCGGATTGTCAAAGGAAATCTCCACATTGTTCCAGCCGGCGGTCAGCTGGGCATTTTTGCTCTCGTACAGCTTCGCCGCGGCAATCTGCTCATCCGTGGTGAAAGCCGCCGTCTCATCCGTAGCGCATACCCAGTAGCTTGCCGTCATATCCTCCGGCGCATATACCCAGAAGCTGAGCGTATACTTCACTTTCTGTCCGGCTTCGATACGGATACCGGTGCCGGAGCCATTGGTCACATTCAGCTGCGGAACGGTGCTGCCGGTGGAAACCACCTGCAGGCTGCGCACGCCGTTGGTCGTGTGGTTCTGATCCAGCACCACCATCGTGCTGCCATCCTGCTGCAGGCTGAGGTCGCTGCCGACCGTGGTACGCTCAAAGCTCTGGATCATCGGATCCATGGAAGCCGTCTTATAGTCGTCAAACTTGACATCATCAATGTAGAGGTCGCCCGTAGCGCCCCACACCGAGAGCATCACATAGCTCTTGGTGTTCGAGCCGGATACCGGGATACCGCTGTTGCTGCCCACCAGCACGGGCGTCCAGGTCTTGCCCCGGAGGGTTATGGTGGTTACGCTGTCGCTGATCTCGTTGATCACGAAAGCCGGCACCGTGCTCGGATCCTCCTTGGGGGAGGCGCCGAAAGCAAAGCTGACCGTCTTGGCCTCGTCATCCGGGTTGTAAACATAGAAGTAGGCCATCTTGCCGTTGGTGTCGTTCTTCTTCACGGCAATGTAGCCGCCAAGCGCATTCAGCACGCTGTATGTACGCTCGGCCTTCGCCGTGCCGCTGAGGGTCAGCTTGAGGGAGTTCTGTCCGCCCTCTGTATGGTTGTGGTCGGTGGCCAGGGCAGCGCCCCTGCCGATAACCTCCTCTTTCGCAACCTTCTCATAATCCTGGATCGGATGGGTGGTGGTAAAGGAGGTATCATCCAGATAAACCGCCTCGGTTGCACTGGTGCCCTTATCGACGCCCAGCGCCAGCGCGGTATAATCCTCGCCCATGGGAACGACCGCCTGCAGGTCCACCTTTGTCCACTGGTTCCCCGGCAGGTTTACTTCCTTCTCCGCCAGCTGCGCGGAGGAGGCGCCGAACCAGGCCTCATTCTCTGTTGAGGCCGCAGCACGGGCATAGACCTTCACCGTTGCCGGTGTCTCCGAATAGACCCACGCAGACAGCTCATAGATGCTGCCGCCCTCCAGCTCGAGGATGGTGCCATCGGCATTGTAGAGCGCGGTGCAGCCGGTAGACTGCTGCGAAAGGTCGATCTTGACCGTATGGCCAGCGCCGCCAAGGCCGAAGGTATGGTTCATGACCTCATAGGTCACCGTGCGGGCGTTCTCAGTGCCGGCCACCGCCTCGGTGCCCAGCTCCTTCGCCTCATAGGTATGCACATCCTGATTGAGAGTGCTGGTCTCCACCATCTGGATATCGTCGATATACAGGGTGTTGGTCCAGTTATCCGGTCCAATGCCTGCGGCAGAGACATTATCGGTATAACCGAGCACCAGGCAGTTCTCTGCCGCATCCTTATGGGCAGTGACACTGTCGATGGTCACAGTATACCGCGTCCACTCGGTGGGCAGATCGTTGGAAAGCTGTACATTGCTGATGCCGTTATCACTGGAGAGGCTGCCGCTGCTGACATTGCTCAGCGGCTGCAGGGTGTGCGTATCCACATTGCCGGTCGGAGACCAGGCTTCTGCACTGATCTTGTCTGCCAAAGTGGATTTATCGTAGGTTCCCAGCCAGAATTTGAAATCCAGCTTACAGCCATCCGGCTCAGCCTTGGCCGACTTAGCCCAGAAAGAAATCGTGTAGCTCTTGCCGGGGGTCACATCGCCCAGCAGCAGACGCGGACGGGCGCGCTGGCCGTTTTCGCCTCCAGAGACGCTGCGCTTAAGAGAGGTGCCACCCGCAAAGGTATGGTTCTCTTCTGTGCTCAGTTCCAGGGGCCTATTTGTATTGAAGGTCAGATCGCTGATAGCGGCAGTCTCAAAGCTCTGCAGGCCATCCAGCGGGGAATAGCTACCCAGCTTCTGCCACTCAGCCGTCAGCGCGGTGGCCTCTGCCGGCGCCACGGTAACGGTCTCCCCGGCGGCATTCCGCCAGCCAAGGAAATCATAGCCGGAACGCACAGCTTTCTGGGTGATCGTTTCACCCGCAAGATATTCCTCGGCCGCATCGCCGATCAGCGTACCGCTGCCCGCATCAAAGGTCAGCATATACAGCGGCTCGGCCGGAGCCTGCCAATGGGCATACAGGGTGGTGCTGGCCGCCGGGAACACCGTTACCTGCTCGCCACCATCCGCCTCAGTAAACCAGCCAAGGAAGGTATACCCGTGCAGGCGGGAGAGCGTATTGGTGATCGGATTACCCGCCAGGCTCTGCACAGTGGTTGCCGTTGCGCCGGTATAGTTCGGCTCCAGAGTCAGAGTGACAAAATCGCCATCTTCCAGCTCATAATACTCGAAATCATCCATCCAGACCTCGGTACCGGCACTCTTGGTGCCGTCCTCGGGCTGCACGGCGACATGCAGGCCGCAACCGTTGGTTTTGTTGTTGTTGTCGTTTTTGAAAACCACATCAGCCTTGACCCACTCATCGGTCGCGTCTGTCGTTTTCAGGGCAGCCGCCTCAAAAAACTGCGGGTCAGCGACATTCGTGTTGAAACCGCCCTGGGTCGAAGCCCAGTTGCGGCTGGCTACCACCAAATTGATCTTGGTATCCGTCGTGATCGACTTGATCTTGTACCAAAAGACCACACGATAGAATTTTCCGTATGTGAGGTTCTGGCTGCTGGTACCGATGGCCAAACGGCCGGCTGCCGTTTGGGTGTAATTCGGGTCAGTAGCGTTGGTGCCGTTGGCCTCGTACTTGGCCACGGCCACGCCGGTGCCGCTGTGGGCACCCTCAACGCCTGTAGCCAGTTTCATGGAATAGTTGGTTCTCAGAGTATTATCCGATGAATCACCGGTGGTCTTCCATGTACGGGAGCTGGTTGGGGCCTCGCAGTCCCAGGTGCCCTTGGCCGAGGCCGCAGACACGCCGGCCACGGCCAGGCAGGAGGCCAACAGCGCCAGCGTCATCAGGATCGCCAGCGCTTTTTTGGCATAGGAAGCTCTGAACATAATGCTTTTTCCTCCTTTGGGTGTTTTTGCGTATAATGGGGGAAGCGCGGCCGCACCGGCGGCCGGGAAAAGAAAAAGGGAAATGCCTGCGGGGGGACGCACCGGCGCCTGCGGCCAAGAGGCCGCCCGGGGCACCGATCTTCCCCGGATGGGTGAAGAAAAACAGGTAAAAAAGTGCGAAAGAGAAAGCGTCTGCCGGGGCGGGCGCTCTCCTGCTCTGCACGACACAATGCAGAGACTGTGGGAAAAGCAGGCGGTCATCCGGCCATGCACAACCGGATGGCTGCCCCCGCCTGTCGGCTGGGCCGGCGGCTCCCCCTGCTCGGAGGAACCGCCGGGCTTTCATCCCATTCTTTGATTTTCCTTAGCTCCGCAGCTTACTTCGTGAAGTTGGCTACTCTCTTGGTCGCTTCCTCGGCGGCGCTCTTCACGAT
>ERZ808246.299-NODE-299-length-44625-cov-8.425084_pt1 | contig 44625 bp, 36 predicted proteins | sample MGYA00521083_ERZ808246 | MGnify/ENA primary metagenome ERZ808246 (study PRJEB31516, sample SAMN03275577) | gut metagenome | biome: mammalia-associated habitat; material: feces | host: Papio cynocephalus | place: Kenya | collected 2012-07-07 ... | reverse complement strand
CGTTAAACGGACTCTATCGCGCTTCTGCGCTTACACCAACTTTTTCGACGCCATCTTAGCTTCGCCCTCTCCCTTCTTAGACTCGCCTTTGTCGCTTGGTAGCGCCTGTACTCCCTGAGCATGTCCACGCGTTCGCCCAGCGCGTCCGCTTTCAGGCTTTCGTAGCATGACGGGCACACGCCCATTCGGTAGGCGTGCTTGTGTCCGCCCTCTCTCAGCCTGTGCAGCCCGCAGAGGGGGCATATTCCGCCCAATCTTGGGCGCATGGTGATTGTTACGCCCATCTTGTCCGCTTGGCTCCTGACTGCGTTCTCAGAGCGCCCAAGAGCCATTGCGAGCATTATGTAGCCGTCTGGGGCGTGCGCGATTAAGTATCTGCGCTCTTCGTCCGTCCATCGCTCCCCGTTCCTCGGCGCTCTGCCCGATTCGTCACCTTGCATGGCTACGTCAAGACTCGATGGGTGGGCGGTGTGCCGCTTGCGCTGCGTCCCCGCGCCCGCTGCTTTGCGTTCCAATTCCCCTCGTTTCCGCCCGTCTGGGGGCACTCGCCGCTAATATGGTCGGGGAGAGAGGAAGAGGGCCACGCGGATGGTCTGCCGCCGTTTGCCCAGCTAGATAGCTTACCGCCCCTCCCCCTATCTTTAGAGTGCGGCCCGCGTCTACTGCTCGTCCTCGTCCGGCTCGATAAAGCAGTTGTACGCGGGCAGGTACCTGAGCCTTACGGCCCCTTTCTGCCCCTGCCTGTTCTTCACTATGTTCAGCTTCATGTCTACAATCCCGTCATTGTCTGTCTTGGCGGTTGTTATCTCCGTGACGGTCTGTGGCAGGTACGCGGTCTTGCTGTTACCGCTCGCGTTGAACATGCTTGGCGTCTTCGAGCGTGCCGCTTCCTTGGACATGTCGCTTATGACGATAATCGGTATTTGTAGCTCTTGGGCCGCGCTAGAAAGCATCTCGATAACCGCGTCTGTCCTCTGCGCCGCATCTCCATTGGCGTTGCCGGGCGCCACGGAAAGGCGTTGTAGGTAATCGACCACGCAGAAACGTATATTATCCGCCCAGCTGTAGAGGTATATAAGCAGCAACTCAACCTCATCGCCGCTTGGTTTGCGCCCGACTATCCTCTCTTCGTCTTCTTCAAGGTTATAGTATGAATCGGGGTGTAGGAGTCCATACGCTTCGTCCATGTTTCTCTCTACAATTTTGCCCTTTCCTTCGTGGTCCCTGTACGTGATGGGCTTTATCCCTATCAGGTTCCCCAGCTCCGCAATATGCCCCGTTGCGTACCTGTATCGCATGTCGCTGTCTAGCAGTGCTTTGACCTCCCCGCGCCTGCTGTCTTTCGGTTTCCAAAACTCTAGTGCGCTGATATCGCTATTGCCTGTCAGCAACTCGTCAGCTTTCTTCGCTGCCTTCAGGTAGCCGCCAATAGCGGGCGATTCGTCTACCAGCTTTTTTAAGCCTTCTACGGTGCGCACGATACTCGCTGACGTTTCCGCTGATACCCTACCGTCCTTTAAACCTTCTCGATAAGCATCGATGTTATGTACTAGTTCGTCTGGTAGCTTTTCCGCCAAGTTGCCAAGTTCGGTCAGTGCGCATTTGTATTCGAACGGCTCAATACACAGTTCATTGCTGTGTAGCATCGACACGCAGCTAGCTAGGCGGGCGTTTACCTCCACTTCGTCCATGTCCAGCCCCCAGTAAACGATTCGCTCGTCAAATCTTGGCCTGTCGGTCTGTGCACTCGCAAGGCACGCGAACAACGCTAGGGCCGTCTTGCCCTCTGACGGCCTTGCGGTGATTAGGTGCAAGCCGGGGCACAGTCCGCCGCCCAGCGCGTTATCAAGTACCGCAATCCCCGTTCTCACGCGGGGAACGGGGGCACCCACTCTCGTTGCGATTGCCCGTTTCAGGCCGTCCAGCCATTCGAGGGATTCGATAGCGTTCTTTCTTTCATCATCGGTGGGCGCACATTCGTTTTTCGCTTGCGCCGCGTCCGCTGCTCTAGCTTCGACCATTTTTATTCCTTTCATAGTGGTTTTTGTCGGTAGGGGCGTCCTCTGGTTTGGTTTGTCCATAAGCGTCTTGGCGGGTCGCGTGTATTTTTAGATTTTTGAATAGGAGAGGGCGATAGCGACCACGCGACATAAGGAGCGTGGGCGGATAGCGCCCCTTCTTCTCTTCTTATGGGGGGTTCAGTGTGAATACCCTACAAACGCGTCCAAAGGGACCCTTTGCAGTGCCCCCCTTTGAACCGTAGGGGGTTCCAGCCGAATACCCTTTGTATCTTTGTAGGGGGTTCCAGCCGAATACCCTATAGCGCCGCCCGCGTGGAAACGCCACTAGCTATCGCTCCGTGATTTTCCCTTGCGGGCCAAGCTTAAAAGCTCTTGGGGCGTCACGTTTCGCTGTGGTTCCTGCTTCTTGTGGGCGGGTCTGGGCTTTCCCACGCCCGCTGATTTACGTTCCGCCTTTTTGCGCTTACGTGAGGTCGTGTCGGGCGCTATGGGCGTGTCGGGCATTATGTAGTACTCGCTCGCCCTGCCCTTGTGGCCCGAGCTTTTCAGCTCTAGCCCCCTTATGTTCCGCCCGCGATTTGGGTCGGTCCCCTTCAATCTCGTTATGGCGGTCTTTACGCCTGACTCGCTGCACCCGGCGGCTTTTGCCAACTCGGCGCGGCTTCGCCACGCGTATTTTCTGCCCTGCTCGTCCTCGTAAGTGAACTGGGCTAGGGCAATGAGGATAAGTATCTCTTTGGTCGTAAATCTGTTGTCGGCCCACGCCTGCGCCCACGCTTGGTAAACCGCTGTGAATGGCTGTTTTGTTGCCGTCTCCATACGCTTTGACCATTAAGCCGCAGTGCTTGCGCCGATGTAATCGAGCAGTGCCGCGCGGTTGATGCGCCACATGCTCATGACCTTCACCGCTTTGAGTTGGCCCCTTTCGCACATCCGCGTCACGGTACGCTCGTTGCACGATAGAACCGCAGCGGCCTGTTTTGCCGTCACGACCAACTCACCTGAGTTCATAACGTGGTCAATCATTTCGGCGGTGGTCTGCTTGGGCTGGGTGCAACTAGACATTTCCATACCTCTTTCGTGGTCGGTTGCTTCCTGCGCTATTACAGTCCGCATCGTATGCCGTATTCGGTATGGCTGTTTTAGTCGCTACGCTGCCGCGCGTTGCGCATCAAGCGCAACGTTGTTATTGCTTGTGTCGGTATGGATGCCTGTGGTTCGCCCCTCGGTTTGTATGGGACGGTGTGGGGTCCTCACCGTTCGGGCGTTGCGCCACATATGCAACGTCAGCCAATTTTCTCCAAACGCAAAGCTACACGTTTCCGACATATCTGCGCTTTGGCTAGCGTGCGAGTTTCCGTTATTGCTGCCCTGTCAACCTGTTAACAAGCTGCTCTATCAGCGCTAAATCGCTGTCGCTGAGGGCGTCTAGAGCTTGGGAGATTCGCATTACCGTTAACTCTTTTCCCGTCATAGGCGGTAGTTCCATTACGTTTTTGTCTTCTAGCGCTTTAATGAGCCGTTGCGCAACCTCGTCCGTTGACCTTGCTGGGTTCGCGCTTGCCGACGCTACCGCGCCCAATATATTGAGCGCCCCGGCTGCGTCACCTCTGGTTAAGAGACACGCATTTTTAAGACGTCTGGTCAGCGTAGACGCTGACACGTTCATCTCTTGCGCTACATTTCGGAGAGATAGGCCGTAATGGTCGAATACATCAAAAAACGCCGCCTTTACGGCGCTATCGTCAAGCCACTCCGCCGCCATCTCTATGCTGTCGGCTAGGTTCTTTTCAGCCATGGTGCCGCCACCGTCCAGACTTGCCCGAGTTAAAGCTGGTAGTTGCTCTAGAATGGGCATAGATTCCGCGTCTGCCTGATTGCGCGGGTCGATACTCAGACGGGGCGCTGTCGTTGAACTGCGCCCCGTCTGCCCTCTATTCTATATGGCTTTCGTTCGTTCGAACCGCCCCCGTTGGCCTTGCCTTGGCTATGGTCCCCTCAGCGTGCTTTATCTCCGCTTCCAGCAGCTCCGCTATATCTCTCAGGTAAAAGCCCTCTAACGATTCGTTGCAGTCGAATTTGCCCATAAGCTCAGTCACAACCGTAAGCCGATACATCGAAAGTGACAGGTCGCTCAGCTCGCTATCCGCGAGACTCCACATTACGGTTTGTGCGGGGGGGGGTTGTTCCAGCGCAGTTGTTCGTCTCGTCCATGTTTTTTGCCTTTCTTCTAGTTGTCGGTCCCCGTGCGGCCCAGCTCTATCACCGCGCCGTCTTTCGCGTGTTGGGCAACATCCGCCATATATGCCCGCTCGACCACCATGGCGCCGCGCTTCTTGGCTTCATCGTCAGCGCTTGCGTAGGTGTTGAGGGTCATGGCCGCGTTGGCGTGGCCCATCATGCTCGATACCGTCTTTACGTCCGCGCCCGCCGTTATCGCTGCCGTGGCGAACGTGTGCCGCAGGTCGTGGAACGTGGGGCGGTTGCCCTCGGTGCCTATCAGCTCCAGTGCGTCCGCCGCGATGCGCCAACGGTGCGAAAGGTAGTGCGGCTGCATAAACGAGCCGTCAGCCCCGCCCGTTACGAACATATCCCCGTTGAACGGGTTCCCCAGCTGTAGGCACTGGGCCTTGGCATCCGCGTAACGTGCTTTCAGCATCTCAAACACGATGGTCGGGATAAACAGCTTGCGCCGACTGCCGCCGTTCTTGGGTTCCTTGATGTACCACTTTGAGCCGTCCCGCCCTATGGTGCGCTCGATGCTCAGCGTCTGGCTATCGAGGTCAACGCACTTCCACATCAGGCCGCATATCTCGCCCTCACGTAAACCCATATAGAGGGCTAGGGCGAACCCAACGTTTAGCGGCTTGGCAGGGTCCAGCGCGATGAACTGAGCCGCCTTGGCGCGTCCCGCCGCGTCTAGGGCGTTGGGGTTGCGATGGACCTGCTTGGGGTTCTTCACGCCGCGCGTGGGGTCCTTAACGAGCCTGTCGCGGTCCACCGCCTGACGCATGGCAGAGCGTAGGTTGGTTAGGCATTTCTTCACCGTGGAGGGTGCGTAGCTCTTACCGAGTTTTGTAACCCACTCCGCCACATCGTCCGGGGTCAGTTTGTCCAGCTCTATCTTGCCGATGGTCGGCGCTATATGCGTGTTGAGGATGCGCCTAAGCTCGTTAGCCGATGACTTCTCGATGCTGTTGGCACGCTCTTCAACGTACTTGGCGAAGTACTCGGCTACCGTCTCGTGGTTCTCTGGGGCCTGTTCCGCCTGCTCGTTGAGCATTTGGCGGATGCTCTCGGCTTCTAACAGCGCCGTGCGTTGTGCCTGCACAGAGGGCTTGCCGCCGCGTCCTTTGCCGTGGCCCTCAGTCTTCAACGTAACGGTTTTCTGCTTGCGCCTGCCGCCCTCGTCCCTGTATGGGAATACGGCCCTCCACTTCTCGGCGGTAATTTCGCCCTTTTTGTTCCTTGTAACGTACGCAGTTACGGACGGTTTTCCATACTTCTCCGCAGGTAGAGCGCTTGCAACGCTGCTATTTTCCATGTCACACCTCATGTCACACTCATGTCACAACTTGCGTTGACTGAACTATAAATCATGGACTTTTTAGACGCAACAGACGGAATAGCCGCAGGTAGAGCGTCTGTGTTTTCGCAGGTAGACGGCTTAGGTTGATATGCCGTGAAACTTCCAAGCTGATGACGCGGGTTCGATTCCCGTCGCCCGCTCCATTTGAAAGTATTACGGCTCTGTTCCCCTATGGGAGCAGAGCCGTTTTTTCATCTGGACTCGTCTGAAATCTGCACAGCTTGTTGCGGTAAACGGGCTGAATCTGTTCAGATTTCAGATGAGCGAGGGCTGGGGGAGTGCAGCCGTCTTAAATCTGCACAGCTTTAAGTGCTGCACCGCTGAAAACTGTACAGATTTCAGACATGGCCGGGCAGACGCGGCCGGGCAGACACGGCCGTGCCAAACGTGGTCAAAATAGGCTAACGCCCGGCGCGCTTGAGGCGGTCGATCGTCGAATCGGTGCGGTGGGCGCGTTCCTCGGCCGAATCCTCGGCATCCTGACGCTGTCCGACTCCCGATGTGCCGCCCTTGCGCTTCTTGTCGCGAAAATCGATCACGCCTTGAATGACCGGTTTGCCAAAGCTCACCACATCATCGTTGTAGATGGCGGTGCGGGCCACGAGCAGGCAGTCGGTGAAGTCGAGGTGCGTGCGGCCGAAGAGCTTGATAGCCAGTGCAACCACGGTGGGTTCGTCGACCATGACATCGTCGAGCAGGGCCACCATGGCGCGGGCGATCTCGATGCGCGGCACCTTGTAGACGTCACGCAGCGTGACGATCGCGCGCGTGATGATCTCGGGATAGACGCGGGCCGTGCGGGTGGCGATGACCTTGGCCGCACGAGGGGAGAGCACGTCGTCATCGTCGAGCAGGTAGCGCAGGATGACGGTCTCGTCGATGATGGTGCTACTCATGGGTCACGACCTCCTCGGGGGCGTGGACGGTGTCCTCCCGCTCAACCGCCAGATACTCGATCCAGGCATTGCGTTCCTTGGAACGACGGTTAGGATCTCCGTATTTTTTGAGCGAGCCATAGGCGTGCGTGCCGTCGGCGGAGCGGACGGCGATCGGCTGAAACGGCAGCTTGCGCATCAGGATGCTCTGCGCTACAAACAGACGGACCGCTTCGGCCAGCGACGTGCCCATGGCATCGTACAGACGCTCGGCGTGGGCCTTGTCCTCTTCGCGAATCCTTACCTGTAAGATGGCACGCTTCTGTGACATATAGACCCTCCCATGTGTAAATGCGCAGCGAAAACCGCCTGTATCTCAGCTCGCATAGCATTGAGGGCGAAATAGGCACAAGTTATCCACTGATAACATGACTGTAATACAACCTCTATGGTTTCTGCAGATAATTTTCACCTTAGTGACATACGTAAGACACCTGTATTTATATCTATTTAAGAATAATGATGACCTGCGATAACACCTGTTATACATACGTATATACAGCCTGCAGTTCAAGTTTGCTACGGCTAACCCCCTACTATAAGTCTTGTATTTTGCCGAAGGATTCTGCCTCAAGCCCGATTCGCCGCGGGCGTGTGGCGGCCGGTCGCAGCGTCACGGGCGATGCTGCGTGCATGATCGACAAGGAATCGCGGCAGGGGATTCAAGGAGGGAGTGAATCGTATGAGCAACAAGAGAGTCGTCGCGGACTCGTCGCGCTGCATCGGGTGCGGCACCTGCATGGCCGCCTGCATCGAGGCGCACGATATCGATGGCAACATCGCCGCCCCGCGCCTGCGCGTCACGCGCACCTATGACATCTCCGCACCGGTGGCCTGCCACCACTGCGAGGACGGTCCGTGCGCCAAGGCATGCCCCACGGGAGCCCTGTTTTTCGACGAGGAAAACCATCGCATCGGCGTCAACGAAGACAACTGCATCGGCTGCAAGAGCTGCGTGATGGCCTGCCCCTTTGGAGCGGTTACTGTCGTCAGCAAGCAGGTGCCCGTCCTTATGGGCGACGTGCAGGTGGGCAGCCAGACCAAGAGCTTCGTGCTCAAGTGCGACCTGTGCGTCGATCGACCGGGCGGCCCGGCATGTGCCGCGGCGTGCCCGACCAAGGGTCTTATGCTCGTGGACGAGGAGAAGCTGGCCGATCTGGTCTCAGAGCGCGCCACGGCCTCGATCGAGCAGTAGGCACCGTGCTCAAACGAATGCATACCAAGTAATCAAGACATAAGGAAGGAGGGTGTCATGGAGAAGCATAAAGTGATCTGCCCGTACTGCGGCGCCGGTTGCCAGTTCAACCTCCTGGTCCAAAACGGCCAGGTCGTGGGCACCGAACCGCTCAACGGCGTCACCAATCAAAGCGAGCTGTGCCTCAAGGGCATGAGCGGCTACGACTTCATCAACGACACCAAGATTCTCACCCCGCGTCTGCTCCACCCCATGATCCGTCGCCGCAAGGGCGCGGACTTCGAGCGTGTGAGCTGGGACGAGGCACTGGATTTCACCGCATCCAAGATGCAGGCCATAATCGACGAATATGGTCCTAACGCCATCATGACCACCGGCTCCTCGCGAGGCGGCGGCAACGAGGCGAACTACGTCATGCAGAAGTTCACGCGTGCGTGCATCGGCACCAACAGCGTGGACAACTGCGCCCGTACTTGACACGGTCCTACAGTCCTCGGTCTGATGGACACGGTTGGTTCAGGTTGCATGTCCTGCTCGATTCCCGGTATGGAGGATGCGGGCTGCATATTCCTGTTCGGTTATAACCCTGCCGATTCGCACCCGATCGTCGCAAGGCGCATCGTGCGAGCCAAAGAAAAGGGTGCCAAGATCATCGTCGCCGACCCGCGCCATATCGAAACCGCGCGTATCGCCGATATCTACCTTCCGATCAAAAACGGTTGCAACGTGGCGTTCCTCAACGCCTTCGCCAACTGCTTGGTCACCGACGGTCTCTACGACAAGGAGTTCGTTGAACAACACACCAACGACTTCGACAAGTGGTGGGAGACCATCAAGAACTACACTCCCGAATTTGTTCAGGACATCACGGGTGTCGAGCCCGAGTTGATCCACAAGGCTGCCAAGATGTACGCCACGGCGGAGCCCTCTGCCATCATCGGCTGGGGCATGGGCGTATGCCAGCAGAAGCAGAACCTGAAGACGGTGCACACCATCGCCTCCATCGCCTGCGTCGCCGGCCAGATCGGCAAGCCTAACTCCGGCCTCGCGCCCGTGCGCGGCCAGAACAACGTCCAGGGTTCCTGCGATATGGGTATGCTGCCCAATCTCTACCCCGGATACCAGAAAGTCACCGACCCGGCAGCGCGCGCCAAGTTTGCCCGCGCCTGGGGCGTGCCCGAGGAGAAGCTCTCCCTCGAGGAGGGCTACAAGCTCACCGACCTGGGTCACCTGGTCGAAGAGGGCAAGGTGCACTGCTTCTACAACTACGGCGAGGACCCGGTGCAGACCGAGCCCGACTCCGCGGGCATGCGCAAGACGCTCTCGGAGCTGGACCTGTTCATCTGCCAGGACATCTTCATGACGCAGACCACCATGATGGCCGACGTCATTCTGCCTGCCACCTCCTGGGGCGAGCACGAGGGTGTCTTCACCGCTTCTGACCGTAGCTTCCAGCACTTCGACGCGGCCGTTCCGCCCAAGGGCGAGTGCCGTCACGACTGGGAGATCTTCGCGGACCTGTCGACGCGCATGGGCTACCCCATGCACTACAACAACACCGAGGAGATTTGGAACGAGTGCATCGAGCTGTGCCCGAACTTTGTGGGCGCCACCTACGAGAAGATGGCTCCCGAGGGCGGTTTTGCCCAGTGGCCCGTCAAGTCCAAGGACATCGACGACCACGGCACGCCCGACATGTTCGCCGGCGGCAAGTTCACCACCAAGGACGGCCGCGCCAACCTCATGGCACACGATTGGGAGGCGCCCTCCGAGCTTCCCGACGATGAGTACCCGCTCATCCTGTGCACCGTGCGCGAGGTCGGCCACTACAGCTGCCGCTCGATGACCGGCAACTGCAAGACGCTGGCGCTGCTGGCCGACGAGCCCGGTTTTGTCCGCATGAATCCCGCGGACGCCAAGGCGCGCGGCATCAAGAACGGTGACATCGTCTCCATCCAGAGCCGCCGCGGCCAGGTATACAGCCGCGCCGACATCTCCGACCGCATCAACAAGGGCACGGTCTACATGACCTACCAGTGGTGGATCGGCAAGTGCAACGAGCTGACCATCCACAAGGTCGACCCGGTCTCGCACACCCCCGAGGACAAGTTCTCGGCTTGCCAGGTGAGCGCAATCGCCGACCAGGTGTGGGCCGAGGGCGAGGTCGAGCGCCAGTACACCGAGCTCAAGCAGGCCCTGGTCGACGCCACCGCGCCGCAGGACATCGAGCCCGGCGCCGCCAAGTTCGACGACGAGACGCACGTCAACCAGATCGTGTAGCTTCGTCCTCGTTGGCTTTTAGGGCCGGGTGTTCGCCCCTGCGACGCCCGGCCCTCCAATCTTTGAAAGGAAGTGGGGATGAACCGCTTCATCGACATCAACCCGGAGAGGTGCATCGGCTGCGGCACATGCCAGTCCGCCTGCGCGGATGCCCACCGGATGCAGGGTCTTCAGGACACGCCCCGTCTGGCGCTCGTGAAGACCGAGGGCATCTCAGCTGCCCTTGCCTGCCACCATTGCGAGGGTGCCCCCTGCGCCGAGGTCTGCCCGGTGAATGCCATCGAGCACGATGGCGACCGCATCCACGTGAAGGAGCAGGAGTGTATCGGCTGCAGGCTCTGCGCCATCGCATGCCCCTTCGGTGCCATCCACCCCGACGGTACCTCCATCGCCGGCGTCGCAGGCATGTGCGACCCGACCCCGTCCTATCCCAAGTCCCTGAGCAGTCTGCTCACCTGGGCTCCCGGTCAGTACACATGCGCCGTCAAGTGCGACCTGTGCGCCTTCGACCCGGCCGGTCCCCATTGCGTGGCGGCGTGCCCCACGTCGGCCCTCACCGTCATGGGCGGCGAGCTCGACCGCGAGGTCGATGAGGCCAAGCGCACCCGCTCGATCGAGAACGGTCCTGCCATCGACGTGCAGTGTGTTGCCGAGGGGCTTTCCGAGAAAGCAGAAGGGAGTGTAGTAAATGGATAGCATGACTCTGTTCTTGGCATCGCTCGCCGTGTCCTGCGTGGGCGCCCTTGCCTCGCTTTTACTCATCAAGAGCGACAATGCCGCCAAGACGGCCGGCTGCCTTATCGGCGCCGTCGCCGCGGTGCTCTCCTTCGTGGGCGGCTTCCAGGCGGTGCTCGGCGACATCACGTCCGTCGACACCATCGTGTTCTTCCCGTTCGCGCATTTCCAGCTGCTTCTCAACCAGCTGTCCGGCCTCTTCGTGATGCTCATCTCGGTGCTCGCGTTTGCCGGGTCCATCTACGGCCTCAACTACTTCGATGAGTACCCGGGCAAGAAGGGCCGCGCCGGCTTCTTCTTCAACACCTTCGTCGCGTCCATGATGCTTGTCATCACGGCTGACAACGTGTTCTGGTTCCTCGTCGCCTTCGAGCTCATGTCACTGACCAGCTACTTCCTCGTCGTGATCGAGGAGAACGAGCAGTCGGTCCACGGCGGCTGGCTCTACTTTGTGATCGCGCACGCGGGCTTCGTGCTCATCATGGCGAGCTTCCTCACCATGACCAACTATGCCGGTGGCTCGTTCGCCTTCGCCGACTTCCGCGTGACCGAGTTCAGCCCCACCGTCGCCTCCGTGTGCTTTGTGCTCGCGTTCTTCGGATTCGGTGCCAAGGCCGGTATCATCCCGCTCCACGGGTGGCTGCCCAAGGCGCACCCCGAGGCGCCGTCCAACGTGTCGGCCCTCATGTCCGGCGGCATGATCAAGATCGGTATCTTCGGCATACTCAAGGTCGCCCTCGACCTGCTCTCCGCATCGGGCGTCCAGGTCTGGTGGGGCCTCATGGTCATGGTCTTCGGTGCCATCTCGTCGGTCCTCGGCGTGGCCTTCGCCCTGCAGGAGCATGACATCAAGCGCCTTTTGGCCTATCACTCCGTCGAGAACATCGGCATCATCCTGCTCGGCGCCGGTGCCTCCATGGCCGCCATGGCGCTCGGTCAGACCGGCATCGCCGTGCTGGCGCTCATGGCCGCCCTCTACCACACGTTCAACCACGCGATGTTCAAGGGCGAGCTCTTCCTGGGTGCCGGTGCGCTGCTGTATGCCACGGGCACGCGCAACATGGAGAAGATGGGCGGTCTGTTCCGCCGCATGCCGGCCACGGCCATCTGCTTTTTGATCGGCGCGCTCGCCATTTCGGCCATCCCGCCCTTCAACGGCTTCGTGTCCGAGTGGTTCACCTATCAGTCGCTGTTCAACGCGGCCATGCAGGACGACAAGCTCGTCATGGTCGTCGCCGTGTTCGCCGCCGTCGCACTTGCCATCACCGGCGCCCTCGCCGTCACGTGCTTCGTCAAGGCCTACGGCGTCTCCTTTGCCTCCGCGCCCCGTTCCGAGGCCGCTGCCAACGCCAAGGAGGTCCCGGCCCCCATGGTGTTTGCCCAGGGCCTGCTTGCCGCCATCTGCGTTCTGCTCGGCATCGGCGCTCCCGTGATCGCCCCCGTCCTCATCGACGTGGCCGCATCCGTGCTGCACCCCTATGGTGGCGTCTTTGCCGCCGAGGGCATGGAGCTCATGAACCAGTACTCCGGCGCCGCCACCTCCACGCCCGCGATCGCCATCGCGCTCGTGGTGCTCGTGGGTCTTGCCTGCGGCTACCGCAAGCTCAAGACCGTCGGCCCCGTCCAGAAGTCGCAGCCGTGGGCGTGCGGCTATGCTCCCGACGAGCATATGCCCGTCGTCGCCACGACCTTCGCTTCCGAGGTTTCCTGGTTCATGCAGCCGCTCTATACGCTGCGTGACCGCTGCACCGCCGTCTGCTGGGCCATCGCCCGCTTCTTCCAGAAGCTCACCGGTGTTGCTGAAGGCCTCGAGCCCCTGCCCGACAAGGTTCTCGTCGACGCCCCGCACAAAGGTGTCGAGAAACTCGCCGACCTTGCTACCAAGCTCGAGGGCGGCAACTACAGCATCTATATCTGCTACATCGTCGCGGCGCTCGTGGTGTTCCTCGTGCTCGCCGTCCGTATGGGTTAAGGAGGGGAGAGTATGGACAACATCGTACTTGCCGTGTGCCAGGGCGTGGTCGTCATGGCCGTGGCGCCGTTCTTCTCCGGCCTTGGTCGCGTGATCCGCGCCAAGATGCACAACCGTCGCGGCCCCAGCATCATGCAGGACTACCGCGATCTCGCCAAGCTCTTCGCGCGTCCCGAGTCCCAGAGCGAGGATGCGAGCTTCGCGCTCCGCATCATGCCGCCGCTGTTCTTCGCCGTCGCCTTCATGCTCGCGATGGGCCTGCCGCTCTTCACGGCGCAGAGCCCCGTCCCGGTCTTCGGTGACGCGATCACCATCATGTACAGCCTGGCGCTCGCCCGCTTCTTCTTCGCCCTGTGCGGCGTCGATTCCTCGAACGCCTATGCCGGTATCGGCGGCGTCCGCGAGCTGCTCATGAGCGTGCTCATCGAGCCTTCCATGCTGCTGGCGCTCTTCGCGACCGCCCTCGTGTGCGGATCGACCGATATCGCCACCATGGGGCAGCGCGTCTGCGCGGGTGCCATCGACGCCCCCGTCGCCGTGATCCTCGCCGGCATCGCCTTTGCGCTCGCCTGCTATATGGAGCTCGGCAAGCTGCCGTTCGATCAGGCCGAGGCCGAGCAGGAGCTCCAGGAGGGCCCGCTCGCCGAGCTTTCCGGCCCGTCGCTTGCTATGGCCAAGCTCGCCATGAGCATGAAGCAGGTCATCGTCGTCGCCTGGTTCTGCGCGATCTTCGTCCCCTGGGGCGAGCCCGCGACCCTCGGCGTCGCCGCCGTGCTCGGTGCCGTCATCTTCTTGGCGAAGTGCCTCATCGACTTTGTGATCTGCGGTGTGATCGAGAACTCCGTGTCCCGTTCGCGCTTCAAGGTACTCGGTAATCAGACTTGGGCCGTCGTTGGCATCGCCGTTCTGGCGTTCGTCTTCGTCATCGTCGGCGTGTAGAGGAGGGGAGATTCATGCAACTTCAAACCAGTCTGTCCCTTCTCGGCTTGGTGGCAATCCTGGCGCCCATGGTGGGCTCGCTCATCGTCGCGTTTCTGCCGCGTCCGTACGCCAAGTGGTCCTCGTGCCTGGCGGCAGCCGTCGCCACCGTGGCCTCCGTCGCCCTCGCGGTGACCTATGCCAACGCCGGTTTCCCGGAGCTTTCCGTACCGTTCGTCTCCTTTGGTAAGACGCTCGTGCTCGGCTTTGTCTTCGACCGTATGTCGACCCTGCTCGCCCCGGCGTTTGTGGGTATCGGCCTGCTCGTCGTGATCTACTCGATCCCGTATATGAGCCAGGACAACCGCGAACATCCCGACCTGCCGCGTCGTCGTTTCTATGCCTATCTGTCCACCTTCATCGGCGCCATGGCCGGTCTTGTGTACAGCTCGACTCTCGTGGGTCAGCTCGTCTTCTTCGAGATCACGGGCGCCTGCTCCTGGGGCCTCATCAGCTACTACATGACGCCCACGGCCAAAAAGGCCGGCATGAAGGCCCTCATCATCACGCACATCGGTGCACTGGGCTTGTACCTGGGTGCCGCGGTGCTCTTTGCGAACACCGGCACGTTTGCCGTCACAGCGATCGCCGGGCTCGACCCCATGGTCAAGACCGCCGTGTTGCTCATGGTGCTCTTCGCCGCTTGGGCCAAGTCCGCACAGGTGCCCATGTACATGTGGCTGCCCTCAGCCATGGAGGCCCCGACGCCCGTCTCGGCCTACCTGCACGGCGCCTCGATGGTCAAGGTCGGCGTGTGCGTCTTCGCCCGCGCCCTCGTCTCGGCCGGCCAGATCCCCGAGATCGTGGGCTGGGTCGCCATCATCGACGCCATGGTCACGATGCTCTTCGGGTTCCTCATGTACCTGCCCCAGAAGGATATGAAGCGTCTGCTCGCGTTCTCGACGATCGCGCAGCTCTCCTACGTGTTCTTCGGTTTGGGCCTTTCGGTCTTCGGCAGCCAGCTCGCCTTCGACGGCGCCGTCTGCCACATCTTCAACCACGCGTTCGCCAAGACCCTGTTCTTCCTGATCGCCGGCTCCTTCTCCTTCACGCTCGGCACGCGCATGCTCCCCAAGCTTCGCGGCATCGTGAAGAAGTACCCGATCTCGGGTGTGGGCTTCGGTGTCGCGGCGCTCGCCATCGCCGGCGTGCCGCCTATGAACACGTTCTTCTCGAAGTTCCAGATCATCGCCGGCGGCTTTTCCGTCGGTGCCGGCAACGTCGCGATCCTCGTGCTCGTGTGCATCATGGTCGCCGAGACCGTCGCCACCTTCGCCTGGTTCCTCAAGTGGATGGGCTATTGCCTGCCCGGTGAGCCGAGCGAAGTGGTTGCAGCGGGCGCCCCGCTGCCCCGTGCGATGGCCTTCGTGTTCGTCGTACTCATCATCATGGTCATCGTCAGCGGCCCGCTTTCGGCCAGCTGGATCGGTTAGGAGGTAGATTATGGGTTACCAACTCGTCAACTTGCTTGGCGGCCTTCTGATCGTCACCTCGACCATGGTCGTCGTCAGCAAGTCGATCAAGAACTCGATTCGCTGGTATGCGGTGCAGTCCCTGGTGCTCGTGGGCGTTCTTGCCACGCTCGGCGTGGTCACCGGTGCTTCCGAGCTTCTCACCTGGGCCATCTCGGCCTTTGTGACCAAGGTGGTCGCCGTGCCGCTTATCCTCAACTACACCTATAAGAAGATGGGGGAGCCGAGCGACTCGTCGCTCACGCGCGGCGCCAAGCCCGCGTGGACCATCTGTCTCATCGCTGTCGAGGTTGCCATCTGCTTCGCCGTCGTGTCTCAGATCTCGCTGCCCACGGCAGAGGTCGCCACGCCCGCGCTCGCCATCAGCTTCGCCCACTTCTTTGTGGGTCTGTCCTGCATCATCACGCAGCGCAACATCATGAAGCAGATCTTCGGCTACTGCCTCATGGAGAACGGCAGTCACGTGACGCTCGCGCTGCTGGCGCCCACCGCTCCCGAGATCGTCGAGACCGGTATCGCCACCGACGCCATCTTCGCCGTCATCATCATGTCCGTCGTCGTGTTCAAGATCTGGAAGAAGTACCAGTCCCTTGATAGCCACGACCTGTCAGAACTGAAGGGCTAGGCACATGGATACCTCCACAATGCTCCTTGCACTCGTAGCGTGCCCGCTGGCCCTGTCGGTCATCATGGCCATCATTCCAAAGACCGCGTCGAAGGCCGTCTTCGAGCTCTGCCACATGGTGTCGGCGCTCGGCGTCCTGGTCGGTTCCGTCTCGATCGCGCTTCCCGTCTTCGCCGGCGGCGACGAGATCTGGGCACTCGATCCGTGGTTCCATGTCGACGCCCTGGGTGCGCTCTTCGTACTCATCATCGGCATCATCGGTTTCTGCATCGCGGTCTACTCCGTGGGTCTCGTTCGCCAGCTTGTCGATGACGGTGTGTACGGACCCGGCCAGATCAAGCAGTACTATGCGTTCTACAGCCTGTTCCTGTTCACGATGCTGCTTGCCGCCACGACCAACAACATCATCATCATGTGGGCGGCCATCGAGGCCACCACGCTCGCCTCGGCCTTGCTCGTCGCGCTCAAGAACACGCGCCACGCTCTCGAGGCCACCTGGAAGTACATCATGGTCTGTACGGCCGGCGTGGCTTTCGGCCTCTTTGGCACGCTGCTGATCTACGCCAATGCGGCCGATGCCATCTCCGATCCGCACATGGCGGCTTTCCTCTCGGGCATCCTGCCCGAGGCCGACAAGCTCGATCCCACGATCGTGCGCCTGGCCTTCGCCTTCATCGTGATCGGCTTCGGTACCAAGGCCGAGGTCTTCCCGATGCACACCTGGATGCCCGATACGCTCTCGCAGGCTCCGGGCTCGATCTCCGCCCTGCTCTCGGGCGTCGTCCTCAAGTGTTCGATGCTCATCATCATCCGCTTCGATGTGCTCGCTCAGCGTGCGATCGGTGCCGATTTCCCGCACCTGCTGCTGCTTATCATCGGCGTCCTCTCGATCGTCGTATCGAGCTTCGCGCTCTTCGCGCAGAAGGACATCAAGCGCAAGCTCGCCTACTCCTCCTGCGAGAATGCCGGCGTCATCATGCTCTGCCTTGGCATCGGCGGTTCTCTCGGCATCGCCGCGGCCCTGCTCCACAGCATGTTCCACGGCCTCGCCAAGTCGCTTTGCTTCTGCCTGACCGAGAACGTCGAGCATGCTTACGGCACCCGCGACCTCTCGCAGATCAAGGGTATCGTCGAGCGCGCTCCCATCACCGCGGCCCTTATGGTCATCGGCTTTTTGGCACTCGCCGGCTTCCCGCCGTTCGCGATGTTCATCTCCGAGTTCATGACCTTTGTCGCGGCCTTTGCCGCCGGCAGCCCTTGGTGGCTCGTCGTCATCGTGGCGCTCGCGCTCACCGTGGCCATCAGCGGCCTGACGCGCGTCGTCATCACCTCGGTCTTCGGCAAGACGCTGCACGAGCCCGTCGACACCGAGCATCGCGAGTCGAGCGTGTGGATGCTCGTCCCCGAGGCGCTGCTCGCCATCTGCCTCATCTGGTTCGGCCTGGCCACGCCTGCGCCGATCGTTCAGGGCGTCGAGAACGCCGTTTCGATCGTGTGCGACAGCTCCGTCGAGGAGCTCCATGCCGCCCCGATGTTCCGTGAATTCTTCGGCTCCGAGACCGCTCAGAGCGAGGTGGAGTAACCAATGACACAAACTACCGATAACAAGGTGTACGCCCGCCGCTGCGAGAGCCACGTCGAGGCCCTGCGCGCCGCGGTTCCGGGCTGCATCGAGAAGGTCGAGTGGCAGTGCGACGACCAGCTCACCATTACGGTGAAGCAGGACAAGCTGCCCGAGGCCGTCCATTACCTGTACTACGAGCGCTACGGCTGGATCCCGGTCATCGTCGGCAACGACGAGCGCTCGCTGTGCGGCCGCTACGCCGTGTACTACGTCATCTCGATGGAGGGAGAGGACCCGGGCTGGGTCACCGTCCGCACCGAGGTCGATCCCGCCAAGATGACGTTCCCGAGCGTCACGCCGTTCGTTCCCGCCTGCGTGTGGGGCGAGCGCGAGCTGCGCGACATGTTCGGCCTCATCCCCGAGGGCCTGCCCGACCGTCGCCGCCTAGTCCTGCCCGACGACTGGCCGAGCGGCCTGTACCCGCTGCGCAAAGACTCGATGGACTACCGCTATCGCCCCGCGCCCGCGAGCGATATGGAGAACTACGAGTTCCTCGCCGACACCAAGGGCAAGGAGACGACCCTCGTCCCCATGGGTCCTTTGCACATCACGTCCGACGAGCCCGGCCACTTCCGCCTCTTCGTCGAGGGCGAGACGATCGTCGACGCCGACTACCGTCTGTTCTACGTGCACCGCGGCATGGAGAAGGTCGCCGAGACGCGCCTCAACTATGACGCCGTGACGTTCCTCGCGGACCGCATCTGCGGCATCTGCGGCTGCGCCCACTCGGTTGCCTATGCCGAGTCCGTCGAGCGCGCCCAGGGCATCCACGTGCCGCTGCGCGCCCAGTACATCCGCGCCATCGTGCTCGAGGTCGAGCGTCTGCACTCGCACCTGCTCAATATCGGCCTGGCGTCGCACTACACCGGCTTCGACTCCGGCTTCCAGCAGTTCTTCCGCGTGCGCGAGAAGTCCATGGATCTGGCCGAGAAGCTCACCGGTCATCGCAAGACCTACGGCCTCAACGTGATCGGCGGCGTGCGCCGCGATATCCTGGCCGAGCAGAAGATGGACACGCTGCGCATCATCCATCAGCTGCGCAGCGAGGTCCAGGAGCTCGTTGACGTCCTGCTCTCAACGCCCAACTTCCTGGAGCGCACGAGCGGCATCGGCATCCTCGACCGCAAGATCGCCCGCGACTTCTCGCCCGTCGGCCCGCTCATGCGCGGCTCGGGCTATGCGCGCGACGTGCGCTTCGACCACCCGTTCGACGGCTATCTCGATCCCGACATCCAGAAGATGCACGCCGCCACGGCCGACACCTGCGATGCCTTCGGCCGCACGGCCGTCCGCATCCAGGAGGTCTTCGACTCCATCGACATGATCGAGACCATGCTCGAGAACTGCCCGTCGGGCCCCATCCTCACGCAGGACTGGGAGTACACCCCGCACAAGTGGGCCATCGGTGCCACCGAGGCCCCGCGCGGCGAGGATGTGCACTGGGCGATGCTCGGCAACAACCAGAAGTGCTACCGCTGGCGCGCCAAGGCGGCCACCTACAGCAACTGGCCGGTCTTGCGCTACATGTTCCGCGGCAACACCGTGGGCGATGCGGCGCTGATCGTCGGCTCGCTCGACCCGTGCTACTCCTGCACCGACCGCGTGACGATCACCGACGTCAAGTCCAAGACCGACCGCGTGCTCGACAAGGAGCAGTTCGAGACCGTCTGGCGCGACAAGACGCCGCTCGAGGGTCCCGGCACCCCGGCGGCCCCGCTCGATGAGGAGGCGCTCTAGGATGCTGAAACTCTGGAAGGTCAACGCCAAGGCGGGCGACGCGACATACAAGTACCCGTTCGCCCCCTTCCCGACCAACAAGGACATGCGCGGCAAGCCCGAGCACGACCCCGAGCTCTGCATCGCGTGCGGTGCCTGCGGCGTCGCCTGCCCGGCCGATGCCATTCGCATGGATACCGATCTTGCCGAGGACACCATCACCTGGTCGATCGACTACGGCCGCTGCATCTTCTGCGGCCGCTGCGAGGAGGCCTGCCCCATGGAGGCCATCAAGCTCACGGAGGAGTTCGAGCTCGCCGTGGGCAACAAGGCCGACCTCACGAGCAAGAGCGTCTACACGCTCGAGCACTGCGAGCGGTGCGGCAAGCCCTATGCCCCGCACAAGGAGATCGACTACGCCCGCCGTCTGCTGCAGAAGGCCGGCGGCATGGAGGCCGAGCAGGCCGCCCGCACCGTGGGCCTGTGCCAGGAGTGCAAGCGCGAGCTCGACGCCCTGCGCGCGGCGTCGGCGGTCAAGACCGGCAACGCCCACGGCATGCTTCCCAACGAGACCGCCAAGTCCGGCGAGCCCCAGGGCCCGGGCATGGAGTACCTGGGCGGCCACGGCGTGAACCCGGCCTACATCGACCGCGAGCTCAACCCCGATGCGCCCGAGATCCCGGCCGGTCCCGCGCCCGTGGAGGGTATCATCATGGACCTCGACAAGAAGGAGGAGGAGTAACCGATGGCTGAGCCTACGCTTTTGCCCGAGCGGCTGCAGTACCGCCCGACCAAGATCGAGCTCGACGAGAGCATCGAGAAGGCCAAGGCGACCCTTCTCAAGAAGATCAAGCGCTCCGTCTACGTCTACCGCGTGGACTGCGGCGGCTGCAATGGCTGCGAGATCGAGATCTTCGGCTCGATCACGCCGGCTTTCGACGTGGAGCGCTTCGGCATCAAGGTCGTGCCGTCGCCCCGCCACGCCGACGTGCTGCTCTACACCGGCGCCGTGACGCGTGCCATGCGCATGCCGGCTCTGCGCGCCTTCGAGGCGGCGCCCGATCCCAAGATCGTGGTGTCCTACGGCGCGTGCGGCTGCACGGGCGGTATCTTCTACGATAACTACTGCGTGTGGGGCGGCACGGACAAGATCCTGCCGGTCGACGTGTACATCCCCGGATGCCCGCCGAGCCCCGCGCAGACCATCTACGGCTTTGCCATGGCGCTCGGTCTGCTGGACCAGAAGCTCCATGCCGAAACCACGGTGGAGCAGCCCGACGAGCAGGCCGAGATCCTGCATCCGGGCGTGCCCTACAAGCTGCGCTGCGCCATCGAGCGCGAGGCCCGCGCCATGAGCGGCTATCGCTACGGTCGCGACCTGGCCAACGAGTTCATGGACACGCTCGAGGGCGCGCCCAAGGGCGACATCCGCGGTGCCATGGCCCTGCTCATCGACAAGCAGGAGGATCCGCGTCGCGTCGAGGTCTACTCGGCGCTGCAGGATCTGGTGCTGGCAGGGGGTCGCTAAGGTGGAGCTCCAGGACAAATCTGGATACTTCGCCGGTCCCGGCATGCTGGGCGGCACCTTCGACGACGCACGGCAGGCGACTGCCGCGGCCGCCGAGGGCGCCCAGCCCGCCGGGGCCGCACCCGCGGCCGACCAGGTGGTCTTCTACGAGCTCACCCGTAAGTTCGTGGAGACCGAGGAGGACGTACCCAAAGAGGCCTGCGACGTGCTGTACTACACGCTCGCCGTGGGCCACCACACCGGCGTGCTCGACTGCTTCGAGCCGCGCCTGTCGGTGCCGTCGAAGGTGTTCTTCTCGCTGATCGACGCGCTGCCGGAGGGGGAGGCCAAGAGCAAGTTCGAGGCCATCCGCTCCTTTGGCGAGTGCCAGCTCGACAAGGCAGCCGTGCCCGCGCTTCTCGAGGCCTGCGACGCCCTGCTTGACGAGCGCGGATTCCGCGGCTCGGCCAAGGCGGGCATCTCGGTGTTCGACGACGAGTTCGGCCTGCATGCGCAGCAGGTGGCGTTTCTCATGAAGTTTCGCGACCTGGTGGAGCGCGTACGCGACGTTGCGGGCGTTTATCTCACGGGGAGGCTTCAGTGATGGGACACCTGGTGGACGGGCACGTCAACGGCGCCCCCTTTGCGGGCATCGTGCTCACGGCAGGAAGCGTGCTGCGTGCCGACGACGCCGCGGGCCCGGTGCTCTCCAAGAAGATGGAGGACGAGCCGATCGCCGGCTGGTATACCATCGACGGCGGGCAGACCCCCGAGGACGATATCGTCGAGGTCAAGCGTGTGAGGCCGCCGCGCCTGGTGCTCGTGGACGCCGCCGACATGGCGCTGCCCACGGGCACGATCCGGCTGCTCCGTAAGGAGGACGTGGCACGCAAGTCCATGTTCACGACGCACTCGCTGCCGCTATCGATCCTCATCGAGGAGATCGAGGCGAGTTGCGACGATATCGTATTCATCGGTATCCAGCCGGGCGACACGGAGTTCTACGACCCCATGAGCCCCGAGGTCTTCGATGCCGTCGACCGCATCTACGCGGCCGTGGCGTCAGGCGACTTCTCGGTCTTTCCGCCGCTCCATGAAACACAATAAGGCAAAGGGATATCCTCTTTGTCTTATCTGAACTGAAAGAAGTGATAGTTATGGCAGACAAGAAGGCGGAGTATCCCGCTCCCGACTGCCTAGCACCCGCCGCGATCGAGGCAAAGACCGAGGCGGCCGGCGTGACCAAAGCCAACCTGCCCATCGCGAAAGCCTTCGTCCTCGCGATGTTCGCCGGCGCCTTCATCGCGTTCGGCGGTCTGTTCTTCACCGTTTTCCTTAGCGATAGCATGCTTACGTGGGGCCCGCAGCGCATCGTGGGCGGCTTGTGCTTCTGCCTGGGCCTGGTGCTCGTGCTGGTGTGCGGCGCCGAGCTGTTCACGGGCAACTCGCTTATGGTCTGCGCGCTCAAGAGCGGCAAGATCAGCTTCTCGCAGATGCTCTCCCGCTGGGTCGTCGTGTGGCTCGGCAACTTTGTCGGGTCGCTGCTGATCGTGTTTCTCGTGTACATGGCCGGCATCTATAAGCTCAACGGCGAGGCCGTCGCTGCCTCTATGGTGAGCATCGCCGCCGGCAAGGTCACGCCCGACTGGATCACGATCTTCTTCCGCGGCATCCTGTGCAACATCTTCGTGTGCCTGGCCGTGTGGATCGGTACCGCCGGCAAGACCGTCGTCGACAAGGTTGTGGGCATCCTGCTGCCCATCTCCGCCTTCGTCGCCTGCGGCTTCGAGCACTGCGTTGCCAACATGTACTTTTTGCCCATGGGTGCCGTGATGCACGCGTGCGGCTACGGTGCCGATGTCGCCGGAGCCGATGCCCTCAACGCCGCGGGCATCGCGTTCAACCTGTCGGCCGCCACGCTCGGCAACATCGTGGGCGGTGCCCTGCTGATCGCGCTCGGCTACTGGTTTGTGTACGCCAAGAAAGAAAACTAGTCTGTAGCATCGTCGCATGAGCCACCGCGGACGTTGTCTGCGGTGGCTTTTGCTTGTTGGAAAAGGAATGATCGAGATGGCATCTTCTGAGAGTGATGGTCGCGGCGTCGTGACCACGTGCGGAGGCTGCTATGCCGATTGCGCCTTTCGCGCCGTTGACGAGGGGGGATCGGTTTGTGCCGAACTACCCGTCGCGGGGCATCCCTGTGAGGCACGGGCACTCTGCCGTCGTGGTCGTCACCGCCTGCATATGCCGTTTGACGAGGAGGACCGCATCCTGCACCCCCTGCGCCGTCGCGATGACGGGCGGGGCTTTGATGAGATCGGTTGGGACGAGGCGTTTGAGCAGATCGCCGCACGTCTGCTCACGATTAAAGACGAGCAGGGTCCCCGTGCGCTCGGTATGACGCTCGGTGTGCCGTCGTTTGACCGCTACTGGGCGCAGCGCCTTATGCACGCGCTGGGGTCGCCCAATATCTATGGTGCGGATGGCGCCTGCGAGGTGAGCCGTCTTACGGGTTGGGAACACAGCCTGGGCTACAGCCCCGCAACCGATTTGGCGCATACGCGCTGCGTGATGTATCTGGGCCGGTCGCTCGTCGACTCCTCGACGACCGGCGCCGTGGACGCCCTCAACGCGGCCCGCGCCCGCGGTGCCAAGATCATCGTCGTCGACCCGCGCCGCAGCGGCTCGGCGGCGCTTGCCGACCGTTGGCTGCGCGTGCGTCCGGGATGCGACCTGGCCCTGTTGCTCGGCATCGCCCATGTCCTGATCTTCGAGAAGCTGTATGACGCCGCGTTTATCGACCGCTATACCACGGGATTCGATGAGCTGGCCTGCGCCGCGCGCGCCTGGACCCCCGCCTGGGCCGAGGCGCTGTGCGACGTGCCGGCCGATGCCATCCGTGCGACGGCGCGCGATCTTGCCGCTGCGGCGCCGGCCGCCGTGGTCGATGCGGGGTTTCACGGCGGCATCGGCATCGCGTACGCTAACAGCACCCAGACGGCACGCGCCATTTGTCTGGTCGATGCCCTGCTGGGCTGTTTTGGCCACGAGGGCGGCGCGCTCAATCCGTCCACGCCACTTGTGCTCGGCGATCTGGATCCCGAGCGCTTCCCGGCGCCTGCCGTGCCCGCCGAGCCCAAGTTGGGCTCGGAGCGGTATCCGCTCGTCGACCCCGTGCGCGGCCTGTGCACCACGGTGGGCCAGTCGATCCTTGCGGGCGACTTGCGTGGCCTTATCGTGTACGCGAGCAACCCCGGCGCGGGCTACGGCAACGCCGAGGCTTGGCTCGATATCCTCAGGCGGCTCGATCTTTTGGTGACGATCGACATCCGCATGTCCGAGACGGCGCGCGCGAGCGACTTTATCCTGCCCGATGTTACCTACCTCGAGGCCGATCGCGGTGTGGGCACCGCCAGGGGGCGCAACGATGCCCGCGCCTACTATCGCGGGGCCGCGTTACCTGTGCTTCATGCGGACACGCGCCCCGGCTGGCAGATTTTTACCGGCATCGCGCGGGCATGCGGGCTGGGCCGTTACTTCGATTTCACGCCCGACGATCTCGCAGCCGCGCAGATCGCACCCTTCGGCATCGACCTTGCCGAGCTCAAATGCCGCGGGTGGGCCGATACCGGCGCCGTAATGCCCGAGCGCACGGGCGAGCCCGTCATTACGGTTCCCGGCGGCAAGATCGAGCTCGCGAGCGCCCTGTGGGATAAAGCGGGCCTGGGTCGCGTGCCCGGTTGGATCGCCCCCATGGTGGAGCCGCCCGCGGGCATGTTTCGGCTGATCAGCGGCAACCGTCCGTTCGAGTCACACACCTCGCGCCGCTTGGCCGAACAGGGTGCCGCGGCGGAGGGGGCAGATCTGGGCAGCGTGCAGATGAACGTCGACGCCGCCGACGAGCTGGGCATAGCCGACGGGGAGGTGGTCGAGCTCGTGAGCGAGCTGGGCTGCGACCGCGTGCGTGTCGAGACCACCCCCTATCTGCATCCCGCCTGCATCTTCACCTCGTCCGCCCCCGGCGGACGTTCGGGTGCGCAAGCGACCGTGCGCGAAGGGGTGACGGAGCTGGGCGTGGGCCCGCTCGACCACACGCCGCTGCGATGGGACCCCCTCACGGGCGCGGCGCTCACGCAGGAAAACGCCGTACGCGTCGAGAAGATCCCCGTGCGCGGTGGCGCACCTGCAATTGGGGACGTAGCAAAATCGCAGGTCTGAGAAGATCCCCGCGCGCGGGGGCGCAGCCCAAAACCCGTCAAAATCACCCTGTCCCTCGACGGCGGGTGTCCCGCATAATGTCGAGTGTTCAAACGTATCATCTGAAAGGTCCGCTATGAGCGATAAGCAGCCATTGAGCGACGAGGTGCGTGCCGGCCTGCGCGCCATCCCCGCCGTCAACGATCTTTTGGCCGAATGGCCCTGCGTCAAGGCCGTCGGCGAGGTGGGCGATGCCGTGGTGCATGCGGCGATCGCCGCGGAGCTCGAGGCCGAGCGGGCCGCGATCCGCACCGGTGCCGCCGCGCGCACCAAGCGCGAGCTGGTGCTGTCCATCGCCGAGCGCGCGCATCGCTCGTCGCTGCCCAGCCTGCGGCCCGCGATCAACGCGACGGGCGTCGTCGTGCACACCAACCTGGGACGTGCCCCGCTGGCTCCCGAGGCCGTGGCTGCCGTGGGCGCGGTGGCCCGCGGGTACAGCACGCTCGAGTACTCGACCGAGACCTGCTCGCGCGGTTCGCGTCGCGAGCATGCCGCGAGGCTCCTGCGCGTGCTCACCGGTGCCGAGGACGCGCTCGTGGTCAACAACAACGCCGCCGCGGTGTGGCTCGTGCTCGCGGCGCATGCGGCGGGCCGCGAGGTCATCGTGAGCCGCGGCGAGCTCGTCGAGATCGGCGGCAGCTTCCGCATCCCCGATATCATGGCCGCCTCGGGCGCGCGCCTGGTCGAGGTGGGTGCCACCAACCGCACGCATCTTGCCGACTACGAGCGCGCCATCACGGCCGATACCGCGATGATTCTCAAGGTGCACCCGTCCAACTACCGTATCGAGGGCTTTCATGAGGAGGTGCCGGCGACCGAGCTCGCCGCGCTCGCCCGCAAACACGGCCTGGTCTTCTATGAGGACCAGGGCTCGGGTGCGCTGGTGTCCGACGAGGTGCTCGCCCGCGGCGGCGAGGGCTCGACGCCCGCCTCGATCGCAGCTGGGCTCGATATCGTGAGCTGCTCGGGCGACAAGCTGCTCGGCGGCGCGCAGGCGGGCATCATCCTGGGCCGTCGCGACCTGGTCGCGGCATGTGCCAGCCACCCGCTCATGCGCGCGCTGCGCCCGGGCAAGCTGGCCCTGGCGGCGCTCGAGGCCACGCTCAGGCTCTATCTGGACGGGCCGGAGGCCGCGCACGCCCGCGTGCCCGTGCTCTCCATGCTCAGCTGCCCTACGGTCCGGCTTGAGCGTCGTGCCCAGAAGCTCGCCGCGCTTATGGAACGCGCGCTTGCCGACGCCGGTTGCGCCGAGGCCGTCGCGCTCGAGGTGCTCCCGGACAGCTCGACGCCGGGCGGCGGGTCGCTGCCCACCATGGAGCTTCCCACCTACTGCGTCTCGGTTGCGCCCCGGGAGGGCGAGATGGGCGTCGATGAGCTCAAACGCGCCTTGGTGCAAGAGCCCGATGTGCCCGTGGTGACCCGCGTCGCTCACGACCGCTTGCTCTTTGACGTGCGTACGCTGATCGGCGAGGGAGACCTGGACGCCGTGGCGAGCACGTTTTCTGCCGTCGTGGAACGGAGGTGCCGCGCATGATCGATCGCGCCGATCTTTTTGAGTGCCCGGTCATCGTGGGCACCGCGGGCCATGTCGACCACGGCAAGTCAGCCCTGATCGAGGCCTTGACCGGCAAGAATCCCGACCGGCTCGAAGTCGAGCGCCGTCGCGGTATGACGGTGGAGCTCGGCTTTGGCGAGCTGGCGCTGCCGAGCGGCCGTCTGGTGGGGCTGGTGGACGTCCCGGGCCACGCGCACTACCTGCGCGCCATGGTCCAGGGCGCCACGGGCATCGACGTCGCGGTGCTTGCGGTGTCTGCCGTGGAGGGCGTCATGCCCCAGACGCGCGAGCACGTCCATGCGCTCGAGCTTTTGGGTGTGGGCCATCTGGTGGTGGCGCTGACGATGGCCGACCTCGTGGACGGGGAGATGCTCGAGCTGTCCGAGCTCGACGTTGACGATTTTTTGTCCGGAACCGCTTTTGCCGGGGCCGAGATCGTGCCCGTCTCGTCGGTGACGGGGCAGGGGATCGACACGCTACGCGCCGCGATCGACCGGGCCATCGATGCGTTTCTGGCTGTCCGCGCCGGGCTGCCCGCGCGGCCCGGCCTTAAGGCCCGCCTTCCCATCGACCGCTGTTTTTCCATCAAGGGCGCCGGTACCGTGGTGACGGGAACCCTGTGGGATGCGCCGATCGCGGTGGGTGATGAGCTGGTCGCCCTGCCGTCGGGGGCGAGCTGCCGCGTGCGCGGCATCCAGGTGCACGGTGATACGTCGCAGGCGCTGCCCGGTCAGCGCGTGGCGCTCAACCTCGTGGGCGATGACGTGGCCGACCTTCCGCGTGGCGAGATGCTGTGCGCCCCCGGTGCCGGCACGCAGACGATGCGCCTTGTGGCGCGTCTCACCTATCTGGGGCGCGAGGGCGCCAAGCCCGCCGTGCTCGAATCGGGCGCCCGCGTCCATGTCATGGCGGGTACGGCCGAGGTGCTCGGACGCATCATGCTCATGGAGGGCGAGGCGCCGATCGCGGTCGGCGAGACCCGCACCGTCCAGATTCGTCTGGAGCAGATGCTGCCCGTGCGTTCGGGCGATCGCTTCGTGGTGCTGTCGTACTCACCGGTCGCGCTCGTGGGCGGCGGCGAGGTGCTGTTGACGCATTGCCGCCGCTCGCGCGAGCTCACGCAAGGGGAGCGCGGGCTGCTTGACTTCCTGACGGCGCACGATCGCGCCGGAGCGGTTGCGGCCTGGCTTGGCGAGCAGGTGTTGCCCTCGCCTGCGGCTGCCGTGGCCCGCGCGCTCGATCTGGGCGAAGCCGAGGCGCTCGAGCTGCTCGAGCGCCTGGTGGCGCAAGGGGACGTGGCGGTTATGGGCGATGCGGAAGATGCGGCCTTCTACGCCGTGCCGTCCGTGCTCGATGCCGCGCTCGATCGTCTGGCGACGACCCTCAAGGACCTGCATGCGGCCGCTCCCAAGCAGACCGGCTTCACGCCGGCCGAGGTGGCCCACGTGGCGTGGCCCGGCGCCGACGACGCGCTGTCCGCGGCGCTGTTCGACGCCGGTTGTGCGCGCGACGTGTGTGCCCGCGAGGGCTCCGAGGTGTTCGATCCCCATTCGGCCGCTGCCGCGGCCCGTCTGGTGGGCGAGGCATGCGGACGCATCGTGGCGCTGTTGGACAAAGCCGGGCTTGACGCGCCGACGCTTCCCGAGGTGGGCGAGCGGCTGGGGCTCGATCGCGACATCATGACGCGGGCTCTGCGCGAGCTTTCGCTCAGCCGTTCGATCGTCAAGGTCGAGCGCGACGTGGCGCTCTCGACGTCGGCCGAAGCCCATGCTCGTGAGCTCGTGGCCGCGGCGATCAGCGCGGCCGGGGGAGCCGCGACCACGAGCGTCCTGCGCGAGGCCCTGGGGGTGTCGCGCAAACGGGCGATCAGCATTCTCGAGCATCTGGATGCTGTACGCTTCACGGCGCTCGACAAAGACGCCGGCGGCCTGCGCACGCTCAGGTGACGCGGGCTTTGGTACAATACCGCCGCATTTGGGAACGGATGGGCTCCGGTGGGCTCCGCGGTCCTCAAAACCGTTGCGAGGCGTGAGAAACGTCTTGGATGTGTTCGATTCACATACGTTCCCGCCATCTGCTACCAGCGCTTTTGCAAGACGTGGCTTAGCCGCGTGGCGCAAAGGCGCTGTTTTTGTACCGATGGGGCTTCCTGCCCCGCAACCTTTACACGTCGTGATCCGAGCCATCGGATCGCATGATTTGGCACCTGCAGAAGGAGATCGGACCGTATGACGACCGTAAGACGCACCGGCCTTTCCTGCGTCGTCCAGGCGGGCGGCCGCTCGTCGCGCATGGGGCGCGACAAGGCTTTGATGAGCTTTGCCGGCGAGCCCTTGATCGAGCGCGTGCTCGCACGCCTCGCGCCGGTGGCCGCCGAGCTCATCGTGACCACATCGCGTCCCCACGAGCTCGCCTATCTCGAGGATCGAACCTTCTGCGGCCTGCGCCCCCGCGTCGTCGGCGATATCGAGGGTCCCGCTGGCGCCATGCGCGGCATCGCGAGCTCCCTCGACGCGGCATGCAACCCGACGGTCGCCGTCGTCGCCTGCGACATGCCGTTCGTGTCCGCGTCGCTTATCGCTGCCCTGGCAGAGCACACGGAGGCCCAGGGGCTTGACGCTTGCGTCCCGCGCACCGAGCGCGGTCTGGAGCCCCTTTGTGCCGTCTGGCGGCGCGATGCGTGCCTGTCCGTTGCCCGCGAGCTGCTCGAGTGCGATCGACAGCGCATCCGTTTTCTGGTCGACGGCGTGCGGGCGGGCTATCTGCTCCAAGACGATATCCTTGCGGCGGCAGGCTCGCTCTTGTGCTTTGAGAACGTCAACACGCGTGAGGAGTTCGCGATCGCCGAATCCCTCGCCCAACGAGAGGAATCCCATGACCGATAAGACCTGCCCCGACACCGGGGACGCCTGCACCTGCTATGACGACGAGCCCTGTACCTGTGGCTGCGGGCATTGCGGCCACACGCCCCAGGAGGAGGCTGCCGCGGCGGCGTACCGCGAGGCGCATCGGGCCGAAGCCGCCGCGCGACCAGCCGGCGAGGAGCCCGAGCGCAAGATCATCGTGAGCTTCGACTCCACCTTCGATGTCATGGAGTGCGAGCGGCTGTGCCTTGAGGCGGGCGTGCCGGGGCGTATCGTCCCCTTGCCCGGTTCCATCACCGCCGGTTGCGGCCTTGCCTGGTCCATGCCGTTTTCGGGCGATGCTCTGGCCGCCTTCCGCGGTGCCTGCGAGGGTCGGGTTCAGCCAGCCGACTACCATCAGCTCGTCATCTAGGGCTCCGGTAAAAGAGGGATCGGGTTGACGCGCACCGCGCTGTAACAGGTTCGAAATACTTTGCGTGCGCCCGTTCTGGTATATCTGGCCTTGACCTGCGCTGTCATCAAATCGAAACAAACGGGGCGTGTGCGGGTCGAAACTTTATCGCAATAAAGGAGTACCATCTCACATCGAGAAACGCACTGCTGCCGGTATGGGGCGGCAGGCGCACGAGTGGTTCCTGACCAGTTGGAGGAAGCATGAGCTACACGCAGAAGGTCCTCGACGACCTCAAAGCCCGTTATCCCGAGCAGAAGGAGTTCCTGCAGGCCGCGACCGAGATTCTCGGCACGCTGCAGCCGGCCCTCGACGCTCACCCCGAGTACGAGGAGGCCGCGATCCTCGAGCGCCTCGTCGAGCCCGAGCGCATCGTGATGTTCCGTGTGCCGTGGGTCGACGACTCCGGCAAGGTACAGGTCAACCGCGGCTACCGCGTCGAGTTCAACTCCGCCATCGGGCCCTACAAGGGCGGCCTGCGCTTCAACCCCACGGTCACCCTCGGCATGCTCAAGTTCCTGGGTCTGGAGCAGATCCTCAAGAACAGCCTGACCACCCTCCCCATGGGCGGCGGCAAGGGCGGTTCCGACTTCGACCCCAAGGGCAAGTCCAACAACGAGATCATGCACTTCTGCCAGTCCTTCATGACCGAGCTCTGCCGTCATATCGGCCCCAACACCGATGTTCCCGCCGGTGACCTGGGCGTCGGCGGCCGCGAGGTGGCCTACATGTTCGGTCAGTACAAGCGCATCCGCAACGAGTGGACCGGTGTCCTCACCGGCAAGGGCCTCTCCTTCGGTGGTTCGCTCGCCCGTACCGAGGCCACCGGCTACGGCCTGGTCTACTTCGTGGACGAGTACCTCAAGTCCAACGGCGACTCCTTCGAGGGCAAGAACGTCGTTGTCCACGGCTCCGGCAACGTGGCCATCTACGCCGTCCAGAAGGTCGCCCAGCTCGGCGGCAAGGTGCTCGCCTGCTCCGACACCCACGGCTGGGTCGAGGATCCCGACGGCATCGACTACACCGTGCTCGAGCACATCTATAACAAGAAGCGCTCCGGCCACGACAAGGGCGTCACGCTCGCCCTGTACGTCGACGAGAAGCCCAACGCTACCTGGCACGAGGGCGACGGCCGCGGCGTGTGGCAGCTTCCCTGCGACATCGCGCTGCCCTGCGCTCGCGAGAACACCCTGCACCTCGAGGACGCCCAGGCGCTCGTCGCCAACGGCTGCAAGGTGGTGGGCGAGGGCGCTAACATGCCCACGACCATCGAGGCCACCGAGTACTTCCAGAAGAACGGTGTCGCCTTCATGCCCGGCAAGGCTGCCAACGCCGGCGGCGTGCTCGTGTCCGGTCTCGAGATGAGCCAGAACGCCGAGCACCTCAGCTGGACCTTCGAGGAGGTCGACGGCAAGCTCGAGCAGCTCATGCGCGGCATGTTCCACAACGTGGACGACACCGCCAAGAAGTACGGTCACGAGGGCAACTTCGTCATGGGCGCCAACATTGCCGGCTTCGAGAAGGTTGCGGATGCTATGCTGGCCCAGGGCGTCTGCTAAAGGGTGACTGACATATTGCGTGACATCTAGCAGATTTTGGGTGCCATGTACGGTCTAGAATGGACTTCCTACCGGTTAGGTGGGGAGTCCATTTTTTGTAACGATTGGGGGAGCCATGGAGCTCATCAAGAATATCGAGAAAGAGACCGTGTTCGAGTTGGCGGGCGCCGTTGCCGCCGAGGCCGGTAAGGTCAACAGCCTTACGCTTTCGCAGACCCCGGCCGCCAAGGTCACGCTGTTCGCCATCGACGCCGACGAGGGCATGTCGAGCCACGCCGCTGGCGGCGACGCCATGGTCAACGTGCTCGAGGGCACCGGCGAGATCACCATCAACGGCGTGGCGCACGAGGTCCACGCGGGCCAGAGCATCGTCATTCCCGCCGGGGCCCCGCATGCGGTGCGCGGCGTCACCGCGTTCAAGATGCTGCTCGTCGTGATCCTTCCGCAGTAGGGGGTCGCGATGCCTTTCCGCAACCTGCCGGTCAACGAGCCGGCCGCGCTCGCCTCGCTGATCGAGGCACGCCCGGGCCAGGTTTCGTCCATGTCGCTCACGGCGTTTGCCGATCCCGTCTCCGCCACGCTCTTGGCCTTTTCGGCAGGCGAGAGCGTCTCGGAGGAGCGGTATCCGGGTGACATGCTCTATCTGGCCGTCGAGGGCTCGCTCGATATCGTCTTCGCCGACCGCCGCATGCGCCTGCACGCCGGCGAGGTGCTGCGCGTTCCCGCCCAGGTCGAGCATGCCGTAGAACCCGCGGGCGCCGCCAAGCTGCTCCAGATCGGCCTTCCCGCCTGATCGACACCGATACGTGCATCCTACGCAAAATGGTCCCTTTGCCCCTGGCACTTTGGGACCATTGATGCGTGCAGACTACGCGAAATGGTCCCTTTGCCCCTGGCACTTTGGGACCATTTGCTACCATCGGGGTACTGTGCACAAAATGGTAGATAGGGGAGACCGTGCTCACATTCGGTAACTACGTCCGTGTTGGAAACGCGGCCGAAGCTTATGAGCTCCTGCAAAAGAACCGCAACAACAAAATCATCGGCGGCGGCATCTGGATGCGCCTGGGCAGTCGGCGCGTGGCGACGGCGATCGATCTTTCGGGCTGTGGGCTCGATCAGATCGAGGAGACCGATGACGAGTTTCGCATCGGCGCCATGGTCACGCTTCACGAGCTCGAGCGCCATGTCTCCTTCAATGCCCTGACGGGCAACGTGTTCGAGTTCGCCGTCCACGATATCGTGGGCGTGCAGCTGCGCAACACCGCCACCGTGGGCGGCAGCATCTACGGGCGCTTCGGCTTCTCGGACGTGCTGTGCGCGTTGCTCGCGCTCGACACCTACGTCGAGCTCACCGGTACCGGTCGCGTGTCGCTCGCCGAGTTCTGCCACATGGGCTACGTGCGCGATGTCATCGAGCGGATCGTGGTCAAAAAGCACGAATACCGCGCAAGCTACGAGGCCGTGCGTAAGGCCGCGACGGATTTTCCGAGCCTAAATGTCACCGCCGCGTGGTGGAACGGTGCCTGGCATGTGGCCGTGGGCGCGCGTCCGCTTCCGGCCGCGCTTTTGGTGGGCGAGGAGTGTGGGCTGGTATCCGCATGCCCCTCTGAGGCCGAGCTGCGTGAGCTGTCAGAACGCGTGCGCGAGCTCTCCTATGGCTCCAACCTGTGGGGGTCTGCCGCATACCGTCGCCAGATCAGCGCCCCGCTCGCCATCCAGGCCGTGCGCCGTGCGGCGGGCATCGAGCTTTCGGCCGCGCTCGCCCGCGATCTCGAGGCCGTACGGATCCCCAAACATGCCACGGACGAATTCTCCTGCCGCCGCGTCGCCGGCGTCGACCCCGCGGAGGTGCGCTAATGGCCGCCAAGATGTTCGACCTCTCCTTTACCCTGAACGGGCGCAAGATCAAGACCCAGGTCGCGCCCGATACCATGCTGTTCGACTTGTTGCGTGACGAGGGCTGCGCGTCGGTGCGCTGCGGCTGCGAGACCACCAACTGCGGCCTGTGCACCGTGTGGCTCGACGAGCGCCCCGTGCTCAGCTGCTCGGTGCCCGCCCTGCGCGTCGAGGGCCGCGCCGTCACCACGCTCGAGGGGCTGCGCACTGAGTCCGCCGGCCTTGCCCGCGCCATGGCGGCCGAGGGCGCCGAGCAGTGCGGCTTCTGCTCGCCCGGCCTCATCATGAACGTGCTGGCCCTCGCCCGCGCCGCCAAGGACGACCCGTCGCTCGTCGCCACGCGCGAGGAGCTCTCGCGCAACCTGGCCGGCAACCTGTGCCGCTGCTCGGGCTACGAGAGCCAGATGCGCGCCATCGTGCGGTATCTGCGCGAGGTGGGCGTCGCGGTGGGCTTCGAGGCGCCCGAGACGCCTGCCAACCGCACGAGCTCCGACGGTGTCTCGTACAAGCAGATTACGGCCAGGCAGCCCAAGAAGGACTCGAAGGCGCTGCTCGAGGGGCGTCCCGTCTATACCGATGACCTGGTGCCCGCCGGCGCGCTCATCGTCAAGCTCAAGCGCAGCCCCTATGCACGCGCCAAGATCCGCTCCATCGACACCAGCCGTGCCCTCAAGGTGCCGGGCGTCGTGGGCGTCTACACCTATAAGGACGTTCCCCAGCGTCGCTTTACCATTGCCGGCCAGAGCTATCCGCAGCCCTCGCCCTACGACCGTCTGATCCTCGAGGACATGGTGCGCTACCAAAACGAGGAGGTCGCGATCGTCGCGGCCGAGACCGATGAGGCCGCCGAGCGCGCCCTCAAGCTCATCAAGGTCGACTACGAGGTGCTCGAGCCCCTGCTCGACTTTACCCAGGCGCTCGACAACGACATCGTGGTGCATCCCGAGGGCGACGTGACCTTTATGTTCCCGCAGGGCGGCGACGTGGCGCGCAACCTGGTGTGCAGCGGCGTGAGCGATTACGGCGACCTGGACGAGGCATTCGCCCAGAGCGACATCGTGTTCACCCGCACCTACACGAGCCAGGCCACCCAGACGATGCCCATGGAGACCTTCCGCTCGTTTGCCACGACCGATGCCTTCGGGCGCATCTCGGTCACCTCGTCCACGCAGGTGCCCTTCCATGTGCGCCGCATGATCGCGCAGGCGCTCGATATCCCGCAGTCGCAGGTGCAGGTCATCAAGCCGCGTATCGGCGGCGGCTTCGGCTCCAAGCAGACGGGCTGCAACGAGATCTTCACCGCCTTCGTGACCCAGCAGACGGGCCGTCCCAGCTACTGCTGCTATACCCGCCAGGAGAACACGACCGCGGGTAACGCGCGTCATCAGATGCAGATGACCGTCAAGATGGGCGCTATGAACGACGGCACCATCACGGCCATCGACCTGCACACGCTCTCCAACGCCGGCGCCTACGGCGAGCACGCCACCACCACGGTGGGGCTCTCGGGCCATAAGTCGCTGCCCATCTACAATCACGTCAAGGCGAGCCGCTTTAGCTGGGACGTCGTCTACACCAACACCGAGCGCGGCGGGGCGTATCGCGGCTACGGCGCCACGCAGGGGCAGTTTGCCGTCGAGAGCGCCGTCAACGAGCTGGCCGACATGCTGCATCTCGACCCGGCAGAGCTGCGCCTCAAGAACATCGTCCGCGAGGGCGAGACCATGCCGCAGTACTACAACGAGAAGCTCAACGCCTGCGCGCTCGATAGGTGCGTCGAGCGGGTCATGGACATGAGCGGCTGGCGTGACAAGCCGCTCGCGCGCGACCTGGGCGACCGCGTGCGTGCGCTGGGCATCGCGCTCACCATGCAGGGCTCGGGCATCTCCAACGTCGACATCGGAGGCATCGACCTGCGCCTCGAGGAGGACGGCTTCATCACGCTTTCGACCGGCGCCACCGACAACGGCATGGGCGTGGACACCATCCTCGCCCAGATCGCGGCCGAGGAGCTGGGCGTGGAGAGCTCGCTGATCGTGGTGCGCGGCGTCGACACCGACCTGTCGCCGTTCGATGCCGGTTCCTACGCGAGCTCGGGCACCTATGTGACGGGCATGGCCGCCAAGAACGCCGCGACCGAGCTCAAGGGCAAGATCTGCGCCAAGGCCGCCGAGATGTGGGGCGTTGAGGCCGATGACGTGGTTTTCGACGGCCAGTACGTGCGCCTGGCCGACGATCGCGCGGCGCGCGAGACGGGGCGCTTTGTGGGCCTGCGTGACTTTGCCAACCTGTGCGTCAAGAACATCGAGGGCGGCGACGCGCTCACCGCGCACGCGAGCGCCTGCTCGCCCGTGTCGCCCCCGCCCTTCATGGCGGGCGTGGCCGAGGTCGATGTGGACAAGGCGACCGGCAAGGTCACCGTCGTGGACTACGCGGCGGCTGTCGACTGCGGCACCGTCATCAACGAGGCGCTCGCGCGCGTCCAGGCCGAGGGCGGTATCGCCCAGGGCATCGGGCACGCGCTCTACGAGATCGTGGACCACGACGGGCGCGGCCGCCTGCGCACGGGCAACCTCATGACCTACAAGGTGCCCACGCGCCTGGATATCGGGCAGATCCGCGTGGCCTTCGAGCCGAGCTACGAGCCCACCGGCCCGTTCGGCGCCAAGTCGATCGGCGAGGTGGTCATCAACACGCCGCTTGCCGCCGTTGCCTCGGCCGTGGCTCACGCCACCGGTCACCAGGTGCGCAGCCTGCCCATCACCCCCGAGAAGGCCCTGCTCGGCGAGTAGCCTGCCTTCCCGCCACCCCAAATGATCCCAAAGTGCCAGGGGCATTGGGGTCATTTGGGGGTCGCCGCGCCGAGGTTGGTCCCAAAGCCCCTGGCACTTTGGGACCACTTGAGGGGGCGGCGATGGTGAAATTGCGATGGGATGTTTTCTCTGCTATCATCCCTATTCTGTGCGTAAAAGCGGGCGTGGCGGAATTGGTAGACGCGCCAGATTTAGGTTCTGGTGGGATTCCCGTGAAGGTTCGAGTCCTTTCGCCCGCACCACGCGCAAGCGCCGGCCCCGTGCCGTCGCCCACCTTTGTTACATAAGGCTCCAGCACCTTTCGTAAGCTGGGTTCATATGAGGAGGATCTGTTGAACATCACCGCTTCTGACGTCAAGGACGCCAAGCTCACCGCCACGGTCACCATCCCGGCTGCCGACGTCGACGCCGCGATCAAGAAGGCCTACAAGGACGCCGCCAAGAAGTACCGCTTCCCGGGCTTCCGTTCCGGCAAGGCCCCCCGTCCGGTCATCGATTCCGCCCTTGGCGCCGAGGCCACGCTCGCTCAGGCCACCAACGACCTGATCGGCGACTCCGAGCCCGTCGTTCTCAACGAGCTCGACATCGTCCCCACCAAGCAGGGCGATTACAAGGACATCGAGCTGGTCAAGGATCACGAGGACTACACCTATTCCGTCGAGTTCTCCCTGCGTCCGGTCGCCGAGCTCTCCTCCTTCGACGCCGTCGAGATCGAGATGCCCCCTGCGGAGGCCACCGAGTCCGAGATCGACGCCCAGGTCGAGATGCTGCTGAGCTATCACGCCACCTTCGAGGATGTCGAGGGTCGTGCCGTCGAGGCTGACGACTACGTGACCGTCGACATCAAGAACGTCAAGGATGCCGAGAACGTTGAGGGCGAGGGCCGTCTGCTGGCCATGGGCGCCGACAACATGCCCAAGGAGTTCGACGAGGCCCTGCTGGGTGCCAACGTCGACGACGTCAAGACCGTCACCTGGACCGATGAGGCCGAGGAGGGCGAGACCGCCGCGGAGCACACCGTCGAGGTCACCGTCAAGGGCATCAAGGTCCGCAAGATGCCGGAGCTGACCGAGGAGTTCGTCAAGGAGTCCTTCGGTTTCGACGGCATCGACGCCATGCGCGACGCCATCAAGCTCGAGCTTAACCAGGACAAGGAGTCCAAGCTCCCGGCCCTCAAGGAGAACCGCGCCGTGGCCGCTCTCGCTGAGCGCCTGCAGCTCGACGAGATGGACGCCGACTACGAGCAGTCCGTCTTCCAGGAGCTCGGTCAGAACTTCCTGCAGAACCTCTCTTCCCGCGGCATGACCCTCGACACCTGGCTGCAGGCTTCCGGCCTCACCAGCGATCAGTTCATCGCCGACCTGCATCGTCAGGCCAACGACGTGGCCCGCGAGTCCCTGGCGCTCGACGCCCTGGCCCGTGAGCTCAACATCGAGGTCACCGAGGACGACGTTACCGCCGAGTTCGAGAACGCCGGCGTCAAGGACGTCGAGGCCTCCAAGGCCGAGTTCATCGCCGACGGCCGTATGCCCGCCGTGCGCGAGTCCATCCGCCGCTCCAAGGCTGTCGATCACCTGGTCGAGAACGCCAAGGTCACGGTTGTCGACGAGACTGCCAAGGACGCCGAGTAACTCTGAGCGTTTTGCCTGTCTGGGCTTATGAGTCCGCACGATAGGGTAAAGTGATAAACCGGATTGCCGGATGTGCGCGTACGGTGCCTGACTCTGTTCAAAGTCGGCACCGTACGTCTATCTGTAACCGATATTTGGCCACGATAAGAAAAGGAGACCGTATGATCGGCAGGATCGATTCCGCCCTTGTGCCATACGTGATCGAGCAGACGCCGCGAGGCGAGCGCAGCTACGACATCTACTCCCGCCTGCTCAACGACCGCATCATCTTCCTGGGCGAGGAGATCAACTCGACGACCGCCAACCTCGTCGTCGCCCAGCTGCTCCACCTCGAGAGCCAGGATGCCGAGAAGGACATCTCGCTCTACATCAACTCCCCGGGTGGCGAGGTCTACTCGGGTCTCGCGATCCTGGACACCATGAACTTCATCAAGCCGCAGGTCTCCACCATCTGCGTGGGCATGGCCGCGTCCATGGCCGCCGTGCTGCTGTCCGCCGGCGCCAAGGGCAAGCGCTTCTGTCTGCCGCACTCCAAGGTCATGATCCATCAGCCCAGCGGTGGCGCCCAGGGTCAGCAGACCGAGATCGAGATCGTGGCCGAGGAGATCAAGAAGACCCGCCGCGAGCTCAACCAGATCCTGGCCGACGCCTCGGGCCAGCCGATCGAGAAGGTTCAGGCCGATACCGAGCGCGACAATTATCTGACGGCCGCCGAGGCCCTCGACTACGGTCTGATCGACCGCATCGTCACCTCGCGCGATCTTGGTTCTAAGGAAGCCTAGAGCATGGCGCAGGATACCTATCACGGCCAGTTCGACGAGAACGGCGATCCCATCCGCTGCTCTTTTTGCGGCAAGGAGCAGGGGCAGGTGCGCCGTTTGGTCAAGGGCCCGACCAACATCTATATCTGCGACGAGTGTGTCGCGGCCTGCTCCGACATTCTCGAGGAGTCGCTGGCTTCAGACTTCATGGATGCCGCGCGCAGCGGGCACCTGCCGGGCTTTTTGAACGGCCATGCCCAGGCTGCGTCCGAGCCGGCGCCGGCCGCTGCCGAGGACTTCGAGGTCGAGCCCGATGCTCGCCAGGTGATCACCCACGTGCCCACGCCGCACGAGATCTATGACGAGCTCTCGGCCTATGTCATGGGCCAGGAGGACGCCAAGCGCGCCATGTCCGTGGCGGTCTACAACCATTACCGCCGCGTGATCGAGGGCGGAGCGGCGCTTTCGGCCTATGACGAGGCCAGCGGCATGGCCCCGCAGACCGATGCCGATCTGGACGACGTGGAGCTCGCCAAGAGCAACATCTTGCTGCTGGGCCCCACGGGCACCGGCAAGACCCTGCTCGCCCAGACGCTCGCGCGTATCCTCGAGGTGCCGTTCGCCATCGCCGACGCCACCGCCCTCACCGAGGCCGGCTACGTGGGCGAGGACGTCGAGAACATCCTGCTCAAGCTCATCAACGCCGCCGACGGCGACATCGAGCGCGCCCAGGTGGGCATCATCTACCTCGACGAGATCGACAAGATCGCCCGCAAGGCCGAGAACCTCTCCATCACTCGCGACGTGTCGGGCGAGGGCGTGCAGCAGGCGCTGCTCAAGATCCTCGAGGGTACCGTGGCGAGCGTGCCGCCCACCGGCGGCCGTAAGCACCCGCAGCAGGAACTGCTGCAGATCGACACGACCAACATCCTGTTCATCTGCGGTGGTGCGTTCGTCGGCCTTGACAAGATCATCGCCGACCGCGTGGGCAACAAGGGCGTGGGCTTCAACTCCGAGATCGCCGGGCCCGCCTCGGTGGACGAGAACGATCTGCTGCACCAGGTGCTGCCGCAGGACCTCAACGCCTTTGGCATGATCCCCGAGTTCATCGGCCGCACGCCGGTCATCACGCAGACCCAGGCACTCGATGAGGATGATCTGGTGTCGATTCTGACCGAGCCCAAGAACGCCGTGGTGCGCCAGTACCGCAAGATGTTCCAGCTCGAGGACGTGGAGCTCGAGTTCGAGGACGCCGCCCTGCACGAGATCGCCCGTATGGCGCTTGCCCGCAAGACCGGTGCCCGCGGCCTGCGCTCCATCTGCGAGGACGTGTTGCAACAGACGATGTTCGATCTGCCGAGCGAGGAGGGCGTCGCTAAGGTCATCGTGACCGAAGCCGCCGTCAAGGGCGAAGAGCAGCCCAAGCGCATTTTCGATTAGCCTCTGATATCGAGGAACGAGTCAGCCCCGGCCACGAGGTCGGGGCTTTTTCTATATAGACTAACCAGCGAGATGCCTGTGCTATTCTATGTGGTTGTTCGAAGCAAGTCCTTTTTAGGCTGAAATTGTCGATACCTAAGGGGAGCTCGACGGCGAACTTTTCGTAGATTCCGCACGAGCAGAAGGCGCCAGTGGCGCCTTCGTAGCGAGCAGGACCTGACCGAGCGAAAAGTTCGCCGCCAAGTTCCCCGGAGGGACAGGGAGAGACATATGGAAGAGATGCCCAAGACGTATGATCCGGCGCAAAACGAGCCGGCGATTCTGCAGAAGTGGCTCGATGGCGGCTACTACAAGCGCCGCGCGGGCGTGGGTGACTGCACCGTCACCATCCCGCCGCCCAACGTCACGGGTAAGCTCCACATGGGTCACGCCACCGACGACTCCATCCAGGACGCCATCATTCGTATGGCCCGCATGCGCGGCAAGTCCACGCGCTGGGTGCTGGGCACCGACCACGCCGGCATCGCCACGCAGACCAAGGTCGACAAGAAGCTCAAGAGCGAGGGCATCAGCCGTCTTGAGATCGGGCGCGACAAATTCGTCGACGCCTGCTGGGACTGGACACACGAGTACGGCGGCATCATCGTCGAGCAGATCAAGCGCATGGGTTGCTCCGTCGACTTTGATAACGAGCGCTTCACCATGGATTCCGACTACGCCGAGGCCGTGCGCAAGGTCTTCTGCGACTGGTATCACGACGGGCTCATCTATCGTGGCAAGCGCATCGTCAACTGGTGTCCCAACTGCACCACGGCCATCTCGGACGATGAGGCCGAGTACCATGACGAGAAGGGCCATTTGTGGCACCTGCGCTACCCGCTGACCGAGCCGGTCAACGGCCAGGACTACATCGTCGTCGCCACCACGCGCCCCGAGACCATGCTCGGCGACACGGGCGTGGCCGTCTCGCCCAAGGACCCCGAGAAGGCCGCCTTCGTGGGCAAGACCGTCATGCTGCCGATCGTCAACCGCGAGATCCCCATCTTCTCCGACTACCACGTCGATGCCAACTTCGGCTCCGGCTTTGTCAAGGTCACGCCGGCCCACGACCCCAACGACTACGCCATGGGCCAGGCCCACGACCTGCCGCAGATCAACATCTTCGATGAGCACGCCGTCGTCGTCGAGGGCTACGGCGAGTTCACGGGCATGAACCGCGACGAGTGCCGCGAGGCCATCGTCAAGTGGTTCGACGAGCATGGCCTGCTCGACCACGTCGACGAGCTCGATCACTCCGTCATGCACTGCTACCGCTGCGACTCCGCGCTCGAGCCCTGGCTGTCCGAGCAGTGGTTCGTGGCCGTCGACAAGCTCAAGGGGCCGGCGCTCGACGCCGTCAAGAGCGGCAAGGTCACCTTCCACCCGGCGCGCTGGACGCAGACCTACACCACCTGGATGGAGAACCTCAAGGACTGGTGCATCTCGCGCCAGCTGTGGTGGGGTCACCGCATCCCGGTCTTCTATTGCGAGGACTGCGGCTGGGAAGACGCCCTTATGGAGGACACCGATGTGTGCCCCAAGTGCGGCGGCCATCACGTGCATCAGGACGAGAATGTGCTCGACACCTGGTTCAGCTCGCAGCTGTGGACCTTCGCCACGCAGGGCTGGCCGCAGAAGCCCGGTGAGCTCGAGGGACATCATCCCACCACGGCGCTCGTCACCGCGCGCGACATCATCGCGCTGTGGGTGGCCCGCATGGTCATGAGCTCGCTGTACTTCTTGGACGAGGTGCCGTTCAAGGACGTCGTCATCTATCCGACGATCCTTGCCAAGGACGGCAGCCGCATGTCCAAGTCCAAGGGCAACGGCGTGGACCCCATGGACCTGATCGGCATGTACGGTGCCGACGCCATGCGCTACAACCTGCTCACCCTGTGCACGACCAACCAGGACGTCAAGTTCGACGCCAATATCGATAAGAAGACCAAGAAGCTCATCGACAGCCCGCGCACCGAACAGGCCAAGAGCTTTGTCACCAAGATCTGGAACGCGAGCCGCTTTTTGCTCATGAACATGGAGGGCTACACCCCGGGCGAGCCGGTCGTCGAGACGCCGGCCGACGCGTGGATGTTCAGCCGTCTGGCCAAGGCCGTCAAGATGGTCACCGAGGGCATCGAGAACTACACCTTTGGCGATATGGCCCGCGGTGTGCAGCAGTTCTTCTGGAACGAGGTCTGCGACTGGTACGTCGAGGTCACCAAGGCCCGCTTGAAGGGCGAGGGCCGTCTGCAGGCGCAGCGCAACCTCATCTTTGTGCTCGACACCTCGATTCGCCTGATGCACCCGCTCATGCCGTTTGTGACCGAGGAGATCTGGGACAACATGCCCGCGAGCATCCTCGACGTCGACCCCGCGACGGGCGAGACCAAGCGTGCCGAGGCACTCATGATCGCCAAGTGGCCCGAGCCTGCCGACTACGCCAAGTACGTGGACGAGGACGCCGAGCGTGCCTTTGAGCTCTGCCGCACCGTGGTCTCGGCCGCCCGCGCCACGCGCTCTCGTTATCGTCTGAGCCCCAAGGCCGCGCTCGATGTGGTCGTGCGCGCCGCTGCCGAGGATGTGGAGAAGCTCGAGAGCCTGCGCTCCACCATCGAGCCGCTCGCCAATGCGTCATCGCTCGTCATTGCCGCTGATGTCGAAAAGCCGGCCGCGAGCATCGCCGTGGTGGACGGTGGCGTCGAGGTTTTTGTGGTGCTCGAGGGCAAGGTCGACCTGTCTGCCGAGAAGGCGCGCCTGGAGAAGGAGGTCGCCGCGGCCGAGAAGGAGCTTGCCGGCTGCGAGAAGACGCTCGGCAACCCCGGCTTTGTGGCCAAGGCGGCGCCGGCCGTGGTCCAGAAGAAGAGGGACCGTGCAGCCGAGCTCAAGGAGACCCTGACGGCGCTGCGTGCGCAGGTTGCGGACTTCTCGTAAGTTGTCCTGGGGGACGCGGCCACGCGCTTTACTCGCTACTTCGGACAGTCCTGCGCAAGACGGAGAGCACATTAAGTGCTCTCCTTTGCGTGCGGAACTCGTATCGAGCAAAGCGCGTGGCCGCTCCCAGAATGCTTACGAGCTTGTCTGTTTCTGGCTGGGCTGGGCCTCTGTGTTGGGGGCTTGAGCTTAGCTGCAAGCGGATGAGGCTGAAAGGCGTTTGCTCGTTATGGGCACTTTGGCTCGTTATCGGCAAATGCTGTTGCGTTATTTGATTGAGAGGGGCTCGTTGTTGTTCGGGCCTCTTTTTCTGTATTGGGGTGACTTTGGGTTATGGCTAAGCGGTCTGGTTTGTATTCGGTGCCGTTTGAGTATCCGTTGCTTTCGTTTGATGAAGCCGTGGCGCTGGCGGCCGATACGGGCAAGATCTCCGGTGTTGCCGGTCCTTTGCTCGAGACCGTTGTCGATATGCTTGATGAGCTCGAGCGGCCCGACGAGCACTACGACTGCATCCAGGTGGCCGGCACCAACGGCAAGACGTCCACCACGCGTTTTTCGGCCGCCATTTTGCGGGGCGAGGGGCTTAAGACCGCCCTGTATACGTCGCCGCAGCTGGTGCGGTATCCCGAGCGCATGGAGGTCGACGGACGCGTGGTGAGCGACGAGGCGTTCGCCCGCGGCGTTTCTGCTGCCGTCGAGGCGGGGCACCGGGTAAACGCTGCGCGCGCCGCGGCGGGGGAGACGCCCTACACCATCACGCCGTTCGACCTGTTGACGGTGGCGGCCCTGGTGGTGTTTGCTCTCGAGCGCGTCGACGTCGCGGTGCTCGAGGTCGGCATGGGCGGCCGCTGGGACGCCACGAGCGCGACCGATCCGGTGGCCGTGGCCATCACGGGCATCGGGCTCGACCACACGCGCATCCTGGGCGATACGCTGGCCGCCATCGCGGGGGAAAAGGCCGCCGTCATCAAGCCGGGCCGCATCGTGGTGCTCGGCGAGAGCACGCACGAGGCGAGCGTGCAGCGGGTCATGGACGATCGCTGCCGTGCGTGCGGGGTCGTTCCGCTCGTGTCGTCGCATGTGCTCACGCATCGGCCCGAGTCGCTCGACGATACCTGCGAGTTCGTGTGCGCCACGTCGCGTTTCCACTACACCTGCCGGCTGCATAAGCCGACCTATCAGCCGCAGAACGCCGCGTGCGCCATCTTTTTGTGCGAGGCCTATCTGGGGCGCGTGCTCGATCGCGATCAGCTCCAGGCTTCCCTTATCGGTTGCCCCACGCCGGGGCGCTTCGATGTGCTGCGTACCGATCCGCTGCGCCTGATCGATGCGTGCCACAACCCGCAGAGCTGCGAGAACTTTGTGGCGGCGCTCGACGAGATCGACCCGTGCATCGAGCGCCGTCCGACGCTTCTGTGCGCGGCGCTTTCCGACAAGGATGTCGCGGGCATCGTGGACGTGCTGGTGCCGGCGTTTGCCCGCGTGATGGTCACGCAGACGGCCAGCGACCGTGCGCTGCCGGCATCCGAGCTCGCCGAGCTGGTGGGGGACAAGTGCGTGGCCGTCTACGACAGCGTGCCGGCCGCCATCTCGGCCCTCGATGCCGCTAACGAACCCTTCATAGCCGCCGGCACCATCACCCTAGCCGGCGAAGTCGCCGCGCATTTTTAGGACGGGGTCCACAAACACATTTGCGCATTTTAGGACGGGGTCCACAAACGCATTTGCGCATTTTAGGACGGGGTCCACAAACGCATTTGCGCATTTTAGGACGGG